>Ga0335075_10000322_pt1 | contig 86362 bp, 77 predicted proteins | sample Lox_Sample_24_FD_206723 | JGI IMG/M metagenome (GOLD analysis project Ga0335075, IMG submission 206723) | Soil microbial communities from Loxahatchee National Wildlife Refuge, Florida, United States - Lox_Sample_2.4 | ecosystem: Environmental > Terrestrial > Soil > Wetlands | place: USA... | reverse complement strand
GCCCCAGCGCCAGCCCGAGCCCAAGCGCCAGCCCGAGCCCAAGCGCCGGGCCGTGCCCAAGCGCCAGTCCGAGCCCCAGCGGCAGGCCGCCCCGCCGCGCCCGGCCGCGCCGCCGCGCCGCGGCGCCCCGCGTCGCAGCGCCCCGCGCCACACCAGACCCATCACCGGCACCACAACCCTGCCCAGGACGCCACGCCCGGCGCCCGCCCGCTGGACCCGGCCCCGCCGCCCGCGGGCGCCGTTCATCCTGCTGGTCATCGGCCTGCTGGGCGGGACCTTGATCTCGCTGCTCGTGATCAGCACCACGCTGGCCGAAGGCTCGTACCGGATTACCGGCCTGCAACAGCAGAACGCCAACCTGGCCAGGCAGGAGCAGCTGCTCGCCCAGCAGGTCGCGCAGGCCGCGTCCCCGACGCAGATCGCGCGCGAGGCCGAGCAGCTCGGCATGCGGCAGAACCCGAACCTGCGGTTCCTCAACCTGAAGACCGGGAAGGTCGTCTCGGGTCACGTCTCCCGGGCCGACGCGGAGATCGACGTCCCCGGGTATACCCCGTGACGCCACAGGACCCGACCCGCAGGCCGCAGACCCGCCGCCGGGAACGCGTCGGCCCGGGAGCCCCGTCATCCGCGCCGGACAGGGGCCGCGACCAGAGGCGCCACGATCCGGGGCGCAACGACCCGGGGCGCCACGATCCGGGGCGCCACGACCCGGGAAGGCGGCCCGGCCCGGTCCTGCGCACCGTCCCGGGCCGGGGGGCTCCCGCCCAGGTCCGTTCGGCCGAAAAAATCCCGCCGCGGCCCCCGCCTTATCCCGATCCCCGGCCCGGCTACGGCATGCCGCGGCCGCGCGCGCCAAGGCGCCTGATCCCGCGCGGCGACCCGGCTCGCCGGATCGGCGTCGCCTTGCTCGCGATCGCTTTCGTGCTGACGCTGTTCGCCGCGAGGCTCGTGCAGCTCCAGGGCATCGAGGCGGGCAAGTTGCGGACGCTCGCGGCACAAGAGCGGGCACGGACGATCGTGCTTCCCGCGCTGCGCGGCACGATCACCGGCGCGAACGGGGAAGTGCTCGCGATGACGGTGGAGACGTACCTGGTGTACGCCGACCCGCCGGAGATCCCCGCCGGCCAGCAGCCGGAGGTGGCAGCCAAGCTTGCCTCCTACCTCGCAATGCCGGCCGACCAGATCCTCGGCCTCATCCAGCACCCAACCTCCCCGCAGTACGTTGTCCTGGCCAAGGGCGTGTCCGCGCAGACGGGCGACCAGATCAAGGCCCTTAACCTGCCCGGCATCGCGATGACGCCGAGCTACGCCAGGTCCTACCCCGACGGGGACGCCACGGCGGACATCATCGGCTTCACGGGCACGAACAGCCAGGGCAACCTGGTCGGCGGGGCGGGCATCGAGCAGGAGTACAACTCGCTGCTGGCCGGCCGGGCCGGCGTAGAGCAGGTACAGGCCGGCACGCTCGGCCAGCAGATCCCGCTCGCGGGAGGCAGCGACCGCCCGGCGGTCAACGGCAGTGACCTGCGGCTCACCATCGTCCCGGCTCTGCAGTATTCCGCCCAGCAGGCCTGCGCCAGCGAGGTCGCCAAGACCAAGGCCGAGAACTGCACGGTGGTGATCATCCAGCCGAAGACCGGGCGCGTGCTGGCCATGGCGCAGTGGCCGACCTACAACCCGACGACGATCACGGACGTGGGCCAGGCCAGCGACATCGCGGTTCAGGACGAGTTCCAGCCGGGCTCCACGGCCAAGGTGATCACGGCCGCGGCCGCGTTCGAGCGCGGCGGCCAGACGCCGATGAGCGCCTACAACATCCCGTACCAGATCGTGGAGGGCGGCCAGGTCATCCAGGACGCCGAATGGTCGCCCGGCGAGCGGTACACGATCGCGGGCATCATCGCGCACTCCTCCAACATCGGCATCTCGCAGGTGGCCAACCACATCACCCCGCAGGTGCAATACGACTACCTGCGTGCGTTCGGGCTCGGCCAGCTGACCGGCATCGGGCTTCCCGGGGAGATCGCGGGCGACCTGCCCCCGGTCTCCCAGTGGTACCCGGACACCAGGTATACGGTGGCGTTCGGCCAGGGCGTGGCGGTCACCGCGCTGCAGATGGCCGAAGTTTACGCGACGATCGCGAACGACGGCGTGCGAGTACAGCCGACGCTGGTCGAGGGAACAACCAGCTCGGCGGGAACCTACACACCGGCCGCGCCCTCGCCGTCAAAGCGGGTCATCCAGGTCAAGACGGCATCCGAACTGCAGCAGATCCTGCAGCAGGTGCCCGGCATCGACGAGGAAGGCGGCCAGCCCTGGGGCATCATCCCGGGCTACGCGATCGCGGCCAAGACTGGTACCTCACAAGAAGGCAACGGAACCTGCGCCCTGTGCGTCTATGGATCGAGCTACATTGGCATGGCCCCAGGCAACGACCCGCAGCTGGTCGTGGCGGTCAACGTGCAGAACCCGCGCAAGGACGGCTATTACGGCGACGAGGTAGCCGGCCCGGTGTTCTACCAGGTGATGAAAGACGCGCTCGCCACGCTGCAGATCCCGCCGGACGGGGCGACGCCCGCGAAGGTCCGCCTGAACGCGCCGTGATGACAGAGGAGGTAGCCTCACCCCGTGGCGATCCGTCCTGCCCGGCCGCGGCCGCGGCCGCTGGCCGCTCTCGGCTCGGTGCTTGGCGTCCGGCTGGCCTCCGCAGGAAAATCTCTTTCACCGAACGACCTTGGGTTCGTCACCGGGGTCACGCTCGACTCGCGCGCGGTGGCGCGCGGCGACCTTTACGCGGCGCTGCCAGGCTCGCGCGTCCATGGCGCCGCGTTCTGCGCCGACGCGGTCGCCGCGGGCGCCGTCGCGGTGCTGACCGACCCGGAAGGGCGGGCCCGCGCCGCGGCCACCGGGGTGCCGGTCTTCGTGCTGGCCGACCCGCGGGCCAAGCTCGGCGAGGTGGCCTGCTGGGTGTACGGGAACCCGTCGAGCCGGCTGCAGCTCATCGGCGTGACCGGGACCAGCGGCAAGACCACCTCGACCTTCCTGCTTGAATCCGGGCTGCGTGCGGCCGGCCACATGACCGGCCTGATCGGCGGGGTGGAAACGCGGATCGGGACGGACCGGCTGCCAAGCTCGCTGACCACGCCCGAGGCGCCCGACCTGCAGGCGCTGCTCGCGGTCATGGTTGAGCGGGGAGTGACCGCGGCCGCCATGGAGGTGTCCAGCCACTCGCTTGCCCTCGGCCGGGTCGGCGGCACCAGCTTCGACGTGGCCGTGTTCACCAACCTGTCCCAGGACCACCTGGATTTCCACGCCGACATGGAGGACTACTTCCGGGCCAAGGCCTCTTTGTTCATGCCGCCCGTGCTCGGCGTGGTGAACGTCGACGACTCCTACGGGCGACGGCTGGCGTCCGCGGCCGTCGTGCCGGTCACCACGTTCTCGGCCGCCGGGTCTGAGGAGGCCGACTGGCGCGCGGACGACGTCAGGTCGGGCGCGGACGGCAGCGCGTTCCGCGTCATCGGGCCCGGCGGGGTCGAGGCGGACGCGTCGGTGGGACTGGCCGGGGCGTTCAACGTGGCCAACGCGCTCGGCGCGATCGTGGCGCTGGTGGAGGCGGGCGTCCGGCTAGAGGACGCGGTGGCCGGGATCGCGGCCTGCCAGGGCGTCCCCGGCCGGCTTGAGCGGGTACCCGACCCCGGTCTTGACATCACGGCGTTCGTCGACTACTCGCACAAGCCTGCCGCGGTCGAAGCGGTGCTGCGCTCGCTGCGGCCGGTCACCGGCGGAAACCTGATCATCGTGCTCGGCTGCGGCGGCGACCGGGACCGGGCCAAGCGCCCGATGATGGGCGCCGCCGCCGCTTCCCTGGCCGACGTGGCCATTCTCACCAGTGACAACCCTCGCTCCGAGGACCCGCTGGCCATCCTGTCGGCGATGCTGGACGGCGCGGCGAGCGTGCCGCAGGCGCGGCGGGCCCGGGTGATCGTGGAGCCCGACCGGGCCGCCGCGATCGCCCACGCGGTGTCGCTGGCCGCTGCCGGCGACGTGATCGTGGTGGCCGGCAAGGGGCACGAGACCGGGCAGTACGTGGCGGATGCGGTGCTGCCTTTCGACGACCGCCAGGTCACCGCGGAGGCGCTGCTGCGGGCGGCAAAGGACCGGGTGATCTCGTGATCCCGCTGAGGTTGGCCCAGATCGCCGAGATCACGTCCGGCCGGCTGCACGGCGATCCGGCCGCCGTCGTGACAGGCGAGGTGGTGATCGACTCGCGGCGGGTCGGCCCCGGCGGCCTGTTCGCCGCGGTCGCGGGGGGGCGGGCCGACGGGCACGACTTCGCCCAGGCCGCCGTCGCGGCTGGCGCGGTCGCGGTGCTCGCCACCCGGCCTGTCCCCGTGCCATCGGTCCTGGTCGCGGACGTCCCGGCCGCCCTGGCCGCGCTGGCCGGGTTCGTGGTGGACGCGCTTTCTTCGGTCACGATCGCGGGCATCACAGGCTCATCGGGCAAGACCACGACCAAGGACCTGGCCGCCCAGTTGGTCGAGCGGCTCGGTCCGACGATCGCGCCCGCCGGGTCTCTCAACAACGAGTTCGGCCACCCGCTGACCGTGCTGCGCGCGGACTCGCGCACCAGGTACCTGGTCCTCGAGCTTTCCGCGCGGGGGCCTGGCCACATCGCGTACCTGTGCGGCATCGCGCCGCCCCGCTACGGCGTGGTGCTGAACGTGGGTCACGCGCACGCCGGGGAGTTCGGCGGCCTTGACCAGGTGGCCCGGGCCAAGGGCGAGCTGGTCGAGGCACTGCCCGCCGACGGGGTGGCCATCTTGAACGCCGACGACCCCCGCGTCCTGGCCATGGCCGCGCGCACCCGGGCCCGCGTGGTCACCTTCGGCCTTTCGCCCCGCCCGCCCGAGCCGACGGTCCGGGCGGCGGACGTGCGGCTGGATGACCTGGGCCGGCCGAGCTTCACCCTGCTGACACCCGAAGGCCCGGCTCAGGTAAGCCTCCGGTTGCATGGCGCGCATAACGTACCAGATGCCCTGGCCGCCGCCACCCTCGCGCGTGAGCTCGGCCTGGGCCTGGCCGACATCGCCGACGGGCTGTCCGCCGCCGTGGCGCGCAGCCGGTGGCGGATGGAGGTGCACCGCCGGAGCGATGGGGTGACGGTCATCAACGATGCCTACAACGCGAACCCGGAGTCCGTCCGGGCCGCCCTGGAGGCCCTGCGCCACCTGGCGCGGGATGGCCGGGGGTTCGCGGTCCTCGGCCACATGGCCGAGCTTGGCGACGAGTCGAGGGCCAGCCACGAGGACATCGGAGAGTCGGCCGCCCGGGTTCTTGGGCCCGGCCTGGCCGGGCTGATCGCCGTGGGCGCCGAGGCGGAGCCGATCCTGGCCGGGGCGCGCCGGGTGCCGTCGTTCCGCGGCGAGGCGCTGGCCGTGCCCGACGGCTCCGCGGCGCTCGATGCCGTCGCGAACCAGTTGAAACCAGGCGACGTTGTCCTGGTGAAGGCGTCCCGGGCGGCTCACCTGGAAGGCCTGGCCGCCACCCTCCTCCAGGAGGCACAGCGGTGAAGACCATATTGCTGGCCGCGGCCGTCTCGCTGTTCTGCGCGCTGCTCGGTACCCCGATCGCCATCAAGACGTTCACCAGGCGCGGCTACGGCCAGGAGATCAGAGCCGACGGCCCGGCCGGCCACCTGTCCAAGCGCGGGACCCCGACCATGGGCGGCACGGTGATCATCACCGCGTCGCTGGCCGGGTACTTCGCCGGTCACCTGGTCACCGGCGACGCCACGTCCGCGTCCGGGCTGCTCGTGCTGTTCCTGATGACCGGGCTCGGCCTGGTCGGGTTCGCCGATGACTTCATCAAGCTCTACATGCAGCGCAGCCTGGGCCTGCGCAGCGGGGCCAAGCTGACCGGCCAGGCCATCGTGGGCGGGATCTTCGCGGTGCTCGCGATCAAGTTCCCCGACGGGTACGACCTGACTCCGGCATCCACCCACCTGTCCTTCTACGCGAACTTCGGCCCGCCCATCGGCACGGTGTTCTTCGTGGTCTGGGTCATCCTCATGGTCTCGGGGACCTCCAACGCGGTGAACCTCACCGACGGGCTGGACGGCCTGGCCACCGGCGCGGCCATCCTCGCGCTCGCCGCCTACATGATCATCGGGATCTGGCAGCTGCGCAACGACTGCACCGTCTATCTTGGCCCGGGCTGCTACGACGTGCGCGATCCGCAGGACCTCGCCATCGTCGCCGCCACCGTCATGGGCGCGTGCATCGGGTTCCTGTGGTGGAACGCGCCCCCGGCCAAGATCTTCATGGGCGACACCGGCTCGCTGGCCCTGGGCGGCGTGCTGGCCGGCCTGGCCATCACCACCCACACCGAGTTGCTGCTGTTCCTGCTGGGCGGGCTGTTCGTGATCATCACGCTGTCCGATGTGATTCAGATAACCGTCTTCAAGGTGACCAGGATCAGATCCGGGCGAGGGGTACGGGTCTTCAAGATGGCGCCGCTCCAGCACCACTTCGAGCTGGCGGGCTGGGCCGAGACCACGATCGTCGTCCGCTTCTGGATCATCGCAGGCATCTGCGTCGCCCTGGGCCTCGGCATCTTCTACGTGGGCTAGCGCCCGGGCAGCGTCGGGTGCGGGCCGACCGCGGGCAGTTCCGTCATCTCGAGGGTGATGGCCCACCGCTCGTGATCCCGCCAGGCGCCGTCGATGAACAGCATGTCAGGCGAGTAGCCCTCCCGGCGGAAGCCCTGCCGCCGCACCAGCGCGAGCGAGGCCTGGTTGCCCGGCTGGATGTTGGCTTCCAGCCGGTGCAGCCGCAGTTCGGTAAACGCGTAACGCAGCACCAGGCCCAGGCCCTCGGACATGTACCCCCGCCCGGCGGCCGGGGCGAACGCCGCATAGCTGAGGCTGGCGGACTGGAAGCGCCCGCGGACGATCGTGTCGATGGTGATGATCCCGGCCATCGCCCCGCCCTCGCGCACACAGACCAGCCGCGCCTCGGTGCTTGGCTGGCTAAGCCGGGTGAGGTAGGCCCCGAACGCCTCGGGCGTGGCAGGCATCGAGTACCAAGGATGATGCAGCCCCATGCTGGCCCGGGCCAGCCCGAGGAACTCGTCCTCGTCCGCAGCCGTCAGTTCCCGCAACAACACCCGGGCGACACCCTCATCCTCAGCCACAGGTCACGATTATCGGCGAGGTGAGCCCCCGGTTTCACCCCAATAGAACGAGGTGGACCCCGGGGTTCACTCCTTGTAGGCGCTGAGCTGGGCGTCCACGGGCGCGCCGGTGAGCCGGTTGGCCAGGGTGGACATCGTGTAGGTGCCGATCCCGAGCACCACCTCCAGCGCGTTCTGCCTGGTGTAGCCGCTGGCCATGAACGCCCGCAACGCATCGTCGCCGACGTCGCCCGCGGTATCGAGGACCCGCAGGGTGAACACCCGGATCGCCTCCAGGCGCTCGTCAGCCAAGGCCACGGGCGGCTCGTCGCGCAACGCCGCGATCAGCGACGTGTCCGCCCCGAGGGCGGCCAAACTGGCGGTATGCATCGCCACGCAGATTTCGCACCCGTTCCGCGTCGCGACCGTCATTATCACCACCTCGCGGGCCACCGGGTCCAGCGTGCAGTTCTCGAAGCCCGCGGTCAGCTTGGCGAAGCCGTCGAGCAGGTGCGGCGAAGCGGCCCACCGCGCCGTTGCGGCCGGGAGGTAGCCGAGGTGTTTCTGGGTCGCGGCCATGAACCTGCGGGATTCGGCCGGGGCCGATTCGATGGTGTACTCGGTGAACCAGGACATGACATCTCCCGCAGAGATAAGATGGACAACTAGGTTGTCTAAAATGGTAAACGAGGTTGTCGATAGTGTCAAACACCGCGGTCAATGGCGCGTCTGGCGCCGCGTCAGACGGTGAGCCCAGTACGGACGGTGAGCCCAGTACGGACGGTGAGCCCCGCACGGACGGCGAGCCCCGCACGTACGGTTTCGAGCTGCCGCTGCTGCTGTTCGCCGGGTTCCGGTCGATCATCGACGAGCTGAACGCCGAGCTGGCCCGCCGCGGTCATCCTGACCTGCGTCCCGCGCACGGCTTCGCGCTGCAGGCCATCGGGCTGCGCGGGGCCACCGCCACCGAGGTCGGACGGCGGCTCGGGATCTCCAAGCAGGCCGCGGGCAAGACGATCGACCGGCTGGCCGAGATCGGCTACGTGCACAAGTCAGGCGACGACTCAGACCGGCGGCGCAAGCTGGTCCGGATCACCCCGCGCGGCCGCGACGCGCTGGCCCAGTCGGCGATGATCTTCGAAGACATCAGGTCCCGCTGGCAGGACACGCTGGGCGCCACCAGGCTCTCCGCCCTGGAACAAGACCTGCGGACCATGGCGCCAGGCGAGACCTTCCGCCTCGACGTGCCAGGCTGGTTCGGTGCTTGAGCCGGTGCGGGAAAAGGTCACGTTGACGTTCGCGGGCTGCGGCGACGCATTCGGCAGCGGCGGCAGGTTCCAGGCCTGCATCCACCTGCGGCACGAAGCCCTGGCAGCTCCGGTCCTCCTGGACTGCGGCGCGACCTCGCTGACCGCGCTGCGCCGAGCCGGGCTCGACCCGGGTCAGATCGGCGCGGTGCTCGTATCGCACCTGCACGGAGACCATTTCGGCGGACTCCCGTTCCTGATCCTCGACGGCCAGTTCTCCCGCCGCACCGCGCCGCTTACGATCGCAGGCCCGCCAGGGACACGGCACAGGCTCACCGCCGCGATGGAGTGCATGTTCCCCGGCTCGTCGCAGGTCGGCCGCCGGTTCGAGGTCCGCGTCGTCGAGCTTGCACCCGGCCAGAACACAGATGTTGCTGGTATCAGAACGCAGGCCTTCGCGGCCAGCCACCCAAGCGGCGCGCCCGCCCTCGTCCTGCGGCTGAAAGTCGGCGATAAGGTCATCGCCTACACCGGCGACACCGCCTGGACTCCCGCCATCGCCGAGGCCTCCCGCCACGCCGACCTGCTCATCGCCGAGGCCTACTACTGGGACAAGGCCGTGCCGCACCACCTGCGCCACGCCGACCTCGCTGAGCACGATCACGAGCTCACCGCCCGCCGCATCATCCTGACCCACATGTCCCCCGACATGCTCACCCGCCAGCCCGCCCACCAACCCGCCCGCGACGGCCTCTCCATCACCGTCTAAGCCACGCGATTTCATGATCCTGAAGTGTTGTGGTTGTTATGTGTCACCCCGAAGTCTTCGGGATCAAGGAAATCCCGGGCACTGGGATGCACCACCGGGCGGTAGCCGGCCGCCAGGACGGAAACCGTGGCGCGCGGCGTGGTGACGGTGACGGGGGACGAGGGGGCCGGCGAAACAGGGGCCCGGTAGCCGCCGGGCGTCCAGGCCAGCAGCCCGCCGCCCCAAACCAGGAACGGCCCGCCGCCGACGGAGACAAATACCCCGTCAGGCAACTCCGGCAACGCAGCCGTATACGTACGCCGTACCCCGGGCCGAACCACCCGGTCGGCGTGCAGCCGCGAGTCGATCTCCGCCACCCCGGGCACGTCGCAGGAGAAGGCGGAAGCCCATGCCCGCTTGAACGCCTGGTAGTCGCGGTACCTGCACTCGCCGCACGGCCGGTGCCCGGCCGCCAGCCCGGTCGCCTCGTCGAGGAAGAACAGTTCGGTCAGCCGGTCGGGAGCCCACAACGACCGTCGGCGGCCCTTGAACTCCAGCGCGCAGATTCCCCAGGTCCGGCCCTGTGAATAGCGCACCAGCCGACCCGAACGATCGTGCAGCACGCCCCGGAAACCCAGGAACATGCCCCGGTCGGGGACCGCGATCAGATCGCCCTCCGGCGTCACCCGGTTCTGCCGCGGCACCGTCCCCACCTCCGCAAACCCACCACCGCAAACCCTAGATCGCCGACTGATATCGATTCGGCCAACTTGCGGCCAACTTGCGGCGTCTTACCCCGGTCAAATACAAGTTACCGCTAGGTTACGTGCCAGTCCCGGGGGGGTTCGTTCAGCCGGGAGCGTGGGTTCATGGTAAACAGCAGGAAACTGGCCGGGATCGCAATTGCGGCCGGACTAACGCTCGCCGGGTTCATGGCGGGACCGGCGGCCGCCAATGCGGCCGGGACGCCGTGCGGCGGTACCGGCAGCGTGACCACGGCTACCGGGACGCTGGGGGACGGCGCCACGTACCTGATCCAGTGCCCGGCCGGGGCATGGAACGGCTCGCTGTTCCTTTACAGCCACGGCTACGTCGTCCCTGGCTCGAGCAACCCGGCCACCGACACCAGCGACTCGCAAACTGGCGACTGGCTGCTCAGCCAGGGATACGCGCTGGCAGGCTCGTCCTATGCCATGACGGGCTGGGCCGTCGCCTCGGCGCTGCCTGACCAGATCAACACGCTGAACGCTTTCGAGGGCGCCTACGGCAAGCCGAAGCAGACGATCGCCTGGGGCGACTCGCTCGGCGGCATGATCACCGCCGGGCTGATCCAGGATTACCCGGGCCGGTTCAGCGGTGCGGTGCCGATGTGCGGCGTGCTGTCCGGCGGCGTGGCCACCTGGAACACCGCGCTGGACGCGGCGTTCGCGTTCCAGCAGCTGATCGATCCCAAGATCGAGGTCGTCAACATCAACGACGACACGATCAACCTGGCCGAAGCGGAAACCGCGCTGGCCGAGGCGCAGGCCACGCCCCAGGGCCGGGCCCGGATCGCCCTGGCCGCGGCACTCGGCGACACCCCCGGCTGGTACACCACGGGAGCCGCGGAACCCGCCCCGACCGACTACGCCGACCAGGAACAAGCCCAGTTCGAATGGGACTCCCAGGTTGACTTCCCGTTCATCTTCGACTTCCGCGCCCAGCTGGAATCCCTCGCGGGCGGCAACCCGTCATGGAACACCGGCGTCAACTACTTCCAGGACATTGCCAAGTCCACCGACCTGACCGAGGTGAAGGCGCTGTATCAGACCGCCGGCCTCAACCTCAACGCGGACCTGAGGACGCTGAACGACGCCCCGCGGATCAGCGCCGACCCGTCGGCGGTGGCTTACCTGGCGAAGAACGTCGCCTACGACGGCGAGATCTCCGTCCCCACCCTGACCGTGCACACCACCGGTGACGGCCTGGTCGTGCCGGAGAACGAGCAGGCCTATCGCAGCGTGGTCGACCGGGACGGCCGGGGCTACCTGCTCCAGCAGCTGTTCGTGGACCGCGCCGGGCACTGCGCGTTCACCCCGGCCGAGGAGATCACCTCGATCCAGGTGCTGCTGAACCGCCTGGCTACCGGGCAGTGGAACATCCCGGACCCGGCCACCCTGAACGACCAGGCCGCGGCGCTCGGCGCCGCCGACAACACCCTCCCGCCCGCCTTCACCCGCTACAGCCCGGCGCAGTACCTGCGGCCGTATGACCTCCCGCCGGTGTTTCCGTTCCCGGGCGGGGGAACTTCAGCCCCGGTCGTTCCTTAAATAATCTCTTATGACCTAACGAAGCGGCGTGCGTGCCCACGGTCCGCCCTGCTCGCCACCCGGCCTCGGCCGCGCCCATCGGCGTGACCGGCGGGCCCTGGAAGAACGGCCAGATCTCCTCGGCGATGCCGCGCCAGTCGGCGGTCGCCGATAGCTCCCCGAGCAGGGCGAACAGGCCGAGGTTGATCCGCTGCAGGATCACGTACGACCGGGGGATCCGCGCGTACGATGCCAGCGGGCTGCGGAAATCGAAGAACCGCCGGGTCACCGCTGAGGCGTACTCGCCGGTCATGGTCCGCGGGCCGCGCTCCCGGACGGTGTCGTAGAACACCGCCATGTGCTCTATCACCACCGGCGTGGGCACCGGCGCGCCCGGGACCAGGAAGCCCGCCTGAACCATCGCCCGGCGGAATTCCTCGGGCTCGTTGTCGACGCAGAGGTGCTTGACCATCGCGGCCAGCGGCTGCATCTCGTCCGCGGTGAAGTGCTTGACCAGGCCGAAGTCCAGGAACGTGACCCGGCCTCCGCCGTGGAAGAGATAGTTGCCAGGATGCGGATCGCCGTTGAAGGCGTGCATCTGGTACAGGCTGCGGAACACGAACCGGTAGATCGTCTCGGCGGCCAGGTCCCGCTCGGCGGTCGGCCAGCCGGCCAGTTCGGCGAACCGGGCGCCGTCCGCGAGGTCGCTGGTCACGACCCGGCGGGTGGACAGCTCCGGCACGATTCTGGGCACGTGGATGGTGGGATGCCCGTCGTAGAAGTCGGCGAACAGCTGCTGGTTGCGGGCTTCGGAGCGGTAGTCGAGCTCTTCGGAGATCCGTTCTCTCAGCTCGGCCAGCAGCGCGTCGACGTCCTGGGCCGGAGCTGTGATCTTGAGCATCCGCCGCAGCAGCGCGACATTGCCCAGGTCGGCCTCGATGGTCTCGGCGATGCCCGGGTACTGGACCTTGACCGCGACGGCGCGGCCGTCTCGGGTGATCGCGCGGTGCACCTGGCCGATCGACGCGGCGGCGATGGGCTGCGGGTCCCAGGTGCCGAACGCCAGCTCCGGCGGGCGCCCAAGTTCCTCGGTGACCACCTGCGCGGCCAGGTCCTCGCTCATCGGCGGCACGCTGTCCTGCAGCCGGCTAAGCGTGCGGCGCGCCGCGGGCGACAGGCCGTCATCGACGTAGCTGGCCATCTGGCCCAGCTTCATCAGCACGCCCTTCATCGCGCCCAGGGTGGCGGCGACATCTTCGGCGGTCCGCAGCGCCAGGTCGTTCCGCAGCTGCTGCCGGCGCTCGCCCGCCCGGGCGAACAGCCGGGGCGCGTTGCCCGCGTAGCGCGCCCCGCCGCGCGCGGCCAGCCCAAGCGCCGCCAGCCCGCGTTCGACCCGCAGCCGGGCGGCCGCCAGCCTCCCGTTATTCACTGCGATGCCGTGTTGGCTCCGGGAGGGACGACCCCCCCGTGCCCCCCCGAGCCTTCGGCCCTACGCATCCGCAGCTCGAGCCGCTGTCGCGCTTCGAGCACGCCAGGCTCGCCCATGAAGACCGCGTCGAACACGCCGAGGGTCTGCCTGATCTGCGTCCGGCGAGCCGGAGTGACCGGCGGCGGTTCGGGGTAGCCGTACAGGTCGCGCGCCCACCCGGGCAGCGCGGCCAGCGCCGCGTCCCGCAGGTCCGCCCACAGCTCCGCGATCTCCTCGCCCATGCCGGCCGGGTCGAGCATGTAGCCCATCGACTCGGCCGCCGCGGGCGTGCGGCGCAGTTCGGGGCGGACACCGGCCATGTACTCGTCCATGGCGGCGACGCTGGCCGGGATGATCTCGCGCGGGACTCCGAGGAGTTCGGCCGAGACGGCCATCTCGCTGACGAACCGGTCGGCTTCCGCGTCCGATGGCGGCGTGCCCAGCAGCCTGACGGCCGCCAGGACGGAGTCCGCCAGCCCGGCGTGCACCCACAACAGCAGCGCGGGATCCGCGGCCGCGTAGGGCAGGCCGGTCACCGCGTCGACGCCGCGGACGTGCTCGTGGATGGCCCGCACCCGCCGCGCGGCGCCGCTCGCGCTGGCCCGGTCGCCGTAGGTGAGGGTAGTCATGTACGCGGAGGTGGCGGCCAGCCGGCCGACCGGGTCGCGCCGCCAGTCGCTGTGCTTGTCGACGCCGGCCATGGCCAGCGGGTGCAGCGCCTGGATAAGGATCGAGCGCAGCCCCGCGACCGGCGCCGACAGGTCGGCAGACAGCCGCCATGTCACGCTGGCCGGCCCGAAGAAACCGTCGTCCGCGGGCTGGTCAGGCACCCCGGCCACGAACGCGGCGGCGTACCGCTCGACCAGCCCGACCGCGGCTGCGGTGCTGGCCCCGGGGGGGACGACCCCCCCGGGCCCCCCCGAGCCTGCGGCACTGTAGGACTCGGCCGTCATAACCCCTCCCGCAGGCCGGCGAGCAGGTCGTCCTCGGGCAGCGGCGCGCCGGTGGTGTCGCTCGCCCTGATGAAGTTCTCGTACCCGAACGTGGCCTCCGCGACGGCCTGCGGGAGCTTGCTGAACCATGACTCGGAGATCTGGCTGCTGTGCGCGAACAGCGCGTCGCGCTTGCGGCCGAGCATGGGCCGGATGTCGATGGTCGTGGTGATGCGCTGCTCGGACTCCATGCCCCGCCTTATGACCTCGGCGTCCACGTTCTCAAAGTCGGGGACCTCTTCGCCAAGTTCGCGCAGCGCCTCCCAGACCTTGCGCCAGTCGCTGCCGCGCATCGCGCTGAGGTAGAGCTTGGCCGGGATGGCCGACGGCCCGGTGCCCGATTGACTGCTCGCGAACGCGGCCTGGGCGCAGCGGCTGGCGTGCAGGTGGTCGGGATGCTGGTACGGTCCCTGGTCGTCGTAGGTAATCAGCACCTGGGGCCGGTACAGCTCGATCAGGCCGGAGATCCTCCCCGCCACTTCTGCCTGCGGGATGTTACAGAACGCTTCGGGCCGGTCCTTGTAGTCCCACTCCGGCATGCCTGAGTCGTGATAGCCGAGCAGTTCCAGGTCCGTGACCCCGAGGATGGCGCAGGACTTGCGCAGTTCGGCCAGGCGCTGGCTGGCCACGGCCTGCTCGTCGTGCCCGTCCTGCCCCGGCTTGACCCCGCCCTGCGCGTCGCCGAACTCCCCGTTAGTACAGGTCACGACCACCGTCCTGATGCCCTTCTCGGAATAGGTGGCCAGCACCCCGCCGGTGCTCGAAGCCTCATCGTCGGGATGAGCATGTACCGCCATCAATGTGAGCGTTTGCGCCATGCTCCCAGGCTAACGGGGCCCTCAGGCTAACCGGGCGCTGAGGGCGGCGGCGAGCACCGACAGCAGGAACGTGGCCATCGCGAGCAGACCGTGGGCGGCCGGGATGAGCGGCAGCAGGTGCCCCCGGTCCCGCCGCCTGGCTGGAACCGGGTCCGCGAGCAGGCTGGCGATCATCTCATCGGTGACCGTGAACGCGTCGTGATGCTCGGCCGGTGCGGTCGGGCTGCGGCGATCGGAGAACCTCTTGGGCTCCTCGCTTTCCGGTTCCGGATCGGCCAGTACCGGGTAGGGCGTCCACAGGGTGACCGTACAGATGCCCAAGGTGATAGCGGTCGAGACCAGGAGCACGCCGGTCCAGGCCAGCGGACGCCAGGCGCTGGCCACGAACCCGGTCCAGACAGCCAGCCCGGACAGGGCGGCGCTGGCGTGACCGAATACCACCGCGGGAGGTACTCCCACGCCGGTCGCCCGCTGGCGGCCGAGGCCGCCGCGCGCAACCCAGGTCCGGAGCATGTAGGCACCGATGCTGGCGGTGAGCAGCCAGGCGATAAGGGCTGCCAGGCGTATGCTCATGATTCACATCCGCGGGGCGAGAATAACCGCAGCGTACCCGCGACGGGCGGCGATAGACCTCAGCGACTGACCGATCTTGGCTAAGACTTGTCGGCCGCCTCGCTGAGAGCATCCGGGTGCATCCGGTTGTAGTGCTTGGTCAGCACAGCGCTGGCCTGTCCCGGCTGGTAGGCCAGGGTACGCCCGCAGATCTCGCAGCGGAGAAGGGGAAGCCTGGTCACAGTGACCGGGAAGCGCAAAGAATCTGGCCTGCTCATCGTTTACACATGATGCCAGAACTGCGGGCCGGACCGGACACCCGGGCCGGCGCGGCGCCGTATTTCCTTGCCGCTGGTGAATTCCCGCGACACGCGCCGGATGTCCGGGTTTTGGCACGGGCCGGCGAACAGACTTGTGCCATGTATCTGCGCGTTCCCGGGGGCGCTGACGACCCGGCGGACCCGGATCTCGGGCCGGTCCTGCCGGGACTCGAAGGCGTGCGCGACCTCCGGGTCAAGATCGGCGCCTGGCGCGCACTGCTCGACCGGCCCCTGACGTCCTACTACCTGGTCCTCGGCGTCACGATGCTGCTGCTCGGGCTCGGCCTGGTCATGGTCCAGTCCACGGCGTCCGTCACTGACCTCATCGCGGGGCTGTCTCCGTATACGGACTTCAAGAAGCAGTTGCTCGGCGCCGCCATCGGGTTGCCGCTGATGTGGGCGGCGGCCCGCTCGTCGCCGCGGCTGTTCCGGGCCTTCGCCTATCCGCTGCTCGCGGTGGCCATCGTCGGGCTGTGCCTCACCTTGATCCACGGCGTCGGCGTCTCCCAGAACGGCGCGGCCCGGTGGATCACGATCGGCGGCCAGCAGGTCCAGCCGTCAGAGATCGCCAAGCTGGCCCTGGTGGTGTGGGGCGCCGACCTGCTCGCGCGCAAGGACAAGCTGGGCCAGCTTGCCGACTGGCGGCACATGCTGGTGCCGCTCATGCCAGGCACGGCCGTGCTCTGCTTGCTCGTGATGACCGGCGACGACCTGGGCACGACGTTCATCCTGCTTGTCATCTTCCTCGCGCTGCTCTGGGTCATCGGCACGCCCGGGCGCGTGTACTTCGGCATGCTGGTCCTGATCCTCATTGCCGTGACGCTCATGATGGTCTCGTCGAAATACCGGATGGAACGCATCATCGGCTTCCTCGACGGGCAGGGCAGCCCCACCGGCCCCTACATGCAGAGCATCCAGGGCAAGTACGCGCTCGGCTCGGGCGGCATCACCGGGGTCGGCCTCGGTGCCAGCCGGGAGAAATGGGGCTGGGTGCCGGAATCGACCGACGACTACATCTTCGCCATCCTCGGCGAGGAACTCGGGCTCATCGGCACGCTCTGCGTGACGTTCCTGTATGGCCTGCTGGCCTTCGCCGGCCTGCGGATCGCCCGCCGGGTGACCGATCTGTTCTCCCGCCTGGCCGCCACCGGCATCACCGCGTGGATCGTCATGCAGGCCGTGGTCAACATCGGCGTGGTGATCGGCGTCATCCCGATCACCGGCGTGCCGCTGCCCCTCATTTCGGCGGGACTGTCGTCCCTGCTGATCACGCTGGTCGCGCTCGGCATGCTGCTGTCGTTCGCCCGGCACGAGCCCGGTGCCCAGGAGGCTTTGGCCGCACGCGGCCCCGGCTGGCCGCTGCGCGTTCTAAGCTGGCTCGGTCTGGCAAAACGCCGACGATAAGCGGCGGTAGTTCAGGGAAGAGGCATGAGGGTACTGCTTGCCGGCGGCGGGTCCGCCGGGCACATCGAACCGGCTCTCGCGGTGGCGGACGCTTTGCGGCGGGCCAAGCCGGACGTCGAGGTGATCTGCATCGGCACCGAACGCGGCCTGGAAACCAGGCTGATCCCGCTGCGCGGGTACCCGCTCGAGCTCATCCCCGCGGTGCCGATGCCCAGGACGGTAACCCCCCAGCTGCTCACCGTTCCCGGCCGCCTGGCGTCCGCGGTCAACGCGGCGGCCGACGTGCTCGACCGGACCGGGGCCCAGGTGCTCGTGGGATTCGGCGGATACGTGGCGACCCCCGCCTACCTGGCGGCCAGGCGGCGCAGGGTGCCGATCGTGGTGCACGAGGCCAACCCCCGCCCGGGGCTGGCCAACCGGCTGGGGTCCAGGTTCACTACGCACGTGTTCACCGGCCATCCGGACACCCAGCTGAGGAACGGCAAGTACCTCGGCATCCCGATCAGGCGCGAAATCGCCGAGCTTGACCGGCTGGGCGTCGGCGACAAGGCCCGGGCGCATTTCGGCCTGCGCCCCGACATGCCCGTGCTCCTGGTCACCGGCGGCTCGCAGGGTGCGCGCGCGCTGAACCAGGCGGTGTTCGGGGCGGCCGGGTGGCTCAGGGAGGCGGGCGTCCAGGTGCTGCACGTGATCGGGCCGCGCAACGGCGCCGATGCCCCCGTCACCGCCACCGGCGTGCCCTACGTGGCCACGCCGTACATCGACCGGATGGACCTGGCCTACGCGGCGGCGGACTTCGCGCTGTGCCGGGCGGGCGCGATGACGTGCGCCGAGCTCACCGCCGTCGGCCTGCCCGCCGCGTACGTGCCGCTGCCCATCGGGAACGGCGAGCAGCGGCTGAACGCGCTGCCGATCGTCCAGCGAGGTGGCGGCATGCTGGTCAACGACGCCGACCTGACCGCCGAGTGGATCCGCGATACCTTGCTGCCCGTGCTGGTCAACATCGACCAGGTCGCCGACATGTCAGAGGCGGCCGCCTCGCTGGGCCGCGGCGACGCCGACCGTTTGCTGGCCGAGGCGGTCATCGCGATCGTGGAGGGCCGCGGTGGGAGTCCGGATGCTGAACCAGCTGATCAGCGCGGCTGAGCCGGTGCCCGCCGCCCGCCTCGGGCGGGTGCACTTCATCGGGATCGGCGGCGCGGGCATGTCGGGCATCGCGCGGATCATGCTGGCCCGGGGGATACGCGTGTCCGGCAGCGACTCGATGCCCTCGGCGCTGCTTGACGAGCTTGAGGCCCAGGGGGCGCGGGTGCACGTGGGCCACGCGCCCGCCAACCTCGGCGACCTCGGTGCGGGCGACACCCTGGTGCTGTCAAGCGCGATCCGCCCGGACAACCCCGAACTGGCCGAGGCGACGCGGCGCGGGATGCGGGTCATCCACCGGGCCGCGGCACTGACCTCGGTCATGGCCGGACGGCGGGTGATCGCCGTCGCGGGCACGCACGGGAAGACCACCACGACGTCCATGCTGACCACCGTGCTGCGCGAGTGCGGTGCCGATCCCGGTTACGCCATCGGCGGCGTGCTCAACGAGACCGGGCTCGGCGCGGAAGACGGCTCGGGCCCGCATTTCGTCGCCGAGGCCGACGAGAGCGACCGGTCATTCCTGGTGTTCTCGCCCGACATGGCCATCATCACCAACGTGGAAGCCGACCACCTGGACAACTACGCGGACCTGGCGGAGATCGAGGACGCGTTCGCCGCGTTCGGTGGCCGGGTCGCCAGCCTGGTCCTGACCTGCGCGGATGACCCCGGCGCCGAGACCGTCGCGGCTCGCCTTGAGGCCCTCGGCCCCGGCCGTGTCCGGCGTTACGGCGAGTCGGTGAGCGCGGATTACCGCATCGGCGATGTCCGGACCAAGGGCATGACGGTCAGCTTCACGGTCAGTGCCGGGCACAGCCCGTCCGGCGAGGTCTTCGCCCAGGTGGCGGTGAACGTGCCGGGCCGCCACAACGTGCTGAACGCGGCCGCCGCCTTCGCCGCGGCCGTCGAGCTCGGCTTCCCGCCGCCGCGCGTGGCCGCCGCCCTCGCGGGCTACCGCGGGGCGCGGCGCAGGATGGAGCTCAAGGGCGAGGCGGACGGGGTGCGGGTGCTCGACAGCTACGCGCACCACCCGACCGAGCTGGCCGCCGACCTGCGTGCCGCATCGGACATCGCTCGCGACGGCGAATCCAAGGGGCGGGTCATCGCCGTCTTCCAGCCGCACCTGTACAGCCGTACCAGGATCTTCGCCGGCGAGTTCGGCGCCGCGCTCGGCCTGGCCGACGAGGCCGTCGTCCTTGACGTGTACGCCGCCCGCGAGGATCCGGAGCCCGGCGTGACCGGCAAGCTCGTCGCGGACGCGGTGCCCGGCGGGCGGGGCCTGTTCCTGCCGGACCGTGCGCAGGTAGCGCCGATGATCGCGAAGATCGCCGGGCCAGGTGACGTGGTGCTGACCATGGGGGCGGGGGACGTCACCGCGCTCGGACCGCAGCTGGTCGAGGCCCTGCTGGCCGAGGCACTGCGGAGGCGGCCCGATTGAGCGGGCCGGACAGCGCGGACCGCAGGTCACGGCGGCGGCTGGCCGTGCTGCTCCCGCTGGCCGCGCTGGCCGTCGCCGGCGGCGTCGCCTGGGCGCTGTTCGGCTCCGGGCTGTTCGCGGTCCGGTCCATCGTGGTCACCGGCACGCGGCTGGTGCCGGACTCCGAAGTCCTCGCCGTGGCAGGCGTCCGGCCCGGCACGCCGCTGATCCGGGTGAACACGGCCCAGATCGCGGGGCGGGTGCTGAGGATCAGGCAGGTGCAGGGGGTGGTGGTGACCAAGACCTGGCCGGACCGGGTGACGATCGCGGTAAAGGAGAGAACGCCGGCGCTGGCCGTCGCGGTAGCCGGCGGCGGGTTCGACCTCGTCGACGCCGACGGCGTGATCGTCCAGTGGGCCGCGACCCGTCCCTCCCGGCTTCCGCTGTACGCCGCCACCACTGACGCATCCTCGCTTCAAGGCGACCCGGACGTCAGCGCGTCAGCGGCCGTTCTGGGGGAACTGCCCCGCTCGATACGGCCGTCGGTGGTGTCGGTTACCGCCCCAAGCCCGGATCAGGTGACGCTCCGGTTGGCCAGCGGCGTGACGATCGTGTGGGGCGGCCCGGGCGACGCCGCGGCGAAGGCGCGGGAACTGGCCATCCTCATGCCGACCGGAGCGCGATACTACGACGTGAGCGGGCCCGCGACCGCGGTGACTAACTAAGGCGACACGCTGGCCGGTTCGCGCGTAGTTAGTTGACCCGGGTCCCGCGCGACCCTACTGTCCGTATCAATCAGACGAACGGCAAAAACCTTAAATCTTAACCTGAAGGTGAAACCTTATGGTCACGGACGATGCCCTGGTGAAGAATTCCGCGTCGCCCCCAGGACAGGGGTTTTCCGAGCCCAGCGCCTAGCCGGCGAGCCGCGGCCTGGCTTTTTTAAACGAGCGGAAAGGTACCCTCCTCGTGGCAGCACCGCAGAACTATCTGGCGGTTATCAAGGTCGTCGGAATCGGCGGCGGCGGCGTCAACGCCGTCAATCGCATGATCGAAGAGGGACTCAAGGGCGTCGAGTTCATCGCGATCAACACTGACGCGCAGGCGCTGCTCATGAGCGACGCCGACGTCAAGCTCGACGTCGGCCGCGAGCTCACCAGGGGACTGGGTGCGGGAGCCAACCCCGATGTCGGCTGCAAGGCCGCCGAGGATCACCGCGAGGAGATAGAGGAGGTCCTGAAGGGCGCCGACATGGTGTTCGTCACCGCCGGCGAGGGCGGCGGGACCGGCACCGGCGGAGCGCCCGTGGTCGCGAACGTGGCGCGGTCGCTCGGAGCCCTCACCATCGGCGTGGTGACCCGGCCGTTCGGGTTCGAGGGCAAGCGCCGCGTGGTGCAGGCCGAGGTGGGGATCGAAAGGCTGCGCAGCGAGGTCGACACGCTGATCGTGATCCCCAACGACCGGCTGCTTTCCATCTCTGACCGGCACGTGAGCGTCCTCGACGCGTTCAAGGCCGCGGACCAGGTACTGCTTTCCGGTGTCCAGGGGATCACCGACCTCATCACCACGCCCGGGCTGATCAACCTGGACTTCGCCGACGTGAAATCCGTGATGTCAGGCGCAGGCTCGGCGCTGATGGGCACCGGATCCTCGCGCGGAGATGACCGGGCCGTCGCCGCGGCCGAGATGGCCATCTCGAGTCCGCTGCTCGAGGCGAGCATCGACGGCGCCCGTGGCGTGCTGCTTTCCATCCAGGGCGGCAGCGACCTGGGGCTGTTCGAGATCAATGAGGCCGCTCAGCTCGTCTCCAACTCCGCCGCGGTGGACGCGAACATCATTTTCGGCGCGGTCATCGACGACGCCCTCGGGGATGAGGTGCGGGTGACGGTCATCGCCGCAGGCCTTGACGAGAGCCGCGGCGGCCACAGCGGCGCCGGCGAGAGCGGCGGCACGGCGTTCAGCAGCACCTCCTCGTTCGGCAACTCCGCCCCAAGCACGGGCTCTGGCTTCAACACGGGCTCCGGCTACAACCCGAGCGCTGGCTATAACGCGGGCTCCGGCTATAACGCGGGCTCCGCCCCGGACACCGGGCCGGGCGGCTGGACGGCGCCCCGCGGGGCCTCGGCCACCGGTCCGACCCTCACTCCCGCCGCGGAGGCCAGCCGCTGGGCCAGCGACCAAGCGCCCGCGCCGCCCGCCGGCACGGTACCTGCCGACACTGTGCCCGCCGACACTGTGCCCGCCAACACTCTGCCCGCCAACACTGGCGCGAGCGCTACTTATGCAGGCGTGCTAAGCGCGCCGGTGCCGGAAGACGCGAAGGGCCCGTCCGGATCCGGCCAAGCCGAATCCGATGACACCGCCTCCACGCCGGCTGAGAGCTCATACTCCACCGGCTCTTACTCCTCCATCTCCCGCCCGGCGCACGCCGAACTCGGCAAGCCCTTCGACCTCCCCGCCACTCGGCGCCGTCCCGTCGTCTTCGAGGAAGACGACGACCTGGATGTCCCCGACTTTCTCAAGTGACGAACCCCGATCGGCGGGAGGAGCTCGCCGGGCGGCTCGCTACCGTGCGGGAGCGAATCGCTGCTGCCTGCCGGGCCGCGGGCCGGGATCCCGGCGAGATCACACTGGTCGGGGTGACCAAGACCTTTCCCGCCTCAGACGTCCGGCTGCTCAGCGGACTCGGACTCAGGGACTTCGGCGAGAACCGCGACGCGGAGGCGGCACCAAAGGTCGCGCAGTGCGCCGACCTCGACCTCATCTGGCACTTCGTCGGCCAGTTGCAGACAAATAAGGCCGCCAGTGTGGCGCGCTACACCACCTTCGTGCACTCGGTGGACCGGATGCGGCTCATCCGCGCGCTCGGCGCGGCCGCGCGCCGGGCCGAGCGCGTCATCCAGTGCCTGATCGAGGTCAGCCTGGACTGCGATCCTGCCCACTCCGATCCCGGCCGCGGCGGGGCACCGGCGGGCGAAGTTCCCAGCCTGGCCGAAGCGCTCGCGGCCACCGACGGGCTGGTCCTGGCCGGCGTGATGGCCGTCGCCCCGCTCGGCATGCCGCCCGCCGACGCGTTCGCGAGACTGCTCGACAGTGCGGCGGTGGTGCGGGCCGTGTGGCCATCGGCCACGGTGATCTCGGCCGGCATGAGCGGTGACCTAGAAGCCGCAATTGCGGCCGGCGCGACACACGTGAGAATCGGTACGGCGTTGCTCGGCGATCGTGAGGCTCCTGTCAGGTAATGTCCCGACCGTGGAGCAGGAACGGCTGGCTACGATCGGTACAGGCTGGGAGGACTGAAGGATGGCCAGTGCCATGCGCAAGATGGCGGTCTACCTCGGCCTCGTGGAGGACGATCACCGCTACCAGGACAAGTACGACTCGTACGGTGGTGAGTACGAGGACTACGACGAGCCCGCCCCCGCCTCCGGACCCGATGAGGCCGAGCCGCGCCCCGCCCGCGACGACTACGGCAGTTATCAGGTTACCGAGTGGCGTCCCGACCAGCCGGCTGACCTCGCCCGTATTACGACACTGCATCCTCGCACTTACAATGAAGCGCGTAGTATTGGTGAGCACTTCCGTGAGGGCACTCCGGTGATCATGAACCTGACCGAGATGGTCGACAGCGACGCGAAGCGTCTCGTTGACTTCGCGGCTGGGCTGGTCTTCGGCCTTCGTGGGAGCTTTGAACGTGTGACTAACAAGGTCTTCCTGCTATCCCCGGCGAACGTCGAGGTGACCGCGGAGGACAAGGCTCGCATCGCAGAGCGCGGCTTCTTCAACCAGAGCTAGCCTGCAAGCAGTGGTGACGTGACGTTGGGCAGTAGCACTAGTGCCGTGACAGGCGGCACGGAAGACAAGGTGGACCTGTGCAGTACCTGAGGGAAGTCCTCACCTACGTGCTGGCGATCTACCTAGTGATTCTTATCGGCAGGATGATCTTCAGCTACGTGCAGATCTTCGCCCGTGACTGGCGCCCGCATGGCATCCTGCTGATACTGGCCGAAGCGATCTTTACCGTGACAGATCCACCGCTGAGGTTCCTCCGCCGCTTCATCCCGCCCCTCCGGCTCGGTACGGTGGCCCTGGACCTCAGCTTCATGGTTCTCTTCATCGTGGTATTGATCCTGCTCGAAGTTGCTGTGCCTCACCTTTGATTCGGGTACCGTCGTGAGGAACACGGTCCAAGTGCGCCGAGGAGACGACGAGATGCCGCTGACTCCCGCGGATGTGCGGAATAAGCAGTTTAGTACGACCCGGCTCCGGCCCGGCTACGACGAGGAAGAGGTCGACGCCTTCCTCGATGAGGTCGAAGCTGAGCTCGACCGGCTAATCCAGGAGAACGAGGAACTCCGGGCGAAGCTGGCCGAGTGCCTGCGCGGCGGCAAGTCTGCAGTTCCCGCGCTGGGTTCTCCGCTGTCTGACCCGAAGCCAGACATGATGAGTCCCGAACCGCGGATGGAGCCCGAGCGCCGGCAGCCAGAGCCGGTCATGATGGGCGGAATGCCGCACATCGAGGACAACATGGACACGGCGGCGCGCGTGCTCTCGCTCGCTCAGCAGACCGCCGACCAGGCCATCGCCGACGCCCGCAGGGAAGCCGACGAAACCTTGGGCCGCGCCCGCCGCGAGGCGGACGAGGTGCTCACCAAGGCTCGCCGCCAGGCGGAGCAGATCACCGGTGACGCGCGGGCCCGGGCCGAGAGCCTCGAGCGCGACGCGCAGGAACGGCACCGTCAGGCCATGGGCTCGCTGGTGCAGACCCGCGAGGAACTCGAGCGCCGGGTCGACGACCTGCGTGCGTTCGAGCGCGAGTACCGCAGCCGGCTCAAGGCATACCTGGAAGGCCAGCTCCGTGACCTGGAAGCTGGCGTAACGGAAACCGGTGGCTTCCCGACCATGGGGGCCATGGGGCCCGGGTCGCCGCAGATGCCTGCCGCGCTTAGCGCTCCGGTCGGCCGTAATGGCGGGCAGGGCCCCGGTCAGTACGGCGTGCCCGAGGTCGTGCCGCATTCCGGTGGCTTCCGCACCGCCGAGGGTGCGCCCTCGCGCGACCGCAGGTAGCACTGAGGGCCGACAGGGATCGCCGGGAGGACGCCTGTGATCCGGTTCAGCGCCTCCCTCGTTGTCGTAGCGGTCGGCCTGCTGGTTGCCGGGGTCGTGACCAGTGACCTGAAGCTCGTGTACGCAGCGATCGGCGTGAGCGGCGTAGCCCTGGTGGCGCTGGGCGTCTCCGTGCTAGCCAAGCGGCGTGAGCTATTCGGCCAGCCCGGCTCAACGCAGCCGTCGGTGGTGCCCAGGCCAGCCGAGCCCGTCCGGCCGGAGGCGGCGGGCGCGCGGACCCAGCCCGCGCCGCCCGCAGCCCAGGCTCCGCCGTGGGAGGCCGTGGTCACGGCCTCCTCGAGCTGGCCGGTGGCCGCTGCCCAGCCCGGGGAAACAATGGCACACGCCACAGGCGCGGCTCCCTGGGGGAGCGCCGTCAAGCCGCCGGGCGATCGTCCGCCCGACCACCGGCGCCCGGCCGACGTCAAACGTCCCCCCGCCGCGTACGCGTCAGGTCCCCCGGCAGCCGCCACGGCACCCAACCCTGCCCCCGCCGCCTGGGAGTGGCGCGGGGACGCCCCCGCCACCCAGCCGCTTCCGCGTGCGGTTTCCGTTCCGGCACCGGCTTCGTCGGCCGATCCCCCGACGATGACGTTCCCGGTCCCCGAGACCCTCGAGCCGCCAGCCACCGCCGACGCGGCGCCTGCCAACGTGGACCCGGCCGAAGCCTCGGAAGCGGCCGGGGTCCAAGAAGCTCCAGAAACCCCCGTGGCCGCTGAAGTGCTTGAAACCCCCGAAGTGGCCGATGCCCCGCAGGAGCCCGAGGCCGCCGAAGACCAGCCTTCACCGCAGGCTCAGGACGCAGCCGACGAGCAGGCGTCGGCTCAGCCGACCCGGCAACTTCCCATCCCCGCCGCGCCCGAACCCGCCGCAGTCGACCTCGAGCGCGAAGTGACCGTGGTCCCGGGCGTACCGCGATACCACAACGCACAATGCCTGCTCATCCGCTTCATGGACGAGGGCGACCTGGACAAGATGACGCTGGCCGCGGCCCAGGAGGCCGGCTGCACGCCCTGCCGCGCCTGCCTGCCCGAGTGACGCTGCCCGAGTGACGCTGCCCGAGTGACGCTGCCCGAGTGACGCCGACAGGGTTAGGCCCGCCCGAGCCAGAACCTCAGCCCGAGTTCATCCTCGGCGTGCTCCGGCGCCGCCTCCGCAGCACCCGGGCCCGCAGTGCCGTCACCCGGGCCGTCACCCGGGCCGTAGTCGACCGCCAGAACGTCCCCTGCGATCAGCCCCGCGTGCTCGGTCAGCGCCTCGGCCATCTCCGGGTCGCGAGCCGACCAGCGCAGCCAGATCCGGTCGCTGACCTCGAGGCCGTCGCTCTTGCGCGCGTCCTGGACCAGCCTGATGACCTCGCGGGCCAGGCCCTCCCTGCGCAATTCCGGGCTGACCGTGGTGTCGAGAGCCACCGTCTCCCCGCCGTCGGCGGCCACCGCCCAGCCGGCCCGCGGCGTCCGGGTCACGATCACGTCGTCGGCCCCGATCACCACGGGCTCGTCAATCCAGTCCACAGGAACCGCGAAGGTCCCGCCCGCCAGCACCGTGGCCGCGATATCCGCCGGGGGAATGGCGGTCACCGCCGCCGCCACGGCCGGGGTCCGCGGCCCGAACCGCCGTCCGAGGGCGCGGAAGTTCGGCTTCACCGCGACCTCGACGAGTTCCCCCGCCGACCCCAGCACCTCGAGCGAGACAACGTTCAGCTCCGCGGCGATCTCCGCCCGCAGTTCGGCCGGCAGGTCCGCGAACCCCGCCGCCCCGATCAGCGCCCGGGCCAGCGGCTGCCTGATCCGCACCGACGCCCCGGCACGAGCCGAACGTCCCAGTTCCACCAGCCGCCGCACCAGCGACATCTGCGACGACAGCACCGGATCCACCAGGTCAAGATCAGCAACCGGCCACGACGCCAGGTGTACCGACTCCGCCGCGTCGGGCCGCCGCAGCACCCCCCAGACGTAATCGGTCACGAACGGCACGAAGGGCGCCATCAGCAGCGTCAGCGTCGTCATGCACTCATACAGCGTGGCGAACGCCGACGCCCCCGCAGCCGAGGAGGGCCCGTCCCAGAACCGCCGCCGCGACCGGCGCACGTACCAGTTCGACAAGTCGTCGATGAACGCCGTGAGCCGCCGCCCCGCGGCCGCGGTGTCGAAACCCTCCAGAGACCCGGTCACGTCCCGCACCACGGCGTGCAATTCACCAAGGACCCACCGGTCAAGCAGCGGCCGCTCAGCGAGCTCACTGTCGTTCGGCGTCCAGCCGCCCGCGTTCGCGTAAAGGACCAGGAACGAGGCCGTGTTCCAGTAGGTGAGCAGCACCTTCCTGACGATCTCGGTGAGCGCGTCGTGACCGACCCGCCGGTCGCCCCACGGCGAGCCCGAGGCCGCGAAGAACCAGCGCAGCGCGTCCGCGCCGTGCGCATCCATCAGCGGGATCGGCTCGAGCACGTTGCCCAGGTGCTTGCTCATCTTGACGCCGCGCTCGTCCAGGATCAGCCCCACGCACACCACGTTCTCGTAGGCCGAACGCCCGAACACCGCCGTCCCCACCGCCATCAGCGAGTAGAACCAGCCCCTGGTCTGGTCGAGCGCCTCGCAGATGAACTGGGCCGGGTACGCGGCCTCGAAGTCCGACATCCCCCGCAGCGGCGCGCCGTGCTGGGCGAACGGCATCGACCCCGAGTCGTACCAGACGTCGATCACCTCGGGCACCCGCCGTGCCCGCCCCCCGCACACCGGGCAGTCGAAGACCACCGCGTCGACGAACGGCCGGTGCGGATCAAGCCCGGGCAGGTCACGGCCTGCCAGCGCGGACAGCTCGGCCAGCGAGCCCACGCAGGTCACGTGCGAATCCCCGCACACCCACAGCGGCAGCGGCGTGCCCCAGTACCTGGTCCGGGACAGCGCCCAGTCCACGTTGTTGCGCAGCCATTCGCCGTAACGCCCGTACTTGACCGTGGCCGGAAACCAGTTCGTCTGCTCGTTCTGCTCGAGCAGCTTGTCCTTGATCGCCGTGGTCCTGATGTACCACGAGGGCAGCGCGTAGTAGAGCAGCAACGTCCCGCACCGCCAGCAGTGCGGGTAGCTGTGCTCGTACCGGTGCGAGGCGAACAGCAGCCCGCGGTCGGCGAGATCCTCGACCAGCCGCTGGTCGGCGTCCTTGAAGAACAGCCCGCCGACCAGCGGCAGGGCGTCCTCGAAGTGCCCGTCCGGGCGGACCGGGTTGACCACGGGCAGCCCGTGCACCCGCGACGCGTCCATGTCGTCGGCCCCGAACGCCGGCGCGATATGGACAAGCCCGGTGCCATCTTCCGTAGTCACGAATGACCCTGGAATCACCACATGGGCGTCAGGGATCCTGATTATGCCGAACGGAGCGTGGTATCTCGCCCCCACAATCGCCCGGCCGGGAAACCGGGCGATGACGCGCCAGTCGTGATCGAGCACGCGGTCGGCCAGGTCCTCGGCCACTACCACCTTGCTGCCGTCCCGCGACCTGGCCGCGACCGCGTAGGTCGCGTCCGGGTGGACCGCCACCGCGGTGTTGGAGACCAGCGTCCACGGAGTCGTGGTCCACACCAGCAGGTCCGCGCCCTGGAGTTCGGCCGGCGCCCCGTCAGGCCCCGTCCGATCTGGCCGGGCCGCGAGCGGGAACCTGACCGTGATGGCAGGATCGGTCACGGTCTGGTAGACGTCCTCCTGGCCCATTTCGTGGTCGGACAGCGGAGTGCCGCAGCGCGGGCAGTAAGGGCTGATCCGGAAGTCGCGGACCAGCAGCCCCTGCTCGTATATCACCTTGAGCGACCACCACACCGACTCGATGTAGCTGGGGTCCATGGTCCGGTAGGCGTGTTCCGTGTCGGCCCAGTAGCCCATGCGCCGGGACATCTCAAGCCACGCGCCGACGTACCGCAGCACGGACTCGCGGCAGCGTTCATTGAACTCCGCCACCCCGTACGCCTCGATGTCCCGCTTGCCGGTCAGGCCGAGTTCCTTCTCCACCGCCACCTCGACCGGCAGCCCGTGGCAGTCCCATCCGGCCTGGCGCGGAACGTGGAAGCCCTGCATGGTCTTGAACCGGGGGAACAGGTCCTTGAAGGTCCGTGCCTCCACGTGGTGCGCGCCCGGCAGCCCGTTGGCGGTCGGCGGCCCCTCGTAGAAGACCCAGGCCGGCCCGCCTGCGGTCTGCTTCAGCGTCCGCTCGAAGATCCCGGCGTCCTGCCAGCGGGCGAGGATTTGGTGCTCGAGCGCGGGCAGGTCGACCTGTGCGGGAAGCGGCTCGAATCCAGGCACCGGCCCAGCGTAACCCAGCCTCGGGTATCCTCCCTGCACATGTCTGCGGTACCGCGGTCCAACGCTGCCGACCTACCGGTTCGTCCCGGTGAGGAGCCCTGGACCGACACTGAGCTCAAGCAGGTGCGAACCGAACTCGAGTCGGAGGCCGCCAGCCTGAGAGCTGACCTTGACAAGGCAGCGTCCCAGATGGCCGAACGCCTCGGCGACTCCGTCCGCGACGCCGGCGACGACTCGGCCGACGCCGGGACCAAGGCATTCGAGCGAGAGCAGGAGCTTGCCCTCAACCAGAACGCCCAGGACCTGCTCGACCAGGGCGAGCGTGCGCTGGCCCGGATCGATGCGGGAACATATGGAGTATGCGAATCCTGCGGCAAGCCGATCGGGAAGGCGCGCCTGCTGGCGTTCCCCCGGGCGATCCTGTGCGTGACGTGCAAACAGCGCGAGGAACGCCGCTGAGCGAGGCATCTACGCCCGCCCGCCCGCGCCGGGTCGCCCTGCTGCTCGGCGTGGCCGTCATAGTGATAGCGGCCGACGTCATCTCCAAGGTCCTGGTGGTCGCGAACATCCCCGAGTACACGTACGTGCACCTGATCGGCAACGTGTTCATGCTCACGCAGGTCCGCAACGGCGGCGCCGCCTTCAACCTGGGCGGCACGTCGATCACGATCGTGTTCACCTTGATCGCGGCGGCGGTGATCGCCTTCATCCTGCGCGCCGCGGGCCGGATGCGCAGCGTCGGCTGGGCCATCGCGCTCGGGCTGCTGCTCGGCGGTGCCACCGGCAACCTGATCGACCGGATCTTCCGCCACCCCGCCCCGTTCCGCGGCGACGTGGTCGACTGGATCTACGTGACCCGTTACTGGCCGGTGTTCAACGTCGCCGACTCCTGCATCGTCTGCGGCGGCATCGTACTCGTCCTGCTCGCCCTGCGCGGCATCCGAATCGACGGCACCCATGCGCCAAGTCGCCGTCCCTGACGGCCTGGACGGGGAGCGGCTCGACGCCGCCCTGGCGCGGATGTTCGGCCTGTCCAGGTCCAAGGCCGCGGAGCTCATCTCGGATGGCCTCGTGCTGCTTGGCGGACGGCTGGCCGCGAAGTCAGACCGTGTCCTGGCGGGTGATGAGCTCGAGGTCACGTTGCCCGCGCCACGGGCGCCGCAGCCGCCCCGCCCGGTTGACGGCCTCACGGTGCTTTACGAGGACGACGACATCGTGGTGGTGGACAAGCCGCGCGGCGTGGCCGCCCATCCGACGCCCGGCTGGACCGGCCCTACTGTCATCGGCGGCCTGCAAGCGGCCGGGCACACCGTGGCGACCAGCGGCGCGGCCGAACGCCAGGGCATCGTGCACCGCCTGGACGCGAACACCACGGGCGTGATGGCGGTAGCCAAGAGCGAACGGGCCTACAGCGCGCTGAAGCGCGCCTTCAGGGAGCGCACGGTGGACAAGCGCTATCACGCGCTGGTCCAAGGACACCCCGACCCGCTGCGCGGCACCGTGGACGCGCCGATCGGGAGGCACCCCTCGGGCGACGGCCGGTTCGCCGTGGTCAGCGACGGCCGGCCGAGCGTGACCCATTACGACACGCTTGAGGCCTTCCGTGCCGCCAGCCTGGTATCGGTCGACCTGGAAACCGGCCGTACCCATCAGATCAGGGTGCACATGGCCGCGATCAGGCACCCGTGCGTGGGTGACCTGCTCTACGGGGCCGACCCGGTGCTGGCCGCCCGGCTTGGCTTGACCCGCCAGTGGCTGCACGCGGTCAGCCTCACCTTCGCCCACCCAGCCGACGGCCGCCAGGTCTCGTTCACCAGCCCATATCCTCCCGACCTGGCGCACGCCCTGGACATACTTCGCGCGGAGAGCTTATGGAAATCACCCAGCACATCGACGCACTGCGCGACCAGGGCAACATGCTCGCGGACGCGGCCGGGCGGGCCGGCCTGGACGCGCCGGTCACGCCGTGCGCGCCCTGGCGGGTCAAGGACCTGCTCCGGCATACCGGCTACGTCCACAGGTGGGCGGCCAGGCACGTCACCGAGTGCCCCGACACCGTGCTCGACGGGCCGTCCGAGGAGGAAATCCTGCTCGGCGGGGCGCCGGACCCTGACCTGCTGGCCTGGTTCCGCGCGGGCCACGCCGCTCTAGTGGAGACCCTGAGCACCGCCGATCCTGGCCTGCGCTGTGCCACGTTCATGGACGCTCCCTCCCCGCTCGCGTTCTGGGCCCGCCGCCAGGCCCATGAGACCGCCATACACCGGGCCGACGCGGACTGCGCCTGTGGCGCGCTTCCCGCCTACCCGTCCGAGTTCGCTGCCGACGGCATCGACGAGCTGATCATGGGCTTCGGGCAGCGGCGCAAGTACCGGCCATCGGCTGACCACGGCGGCGGCATGCAGGTACGGACCACCGACACCGCCGCCGCCTGGCACGTGGGCACCGAAGACGGCCGCATCCAAGCCCGCAGGGAAACGGCCAGGGACCCGGCTGAATGCGTGGTGAGCGGCCCGGCCTCAGGCTTGTACCTGTTCCTGTGGAATCGTAGCGACGCCGCCCGCGCCGGTGTCACGATCTCCGGAGACCCCGGCTTCCTTGGCTCGTGGCAATCCAGCGTCCGCGTCCGCTGGGGCTGAGCCTGGCCCGGGGGCGGGCACCACGGCCCGTTCGGCCCTAAAGATCTTTTGATCTTTTATTCGAGTTTAACTGGTCCTGCTGACATTTTCCGGGAACGACACGCCATGTGGCGCGGTGCTGGTTTGGGTGCGGACGGGGGTCGGTGGTCAGCCGTGCGGGAGGATTGCCGGAGCAGCAAGCCGAGCAGCGGGACCATCAGGCCGCATGCGGCGATCGCCAGCCATGCCGGGTGACTCGCGGCGGCGAAACCCTCCCGGAGCGTGCCGTGCAGCCCGGCGGCGAGTATCGCCCCGGCCAGTGATACGCCGAGCGACAGCCCGGCTTGCCTGCCCGCCGAGGTGACGCCGCCGGCCACGCCGGCCTGCGCGCGAGGCATCCCGGCGACCGCGACGGCCGAGATGACCGTGTTCACCGCCCCGTACCCGGCACCGAATATCACGTAGGCGGCGGCCAGGAACGCCCACGATGCCATCACGGGCGCCCGGGCCAGCATCACGCAGCCGTCAGCGAGCAGGACACCCGCGACGATCAGCAGTCCCCGGCCACCGGCATGGCCCATCACTCGCCCAGCCAGCGGCCCGGCCACCGCGGTGGCGGCCGCGAGCGGGATCAGCGCCAATCCCGCCCGCAGCACGTTAAGCCCGCGCACGTCCTGCAGGTACAAGGTGGTGAGGAAGAGGAACCCGCCCAGGCACACGAACGAGAACACGGTAATCACCAGCGCGGCCGAGAACGGGACGCTGCGAAACAGCCGCAGGTCGATCAGCGGATCGTCGCGGCGGCGCTCCCAGGCCACGAACAAGACCAGCGCGGTGGCGGACGCGACGAATGCGGCGAAGATCGGCGCGGACCGCCAGCCCTGCGACGGCCCCTCGATGATGCCGTAGGTGAGGCAGGCCAGGAACGCGATCACCAGGGCCTGCCCCGGCAGGTCGAGGCGGCGGGCGCGGGCCGCCCGTGAACAAGGAATGACCAGGCCGGCCGCCACCATGGCGACGAGCCCAGGGAGAATTGTGATCCAGAACAACGAGCGCCATCCCCAAGCGGCGGCGAGGACGCCACCGAGCGCGGGCCCGGCCGCCATGCCAGCGCCGAACGTGCCGGACCAGAGCCCGATCGCGCGCGCCCGCGCGGCCGGCTCGGTGAACGTGGCGGTGATGATGCCCATCGACATGGGGGTCAGCGTGGACCCGCCGGCGCCTTGCAGTGCCCGGCACGCGATCAGCCAGCCGGCGTTCGGGGCCATGCTGCATGCCGCGGACGCGAGCACGAACACCGCAAGCCCGGCCTGAAAGACCGTGCGCCGGCCGAACCGGTCTCCGATGGACCCCGAGGTCAGCATCAGGCTCGCCGTCGCGATCGAGTATGCGGCGAGGACCCACTGCAGCCCGGAGACCGGCGCGTGCAGGCCGCGGCCGATCAACGGCAGCGCCAGGCTCACCACCGTCGTATCTACCGCGATCATGAACATGCTCAGACAGCAGATGCACACCGTCGCGGCCTTAGTCATGGATCAGCCACGGTGCGCGCTCGTCGATCATCCCGACGATTGCGGCGATCTTCGCATGCGGCGGCGTGCCCGGATGGACGAGCGTCCGAAAGATATCTACGAGCAGGACCTGCAGCAGCTCGAGCTCGGGATCCCTGAGATCTCGCGCGATTTCGTCCATGGTGTTCAGTCTCATAACCACGCGTTGAGCTCCCGTGGCGGCTGCGTGGCATCCCCGTGGCACCCGCCGGAACGGACTGCGGAAAGCGGCGCATCTGGGACGAACCCGGCCCGGCCGGCGCGGCTACCCGGCGGCCCTGGCGGTGCTCCGCTAGGGTGTTGAGCACCCGTGAGGAGGCGGTTCGTCGTGGCGGTATCTGGTGAGCCGTTTGCCCACTTGCACGTGCACACCGAGTACTCCATGCTGGATGGCGCCGCCCGGCTGAAGGAGTTGATGGCCGAGGTCAAGAGCCTCGGCATGACGCACGTCGCGATGACCGACCACGGCAACATGTACGGCGCCGCCGAGTTCCACCGGCAGGCCAAGGACGCGGGCGTCACGCCCGTGCTCGGGATCGAGGCCTACCTCGCACCGGAATCCCGCGGCAACACCAACCGCATCCTGTGGGGCCAGCCACACCAGAAGAAGGACGACGTCTCCGGCAGCGGCGCCATCCTGCACAAGACGATCTGGGCGCGCAACAAGCAGGGCCTGCACAACCTGTTCAAGCTGTCCTCGCGGTCCTACGCCGAAGGCTGGCTGGTCAAGTGGCCGCGGATGGACAAGGAGCTCATCGCCGAGCACGCCGCCGGGCTGATGGCCGCCACCGGCTGTCCCTCCGGCGAGGTGCAGACCAGACTGCGGCTTGGCCAGTTCGACGAGGCGCTCAAGGCCGCCGCCGAATGGCAGGACATCTTCGGCAAGGAGAACTACTTCCTTGAGCTGATGGAGCACGACCTCGAGATCGAGCGCCGGGTACGCGACGGGCTGGTCGAGATCAGCAGGAAGCTCGGCATCCCGCCGGTCGTGACCAACGACTCGCATTACACCCGCGGCAGCGACGCGGAGAGCCACGACCTGCTGCTGTGCATCCAGACCGGGAAGACCCTGGCGGACGCGGACCGGTTCCGGCTTGACGGCGGCGGCTACTTCATCAAGCCGCCTGCGCAGATGTACGGCCTGGACAGCAGCGATCTGTGGCTGGAGGGCTGCCGCAACACCCAGCTCCTCATCGCCGGCCGGGTGGACACGGCCGGCATGTTCGAATACCGCAACCTAATGCCGCGGTTCCCTCTCCCCGAGGGCTTCGAGTCCGAGGACGAGCTGTTCGCGGCCGAGGTGTGGAAGGGCATGGACCGCCGGTACCCGGGCGGCTACGACGAGCAGAGGAAGCAACAGGCCGAATACGAGATCAAGATCATCTGCCAGATGGGGTTCTCGGGGTATTTCCTCGTCGTCGCGGACTTCATCATGTGGGCCAAGAGCAACGGCATCGCCGTCGGCCCCGGCCGCGGCTCGGCCGCGGGCTCGATCGTCTCCTACGCGATGGGCATCACCGACCTCGATCCGCTGGTCCACGGCCTGATGTTCGAGCGATTCCTCAACCCGGAACGCATCTCCATGCCCGACATCGACGTCGACTTCGACGAACGTGGCCGGGCCGACGTGATCAGGTACGTAACCCAGAAGTGGGGCGCGGACCGGGTGGCACAGATTGTCACCTACGCCACGATCAAGGCCAAGGCCGCGATCAAGGACTCCTGCCGGGTGCTCGGCCATCCCTACGCGCTGGGGGACCGGATCACCAAGGCGTTCCCGCCGATGGTGCTGGGCAAGGACATCCCGCTGTCGGCGATCTTCGACGAAAGCCATGAACGGTACGCCGAAACCGCCGAGCTCCGCTCGATGTACGAGGCCGAGGCGGAGATCAAGCAGGTCATCGACACCGCGCGGGGGATCGAGGGGCTGATCCGCCAGCCCGGCGTGCACGCCGCCGGCGTGATCATGTGCGCGGAGCCGCTGACCGACCACATCCCGGTCTGGACCCGGCACACCGACGGCGCGGTTATCACGCAGTTCGACTACCCGACCTGCGAGAACCTCGGCCTGCTGAAGATGGACTTCCTCGGCCTGCGCAACCTCACGATCATGTCCGACGCGGTCGCGGCGATCGGCAAGAACCGGCAAACCTCCGTCGACCTGCTGGGCCTGCCCCTGGACGACAAGCCCACCTACGACCTACTGGCCCGCGGCGACACGCTCGGCGTGTTCCAGCTGGACGGCGGGGCGATGCGATCGCTGCTTCGGATGATGCGGCCGGACAACTTCGAGGACATCTCGGCCGTGAACGCCCTGTACCGGCCCGGTCCGATGGGCGTCAACTCGCACATCAACTATGCGCTGCGCAAGACCGGCCGGCAGCAGATCACGCCCATCCACCCGGAGCTTGAAGAGCCGCTCAAGGAGGTCCTCGAGCCCACCTACGGCCTGATCGTCTACCAGGAACAGGTGCAGAAGGCGGCGCAGATCCTGGCCGGCTACTCGCTCGGCCAGGCGGACCTGCTGCGCCGTGCCATGGGCAAGAAGAAGAAGGAAATCCTGGAAAAGGAGTTCGTACCGTTCCGGCAGGGCTGCCGGGAGCGCGGATACTCCGACCAGGCGATCCAGGCGATCTGGGACGTGCTCGTCCCCTTCTCCGGGTACGCGTTCAACAAGTCGCACACTGCCCCGTACGCCCTCATCGCCTACTGGACCGCCTACCTCAAGGCGAACTACCCGGCCGAGTACATGGCCGCGCTGCTTACCTCGGTCGGCGACGACAAGGACAAGTCGGCGGGATACCTGAGCGAGTGCCGCCGGATGGGCATCAAGGTGCTGCCGCCCGACGTCAACGAGTCTGTGGCGACGTTCGCGGCGGTGGGCAGCGACATAAGGTTCGGCCTGGCTGCGATCCGGAACGTCGGCACCAACGTGGTCGAGGCCATTATCGCGGCGCGCAAATCACAGGGACAGTTCACCAGCTTCGCCGATTTCCTTCGCAAGGTCCCGCTCGTCGTATGCAACAAGCGCGTTATCGAGTCGCTGATCAAGGCGGGCGCGTTCGATTCGTTTGGCGAGGCCCGGAAGGGACTGCTGTTCGTGCACGAGCAGGCCGTGGATGCGGTCATCGACGTCAAGCGCAACGAGGCCATTGGGCAGGACTCGCTGTTCGGCGGCGACGTCGAGGCGGAGGCCGTCTTCGACGTGCCGGTGCCGGCCGAGGCAGGGGAGTGGGAGAAGTCCACGCTGCTGAATTTCGAGCGCGAGATGCTCGGCCTTTACGTGTCCGACCACCCGCTGTTCGGCATCGAGCACATCCTCGCCCGGGAGAGCGACTGCCCGCTCGCCGACCTGACCGGCGAGGACGCCGAACGGCCCCGAGCCGACCGGTCAGAAGGCCAGATCGTCAAGGTCGGCGGCATCTTGTCAGGGGTTCAGCGCAAGGTGACCAAGCAGGGCAACCAGTGGGCCGCGGCCACCCTGGAGGATCTCAGCGGAGCGATCGAGGCGCTTTTCTTCCCGCAGACCTACCAGCTCTACGCCACCTCGATCGCCGAGGACGCCGTGGTGGTGGTCAAGGGCAGGATCGATCGCCGGGATGACGTGCCCAAGCTGATCGCGATGGAGCTGACCGTCCCGGACCTGTCGGCCGGTGACTCGGACGCCAAAGGCCCCTTCGTCGTGTCCATGCCGGTTTCCAAGTGCGTTGCGCCGGTGGTGGAGCGACTCCGGGAGGTCCTGCGCACCCATCCAGGGCCGACCGAGGTGCACTTGAAGCTGCGCGGCCACGAGCGGACGACGGTGGTCCGGCTTGACGACAGGCTGCGAGTAGCCGCCTCACCCGCCTTGATCGGCGATCTGAAGCAGCTACTCGGTCCCGCGTGCGTCGGCTAGCCGCAGTCAGCTCACCCGGCGTCGGGCCCGGCGAGCTGGTCGAGGAACGCACGGTACATCAGCAACGTCCCGCGCAGCGACTCGGTGTCGGCGCTCATGCCCTCGCCCCACCTCTCGCGCAAAGCGCGCTGGCGTTCGGCGATGGCGCGCTGCCGTTCCGCGATCGCCGCTTCGAGCTGGGCCGTGAGCTGGGAAATCACGTCGGCCGCCTCGGTCACCGAGCCCTGTGGATCGTCCACGAAGCGAAACTGGACCTGCTGCCAGCGGGCCCTGAATTCGGCCACGTCCGGCAGAAGGCTGCCGAAGGTCAGCTCCCTGAAGTCAGCCAGATCGCTGTCCGACTCTCCCGGCCGCAGGGTCCCCGCCGCCGCAGTGACGGGAACATCGGGAACATCGGGGACATCGGCATCACCCGGGCGCGTGGCCTCATCCGCCGTCGCTTCGGCGCCGTCAGCACCCGGCTCCGCCGTAGCGTAGGCGGCGTCAACGGGATCCTGCGTCTCCGCCGCATCCGGGCTCGCCTGATCGGTGGTTAGGCCCAGCCCCGTCTCGTCTGGCTCGTCCGTCTCGTCCGAGTCGTCGTCCCAGTAGTCACGACCGTCGGCGTCGGGACTGCGCACCGCGACGACGTCCTCCGGAGTCTCGTCCGCGGCGTGTCGGCCACGCACGACACTCGGGGCATCCGGGTCCATCTGGCTGGCCTCCGGCCCGGCGGTGCTATCCGTGTCGGTGCTGTCCGTGTCGGCGTCATCCGTCCTGACAACCGGGATCGATGGATCGGTCCGGTCCTCGCGGTCGACGGAAGCAACCCTCTGGAACTGGGTTATCGGCATGGTGGGCGGGACCACGTTGCCCTCATCGTCGGTGATCACCTCGCCGCGGACGACGTTACCCGTGCCCGGCGACTGGCCGTTAGGGTCCTGGGTCATCGGAATTTCCTTTCCTGCCGGATGCTAACGCGGGGTGCCCGCGGTCTTGGGGGGCACGGCGGCGGACTCGGTGGTCGTCGTGACCGCTCCCTGAGGCGAAGCCGGCGCGCCGACCAGGTCAAGGAACAGCGCGCGGTAGCCGAGCATGGCGGTCCTGAGCTCCTCAGTGCTCGCCGACCCGGGGCGGATGTCCTGCGCTTGCCTGTAACCGCCAAGTGCGCGCGCGTGGTACACCGACAGGGCTTCCAAGCTGGCATTCCTGTCGTCAGCGGGATAGCCGCGGTCTCGCATAACATCCCAGACCATCGTGTCCGCAGCGGAAACGGCCGCGGCCGGGTTTTCCACGAACCGCTGCTGGACGGCGACCCACTCGCCGCGATAGCTGGCCTGCTGCTCCGACGACAACGGATGGATGTCGAGCGCGTCAACGCGCTCCTGCCGCGCCGTCAGCTCGGCGACGGCCTTTTTCGAGCCGACCTCCTTGGCCAGCCGCTCGTACTCGGGTCCGAACTGACGCCGAATCCGGGCCTGCCGCAGCAGCGCCGGGCCAAGAACGACGATTGCCGCCACCACAATGACGGCGATGATGATGATGACGATTGCTACGGTCGACATGATGACCTCCGTGAGGTGTCACAAACCGACCTTCGAGTTCCCTTACTCGGCGGGACTAAACGGCGGCTAAACGACATTCCAGTCAGCCAGAGGTGAGATTCCTCCGGATCGCCCGCAGCGCGGCCACGAGCGTCTCGCGCTCGGCCGGGTCGAAAGTCCCAAGCGCCCGTTCGGTGAGCGCCTCCGTTTCGGCCGCGATGACCTTCTCCAGTGAACGGCCCCGCTCGGTGAGCCGCAGCCGGACCAGCCTGCGGTCCCGCGGATGCGGCTCACGCCGGAGTAGGCCGGCCGCCTCCATCCTGGTCGCGGCCCGGGTTACGGTCGGCGTGGCCAGTCCGAGCCGCCGGGCGATCTCGCCCGGCGTTAGCCCGTCCTGGGTCCACAAACAGCGCAGGATGAACTGCTGGCCCTCATGCACGCCGTGCCGGGAAAACGCCGCCGCGGTCACCAACGACAGCGCGTGCTTGGCCCCCCAGAAGGCCGTCTGGAAGTCATCACCGGCGCCGGGTTCAGAAGACATGGCAGCTTCAGCGTACGGCTCTGGGACAAGTTAGCCGGCTCATGATAGGATCGTTACCCGGCTAACGATCCAACGGCGGGGGGCAAACCGGGGGAGCAAGCCGGAGGAGGGGCCCGGAGGGGACCCCGCCAGAACGCGGAAAGGAATGCAGATGAGGCTTGGCATCGGGATCACCCAATTTCCCTGGGCCGCGGAAGAGATCGGCCCTGTCGTCACGCGGCTGGCCACGACGGCCGACGAAGCGGGATTCGACAGCCTGTGGGTCATGGACCACTTCTTCCAGATCCGGCTGACCGGGCTGCCGCCCTCCTCGCCGATGCCGGAGGCGTACGCCACGCTGGCCTACCTCGGCGGGGTGACCAGGCGGATCAGGCTCGGCACGCTGGTGACGTCGGTGGCATACCGTCACCCGGGCGTGCTGGTCAAGGCGGTCACCGCGCTCGACGTACTCACCGGCGGCCGGGTGATCTTCGGCGTCGGGGCGGGAGCGCCATGGAACATAGCGCCCGCCGGTCCCGGCACCGGGTTCGAGGCCGAAGGCCTCGGCATCCCGTTCCCCTCGCTGGCCGAGCGGTTCGAGCGGCTCGAGGAACTGTTGCAGATTGCCAGCCAGATGTGGAGCGGCGATGAGAGCCCGTATTACGGAAAGCACTACCAGCTCGTCCGCCCGCTCAACTCGCCCAACTCCATCCAGCGCCCGCATCCGCCCATCTTGATTGGCGGCGGCGGGGAGCGCAAGACGCTGCGCCTTGTCGCCAGGTACGGCGACGCCTGCAGCCTGTTCGATCAGCCCGGACCAAACGGGCCCGGGTTCCGGGACGAGCTAACCCGCAAGCTTGACGTGCTAAGGGGTCACTGCGCCGAAATCGGCCGCGACTATTCGGAAATCGAAAAGACCGTGGCCAGCACCGTCGACCTTGGCCCCGACCCGCAGGCGGGACTGGCCGCAATGCTGAGCCACCTGAGTGACCTGGCCGCGGTCGGCCTTGACCACGTGCTGGTCACGCTGCCCCGGGCCTGGGACCAGTCCGCCCTCGAGGCCATCGCGTCGGTGTTGCCTGAGATACACGCGATGTAACGTGTACCATCGAGCGGGAGCAGTTGGGCGATCAGGGAGGTCTGACGAAGGGGCGACTGGCGGGTTTCTTCACGGCACTGGCCAGCAGCGCGGTCCTCGGCATCGCGGCCGGGCTGGTCTGGGCCACGGTCGCACCGCGGCCGGTGCTCGAGGAGATCGCCCGCGGCGAAGCAGAGCTGGTGAACGCGGAGAGCAGCGCGTTCATCGCCGCTGACGGCTGGTTCGCCCTGATCACCGTGGTGGGCGGGCTGATCACCGGCGTGCTCGGCTACCGCTTCCTGGTCCGGCGGGCCGGCTCAGCGGCCACGGCCGGGCTCATCCTCGGCGCCGTCGCCGCCGCCCTGCTCGCGCTGTGGGTGGGCGAGAACATCGGGCTCGGTACCTACAACCACCTGCTCGCCTCCAGCGCGAACGGGACCTTCTTCCACGAGTCCCTCGGGCTGGGAGCCAAGAGCGCGCTGGCGTTCTGGCCGTTGTGCACCTCGGTCGTCATCCTGGTGGCCGAGGCAGGCGCCCGCCGTGACGGCCAGACCGCCAAACCGGCCGTAGGCGATTCTCCGTAAACTAAGCCGGTGATTACCCGTATCGACCTGCGCCGTATCGACCTGCGGGGGCGCGGAGTCAGGCGGCTGGGCCCAGACGGCCTGGACGGCGTCCTGCCCCGGGCGGCCACCGACGTCGAGGCCGCCGCGGCACAGATCCGGCCCGTCTGCGAGGACGTAAGGAGCCGCGGCGCGCAGGCGATCCGCGAGTACACACAACGGTTCGACGGCGTGGACCTGGCCGCTACCGTCGTGCCGCAAGACGCCCTCGACCAAGCGCTCGCGGCGCTCGACCCTGCCGTCGCGAGCGCCCTGGAAGAGGCCGCCCGCCGCGCCGCGGCGGTCCATCGGGCGCAGCTCCCCGCGGAAAAGACAACCCAGGTCACCGACGGCCTCACCGTCACCGGACGCTTCGTTCCGGTAAACCGGGCCGGGGTGTACGTACCGGGAGGCCTGGTCGCCTACCCGTCCTCGGTGGTGATGAACGTCGTCCCGGCCCAGGTCGCGGGCGTCGGCGCGATCGCGGTGGCGTCGCCCCCGCAGGCGGACCGCGGCGGCCTGCCGCACCCGTCGGTGCTTGCCGCCTGCGCGCTGCTCGGTATCACGGAGGTGCACGCGGTCGGCGGGGCGCAGGCGCTGGCCATGTTCGCCTACGGAACGGCGGACTGCGCGCGCGTGGACGTGATCACCGGACCCGGCAACGTCTACGTAGCGGCGGCCAAGCGGGTCCTGCGCGGCGTAGTCGGCACCGACGGCGAGAACGGCCCCACCGAGGTGGCCATCATCGCCGACGACACCGCCAACCCCGCCCACGTGGCCGCCGACCTGATCGCGCAGGCCGAGCACGACGAGCTGGCCGCGTGCCTGCTCATCACGCCCGACGAGCGCCTGGCAGAAAACGTCGGCATCCAGCTCGACCGCATGGTCCCGGCCGCCAGGCACCGCGAGCGCATACGGGAAGCGCTGAAAAACCAGTCCGCGTGCGTGCTGGTCGACGACCTGGACGCGGCGCTGGCCGTAAGCGACGCGTGGGCGCCCGAGCACCTGGAAATCCAGGCCAGGGACCCGGCCAAGCTCGCGGCCCGCGTGGTCAACGCAGGCGCCGTCTTCGCCGGACCCTACGCCCCCGTCTCCCTCGGGGACTACCTGGCCGGATCGAACCACGTGCTGCCGACCGGCGGCACCGCGCGGCACACCAGCGGCTTGACCGTCCTGCCCTTCGGACGGCTGATCAACGTCGTCGAGTGCGACAAAACGGCGCTGGCTACCGCCGCACCGCTGATCCACGCCCTCGGCGGGGCGGAAGACCTGGCCGCGCACGTCGAGGCCGTCCGCATCCGCGTCCCCAGGCAAGACGGGAGCCAGGGCCAGTGAGCGCGCCGCCACTGCCCGTTCGGCCCGATCTAGCCGACCTGCACCCGTACGGCGCTCCGCAGATCGACGTCCCCGTCCGGCTGAACACCAACGAGAACCCTTACCCGCCAAGTCCCGCGCTGCAGCGGGCGGTCGCGGACGCGGTGGCCCGCGCGGCCGCGACCCTGAACCGCTACCCGGACCGGGACGCCGTCGAGCTGCGCAAGGACCTGGCCGACTACCTCGGGCACGGGCTGACCGCCGGCCACGTGTGGGCGGCCAACGGGTCGAACGAGGTCATCCAGCAGCTGCTGCAGGCCTTTGGCGGGCCGGCGCAGCGCGCGCTCGGGTTCGAGCCCGGCTACTCCATGCACCCGCTGATCTCCCGGGTGACGTGCACCCCCTGGATCGATGCGGACCGCGACGAGGACTTCGGCCTGGACCCGGCCCGCGCCACGCAGGCCATCAAGCGGGCACGGCCAAGCCTGGTCTTCCTGACCTCGCCGAACAACCCGACAGGTACCGCCGCCCCGCTCGAGCTGATCGAGGCGATCTGCGCCGCGGCGCCCGGGCTTGTCGTGATCGACGAGGCGTACGCGGAGTTCGCCCGCGAGGGGACGCGCAGCGCGCTGGTCCTGCTGCCGCGCTACCCCGGCCTGGTCGTGACCCGCACCATGTCCAAGGCGTTCGCGATGGCAGGCGCGCGGGTCGGGTACCTGGCCGCCGCGCCCGAGGTTGTGGCCAAGCTGCAACTGGTCCGGCTGCCTTACCACCTGTCCGCCGTAACTCAGGCCGTGGCCAGGGCCGCGCTCGCGCTGGCCGCCGAGCCACTGGCCACCGTCACCTCTATTCGGACCGAACGGGACGGCCTTGTCACTTGGCTGCGAAGCAGGGGGCTGCGGGTGGCGGACTCAGACGCGAACTTCGTGCTTTTCGGGGAGTTCGGCTCACGCCACGACGTGTGGCAGGCCCTGGTGGACCGGGGCGTGCTGGTCCGCGAGGTCGGCCCGCCTCGCTGGCTGCGGGTCACGGTGGGGACTTCAGCCGAGATGGCGGCGTTCCGCGAGGCGCTGAGCGAGGTGCTGAAGCTGTGAACCGGACGGCCAGGGTGGAGCGGGTCACCAGGGAGACGCAGATCCTGGTCGAGCTCGACCTGGACGGCATCGGGGCGACCGAGGTCGACACCGGGGTCCCGTTCTTCGACCATATGCTGGCCCAGCTCGGCAAGCACGGCGGAGCGGACCTTACCGTGCAGGCCAAGGGCGATATCGACATCGACGCGCACCACACGGTGGAGGACACCTCGATCGCGCTCGGCCAGGCGCTGCGGGAGGCGCTCGGCGACAAGTCAGGAATCACGCGGTTCGGAGATGCCCTGGTGCCGCTGGACGAGACGCTGGTGCAGGCCGCGGTGGACCTGTCCGGGCGGCCGTATGTGGTGCACCACGAGCCGGCCGGGATGGCGCCGCTGATCGGCAGCTACGACACCACGCTGACCCGGCACATCTTCGAGTCGCTGGCGTTTTCCGCCGGGATCTGCCTGCACGTCAGGGTCATCGAGGGCCGTAACCCGCACCATATCGTGGAAGCCCAGTTCAAGGCGGTGGCCCGGGCGCTGCGCGCCGCGGCGGCGCCCGACCCGAGGGCCGGCGGCATCCCGAGCACCAAGGGAGTGCTGTCATGACGCCGAAGGTGGTTGTGCTCGACTACGGGTCGGGCAACCTGCGTTCGGCCCAGCGCGCGCTGGCCCGGGCCGGCGCTGAGGTAACGGTGACCGCTGACGCCGACGCGGCGCTGGACTGCGACGGGCTCGCCGTCCCCGGCGTGGGTGCGTTCGCGGCCTGCATGGCCGGGCTGCGCGCGGTCGGCGGCGACAAGCTGATCGCCAGGCGGATCGAGCTCGGCCGCCCGGTGCTCGGCATCTGTGTCGGCATGCAGGTGCTGTTCGCCGCCGGGGTTGAGCACGGCACCTGGACCGAGGGCTGCGCGGCCTGGCCGGGCACGGTGGAGCGGCTGGACGCCGCCGTGCTGCCGCACATGGGCTGGAACACCGTGGAGGCGGCCCCGGGTTCCGTGCTGTTCGCCGGGATCCCGGCGGGAACGCGCTTTTACTTCGTGCACTCCTATGCGCTCAGGGCGCAGGCGGCGGGTGAACTCGCCGACACCGGTGCCCTCATCTCCTGGGCCGGCCACGGCGAGCCGTTCGCCGCCGCCGCTGAGCGCGGGGTGGTGTCCGCAACCCAGTTCCACCCGGAGAAGTCAGGCGACGTCGGCGCCGCCCTGCTACGCAATTGGCTGGGGACGCTATGAACGCGCTGACCTTGCTCCCCGCCGTCGACGTCACCGAGGGGCACGCGGTCCAGCTCGTCCAGGGTGTCGCGGGCAGCGGCGGCCGGTACGGCGACCCGATGGAGGCCGCGCTGGCCTGGCAGCGGGCCGGGGCCTCCTGGATCCACCTGGTGGATCTGGACGCGGCCTTCGGCCGCGGCTCGAACGCGGACCTGCTGGCCAAGGTGGTGCGGCGAGTGGACGTGGCGGTCGAGCTTTCCGGCGGGATCAGAGACGACGAGTCGCTGGCCCGGGCATTGGGCACAGGCTGTGCTCGGGTCAACATCGGCACGGCGGCGCTGGAAAACCCGGACTGGGTGCGTTCGGTCATCGCCCGTCACGAAGACCGGGTCGCGGTGGGCCTCGATGTGCGCGGCACCCGCCTGGCCGCCCGCGGCTGGACCACCGAGGGCGGCGACCTGTATGAGACGCTCGAGCGGCTGAACGCCGAGGGCTGCGCCCGCTACGTCGTAACGGACGTGCTCAAAGACGGCACGCTGCGCGGCCCCAACCTGGCTCTGCTGCGCGACGTCTGCTCGCGTACGACCGCGCCGGTGATAGCCAGCGGGGGAGTGTCCGCCCTGGCCGACCTGCGCGCCATCGCCTCCCTGGTCCGGATCGGCGTGGAAGGCGCCATCGTCGGCACCGCCCTCTACGAAGGCGCCTTCACCCTGCAAGAAGCCCTGGCCGAAGTGGCCGAGCCCCCCAGGGCGAGTCAATGAGCCGGACAGCGGCCTCGCTGAAGCCCCAGCCCGCCGCCTCGCCGCGGCCGTTCGGGGCTTGTGGCACACAGGCCCCGCAAGACGGGGCCAGGGGCACACGCACCCCACCCGGGGCGCGCGGTCGTTCGGGGGTTGTGGCACACAGGCCCCGCAAGACGGGGCCAGGGGCACACGCGCCCCATAGCGAGAGCATGGCCAGGCTGGGCGAGGCGGCGGCAGCGTGACGGTTGCCGTGCGGGTCATCCCCTGCCTGGACGTTGACGGCGGGCGAGTGGTCAAAGGGGTGAACTTCAGGGAGCTGAGGGACGCCGGAGACCCGGTGGAACTTGCCGCCTTCTACGACGCCGAAGGCGCCGACGAGCTGACCTTCCTCGACATCACCGCGTCAAGCGGCGGGCGGGAAACGATGGTCGAGGTGGTGCGGCGGACCGCCGAACAGGTCTTCATCCCGCTCACCGTCGGCGGCGGCGTGCGCAGCGTCGAGGACGTGGACCGGCTGCTGCGCGCCGGAGCGGACAAGGTCTCGCTCAACACGGCGGCGGTCGCCCGCCCGGAACTGCTGTCCGAGGCGGCGCAGCGGTTCGGCTCCCAGTGCGTCGTGCTGTCGGTGGACGCGCGCCGCGCCACCGCCTCAACACGCCCGCCAGCTCCAGCTCTGCCCAGCGGTTTCGAGGTGACCACTCACGGCGGCCGGACCGGGACCGGGACCGACGCGGTGGCCTGGGCCCGGGAGGCCGTGCGGCGCGGCGCAGGCGAGATCCTGCTGAACTCGATGGACGCGGACGGGACCACCGCGGGCTTTGACCTTGAGCTGATCCGGGCCGTGCGCGCGGCGGTCAACGTCCCCGTCATCGCCAGCGGCGGCGCCGGGACGCTGGCCCATTTCGCGCCCGCGGTGGACGCCGGAGCGGACGCGGTGCTGGCGGCCAGCGTGTTCCACTTCGGCGCGCTGCGCATCGCCCAGGTCAAGGACGCCCTCCGCGAAGCGGGCCACCCGGTGCGCTTACGTCAGGGCGACCCGCTCGTGGTCGGTGGTGCTGCGGCCCGAGGTGTCGGGGGCCGCCCTGCTGGCGGTGGCCAGCGCGGCGCCGACGATGCCGGCGTCGTTGAGCAAGCCAGCAGGCACGATACGGGCGCGGATGCCGGTCAGCCGGGGCACCCACTTGTCGGCCTGCTTGCTGATGCCCCCACCGACGATGATGAGGTTCGGCGACAGCAGCGCCTCCATGTGCCGGAGGTACTCCTCGACGTGGCTCGCCCACTTTTCCCAGCTCTGGTCACGCTCTTCCTTGGCCCGCTCCGAGGCGCGGGTCTCCGCGTCGCGGCCGCGGATCTCGATGTGCCCGAACTCGCTGTTCGGCACAAGGACGCCCTGGGTGAACAGCGCGCTGCCGATCCCGGTGCCGAAGGTCACCATCAGCACCGTGCCCAGCTCACCCGCCCCGGCCCCGAACCTCATCTCGGCCACTCCCGCCGCATCGGCATCGTTCAGTAGCCGGACCGGGTTGCCGGCCGCCTGGCCGAACAGTCCGCCGGCGTCCAGTCCGATCCAGGCCGGATCGAGGTTCGCGGCTGTCCTGGTCACGCCCTCGACAACCACGCCGGGAAAAGTGATGCCGACCGGTCCTGACCAGCCGAATGAGGTGGTGAGTTGTTTCACCACATCCGCGATCGGGCCGGGTCGGGCCGGGCGCGGCGTGTCCAGCTTCTGCCGGTCGGCGAGCAGCCGGCCCGTGGCCACGTCTACTGGGGCCGCCTTGATGCCGCTACCGCCGATGTCGATGCCAAGTGCATGCATGGCCATAAGAGTATTCGCGACGCTCGGCGCGACGCGCCACGTCAGGTAATATCGCAACTGAGGGCATCTCGGGGGCCCTGTCGAGAGAGGATGCGGCGGATGGGCTGGTTGAAGATCGCCGCCATCGCGGGCGGCATAATCATCGCGTTCCTTATTGTCGGCTCGGTGGTTCATTTCATCCTGACCGCGATATCGACCGTACTGATCGCCGCGCTGGTGGTAGGCGGGATCGCCATCGCGATCAAGGTGGCGCGGTCAGGCAAACAGATCTCACGCAAGCGGGAAGAGCGCGAAGTCCGCGATCATGACACGTACCGGCCCCTGCCCCGCACCGACGTAGAGCAGTACTCGGCTCCGAGCCAGCCGACCCGGCCGGCCCAGCAGCCGCAGCAAAACGCGCCGAACAGTTACGACATCGACGACGAGCTGGCCAGGCTCAAGCGCGAGATGGGGAACTAGCGCCAGCTGGTCCCGGTCAGCTTGCCCACTGCCACCTCGGTTCCGTCGAACCTGACCCTGGCCGTCCCGGCACGCCCCATCACCCACATGGTCAGTTCCGCCGGGCTGCCGATGACGGTCACCGCCGGCGTGGCGTTCTTGGCCGTGATCCGGTAGGCCCCGTTCTCATCGGCAGGGCCGTCCACCCCGGCGTCGTCCCTGGCCAGTTCCACGCCGACCGGGGCCTTGCGCAGCATGAACCGCGCCATCCGCAGCCGCTGCCACAGCAGGCCAGACTCGCCGCCGCTGATCTCCCGCGGCTCCCAGTCCGGCCCGGCGCGGCGGACGTCCTCGTGATGCACGAAGTACTCGACGGCGTTGACCCGCTCGTCCATGCCGGGCAGAGCCATGAACGACAGCCGAGGCGGTCCCGACCTGACGATCCGGACCAGGTCGGGAAACGGGATCCGCTGCTTGATCCGGTCCTGCACCCGCGCGGTGTAGGAGGCCAGCGGCCCGCCCATCACGCCCGCCGCGGCGTCCGGCCGGCGTTCGCGCAGCACAAGGTGCGCGGCCAGGTCGCCGGTGGTCCAGCCGGTGCACAGCGTTGGCGCGTCCGGCCCTGTCTTGTCAAGCAGCGCGCACAGCGCCAGGCGCTCGTCTCGCGAGTAGCTCACCTGCTGATCGTAGGCGGATTGCTACCCTGACTGAAGTCACTAGCTGTGCTGGCCCGGGGGGCGACCCCCGGGACCCCCGGAGGGAGGGAGCGATGCTCGACCCTGCCATTGCCGCCAGGCTGAAGCGGGATGCCTCGGGCCTGATCGCCGCGATCGCCCAGCAGTACGACACGGGCGAGGTACTGATGCTCGGCTGGATGGACGACGAGGCGCTGCATCGCACGCTGACCACGGGCCGGTGCACGTACTGGTCGCGCAGCCGCCAGGAGTACTGGGTGAAGGGCGAGACGTCCGGGCACCAGCAACGGGTGAAGTCGGTCGCGCTTGACTGTGACGGTGACGCCGTTCTGGTGAAGGTCGATCAGCTGGGCGGGGCCTGCCACACAGGCGACCGGACCTGCTTCGACGCCGACGCACTGCTCAAGGAGCAATAACCAACGATGCGCAGGGAATTCGGCTTGGTGCTGCTGGTCGGCGCGGCCGGGGCCGGCCTGGTCGTGCTCGCCCTCCGGTCAGCCTGGGCGCAGGCCATCTTCACCCCGCCGCGCCCGCTGCCCGCCCAGGACATCGCCGTCACCGGCCAGCAACTCGTCCCGCTGGCCGGCGCGCTGGCTCTCGCCGCGCTGGCCTGCCTGGCGGCGGTGATCGCCACCAAGTCGGCGCTAAGGCGCGCGGCCGGCGTCGTCCTGGCCATCCTGGGTGCGGGCGCGGCGATCGCCGCGGGTGCCGGGGTGCAGGCCTCCAGCGTGCTCGCGACGGCCCGGGCCGATGCCACGGCCGGCGCCGTCGGCGGGTCGACCACCGGCGGAACCTCGTCCGGCGGAGCGGCGCACTCGATCGTCATCGCGGGCTCGGCCGGCCAGGCGATCATGACCGGCGCGCCGTGGCGCGCGGCCGCGGTCTTGGGCGCCCTTGCCATCGTCTTCGCCGGCGTGGCCACCGTATGGCGCGGCCCGCTGTGGCCGGTCATGTCCGCGCGCTTCGACCGGCCCGATCGCGGCCGGGGTCAGGACCAGGCTCCGCGCGCGGCCGATTCCGCCTCGATCTGGGAGTCGCTGAGCCTCGACGTCGACCCGACGACCCTGGAGGACCAGGTCGGTGGCGGGCCACCTGCCTGAGCGCTCGGTCCTGCAGCGCTCGATTCTGCTGGCCGAGCATGAGCCCGAGGTGGCCGACATGTCGGCTCGCTACCTGCGCCGCGACGGGCTTGCCGTCCGGCTGGTCACCAGCCCGGATCCGGCGCTGGCCGCGCTGACCGGCGGAGCGGACGCCGCGGCTGTGATCGATCTCACCATGCCAGGCCTGGACCCGAGGCGCATCCGCCGGGCCTTGCGCACCCCGGTCATCTTCCTGGTCGCGGACACCAGGGTGCCCAGACCCCGGGGCCTGGCCGTCCGCGGAGATGCGGCCAGCGGCAGGCGGTGGCTGGCCCGCCCGTTCAGCCCCAGGCAGCTGGTCGCGCTGGTTCGCGACGTCCTGGCCCCGGCGGGCGTCGTCCCTGGACCGGGACGGGTCATCTTGGCCGATGGTCGTCAGGCATCCCTGACCGCAACGGAGTTCGCGCTGTTCGCCTTGATGATGGACAACCCTGGCCGGGTCCTTTCCCGGCGTCAGCTTCTCGCCGCGGTCGGCCGCCACCACGCCGGCGACCGGGCCGCCGACGTCTACGTAGCCCAGCTCAGGGCCAAGCTCGGGCCCGACCTGGCGATCAGGACGGTTCGTGGCGCGGGGTACGTGCTTGACCGGGTTCCAGGGGGGCCAGATCGCGAGCACCCGGACGGCGGGGCTACGATCGGTGGCGCGGCAGTACCGATGTCTGGCGCGACACTGCGGATGTGAGGGGACGAGCGAACCGCGTGAGTGTGCTCGACGAGATCCTAGACGGCGTGCGTGCCGATCTCGCCGACCGGCAGCGGCAGGTCTCCCTGGATCAGCTCAAGGAGATGGCGCGGCGCGCGCCGTCACCGCGGGACGCGATGGCCGCGCTGAAGGCCGAGGGCGTCAGCGTCATCGCCGAGGTGAAACGGGCCAGCCCTTCTCGCGGGCAGATGGCCGCGATCGCCGACCCGGCCGGGCTGGCCGCGGACTACGAAGCCGGCGGTGCGAAGGTGATCAGCGTGCTGACCGAACCACGGCGGTTCGGCGGATCGCTGGAGGACCTGAGCGCGGTCCGCCGGGCGGTGCAGGTCCCGCTGCTGCGCAAGGACTTCGTGATAAGCTCCTACCAGCTGTGGGAGGCTCGGGCCCACGGTGCCGACGTGGTGCTGCTGATCGTGGCCGCGCTCGAGCAGAGCGCGCTGGTCTCGCTGGTCGAGCGGTCCATCTCGATCGGCCTGCTGCCGCTGGTTGAGGTGCACGCAGAGCCAGAACTCGACCGGGCGCTCGACGCCGGCGCGACCGTCATCGGCGTCAACGCGCGGAACCTGGCCACGCTCAAGGTGGACCGTGGGATCTTCTGCCGGCTGGCCAGCCGGATCCCCGATGGGGTGGTCAAGATCGCCGAGTCCGGCATCCGCGGGCCGCGTGACCTGCTGGCCCAGGCGGCGTGCGGCGCGGACGCCGTGCTCGTCGGCGAGAGCCTGGTCACCGAGAAGGACCCGCGAAGCGCCGTGGCCGACCTGGTGACGGCCGGCTCGCATCCCGCCCTCCGCGGTGAGCGCAAGTGATAGAGCGCGGCGAGCGCAAATGACAGAGACGGCCCCGGCGGAACCCGACATCGCTCCGGTTCCCGATCGCAGCGGGCATTTCCCCGCGGCCGATATCGCCTACGGCGGGCGGTTCGCGCCCGAGGCGTTGATGGCGGCCCTGGACGAACTCACAGACGCCTACGAGCAGGCCCGCAACGACCCGGCCTTCCGCGCCGAGCTTGACGGGCTGCTGGCCGGCTACGCCGGCCGGCCGACGCTGCTCACCGAGGCGAAGCGGTTCGGCGCGCAGGCCGGCGGCGCGACCGTGCTGCTCAAACGCGAAGACCTCGCCCACACCGGGTCGCACAAGATCAACAACGTGCTCGGCCAGGTGCTGCTGGCCCGGCGGATGGGCAAGACCAGGGTCATCGCGGAAACCGGGGCCGGCCAGCACGGCGTGGCCACCGCCACCGCGGCCGCACTGCTCGGCCTGGAGTGCGCGGTCTACATGGGCGAGGAGGACACCCACCGGCAGGCGCTGAACGTATCCCGCATGCGCATGCTCGGCGCCGAGGTCTTTCCGGTGACCACGGGCACCCGGACGCTCAAGGACGCCATGAACGAGGCGTTCCGCGACTGGGTGGCGACGGTGGAGCACACGCACTATTGCATCGGCTCGGTGGGCGGCCCGCATCCGTTCCCGATGATGGTCAGGGACTTCCAGCGGGTGATCGGCCTGGAAGCCAGGCAACAGGTACTCATCCAGAGCGGCAGGCTGCCCGACGCGGTGATCGCGTGCGTCGGCGGCGGCTCGAACGCCATCGGCATCTTCCACGCCTTCGTCCCTGACCCGCAGGTCAGGCTGATCGGCTGCGAGGCGGGCGGCGACGGCCTCGACACCGGACGGCACGCGGCCACGCTGACCGGCGGGTCCCCGGGCGTCCTGCACGGCATGCGCACGTTCGTCCTCCAGGACGCCGAAGGCCAGACCCAGACCACCCACTCGATCTCGGCCGGCCTGGACTACCCGGGCGTTGGCCCCGAACACGTCTGGCTGATGCAGACCGGACGGGCCAGCTACCGCGCCGTGACCGACGCCGAGGCCATGCACGCCTTCGACGTGCTGTGCCGTACCGAGGGCATCATCCCGGCCATCGAATCGGCCCATGCGCTGGCCGGCGCGCTCGAGGTCGGCCGCGAACTCGGCCGCGGCGGCCTGATCGTGGTCAACCTGTCAGGTCGCGGCGACAAGGACGTGGACACCGCATCGAAGTGGTTCGGCCTGTGACCGCCGCGCCCCCCGCAAGCCGAGCCGCCAGCCCGGTTACGACCGCCTTCGGCCAGGCCAGCGCGGACAACCGCGCCGCCCTGGTCGGCTACCTGCCCGCCGGGTTCCCCACCGTCGCAGGCGCCATCGACGCGGCCAAGGCGATGGCCGCGGCCGGAGCCGACGTCATCGAGCTCGGGCTGCCGTACTCTGACCCTGTAATTGACGGCCCGGTGATCGCCGAGGCGGTGCACCAGGCCCTGCTCAAGGGCACCCGGGTGGCCGACGTCCTGCGGACCGTCGAGGCGATCGCGGCGGCAGGCGTAGCGGTCCTGGTCATGACCTACTGGAACCCGATCGACCATTACGGCGTCCGCGCGTTCGCCCGTGACCTGGCCGCGGCCGGCGGCTCCGGGCTTATCACCCCCGACCTGTCGCCCGAGGAGGCCGGGCCCTGGCTGCAGGCCTCCGACGAGTACGGCCTTGACCGCGTGTTCCTGGCCGCGCCAAGTTCGGTCGACCAGCGCCTGGCCACGGTCACGAAATCCTGCCGCGGCTTCGTCTACGCCGCCTCGCTGATGGGCATCACCGGCACCAGGGAAGCGGTGAGCGGCCAGGCGGCCGGCCTGGTCGAGCGGGTCCGCAAGCACACTGACCTGCCGGTTGCCGTGGGCCTCGGGGTGAGCAACGGCGCCCAGGCCGCGCAGGTGGCCGAGTTCGCCGACGGCGTGATCGTGGGCTCCGCCTTCGTCCGCCGCCTCCTCGAAGCCGCCACCCCCGCCGACGCCGTCCGCGCCATCACCACCCTCACCACCGAGCTCGCCGCGGGAGTGCGCAGGCCTGGCGCGCCCGCTCAGCCACCTCCCAGCCAACCGGAGTAATGTCGCGAGGGTGCCGCTCGCGTCGATCCCGAGCCCGGGTTCCGCGGCCTGGCGGCTCGGGCCGCTGCCGATCCGGGCCTACGCGCTGTGCGTCACCGCCGGGATCGTCGTTGCCCTGATCGTGGCGAGCCGCCGGTACCGGCGAGCCGGCGGCGGCAAGGGGGTCATCCTGGACGTCGCCGCCTGGGCCGTCCCGTTCGGCCTGGCCGGCGCGGTCGCACACGCCCTGCTCGTCGCCTCTCGCCACGACTTCACCCACATCCACCACCTGTGGCACGACGCAACGGTCGGGGTAGCGGACATCGGCATCGCCGGCGCGGTGGCGCTCGGCGCCGCCGGGGCGTGGATCGCGTGCCGCCGGGCGAGCCTGCCGCTTGGCCCGGTGGCGGGCGCGGCCGCCCCGGCCGTGCTGTTCGGGCTTGCCATCGGCAGCCTCGGCAACTGGTGGACGCAAGCTTTCGACGGCCCGCCCTCGACCTGGTGGTGGGCGGTGCAGATAGCGCCGGAGCACCGCGCGTCCGGTTACGAGACCTTCGCCACATTTCAGCCCGAGTTCGCCTACCAGGCGCTGTGGGACGTGATGGCCGGGCTGGCCGTGATCTGGGTCGGCCGGAGGTTCGCGCTAACCGGCGAGCGTACGTTCATGCTGGCCGCGGCCGCCTGGGCAGCCGGCAGCTTCTGGATGGCGTCCTGGCGCATCGGCCCGCAGCTGCAGGTACTCGGCGTCGATTCCGGCGCGCTCGGCGACATCCTGGTGTTCACCCTGGCCGTGACCGGCCTGTGCCTGACCCGCCGAAGGCCCGTCCCACCAGCGCGTTCGCCAGTGCCCAAAGCGCTGGTGGACGATTCTTCCGGGTGATGTAATCTCTATGTAACAGGGCCAGTGTCGTCCCGTGCGCACGGATGTGGCGTTATCGAGACGACAGGAGAACGCATGGCGGCGGCTGGCCTTTACGACCCCAGTTTCGAGCATGACGCGTGCGGCGTCGGCTTCGTCGCGGACCTGTCGGGCGGCGGCCACGATGTGGTGGCGCGGGCGCTGCAGGTTCTGTGTCACCTGGAACACCGGGGCGCGAAGGGCGGCGATCCGGGCACCGGGGACGGAGCCGGGATCCTCACCCAGCTGCCTGACGAGTTTTTCCGCGCCGTAGCCGGTTTCGGCCTGCCCGCGGCAGGCTCCTATGCGGCCGGCCTGGCCTTCATTTCGGCCGAACGCTCCGGCCTGGCCCGCACCATCGAACGGCTCGCCGCGGCCGAGGGCCTGGTCGTGCTTGGCTGGCGCGATGTCCCTTACGACATCGACGCCTGCGGGGCCGGCGCCCGGGCGGTACTGCCGGGCCTGGCCCAGCTGTTCGTCGCAGGCGCGAACGGCGAGTCCGGCCTCCAGCTCGAGCGGATGGCCTTCTGCCTGCGCAAGCGGGCCGAACACTCCGGCGGCGTGTACTTCGCCAGCCTGTCGGCCCGGACCATCGTGTACAAGGGGATGCTGTCCGCCGGCCAGCTCGAGCCGTTCTTCCCCGACCTGTCCGATCCCAGGTACCGCTCGGCGCTGGCCCTGGTGCACTCCAGGTTCTCCACCAACACGTTCCCGTCCTGGCCGCTGGCCCACCCGTACCGGTACGTGGCGCACAACGGCGAGATCAACACGATCCGGGGGAACCGCAACTGGATGCGGGCCAGGGAGGCGATGCTGGCCACCGACCTGATCCCTCCGTCGCGGGACGGACTGGGGATGGACCGTCTTTTCCCCGTGCTCGACGAGACCGGCAGCGACTCGGCCAGCTTCGACGAATGCCTGGAGCTGCTGCACATGGGCGGCCGCTCGCTGCCGCACGCGGTGCTGATGATGATCCCCGAGCCGTGGCAGAACCATGAGGAGATGACGCCGGAGCGCCGCGCCTTCTACCAGTTCCACGCCGCGATGATGGAACCGTGGGACGGCCCCGCGCTGATCGCGTTCACCGACGGCACGGTCATCGGCGCCGTGCTCGACCGCAACGGCCTGCGCCCCGGCCGCTACTGGGTGACCAGTGACGGCCTGGTGGTGCTGGCCAGCGAGGTCGGCGTGCTCGACATCGACCCCGCCACGGTGATCCGTAAGGGCCGCCTCCAGCCCGGCCGCATCTTCCTGGCCGACACCGCCGCCGGCCGCATCGTGGAGGACGAGGAGGTCAAAGCGGCCCTAGCCGCCGAACACCCCTACGAATCCTGGCTGCACGCCGGCCTGGTCCACCTAGACGACCTCCCCGACCGCCCCCTCGCCGATGCGGACCCGGCGCCGGAAGACACAGTTCTGCTGCAGCGGATGCACGGGTATACGGAAGAGGAACTGCGGGTCATCCTGGCGCCGATGGCGCGGTCCGGGGCGGAGCCGATCGGGTCGATGGGGACGGACACGCCGGTGGCCGTGCTTTCCGACCGGCCGCGGCTGATGTTCGACTACTTCACCCAGCTGTTCGCCCAGGTGACCAACCCGCCGCTGGACGCGATCAGGGAGGAGCTCGTCACCTCGCTCGGCACGATCACCGGCCCGGAGCAGAACTTGCTCGAACCGCTCCCGGCGTCCTGCCGCCAGATCGTGCTGCCGTACCCGGTGATCAGCGACCGGGACCTGGCCAAGATCGAGCACATCAACGACGACGGCAACCTGCCCGGCCTGGCCTCCCACGTGGTGGATGGCCGCTACGACCCGCGCCGCGGCGGGGCGGGCCTGCGCGCCCGGCTGGCCGAGATCTGCGCCGAGGTCTCCGCCGCCATCGGCTCAGGCGCCCGCCTCATCATCCTGTCCGACAAGACAAGAGGGAACGCGGCTGGAGTCCCGATCCCGTCGCTGCTGCTGACCGGGGCGGTGCACCACCATCTGATCAGGGAGAAGTCGCGGACCCAGGTCGGGCTGGTAGTTGAGGCCGGAGACGTGCGCGAGTGCCACCACGTGGCACTGCTTATCGGGTACGGCGCCGCGGTGATCAACCCCTACCTGGCCATCGAATCGGTCAGGGACCTGGCCCGGCGGGGGGTACTGGCCGGGGTCAGCGAGAAGAAGGCCGAGGCCAACCTGCTCAAGGCCCTGGGCAAGGGACTGCTGAAGATCATGTCCAAGATGGGCGTGTCCACCGTCGCCTCCTACACCGGCGCGCAGATCTTCGAGGCCGTCGGGCTGGGTCCTGAAGTGATCGGCACGTGCTTCGCGGGCACGACCTCGCGGCTGTCAGGCGTGGGCTTCGACGGCCTGGCCGCCGAGATCGAGCAGCGGACCAGCCTCGCCCTGGCCGATCCGGCCGGGATGGAGTTCCGGCGGCTGGCCACCGGCGGGGAATACCAGTGGCGGCGCGACGGCGAGCCGCACCTGTTCAGCCCGGAGGCCGTCTTCAAGCTGCAGCACGCCACCCGCAGCCGCAGGTACGAGATCTTCAGGGAGTACACGTCGCTGATCGATGACCAGTCGCGGCGCCTGCTGACGCTGCGCGGCCTGCTGCGCATCCGCGGGATCGATCCGGGCTTGGGGGCGGCCGAACCACGGTCCGTTCCGATAAATGAAGTTGAGCCGGTCTCCAGCATCGTGCGGCGGTTCGCGACCGGGGCCATGTCCTACGGGTCGATCTCGGCCGAGGCGCACGAGACCCTTGCCATCGCCATGAACCGGCTCGGCGGCCGGTCGAACACCGGTGAGGGCGGCGAGGACCCTGACCGGTTCATCCCCGACGCGAACGGCGACCTGCGCCGGTCCGCGGTCAAGCAGGTCGCCAGCGGCAGGTTCGGCGTCACCAGCGAGTACCTGGTCAACGCGGACGACCTGCAGATCAAGATGGCGCAGGGGGCCAAGCCGGGAGAGGGCGGCCAGCTGCCCGGCCAAAAGGTGTACCCGTGGATCGCCAGGACCAGGTACTCCACGCCCGGGGTCGGGCTGATCTCGCCCCCGCCGCACCACGACATCTACTCGATCGAGGACCTGGCCCAGCTCATCCACGACCTGAAGAACGCCAACCCGGCGGCGCGGGTGCACGTCAAGCTTGTTTCCGAGGTCGGGGTCGGCACGGTGGCGGCCGGGGTGTCCAAGGCGCACGCCGACGTGGTGCTGATCAGCGGGCACGACGGCGGCACTGGGGCCGCTCCGCTGACCTCGATAAAGCACGCGGGCGCGCCTTGGGAGCTGGGGCTGGCCGAGACCCAGCAGACACTGCTTCGCAACAAGCTGCGCGACCGGATCGTGGTGCAGGTGGACGGGCAGCTGAAGACCGGCCGGGACGTGATCATCGCCGCGCTGCTCGGCGCGGAGGAGTTCGGCTTCGCCAGCGCGCCGCTTGTGGTGTCGGGCTGCATCATGATGCGCGTGTGCCACCTGGATACATGCCCGGTGGGTGTGGCCTCGCAGAACCCCCAGCTGCGGGCGCGATTCAGCGGCAGGCCGGAGTTCGTGGTCAACTTCTTCGAGTTCATCGCCGAAGAGGTCAGGGAGTACCTGGCCCGGCTCGGCTTCCGGTCGCTTGAGGAGATCGTCGGCCGGGTGGACCTGCTCGACGCGGCGCTCGCGACCGACCACTGGAAGGCCTCAGGCCTTGACCTGTCACCGGTGCTTTACGCACCGGAGCTTCCGGATGGGGCCGCCACCCGTTGCGTCACAAGCCAGGACCACGGGCTGGACAAGGCGCTGGACAACACGCTTATCCAGCTGGCCGAGGGGGCGCTTGAGGAGGGCCGCCCGGTCCGGCTCGAGCTGCCGATCAGGAACGTCAACCGGACCGTGGGCACGATGCTCGGCTACGAGGTGACCAGGCGCTGGGGCGGCGAGGGCCTGCCCGACGACACGATAGGCATCTCGCTGGCCGGCTCGGCCGGCCAGTCGTTCGGCGCGTTCCTGCCGCGCGGCATCACGCTTCGGCTGGACGGCGACGCCAACGACTATCTCGGCAAGGGCCTGTCCGGCGGGCGGATCATCGTCCGGCCCCCGGCCGAGAGCCCGTTCGCGGCCGAGGAGCAGGTCATCGCGGGCAACGTGATCGGCTACGGAGCCACCAGCGGAGAGATCTTCCTGCGCGGCGTCGTGGGTGAGCGGTTCTGCGTGCGGAACTCCGGCGCGCTCGGGGTGGCCGAGGGCACCGGCGACCACGGCTGCGAGTACATGACCGGCGGCCGGGTGGCGATCCTCGGCCCGGTCGGGCGGAACTTCGCGGCCGGCATGTCCGGCGGCATCGCCTACGCGCTTGACCTGCCGGAGATCCGGGTGAACATGGAGATGGTCGACCTGGATCCGCTGGACGAAACCGACGCCGAGTTCCTGCGCGGCGTGGTCGAGCGTCACCTCGAGCTGACCGGCTCGCCTGTCGCGGCGCGGCTGCTTGCCGACTGGGATCCCGGCCGGTTCACCAAGGTCATGCCGAAGGACTACAAGCGAGTGCTGTCCGCCGCGTCGGCGGCCGAGCGCGAGGGCCGCGACGTCAACGAGGCCGTGATGGCGGCAGCTCATGGCTGACCCGAAGGGATTCCTGACCACGCCGCGGGAGACCCCGGCCCGCCGTCCGGTCGGCCTGCGGCTGCAGGACTGGCGCGAGGTGTACGAGCCGTTCGGCCAAGGTCGGCTGGAACGCCAGGCGGGTCGGTGCATGGACTGCGGCATCCCGTTCTGCCACAACGGCTGCCCGCTGGGGAACCTGATCCCCGAGTGGAACGACCTGGTGTCGCGGCACGAGTGGCGGGAGGCAGCCGACCGGCTGCACGCCACCAACAACTTCCCCGAGTTCACCGGGCGGCTTTGCCCAGCGCCGTGCGAAGCCGCCTGTGTGCTTGGCATCAACTCAGATCCGGTCACGATCAAGCAGGTCGAGGTGGAGATCATCGACCGGGCGTTCGCGTCAGGCTGGGTCGTGCCGCTGCCCCCGGCGCAGCTGTCGGGCCGCACGGTGGCGGTGGTCGGCTCGGGCCCGGCCGGACTGGCGGCGGCCCAGCAGCTCACCAGGGCCGGGCACGCCGTGACCGTGTTCGAGCGCGACGACGCACCGGGCGGGCTGCTGCGCTACGGCATTCCCGAGTTCAAGATGGAGAAGCGGCACCTGGATCGGCGGCTGGCCCAGATGGAGGCCGAGGGAACCAGGTTCCGCTGCGGCGTGGAGGCGGGGACCGACATCGCCGCGGATGAGCTGCGGGCGTCCTTCGACGCGATCGTGCTGGCGGGCGGCGCGCGGGTACCGCGAGAACTGCCGCTGCCCGGCCGGTCGCTTGACGGCATCCACCAGGCCATGGAGTACCTGCCGCTGGCCAACCGTTCGTTTGCGGACACCGAGATAAGCGCCCGCGGGCGGCACGTGGTCATCATCGGCGGCGGCGACACGGGCGCGGACTGCCTGGGCACCGCGCACCGCCAGGGCCCGGCGTCGGTCACCCAGCTGGAGATCCTGCCTCGCCCGTCCGCGTCCCGCCCGGCTCATCAGCCCTGGCCGACCTACCCCATGATCTACCGTGTCTCCAGCGCCCACGAGGAGGGCGGACAGCGCGCCTACGCGGTGTCCACGCTGGAGTTCCTTCCAGATGACCGCGGCCGGGTCCGGGCGCTGCGGGTGGCCGACGCGGACGGCTTCGACCCGGTGCCAGGCACCGAGCGCGAGCTGCCGTGCGACCTGGTGCTGCTGGCGATGGGCTTCACCGGCGCCGAACGGCCCGGCCTGCTCACCGGCCTCGGCGTGCAGTTCGACGCACGGGGCAACGTCGGTCGCGACGGGCAGTACGCGACCTGCGTGGCCGGCGTGTTCGCCGCGGGCGACATCGGACGCGGCCAGTCCCTGATCGTCTGGGCCATCGCCGAGGGGCGCAGCGCCGCCGCCGCCGTCGACCGCTATCTGGGCGGGACCTCACGCCTGCCCGCCCCCATCATGCCTACCGCGCGCCCGCTTACCTGAATCGGCGGCAAAAAGCGCGCGGGCCCACGATCATTGGGGGAATGCCGGTATGTCCGAATGGTCACGACTCAGCCAGCGATGACCTCTGCGATGCCTGCGGCGCGCCCGTCGCCCCCGACGCCGTCGCCGCCCCTGGTCGGCTGGTAGGCAGGCATCGCCGCGGCGCCGAATCGTATTCCTGGTCGACGCAGCCAGTCTCGCCTCCGCTGCCGCCACCCGCCCCGGTCTCGCCGCCACTCGCCCCGGTCTCGCCGCGACCCGCCCTGGTCTCGCCGCCGCCTGCCCTGGTCTCGCCGCCGCTGCCGCCGCCCGAACAGGTCTCGCCGTCCAACGGCGTCCCTTTGTCCGCTGCCTGGGCGGTGGTGGTCACGTCAGACCGCGGGTACTACGAAAGGCCGCAGATCACGGTGGACCTGCGGGGCTCTGCCCCGCCGTTCCCTGCCTACACAAGCGAGCGCCGGTTCCCGCTGGCCGGGGCGCAGATGCGCATCGGGCGGCGCAGCCCCGCGCGCGGCCTGCACCCGGAGATCGACCTGGCCGGACCGCCGCCGGACCCGGGTGTCAGCCGGATGCACGCGCTGCTGATCTCCGCGCCGGACGGCACCTGGGGCGTGCTCGATCCCGGCTCGTCCAACGGTACGATGCTCAACGGTCGCCGGATAGCCGTGGGCGAACTGGTTCCGTTGCATGACGGTGACCGGATCAACGTCGGCGCCTGGACCGCGATCACGGTGCACCAAGGGTAGGAACGCGGGCAAAATAGACTACGTCATGGTGCGTCGGTTCCGACGACGGGAGCGGGCATGGCGGGTCGGCGTTGAGCACCACGGTTGCCCCAAGCCGGGCAAGGGGAAGGCCCACGCGGGCGTCGACCACGCCCCGCAAACTCTGGCTGGCACGGGCGGGACTGGTCGCTGCGTGCCTGGCCTGGGGCGTGCTGGCCACGCTCACGGTCATCCAGCACGCGACGGCGGCGCACGACGTGTCCGCCAGCGACGAGTCGCTCAGCCTGGACGCCCAGCAGCTTTACCAGTCGCTGGCCGACGCCGATGTCACGGTCTCGACCGGGTACCTGTACGGCAGGCTGGAGCCGTACGCGGACCGGCAGCGCTACCAGCGCGACATCGCGACCGCCGCCGCCGACCTGAAGGTCGCGACGGCCGCCAGCGGTAACTCCGGCGTCGCCGCCAGCCTGAGCACGCTGTCCGCGGCCCTGCCCGTCTACACCGGCTACGTCGAAGACGGCGAGATCTACAACTCGGTGGGGTATCCGGCAGGCGGCTCGTTCGTCGAGGTGGCATCAGAGGAGATGCACCTGACCCTGCTGCCGGCCGCCCGAACCGTATACGCGCATGACAACGCCGAACTGGAGGCGGCCAACGCCCAGGCCACCGGGCTCCCGCTGGCCGTCATCACCCTGGTGGCAGGCCTGGCCCTGCTCGTCCTGCTGCTGCGGGCGCAGCGCTGGCTGTCACGGCGTACCCACCGGACGCTCAACGCCGGGCTGTTCCTCGCCTCCCTGGTCGCGGTCGCGGCACTGATCTGGCTCGTCGTCGCCCTGACCGGGGGCCGGTCCGATCTGCTCGAGGCCACCCAGCACGGCTCCTCGCCGGCGCAAACGCTGGCCCAGGCCGATATCACCGCGCTGCAGGCGCGCGGCGACCAGACACTCAACCTGATCTCGCGCACCGGCGACGCCGATTTCCAGCAGAACTTCGACGCCGCGCAGGCCGCGCTCAGCACGGGCCTGAGCAGCGCAGGCGGGCAGAGCGCGGCAGGCGGCACGGCCCCGATCGCGTCCGCCCGGCGCGCCGCGACGGCCTGGTTCGCGGTCAACCAGCGCGCGCAGCAACTGGACTCCGCCTCGGACTACGGCGCGGAAACGCAACTGGAAATCGGATCAGGTCCGGGCACCGCGGGCACGTTGTTCGGCCAGCTCGAGTCCGACCTGGAGAGCGCGATCCACGCAGACCAGGCCGTGTTCGCATCGAACGCGGCGGCGGGCGCGGACGCGTTCACCGGCCTCGAAGCCGGCATTGTCGTGGCCGCCCTGGTGATGGCGGCAGGCTGCGGCTGGGGGCTGACCCGGCGGCTGGCGGAGTACCGATGACGATCCCCGTGCTGACCAAGGAGCGGGCGCCCGCCGCGGCGGCCGAGGCGGCCGCCGCGCGCGACACCATCCAGGCGAACCTGCTCGAACTGGACGGCAGCTTCGGCAAGCGGCTGCTCGAGGGAGCCACGCTCGCCGGGGAGACGAAGCGGCGCTGGGACGCCGCCGCGGCCAGCCTGGCTGACCTGTGGCAGCTCTACCAGGCCTACTCGGCCGTCATCGACCGGGCCGCGGAGGCGGCGGGCGGGCACCTCGGCCCGAGGGAGCTGGCCGCGATCACCAACCTGCTCACCGGGCCTTCCGTCCAGCTGGCCATCGGGCCGGCCCCGCTGGCAGGCCGGGATCTGGCCGACTCGGGCCGCGAGAACCTGACCGTGGCCGCGGCAGTCACCCGGATGCGGCGCGCCTTCGGCCAGATCACCGGGGTGGTCTCGGCCGCGGAGCAGGTTTGGAACGAGCTGACCGGCAAGCTGGACGCGGTCACCGCCGAACTGGCCAGGGTAACGCCGCTGGCCGCCTCGCTCGGGGACGACGCCCTGACCGGGGACCTGGCCGTCGCGCAGGCCAACCTGGACCGCCTGCGCGCCGCGCTGAACTCCGATCCGCTCTCGCTCTGGCAGGGCCCGAACGCGAAGGACCCGGTCGACACGTCGGGCGCGGACAGGCTCGCCGAAGGGGTCACGGCGGCGGTGAACCGCGTCGGCGAACTCGTCCGGCTGCGGGACGGCGCGCGGCAGCGCATCAGCGAGGTGACGACGGCGGCGGCCGCGGAGCACGCCGCCTTCGCCGATGCGGCCGCCGCCTGGCAGCGGGCGGCGGCCAAGCTCGCCGCCGGGGCGCTGCCCGCCGAGCCCGCCGAGCCCGCCGGCCTGACCGCACGGCTGGCCGGCCTCGACACGCTGCTGGCCGCGGGCCGCTGGACTCGGCTCGCCGCAGGACTTGATGACCTCGAACGGGAACTGACCGCGGCCACTGCGGCTTTCCGGGATACAGAACGGGCCGTGGTGGCCGCCATGAGCACACGTGACGAGTTGCGCGGGCTTCTGGGTGCCTACCAGGCCAAGGCGGCCCGGCTGGGGGCGGCGGAAGACCCCGGCTTGACCCAACTCCGTGACCGCGCCCGCGAGCTGCTGTGGACCGCGCCCTGCGACCTGACCGCCGCCGCCGCCGCGGTGGCCAGTTATCAGCAGGCCGTCCTAGCGCTGGGAGGACAGCCGCGATGACTATGGCCACGACCAGATGCACCCAGCCCGGGTGCAACGGGACAATCGAGGACGGCTACTGCGACACCTGCGGGCTGGCCGCTCCGGCGGCGTCCTCGGGACCCTCGGGACCCTCGGGACCCTCGGGACCCTCTGGCTCGGCGATCTCGGCGGGCTCGTCGATCTCGTCGGGCCTGGGTGGCTCGTCTGGGAGCACACGATCGCGGACCCGGGGCCGGGGGAGCGGCAGGTCGGCCCGGGGCAGGCTGGGTGCCGGCCTGGTCGACATACCGCCGGTCCCGTACCGGGACCCGGCCAGCGCCGTGCTCGCGGACCCGCAGGTGCCCGAATCGAAGCGCTTTTGCAGCACCTGCGACCAGCCCGTCGGCCGCGGCCGGGACGGGCGCCCCGGTCTAGCCGAAGGGTTCTGCCGCAACTGCGGCACCCGGTTCTCGTTCAGCCCGAAGCTGGACCCGGGGGAACTGGTCGCCGGCCAGTACGAGGTGCTCGGCTGCCTTGCGCACGGCGGGCTCGGCTGGATTTACCTGGCCAAGGACCGGCACGTCAGCGACCGCTGGGTGGTGCTGAAGGGCCTGCTTAACACGGGCGACCCCGACGCCATGGCGGCCGCCGTCGCCGAGCGGCAGTTCCTGGCCGAGGTCGATCACCCCAACATCGTCCGGATCTACAACTTCGTCCAGCACGCGGACCGGGGCAGCGGGGAGATGGCCGGCTACATCGTGATGGAGTACGTCGGCGGCAAGTCGCTGAAGCAGATCGTGTCCGATGCGCGGCAGGCCGGCGGGTCCGTGCCGCTCGCGCATGCCCTCGCCTACGCCATCGAGGTGCTGGACGCGCTCGGCTACCTGCATGACCGGGGCCTGGTGTACTGCGACTTCAAGCCGGACAATGTGATCCAGGCCGAGGAGCAGCTCAAGCTCATCGACATGGGCGGGGTGCGCCGGATCGACAGCGACGAGGCGATCTACGGGACGGTCGGCTACCAGGCTCCGGAGATCGAGACCGACGGCCCCTCGCCCAGCTCCGACCTGTACACGGTGGGCCGGGCGCTGGCCGTGCTTACCTTCGAGTTCAGAGGTTTCCAGAGCACGTACAAGTACACGCTGCCCGACGGGGTGCCGCTGCTCGAGCAGCAGGAGTCGTTCGCCCGGTTGCTGCGGCGGGCCACGAACTCCGATCCCGATCGCAGGTTCGGCTCCGCCGGCGAGATGGCCGAGCAGCTCACCGGCGTGCTCCGCGAGGTGCTCGCGGTCGCCGACGGGGTGCCGCGCCCCGCCTTCTCCAAGCTATTCAGCCCGGAGATCCAGGGGATCGGCACCGAGCTGGCCGCCGCAGGCGGCGGGACCACCGGACCCCATCACCCGGTAGACCGCGCCGAAATCGTGGCCGGGCTGCCGCGTCCGCAGGTCGACAGGTCCGACCCCGCGGCCGGCTACCTGGCCACGTTCGCCGGGCTCAGCCCCGCCCAGCGGATCGTGGCCCTCATCCTGGCCGTGGCCGGCGACGCGACGATCCCGCCCGAGGTCACCGAGTCGGCCGAAACCCGGCTGGCCCTGGCCCAGGCCAGGATCGAGGCCGGTGACTGCGATGCGGCGGGTGTCGTCCTGGCCAACCTGGCCGCAGGCGACCCATCCGACTGGCGGGTCGCCTGGTACAACGGAATGCGTGACCTGGGGGCCGGGCGGCCGGCCGGCGCTCAGGTGGCCCAGGGCGCGTTCAGCGCCGTCTTCGATGAACTGCCTGGTGAGCTCGCGCCCAAGCTCGCGCTCGCCTTCGCGGCCGAAGCCGTCGGCGCCCCCGCCACCGCCGCTCGCTACTTCCGGCTCGTCTGGAGTGTGGACCGGTCGTATATCAGCGCCGCGTTCGGAGTGGCCAGGACCTCCCTGGCGGCCGGCGACCGGCCAAGCGCGATCGCGGCCCTCGCCGCCGTGCCCGCCACCTCAAGCCACTACGCCGCGGCACAGATCGCGGCGGTGCGGATCCTCGTGTCGGGCGATGGCCGCAGCGCGGTAACCGGGGACGACCTGCGCCGGGCCGATGGCCAGCTCAGCCAGCTTGTCCTGGACGATGTGCGGCGGCACCAGCTCACCGTCGAGATCCTCCGCGCCGCGCTCGACTGGTCCACATCCACGTCCACGTCCACGTCCGGGCGGCCCCCGGACGGCAGGTCTATCCTCGGCTGCGAGCCGAACGCGCGCTCCCTTCGCTTCGGGCTGGAACGCAGCTACCGGGCGCTGGCCCGGCTGACCTCCGACCAGGCCCGCCGGATCGAACTCGTCGACATGGCCAACGCCATCCGGCCAAGGACTTTCACGTGATCGCGGACACGTGCCCGTCGTGCGGCGTACCGGTCGGCGCCGGGGACAGCTTCTGCGAGTCATGCGGTACCGAGCTTGCCCCGCCCGTCGTCAGCAGCGAACCAGCCGGGTACCTCCCCGAGTGCCCGGCATGCGCGGTCGACCCGGCGGCCCCGCCCAGCGTGATCAGCGCCGAAGGCTACTGCGAGTCGTGCGGCCGCAAGGTGCCGTCCGGCCGTGACCACTCCGAACTTGACCTCGGGCTGGTGGCCGGGGTGACCGACCGCGGCTTGCGGCATACCCGCAACGAGGACGCTATGGCCCTGGCCGCGGCCGGCACGCCCGACGGGCCGGTGGCGATAGCCGTCGTCTGCGACGGGGTATCCACCTCCCCCCGCTCGGACGAAGCTTCGCTGGCCGCCTCGCAGGCCGCGGCCCGGGCGCTGCTCACCTCGGCCCGTCGCGGCGACGACCCGCAGCAGGCGTCGCTCGGCGCGGTGCGCTCGGCCCAGCAGGCCCTGACCGGGCTGGGTGCGCCCGGGGATGCGCCATCTGCCACCTACGTCTCCGTCGTGATCGGCGACGCCGTCACCGTGTGCTGGCTCGGGGACAGCCGCGCCTACTGGCTCGCCACCGGGGCCGACGCGACGCGCCTGTCCACCGATGACTCCATGGCCGAGGAACTGATCGCACGGGGCACGATGGGCGAGGCGGAAGCCCTGGCCTCTCCGCAGGCGCACGTGATCACCCGCTGGCTCGGCGCCGACCTGGCCGCCGAGCCCGAGCCGCACGTCGTCCGGTTCGAACCGCCGGGACCTGGCGTGGTACTGGTGTGCTCCGACGGGCTGTGGAACTACCGGCCCGCGGCCGCGGGCCTGGCCGAGCTCGCGCTGCCTGGCGCGCTCACCGACCCGCTCGGCGCCGCGGCCGAACTGGTGAAGTTCGCGCTCGACGCCGGGGGCATAGACAACATCACCGTGGTGCTGGCACCGTTCCCGCTGGCGCCGTTCCAGCCGGATTCCTCTCATCCGAAAACCGTCCCCGTCCGCCCTCTAGCGACGTTACCGAGGAGAATTCCGCCCCATGCCTGAGTCCGGTTTCAGCATCGACGTCGACCAGAACCAGTACCTGCCCGAGGGCGGGCGCGAGGTCAGCGCCATCGTCACCGTCACGTCGGCCGCGGATGCCGCCGGGCTCCCGCAAGCCCCGGGTTCCGGCAGCGCGGAAATCATCATCATCGACTGCTCGGGCTCGATGGAATACCCGCACACCAAGATCGCCGAGGCACGTGCGGCCACCGCCGCCGCGGTGGACGTGATCAGGGACGGCGTCACGTTCGCGGTCATCGCGGGCACCAACTCGGCCTGGCCCGTGTTCCCCGCGGACGGGAGTATGGCCACGGCGGATGCCTCCTGGAGGGCCGCGGCCAAGGAAGCGGTGGCGGGCCTGCGCGCTAGTGGCGGCACCGCCATCGGCCAGTGGCTTGAGCTTGCCCGGCAGACGTTCTCCAGGTACCCGGCCACGCTGCGGCACGCTATCTTGCTCACCGATGGCAAGAACCAGCATGAGAGCCCGGAACAGCTCGCCGCCACGGTCAAGCGGTGCGAGGGGGTCTTCAGCTGCGACTGCCGTGGTGTCGGCACCGACTGGGAGGTCAAGGAGTTGCGCACGATATCGACCGCGCTGCTCGGCAGCGTGGACATCGTGCCCGACCCGTCCGGGCTGGCCGCCGACTTCGCGGCCATGATGCAAAGCGCGATGGGCAAGCAGGTCGCCGACGTCGCGCTTCAGGTGTGGACGCCGCAGCACGCCGCGGTCAAGTTCGTCAAGCAGGTGGCGCCGACTGTCGACGACCTGACCGACAGGCGCACTGACTCGGGACCGCAGGCAGCCAATTACCCCACCGGGGCGTGGGGGCCCGGCGAAAGCCGCGACTATCACGTGGGCGTTGAGGTTACCCCGGCCGGGCTCGGCCAGGAGATGCTCGCCGCCCGGGTAAAGCTGGTGGCCGAATCTGCGTCCGGTCCCGAAGTGCTCGGCCAGGGCCTGGTCCGGGCGATCTGGACCGACGACGAGGCGTTGTCCACCAAGATCAACGCCCGGGTCGCCCATTACACTGGCCAGGCCGAACTCGCCGCCGTCATCCAGGACGGGCTGGAGGCACGTAAGCAGGGCGACGAGGAAACCGCAACGGCTAAGTTGGGACGGGCCGTGGCGCTGGCTCATCAGTCGGGCAACGAGGACACGGCCAAGCTGCTGGCTAAGGTGGTCGACGTTGTCGACGCGCAAACCGGTACGGTCCGGTTGCGCAAGCAGGTCACTGACGCCGACGAGATGGCCTTGGACACCAGGTCGACCAAGACGGTCCGGGCGAGGAAGTGAGGCAGGATGCCCATCTGCCCCAGCGGGCACGACTCGGCGAGCGACGACTTCTGCGACCTCTGCGGCATACGCATCGCCGGGAGCACGCCGCCTACGGGCCTCGCGGCGGGCGGGTCCGGGTCTGGCCCGGCCGCCTCCGGTGAACCCTGCCCGAGATGCGGGACTGCGAGGGTTCCGGGGATCGGTCAGTTCTGTGAGACGTGCGGCTTCAGGTTCGGGACAACCCAGCCCACCGGCCAGCCTCCCTGGGCTCCGGCCCCGCCCCCATCCGGCATGCCGTCCTCATCCCAACGCCGGCCATCGCCACCCCCGGCCCCTCCGGTCCCCCCGGTCCCTCCGGCCCCCCCGGCCCCCCCGGCCCCTCCGGCCCCTCCGGCCCGAGCCCCTTCGGTCTCGGCCTCCTCGGCCTCCTCGGCCCCTCCGGCCTCCTCGGCCCCTCCGCTATCCTCGGCCCCTCCGCTCTCCTCGGCAGCACCGGCCCCGTCGGTATCGGTGCCTTCGGCGCTATCCTCTGCGCCCTCGGGCCCGTCCGTTTCCGGTCCCTTGGGCTCGGCCGCCCAGCCGGTCTCGCCCACCCGGCCCGCGCCCTCCTATGCCCCTGCCGTCTGGACCGCCGTGGTGTCATCCGATCGCGCCTATCACCAAAGCGTGCAGGCAGCCAGCGGCCCCGACCTGGCGGCCGTGCAGTTCCCCAGCTACTACGCCGAACGGCGGTTCCGGCTCACCGGCAGCCAGATGCGGATCGGGCGGCGGAGCGTGTCTCGCGGTCTCGAACCGGAGATCGACCTCACCGGGCCGCCAGTCGACGTGGGCATCAGCCGGCTGCACGCGGTGCTGATAGCCACTCCGGACGGCAACTGGTCGGTGCTTGATCCAGGCTCGGCCAACGGCACGTTGGTCAACGGCACCGAGATACCGACCGGAATCCAGGTGCCGCTGCACGACGGAGACCGCATCAACCTCGGCGGCTGGACGGCGATTACGGTGCAGCGAGGCTAGCTATCGCGGCGATCCATAATCAGGTGGATCGGAGGCACTAACGTATGCGACATGATCCACGTGCCGCCGACGCCCGACCACGCCGAAGTTGACCTCGGCGCTGCCGCCGGAGTTACCGACCGGGGTTTGCGGCACCACCGCAACGAGGACGCGATGGCCCTGGCGTCGGAGCAGACACAGGCCGGCCTCGTGGTGGTGGCCGTGGTCTGCGACGGCGTGTCCTCCTCGCGCCGGGGCGACGAGGCGTCGCACGCGGCGGCCCAGGCCGCGCTGCCTGTCCTGCTCGACGCGGTCCGCACCGGCGGGGATCTGACCGAGGCGTCGCGGGCCGCGGTCGTGGCCGGGCGTGAATCGGTGGCCGGGCTGGGGGAGCCGGAGAACGAGAGGTCGGCGACCACGTTCCTGGCCGCGGTGGCCGCCCGGGGCGACGTGACCTTGTGCTGGCTCGGCGACAGCCGCGCCTACTGGCTGGCTCAGCCGGAATCCCAGTCCGTCCAGCTCACCCACGATGATTCGGTGGCCGGCGGCATGGTCGAGGCTGGGCTGGCCACCGAGCAGGCGGCCATGGCCCTGCCCCACGCCCACGTGCTCACCCGCTGGCTCGGCGCCGAAGCCGCGGACCGCAGCGGTGACCCGGGTCGTGCCCCGCACGTGGAGCGGTATTCCCCGCCCGGCGCGGGGGTCCTGCTCGTATGCTCAGACGGCCTGTGGAACTACCTGCCCGAGGCCGCCGAACTGGCCAGGCTCGCCCTGCCCAGGGCACTAACCGACCCGCTCGGCGCCGCGAACGACATGGTACGTTTCGCCGTCGAGGCCGGCGGCGCCGACAACATCACCGCCGTCCTGATCCCCTACCCCGCGCCGTAACTCAAAGACCCGGGCTCATAGACCCAGCATCCGGGCCAGGATGACCCGCTGGATCTCGGAGGTCCCCGAGTAGATGGTGCTGGCGACGGCGTCTCGCAGGTCGCGCTCGATGCCGCTTTCTTTCATGTAGCCGTAGGCTCCATGTACCTGGATCGCGTCCAGGCTGGACTGGACCCACGCCTCGCTGGTAAACAGCTTGGCCGCCGCCGCCTCGGCCGGGCACGGCCTGCCCTGCTGGCCAAGCCATGCGGCCTGGTAGATGAACAGCCGGGCGGCCTCAAGCCGCAGGTACATGTCGGCCACCTTGCCTGCCACGGCCTGGAATTTCCCGATGGGCTGACCGAACTGCCTGCGTGCCTTCGCATATCCCACGCAGGCCTCCAGTTGGCGCTGCATGACGCCCACGGCGCTGGCCATGATGCAACTGCGTTCCCATGCCATCGACGAGTTGAAGATCGCCATCCCGGCACCCTCAGGCCCGAGGCGGCTTGCGGCCGGGACGACGCAGTCGGCTAGCACGATCTCGCCCATCGGCGATGTCCGCAGGCCCATCTTCTCCATGCTGCGCGTCACGCTGAACCCCGGTGTCCCCTTGTCGACGAGAAAGGCCGAGATGCCGGCGAGCTTCGAGGCAGGCGTGCCGCGCTGCGCGCAGAAGACCAGCACCACGTCCGCGACCGGTGCGTTGGTGATGTACAGCTTGGTCCCGTTGAGAACGTAGTGGTCCCCCTGCCGTTCGGCGTGGGTCCGCATGCTGAACGCGTCCGACCCGGAATCTGGCTCGGTCATCGCGTGCACGCCGATGAGGTCTCCCGACATCAGCCCGGGCAGGTACGCCTTTTGCTGCTCCGGACGGCCGAACTTGACCAGCGGCAGCTCCAGGCTCCACATCTGGGCGTTGAGCGAGAAGATGAGCCCGTTGTCGTGACAGCCGTATCCAAGGGCCTCCATGACCACGACCGTCGTCAGGATGTCGGCGCCGCCGCCGCCCAGCTCTTCCGGGATCGGAAGACCCTGGATGCCGAACTTGGCGCAGGCACGCCATGCCTCCCGGGCGAACTCTCCCGCATCGTCGCGCTTCGCCACGTCCTGGTCGAGTTCCCGGCGGGCGAACGCGATCGCGGCCGCCTTGAGCTCACGCTGCTCGGCGGTCAGCGAGAAATCCATGCCATCCCCTTGACGGCATTGGCCGCCACGATGGCCTGACGGCCGACGGCCCGCCACCGCCGGGCCGGTACGCAGGCCAATCGCAAGGCGGCAGCATGCGCCTCGGCCTCCGCCTGGTCCTCGAGCGACGCCAGGACATCCGGCGTCCCGGTGTCCCCGTAGCGGTGCCGTAGCGCCCGGTAGATCAGGTGGTCGGTCAGCCACGGGTTCTTCGGCAGCACAGGCCCGTGCAGGTAGGTGGCGTATACCTCCCGGTAGCGGGCGCCTTCGGTACCGTCCTCGCCGTTGTTGCCTGATCCGGCGATCACCTGCCCGAGTGGTGCCGCGCCGGGGCCGAGGTAGGTGCGGCCGCTGTGGTTCTCGAAGCCGACCAGGGACCGCGGAACTCCCTGGCCGATGTCGCAGGAGACGGCGATGTGACTCATGAAGCGGGTGCTGCCGCCCTCGGTGACCGCGTCAAGCACTCCTATCCCGCTGATCCGCGGGCCATCGGCTGGGACGTAGTAGTTGGCGAGCAGCTGGTACCCGGCGCACACCGCGAGGACGACCGCATCCGCCTCGATTGCCTTCCTGAGGGAGTCGGCTTTGAGCTCCAGATCACGGGCCGCCTGCCGCATCTCACAGTCCTGGCCGCCGTGCAGCAGGATGAGGTCGAACTCGGTGAAGTCAGGGACCACTCCGGCGTCGGCCTCCGCGACGCTGCACCGGATCCCCCGCCAGGCGCAGCGCCTGGCCAGCGCCATGAGGTTCCCCCGGTCCCCGGCCACGCTGAGCAGCTTGGGATACAGGTGGCAGATGCGGATCTCCATCGTCTCCTCATTCCTTCCAGAACGGCGGCACCCAGCCGCGTCGTTGCATGATCCGGCGGAACTCCCGCATCGGCGTGTAGCCCGCCAGGATGTAGAGCGGCTCGTCCGGCGGCGTGCGGGCCAGCGCCGTGTCTAGGGCGGCCTGGCGTCCCGGGATCACCCGCATGTCAGAAAGGCCGGCCCCGGCGTACTTCATCCGCAGCGCGACTTCCCTCGCCCTGGTTCCGCTGACAACCAGGCTGCCGAGATCCGGCACGAGCTGCTCCAGGTCCACATCCCACAGCCAGGCGAAGTCCTCCCCGTCCACCACCGTGTTGCTGTGCGCGGCAAGCACGTGCTTGCGGCCGGGGCGTTGCTGGATCTGGCGCAGGGTGGCGTTGTACGACGTGGGGTTCTTGACGAAGGACAGCACCGTGAGCCGGTCTCCGGCACGTATCTCCTCCAGGCGGCCGAACGCCGGACGCAGGCCGCGGAGAGCGTCCCGCGCGCTGCCTGGGTCCAGCGTGCCCAGCGCGTAAGCCGCGGCGAGCGCGGCGGCGGCGTTGTACACGTTGTGCAGCCCCGGCAGGGGCACGTGTACCCGCACCGTTCCCGCGGGCGTCTGCGCGATCACGTCGGTGCCCCCGTGAGGCGGCGCCTGCATGTGAGTGACCGCGACGTCCAGGTCCGGTCGCGTGCTCCCGCATCCGGGGCACTCGTATTCCCCGAGGTGCGACATGTACACCCGGCGGTAGGTGAGCGGATGCTGGCAGCGCACGCAGCGGATGGTGTCCGCGTGGTGCTCAGGAACCTCCGTCCCGGCGCCCTCCGCCCGCAGTCCGAACAACACCCGGCGGGCCGGGGCGTCTGGGGCGAGGCTGGCCACCAGCGCGTCGTCGCCGTTGAGCACGACGCTGGCTTGTCCCGGCAGTGCCTCGATGGCGGCCTCAAGCATTCGCGCCATCGAGTACAGCTCGCCGAACCGGTCAAGCTGGTCGCGGAAGATGTTCGTGATGAGGATCATGTCCGCCGCCACCTCGGGCGCCACCCGCCGCACAACCGCCTCGTCGACCTCGAGCAGCAGCAGCTGCGCGTCCATCCTGCCGCGCAGGTCGGCTTCCCGCACGGCAACCGAGGTGACCCCCTTGAGCAGGTTCGAACCCGACCTGTTCTGGGCCACGCTGACGCCGCCGGCCCGCGCGAAGGCGGCCAGCATCCGGCATGTCGTCGTCTTGCCGTTGCTTCCAGAGATCACGGCTTTGCGGCCCGTGCTCGTCGCGGCTACCTTCTGCAGCACGAGTGGATCTATGCGCCGGGCGATGGCGCCGGGGAAGCTCGTCCCGCCGCCGACGTTCAGCAGCCTGCCCGCAACCCCGGACCCCTTGCCGGCTGCGAGCGCAAGCGTCAGGCGCGCCCGCTCGGCGGTATCGGCTATCCCGCGCATTGCTGTCCCCCCATCTGGTCCCCCTTCTGGCCTTCCGTCTGGCCCTTCGTCCGGATCGATCCTGCGTCCCGCACCGCGCCCACGATGGATTCCACGTCGTCCTCGTTGAGCGCGTAGTGCAGCGCACACGAGCGCAGCGCGAAGCGGCCGCCGATGTCCGTTCCCGCCAGGAATGCCTGGCCCGCGACCTGGACGTCTTCCATGATGGCCTGATTCAGCAGATCCAGGCCCCGATCATCACCCCGCCAGTCCGCGGGCACGTACCTGAAGCACACCGCGGTCAACGGCCCGGTCGCCAGCAGCTCCATATCCGGGCTGGCCACGATGATCTTCTCCATGTACCGTGCCAGGTCGATATGCCGCCTGACGTGGCTGACCAGTCCGGCCCTGCCCGCCTGCTGGATGTTCCAGAAGGTCTTGAGCGCCCGCCCGGAATCGCGGGTTTGCTCGGCGCTGCGGTGCGAGTACCAGATGTGGCCGGCGAATCCCTTCCCCGGCGCCATCCTGAGGTAGGAGGGGACCAGCCTGTAGGTGTCCTGCAGAAGCCCGCCATGGCGCACCATGGCGCAGCTGCAGCCGATGGCGACCGCCATCCACTTATGCGGGTCGACGGCGACAGAATCCGCGCGTTCCATGCCTGCGAACGACTCAGAAAGACGGGGGTCGAGCGCCCCGAATCCGCCGTAGGCGCCGTCCACGTGCAGCCACAGGCCCTGTCCGCGACAGAATGTCGCGAGGTCGTCGAGCGGGTCGATGGCGCCGGTCTTGACGCTGCCGGCGTTTGCCGCGACCAGGAACGGGCGGTGGCCCGCGCGGCGGTCAGCCGAGACCGCGGCACGCAGGTCGTCGAGGTCCATCCGGAACTCGCCGTCGACTGCCACCTTGCGGGGGCGGCCGAGCCCGAGTGTGAACGCGGCCTTCTCCAGGCAGGAGTGGCCCTCCGCCGACATGTACATCGTGAGCCGCGGCTGCCCGTGCAGGCCTTCCTCGCGGATGTCCCAGCCGTTGACCCTGGCGGCCCAGTGCCGCGCAACCTCCATGCAGTGCCGGTTGGCGTCGGAGCCGCCGCCGAGGAGCACGCCGTCGCTCCCGTCCCGGGGGAAGCCGATCAGCTCCATGAGCCAGCGCACGGTCAGTTGTTCCAGGTAGATGGCCGCGTATTCGCCGCCCGCGCCGCTGGTATTCGTCACCGCCGCGGCGAACGCCGCCAGCATGCTCAGCTTGGAGGCCGCCGGGTCCACGAAGGCGGCGAAACGGGGATGGTTCTGGCCGCGCCCGTACGGCAGCACGAACTGGTCGAAAAACTCCAGGATTTCCTCGGGCTCCAGTCCCTCGGTGGGAAGCTCCATCTCTTCGATCTGCCGCCGTACCTTATCGGGCAGCGGCCGGTACACCGGGTTGTCTGGCAGCGTCTCGATGTAGGTCCCCAGGGTGTCTACCAGCCGATGACCAAGATCGCGGAAGGCCTTGTCGTCCAGCGCGAACGGCGACGCGATGTCGCCGTAGCCTGCAGACCCTGGCGAGGTTACGGATGGCGTCATCCGCAGAACTCCCTTCGTTTATGACAGGTGGGATTCGTGTCAATGCAGGAGCAATAGCGAGACGTCAGGCAACTCCCGATTGAAAGAGGTCCGTTGCTGTCAGCAGCCCCAGGCTGGACAGATCCGCCGTGCTCGGCCAGTAGATCCAGTGGGCGGGGCTTCGCCTGATGGCGGCGCTCACCTCGGCGGCGCAGCGCGCGAACACCGTCGCCACGTCTCCACCGGAAGACACCGGCGCCGAGATCTCAAGCACCTGGTGGCGATAGTCGCCCGTGCGGTACATGAAGCCCATCAGCAGCGGAGCGCCGGTCAGCTTGGCGATCGTGGCGGCTCCAGGCAGCAGCCGGGCCCGGCGGTCGAGGAAGGGCACGTCCACGGCGCGGGGCAGGTCGGCGACCAGTGGCGGCGCGTCGATCGCGATCGTCACCACCTCGTTGGCCTGCAACGCCGTTGCCGCCAGCGCCGCGACCCCCACCCGGCCGGGCCACGGCTCGATGTTCGGCCGGTGCCGGTGCCGCCGCAGCCGCCTGGCGTAAACCACGTCCCAGAAGCGGCGCTCGGCCGACGACAGGCCCACCGTGTAGTTGTGCTGCCAGCGCCCGATCGTGGTGACCGCGAAGCCGCTCGCGCCCAGCAGCGAGAAGGCACAATCGAACGAGCCGAAATGAGCGGAGCACAGGATGGCTCCCTTGCCGCCCGCCAGCGCGGCATCCAGATGCTCCCGCCCGCGGATCTCGACCAACCGCCGCAGCGGCTGCGCCCGGTACCGCAGCCGCATCACATCGATGGCCTCGCAGGAGGAGAACCGGAACCAGTCCTGGGTCAGCCGCCGCGCGGCGTCCTCGCTGAGATCCTCCCCGACCAGGTCCCGCAGGTTGCGCATCAGCTCGGCGCGTTTGCCGTGGCGGTATCTGTAGTCCAAGTCGCCTCGCCAGCAGGCGACGCGATAGCTCAGCGCCGCGGGAAGCAACGCCACGGCCGGTGCCACCGCCGCCCAGTAAGCCACCCCTTCCAAGGCGCGCAGCAGCCTGGTCGCGCGGCCCTCAGCCATGCGCGGCCTCTTGCCGTCCCGGCTCCTGCGCGCGCAGGTAGGCACAGATGGTATTGACGCTGGTGAAGTTCTCAGGGAGCAGGTCGGCCTCGTTCACCGTGACGTCGAACCGCTCCTTCAGGAACACCACCAACTGGAGCAGGCTCAGCGAATCGAGGATGCCCTCCTCGACCAGTGGCGTGTCGTTCGACAGCGGCAGCTGTGTCGAGTCGGCGACGATCTCGCGGCTGATGTAATCGTTGATGACCTGCTCCATCTGTGTACCTTTCTTCCTGCTCGTGACTTTATTAGGGCAGCGCGAACTCCGCGCTTTAGGCGCATTCGTGCGTTTAGGGCAGCAAGGGACGGAAAACCGTCTCTTGCTAAAGGTTGTCCGGATTAGGGCACGTGCTCCACCGGCCGTTCATCCAGATCAGCATTACGGTCAGCAGGCTTTCCCGTGTGTCGCTCCGCATAAACCAGGATCTCGGCATATTTTTTCTTAGCGTGGGTATGAAGCACGCCGCGTGACTGGCGGGGCGATAATGCATTTCGCCCGGAGCGCGGATTACGCACTAATTCGTCCCGCGGCCCGCAAGCCCGCTGCCCGAATTAGTTGACGAGTTTTACCTGGCCGGCCGCGAGAGAGGGGAGTGTCCGAGTGAAGGCGCAGATTGACGCTACGTGCTGCCAGGGCCATGGTCGCTGTTACGACCTCGCGCCCGGCCTGTTCGGCGAGGACGAGGAAGGCTACGGGACGGTCCTTGGCGACGGTAACGTGGCGCCGGGCCAGGAACATCACGCCCGCCTGGCGGCCGCGAATTGTCCCGAACGCGCGATCCAGATCGTCGAGGGGGTGTAATGGCCGCCGACAACCGATTCGCCCACGACCACTGGCAACGGCGCGACGGCGGGTCCGTCGGCACCCGCAGCGAGATCGTCACCGGCCCCGTCTGCGACTGGGCGGCGGACTTCTCCCACCTCGACCCCGGATGGACCGCCGATCCCTACCCGATCCAGGATGACCTGCGCCAGCGCTGCCCGATCGCGCACACAAAGCGGTTCGGCGGCGCCTGGCTGCCGACTCGGTATGACGACATCTCGGCGATCGCGTACGACACCGACCGTTTCTCCTCGCGAGCGATCATCCTGAGCAACTACCGGCCATCGTTGGACCTGGCGCCGGCCGGCGGCTCGCCGCCGATCACCTCCGACCCCCCGTTCCACCGCGACGCGCGCAAGCTGCTGCTTCCCGCATTCACGAAGACCGCGGTCGACAAGCACGAGCCAGCGACAACCGAGTTGTGCCACTCACTTATCGACGCGGTGGCGGGCCAGGGCGTCGTCGATGCCGCCCGCGACTACGCGCAGCACATCCCGATGCGGGTGATCGCGAGCATCCTCGGGTTCCCGCCGCAGGACGCGCCGCAGTTCCGTGGGTTCGTCGAGAACACGCTCGAAGGCATCAACCTGCCGCCGCAGCAGCGTGTCACGCGGATGTCGGCGCTGTTCTACTATCTGCTCGCGCAGGTTCAAGATCACCTCGACGACCCGCGGGACGACCTGACGACCTACCTGATCAACGCCGAACTCGGCGGCCGGAAGCTGGATCCGCCGCACATCGTCGGGACGATGGCGCTGCTGCTGATCGCCGGCATCGACACGACGTGGAGCGCGATCGGCGCATCCCTGTGGCACCTGGCGCGCAACACGCCGGACCGCCGCACGCTCGCCGCCGATCCCGGGCTGCTGCCGACCGCCATCGAGGAATTCCTCCGCGCCTACGCGCCGGTCACGATGGCCCGGCTGGTCACCAAGGACATGCACTGGCGCGGAGCTGACATGAAAGCCGACGACTGGATCTTGCTGTCGTACCCGGCGGCCAACCGGGACCCGGCGCAGTTCGACCGGGCCGGCGAGGTCGTCATCGACCGCGAGGTCAACCGGCACGCTGCGTTCGGCCTCGGCATCCACCGCTGCCTCGGATCGCACCTGGCCCGCATGGAACTCCGGGTTGCCCTGGGCGCCTGGCTCAAGCGCTTCCCCGAATTCACCCTCGCCGACCCCGCCGCGGTGAGATGGGCTGCGGGCCAGGTCCGCGGCCCGCGGACGCTGCCGCTTCGCATCGGCGACCGGTAGAACGGTAATACGCCGGCCCCGATGACCTCGGCCGCCCGCTGGCCACGTCTCCCCTTGTTCTCGCGCCCGTCATGTTGTCTCATTGTTCCTACACGTCGTCGCATTGCGACTACTGGCCCGGGCCAAGGACGTGCCCGCGCCATGAGGGAGGCAAGACCATGACAGCGACAGTGGATGCAAGCGTCACCGAGTTCACCGCCAGCCCCAGGCAGCTGTTCATCGGCGGCCGGTGGGTCGATGCGGCCTCGGGCAAGACGTTCGAGACCCCGGACCCGGCGACCGGCGAGACGCTGGCCCGGGTGGCCGAAGGAGAAGCCGAGGACATTGACCGGGCCGTCAACGCCGCCCGGGCCGCGTTCGATGACGGCCCTTGGGGTCGGCTGACGGCGTCGGAGCGCGGCCGGCTCATCTGGCGGATCGGGGACCTGATCCTCGAGCACGGCGACGAGCTGGCCCAGCTGGAATCGCTGGACAACGGCAAGCCCTACGTGGTGGCCCGGGCCGCGGACATCCCGCTGGCCGCGGACCTGTTCCACTACATGGCCGGGTGGGCCACCAAGATCGAGGGCAACACGATCAACATCTCGGTGCCTTACATGCCCGGGGCGAACTTCCACTCCTACACGCTGCGGGAGCCCGTCGGGGTGGTCGGGCAGATCATCCCGTGGAACTTCCCGCTGCTGATGGCCGCGTGGAAACTCGGCCCGGCGCTGACCACGGGCAACACCGTGGTGCTCAAGCCCGCCGAGCAAACCTCGCTGACCGCGCTGCGGCTGGCCGAGCTCATTGCCGAGGCCGGCGTCCCTGACGGCGTGGTGAACGTCGTCACCGGGTTCGGCGAGACCGCCGGAGCGGCGCTCGCCGCGCACAACCTCGTCGACAAGGTCGCCTTCACCGGCTCCACCGAGGTCGGCAGGCTGATCGTGCAGGCGGCGGCGGGAAACCTCAAGAAGGTCAGCCTGGAACTGGGCGGCAAGTCCCCGAACATCGTCTTCGAGGACGCCTCGCCCGCCGCGGTGGAGGGCGCCGCCAGCGCCATCTTCTTCAACCACGGCCAGTGCTGCGTCGCAGGTTCCCGCCTGTTCGTCCAGGAGGGCCGGTTCGATGAGGTCGTCGAGGGCGTCTCCCAGATCGCCAGGTCGATCCAGCTAGGCCCCGGCATGGAATCGGGCACCCAGATGGGCCCGCTGGTGTCCGACGAGCAACTGGCCCGGGTCACCGGCTACCTGGAGTCCGGGCTGTCCGACGGCGCCACCGCGGTCACCGGCGGCGGACGGCACGGCGATCGCGGCTACTTCGTGGAGCCCACCGTTCTGACCAACACCACCCCGGACATGAAGGTGGTCCGCGAGGAGATCTTCGGCCCGGTGGTCGTCGCCGCCCCATTCAGCAGCATCGACGACATCGCCGCGGCCGCGAACGACACCGAGTACGGCCTGGGCGCCGGCATCTGGACCCAGGACATCTCCAAGGCCCACGCCCTGGCCAAGAAGATCCGGGCCGGCACGGTGTGGATCAACTGCTACAACGTCTTCGACGCCTCGCTACCGTTCGGCGGCTACAAGCAGTCCGGCTGGGGCCGCGAAATGGGCCACGAAGTCCTCGAGGCCTACACCGAGGTCAAAGCCGTCACCGCCCAGCTCTGACCCGCCCGCCGCCCACGGGGGCCGACCAGCCCACACCGGCCGGCCCCGGTAGGGTTCAGCGCGCTCACTGGCCACAGGCGTCACAGATCTGCCGCGGCTTCGATAGTCAGGCGGCGGCCAGAGCCGGCGGGCTCCGCTCTTATGGGGCCTGTCTGTCTCGGGCCGATGCCTTGGCGCGTTCCGATCGGGGCGCGTGGGCCACAAGCCCCGCGTATCGGGGCCGGGGGGTCACAAGCCCCGAACGCCTGCGCCGCGGCCCCGGCGCACGCGCCGACGGCCGGGGCTACCGGGACTACCGAGGCTACCGGGGCTGAGGCGACTGCTGATACGGGCTGCCCAGACAGCTCCGGGATCGTGGACCAGCGGGTGCCTCTCATTGGTTGGCGCTGGGGGCTTTGGGGCAAGGATGTTGCCGATGGGGAGACAGGCACGGCGGTGCTTATGTCTCAAACAACAGCACCCGCAAAGCTCGGACGAAACAACCCGTTTAGTGGTACCCCGGGTGGGATTCGAACCCACACTGCACGCCTTTTGAGAGCGCGGACTCTGCCGATTGGTCTACCGGGGCTCGGGTGCGCCAAGGTAGCCGGCGCGGAACCAATGTACCTGATCACGGTAATCTCGTGGGGTGAGCCAGAAGGTACTGCGTGTCGTGATCGCCGAGGACGAGGCGCTGATCCGCCTCGACCTCAAGGAGATGCTGGAGGAAGAGGGCTACTCGGTCGTGGCGGAGGTGGGGGACGGGGAGTCCGCCGTCGAGCGCGTGACCGCCCTGCGTCCGGATCTGGCCATCCTGGACATCAAGATGCCGGTACTCGACGGGATCTCCGCCGCCGAGCGGATCGCCGCCGAACGGCTCGCCCCGGTCGTCATCCTCACCGCCTTCTCCCAGCGCGACCTGGTAGAGCGGGCCCGCGACGCGGGCGCGATGGCCTACCTGGTCAAGCCGTTCACCAAGGCCGACCTGGTGCCCGCGGTCGAGATGGCGGTCAGCCGCTTCGCCGAGATCCGCACACTCGACGGCGAGATCGACACGCTGCGCGAGCGGCTTGAGGTCCGCAAGCTGCTCGACCGGGCCAAGGGCGTGCTCCAGACGCAGTACGGGCTCACCGAGCCCCAGTCGTTCCGCTGGATCCAGAAGACGTCAATGGACCGCCGCCTGACGATGCGCAAGGTGGCGGAGGCCGTCATCGAGGGCAGCCTGCAGGTGTCCGCCGAGTCGCGAACCGACCCCGCCGAGCCCGGGACCAGCACTACCGAGCCCTGAGCCGAGGCCTTCGCGGCCGGGGCGGCAATGGAACCCGGGGGCCGTTGGTGCCGTGTCGGCCTTCCCCGGCTGACACGTTCTCTACTTGGACCCCCGGGCTCGCCCACACCACGTTAGCGACCGGCCGCCACGCCGCGCAAAAGGCTGTGACCTTGCCGTGAGCCCACGATCACCTGCCGGTTACTCAGGGTTCACTTGGCTATGCAGGTCCGTTCGGGTCCAGGCCCGCCACCTGGTCCCTGATCAGGCAAGTCAGCCGAGATGTGCACACGCGGTGGCCGCCCGCATCCGTGACGGCGATGTCATAGGTGGCAAGTGTCCGCCCGCCGTGGACCAGGGTGGCCACGGCGGTGACCTCCCCGTCGCGGGCGCCGCGGTGGTGCGTTGCGCTGATCTCGATCCCGACCACCTCCCGCTCCGCGCCCGCGTGCAGGAACGCGCCGAGCGATCCGATGGTCTCCGCTAGCACGCACGACGCGCCGCCGTGCAGCAGGCCGCGAGGCTGGGTGTTGCCCTCGACCGGCATCGTCGCGACCACCCGGGACGCCGACGCCGACAAGATCTTGATGCCCATGCGGGCCGGCAGCGTGCCCTCGGCCACCGTCATCGCTGCGATCTTGTCCAGCGTCTCCTGGTCCATCCGTGTCCTCCCGCAAGGTCAATTCCGCCTCAACAGGTTCCCACGTGGGCGACCCGACCTGGTTGATGGGCCGTTGTGCCAGTTCTAGCGAGGTCGATGCGCCACCGACCTCGCCGCGGGACGGGCGATGCCACGAGAAACTCGGCAACACGGCGCGGCGACTGATACCGTGGCCCGTTCGGTCCGATAGAAAGTGATCCAACAAGATTCACCGAGAGATTTTGTGCCTTAGAGCGTGACTTATTCGTTGTTAGCGCTCACAATCTTGTGTGGAACTGCTCATGAAGGGAGCGCAGCATGCGCGAAATCGGAGGACAGCGACGTGTCCGCCGCCCGGCCCTGATTGGCTTGGCCGCGATGGTGGCGATCGGCGTCGCGGGATCCCTCGCGGCCACCCAGGCGAACGCGGCGGGCAGCAGGCCGGCCGCGGCGCGGGACGGCAGTGGCGGGCTATCCGTCACCAGGCAACTCTTCGGCCAGACGACCGAGCCGTACACCGGCAAGGAGACCGACGTCTACCGTTACACGCTGAGCAACGCCAGCGGCATGAGCGTCGACATCCTTACCTACGGCGGCATCGTCCAGCAGATCAACGTGCCCGACCGGTCAGGCCACGTCTCCGACGTGGTCCTCGGCTTCAGCACCTTGCAGGATTACGTCGAGTTCGACAGCCCGCCCGTGACCGCGAACGGCGGCCCCTACTTCGGCGAGCTGATCGGCCGGTACGGCAACCGGATCGCCAAGGGTAAGTTCACGATTGACCAGCCGGGCGTCGGCCCGGTCACCTACACGGTGCCGGTCAACAACGGCGTGAACAGCCTGCACGGCGGCCTCGTCGGCTTCGGCAACCATATCTGGGCCGACCAGCCCGTCACCGGCCCCGGGTACGTGGGCGTCCAGCTCACGCTGGTCAGCCCGAACGGCGACCAGGCGGCCGCGGCCGGATCTCCCGGCTGCCCGAACGGCTGCACCGGCTACCCGGCCGAGCTCAAGGTCGTCGTCACCTACACGCTGAACAACGCCAACCAGCTCAAGATCAACTACGTAGCGACCAACGAGTCGTCAAACCTCAACACCGTGCTCAACCTGACCAACCACAGCTACTTCAACCTGGCCGGCGAGAACTCTGCTGCAGGTTCGGCCTACAGCCAGCTCGTCCAGATCAACGCGAACAACTACACGCCCACTGACTCCACGCAGATCCCGCTTGGCACCGTCGTGCCGGTCGCGGGTACGCCATTTGACTTCACGACCCCCCACACCATCGGCAGCCGGATCGATGACGTGAGCGCGCCCACCAACGCGCCCGCGGCCGACAACCAGCTGCTGATCGCCCAGGGCTACGACCACAACTGGGTGCTGAACGCGCAAACCCCGGCCACCACCGGACCGGACGGCCTCAACCTGGCCGCCCACGCCTGGGACCCGGCCAGCGGCCGTGAGCTGACCGTCTGGACCGACCAGCCGGGCGTCCAGTTCTACACGAGCAACTTCCTCACCGGCACGCTCGTGGGCATCAGCGGCAACACCTACCGGCAGGGCGCCGCCTACACGTTCGAGACCCAGCACTTCCCGAACTCGCCGAACCAGCCCAACTTCCCCTCCACTGAGCTGGACGCGGGCAAGACCTTCACCTCCACCACGATCTTCGCCTTCTCCGGCTAAGGGCTGGCTAAGGGCTAAAGCTCCGGCTAGGGCTAAAAGCCCGAGCCGCAGGTCCCTGTCCGCCACGCGTTACGCACGGGTGGCGGACGGGGACGCCATAGGATCGGAAACGTGGCGACACAACAAACGGGGCCCGACGCGACCGGAGACCGGCTGCTCCTGCTCGACGGCCATTCGCTGGCCTACCGGGCGTTTTTCGCGCTGCCAGTCGAGAACTTCTCCACCACCACGGGGCAGCCGACCAACGCGGTGTACGGGTTCACCGCCATGCTCATCAACGTGCTGCGCGACGAGAAGCCGACCCACGTCGCCGTGGCGTTCGACCGGGGCGAGCCGACGTTCCGGCACGAACAGTGGGTCGAGTACAAGGCCAACCGGCGGGAGACGCCTGAGGACTTCCGCAGCCAGCTCAGCCTGATCTTCGAAGTGCTCGACGCGCTGGGCATCCGGCGCCTGTCCGCGCCCGGTTACGAAGCCGACGACCTCCTCGCCACCCTCGCCACGCAGGCTGCCGCCGAAGGCATGGACGTCCTCATCGTCACCGGCGACCGCGACGTGCTGCAGCTGGTCTCGGACCAGGTCACGGTGCTGATGACCCGCCGCGGCATCACCGAGATGACCAGGTTCACCCCCGAGACGGTGCGGGAGAAGTACGGGCTGTCCCCGTCCCAGTACCCCGACTTCGCCGCGGTCCGCGGCGACCCGAGCGACAACCTGCCCGGCATCCCGGGCGTGGGGGAGAAGACCGCGACCAAGTGGATCGCGGAGTTCGGCTCGCTGGCCGCGCTGGTCGACCGGGTGGACGAGGTCAAGGGCAAGGTCGGCGACGCGCTGCGCGAGCACCTGGCCGGCGTGCTGCGCAACCGCCAGCTCACCTCGCTGCTCACCGACCTGCCCGCGGAGACTGTCGGCGCGGTGCCCGGCGACCTGCTGCCGACCGCGTGGGACAGGGAGAAGATCCACCAGCTGTTCGACACCCTCCAGTTCCGCGTCCTGCGCGACCGCCTGTACCAGACGCTCCCGCACGGCCTGATCGGCGCGGTCGGCGCCGACGGCCAGGCGACCGACGTCGGCGGCGGGCCGGAGAAAAAGGCCCTCGAGGTAGTGGCCGACCTGCTCGGACCCGATCAGGTGGCCGCCTGGCTGGCTGGCCATTCTTCGGCCGAACGGTCCGGCCTGGCAGTGGCCGGCACCTGGGGACGCGGCACGGGCAACCTGACCGGGGTGGCGATCGCGGCACCGGATGGGCACGGCGCGCACATCGACCCCGTGGCGCTGACCGGGGACGACGAGCGCGCCCTGGCCGCGTGGCTGGCCGACCCCGGGTACCCCAAGGCCCTGCACGACGCCAAGGGCCCGATGCATGCCTTCGCCGCCCGCGGTTTCACCCTGGCCGGCCTGGAATGCGACACCGCGCTGGCCGCGTACCTGGCGCTGCCCGGCCAGCGCACGTTCGACCTGGCCGACCTGACGCTTCGCTACGTGGGCGCGGAGCTGCCAGATGAGCCCGAGGACGGCCAGCTCACCCTGGACGGGTCGGTAGAGCGCGACGCGGCGGCCGGGCTCGTGCTGCGCGCCGAGGCCACCCTCCGGCTCGCCGCCGCGCTGGACGCCGACCTGGACCGCCGCGAGGCTGGCGCGCTGCTGCGCGAGCTTGAGCTGCCGCTGGTCCCGGTGCTTGCGAAGATGGAGCACACCGGGATAGCCGCCGACATCGATCACTTCGCGGCCATGTCCGCGACGCTGCACGGCGAGGTGAAAGCGGCCGAGCAGGCCGCGTACGCGGTGGTCGGGCACGAGTTCAACCTCGGCTCGCCCAAGCAGCTGCAGGAGGTGCTGTTCAACGAGCTCGGCCTGCCCAAGACCAAGCGGATCAAGACCGGGTACACCACCGACTCCGAGGCCCTGACCAGCCTGCTGGTGCAGACCGGCCACCCGCTGCTCGAGCACCTGCTGCGGCACCGCGACGTGTCCAAGCTGATGCAGACCGTGGACTCGCTGATCCCGATGGCCGGCGAGGACGGCCGTATCCACACCACCTTCAACCAGACCATCGCCGCCACCGGCCGGCTGTCCTCAAACGACCCGAACCTGCAGAACATCCCCGTCCGCAGCGAACTTGGCCGCCAGATCCGCCGCGGCTTCGTGGTCGGCCCTGGCTACGAGTGCCTGCTCACCGCCGACTACAGCCAGATCGAGCTGCGCATCATGGCGCACCTGTCCGGCGACGAGGCGCTGATCGCGGCGTTCGAGTCCGGGCACGACTTCCATGCCGCCACCGCATCCCGGGTGTTCGGGCTGCCGCCCGAGCAGGTGGGGCCCGAGCTGCGGGCCAAGATCAAGGCGATGAACTACGGCCTGGCCTACGGGCTTTCCGCGTTCGGGCTTTCCCAGCAGCTGCGGATCAGCACAGAAGAGGCCCGCGTGCTGATGGAGGACTATTTCAAGGAGTTCGGCGGGGTCCGCGACTACCTGCACGAGGTGGTCGCCCGGGCCCGGATGGACGGCTACACCGCGACGATGATGGGCCGCCGCCGCTACCTGCCCGACCTGACCTCGGATAACCGGCAGCGGCGGGAGATGGCCGAGCGCATGGCCCTCAACGCGCCCATCCAGGGCTCGGCCGCTGACGTGATCAAGGTGGCCATGCTGGCCGTGGACGGCTCGCTGGCCGGCGCCGGCCTGCGGTCCCGGATGCTGCTCCAGGTCCACGACGAACTGCTGGTCGAGGTCGCCCCCGGCGAGTACGACGCGGCCCGCGACCTGGTCTGCACCGCCATGGCGGGCGCCGCCTCGCTGCGCGTCCCGCTGGACGTCTCGGTCGGCACCGGCCGAACCTGGGACGAAGCCGCGCACTGAATCTCCTCGGGGGGACGACCCCCCCAGACCCCCCCGCTCTTGGGGGGCTCCGCCCCCCAAACCCCCTGGGGGGAGCCCCGCAAACCCCGCGGAGCCCCCCAAACCCCCGGGGGGAGCCCCCCAAACCCCCTGGGGGGAGCCCCGCAAACCCCGCGGAGCGCCCCAACCCCTTGGGGGGGCGGACCGATACCCTATTGTGGCCGGCTCAGATTGACCCTCGGACCATGCTCTCATATCCTGAACGCTGCGCCGTGTCGTCGTGCGTTCCGTCGTGGTCACTTGGCATGCAGGTTGCGAGTCACGTGGCCGGACTGGCGGCCGCCGGGCGTGCCGTGGTCGGCCCGTGCTGGTTCCGGTAAGTCCTGCGATTTCTGGTCATCCTGGGGTGCACGGTTTTGCGGCGTGTCCAAAACTTTCCCTGTCCGCATCCGGAGCCAACCCACACATGACGAGCAGCACGCAAGCCAACTCGACCCCTAAGGTCGCGGTCAACGACATCGGGTCCGAGGAGGCATTCCTCGCCGCGATCGACGAGACCATCAAGTATTTCAACGACGGTGACATCGTCGAAGGAACAGTCGTCAAGGTCGACCGAGACGAGGTCT
>Ga0335075_10000321_pt1 | contig 86532 bp, 78 predicted proteins | sample Lox_Sample_24_FD_206723 | JGI IMG/M metagenome (GOLD analysis project Ga0335075, IMG submission 206723) | Soil microbial communities from Loxahatchee National Wildlife Refuge, Florida, United States - Lox_Sample_2.4 | ecosystem: Environmental > Terrestrial > Soil > Wetlands | place: USA... | reverse complement strand
TGGGACTAGACACCGACCGGTTCGCCAGCGACCTGCGCAAGCACGCCGGAGCGGCCCGGGTCGCCGAGGACGTCGACTCCGCGGACCTTGCGAACGTCGCGGGCACGCCCACGTTCTTCATCAACGGTGCCCGGCACTACGGCGCCTACGACATCGGCACGTTGAAGACGGCGGTCAAGAACGCGCTGACGCGCGCCAAGATCGCTGCCTGAGGAGGTGCGGATCTGCCTTATCCCGACAGCCCAGGGGTCTCCTTCGTGACGCAGAAGCCATGGAGCGGATCGGGAGTCAGGCACGCGCTGGCCGACGGGGTCATCTCCCGGCCTACTCAGGACGCGGTTGCCGGACATCTCCGTCAAGGGATGTATGGTCACCCTCTCATCATCGCGGCCCTGGCCATGATACGAGTGGATTGGTCGAGGCGGTTATCAGCCCCCAGGGGCCCATCGGCCAGGCGCGGCGAACGCTGCTTCTGGCATGCGTGCAACCCATAGAACGCATCGGGTAGTCGCTGTGCCGGACCTAGATCATGCCCAATACGTGCCCAACTCACGTTCAGGTCCCGACGACTCTCATGGTCGTGGCTGTTGCGCCGGGAGGGCTCTTGCGCGAGTTCTGTGATCCGGTATTAAGAGTGATCGGGAAGCGACGGAAGTTCCGGATTGGTCACGATCGGGCGCATGGGCAGCGTGGGGCAACGAGGCTCCGGTACGACGCGGAGGTCTGCCAAGATCTCTTTGCCGGGGAGCCTCGTTGCCGATTCATCTTGCCGTGCCGCCTGTCCTGGCAGGCGGCGATCTTGTGGCCCTTGCGCCGGCTACCGCTGGCTTGCCCCGGGAGTCCCCTGGCCCGGCCGCAGGGCCGGGCCAAACCGTACCCGGCGCTGGATGAGAGGTAGTGCGCGTACCGCGCGCGGGGGGAGTGGCGGCCAGTCCGCCGAATCGACGGGAACGCCGAAGTCCCACAGCTGAGCTGTCACTATGGTCGTCACCAGCATAGTGACGACACCCCGCTCCGTCGCCGGTGTCACGGCCCGGATTTGCCGGACATGCTCGTTATCCACCCAGACCGTGCACCCGGCAGTGGTGCCGCCGACGGTGACGGCGATCTTACGGCAGCGTGTCTCGCGTACCGTCTCGTCTCCTGCGTACCGGGCCGCGGTCACGGACCGCAGGCTCATGAGCAGTTCCAGCGGGTCCTCTTCCTCCACGTGGGCATTCGGCACGCTGTCCAGGCCCTGCTGCGGCCTGCTGATGAACATGGTGAGGGCAAGCATGCCGGGATCCCATTCGACCTGGTGGCGCTCAAACCGCCGGGCGGACGGTTCGATGATGCCCCTTGCCATGCCGGGACCCGCGGTGCGCAGCCGCATGCGGGCCTGCTCAGGTACGAAGCGGTCCCAGGCGGTCTTGGCGGCACTGCCAGCCAGCCGCTTGAACGGGCCGTGACGGTACCGATCCCGGGCCGGCGCGGTCGCCGGGCCGGCCGTCACCTCTTTGCGTACCTCGAACCGGGCGCTGGAGGCCGCGAGCGTGGCCTCCGCCCGGGTGATGACCTCATCCCGGGCCGCCGCCTCGTCCGCAGCTCCGGTCCTGCCGAGCTTGCGGGCGGCGACGCTGTAGGGCTCTGCGCTGGCGGCCATCTGCGCACGGACTGACTTCTTGCGGGCACGGTCCCTGGTCACTGCAGATCCTTCCGGCAAGGCCCCACGCACCCCGCCAGGACGGCACGTACCTGCTTCGGAGGGAAGCGCGAGTCAGTGACCCTTGTCCTCGTCGCCAGGACCAGCGTGGGCGGAATCCTGGCTCGGAGCGGGCGGGCGCGACCGCCGCTGCCCCCACGATAAGCGAGCCCGCCGCCCAAAGGAAGCACCGCATGCCGGGACGGTCACCCCGCATGGCACCTTCTCCTGCCTTACCGAGCTGAAGATCAGAGCAGGTTGATCTGCGCTTGGCTGCCCGGCTGGACGCGTTCTGGTCGGCGGCGTAGGCAAAAGCAAGTCCCCTGCCTGCGATGGAGGACTTGACGGCTGGGTCACTGGCGTCGACGGCGAGTCCTGGCTTAGAAGGGCTGCTGACGCCACTACTGGACTAGTCCGTCCAGAAGATGCTAGCGTCCGATTGTACTGCTCCGTCCATAAAATCGGCCACGCCCGCCTAGTCCAGGCGGTGCAAGCCATTGTCAGGAGATCGCGTGAAGTACATGCTGCAGGTGCGGTTCAACGGCGCTGATGAGGTGATCCGCAAGCTCCCCGCTGATGAGCAGGAGAAGGTAACCGCCGAATTCATCGCGATCCGCGAGTCGTCAGGCGTCCTGGATGGCAACCAGCTCCAGGCCGCGAACGCGGCGGCGACCGTCCGCGTGAACGGCGGGCAGGCCCAGGTCACCGAGGGTCCCCCGGTCGGGGCTGGGGCCGAGGTCAACGGCTATTACGTCTACGACGCGCCAGACCTCGACGCCGCGATCGCGTTCGCGGCGCGGGTCCCTGTCGCCCGGATGGGCGGGACCGTCGAAGTCCGGGCGCTGATGGAGCGCTAGCGATGGCCGAGTTCCCGGGGCCCGCTCAAGGCATCGCCGTCACGCACTTCATCGTCACCTTCGATGTGGCCCGGTCGCGGCGCTTCTACGCCGGCGTGCTGGGCGGCGAGGTGCTGCTCGCCGGGGAGCCGACGATCGTCGCGCTCGCCAACACCTGGATCGTCATCAACGCCGGCGGGCCGCCCACCGGTGACAAGCCGACGGTGACACTTGAGCCGCCGCACGGCCCAGATCACGTCAGCAGCTTCCTCAACATCCGCGTCGCCGACATCAACGCGGTCTACGAGCAGTGGCGCGCACGAGGAGCCGAGTTCATGACCCCGCCGGCAGACCGGGGCGCTGAGCTCCGCTGCTACATGCGCGACCCCGACGGCCACCTCATCGAAGTTGGCCAGGCAACGGTTACCCTTGCGCAGCGATCGCCTGGCTGAGGCCCGCCCGCGCCAGTGCGGACAGCCCTGAACTCGCCCGAGCGTACTGGACTGCCTGGTACATTCCGCGGTTATCATGGGCGCATGCCGGGTGAACCGAAAACCGGGCGGGGACGCGCCAGCCGGGAGCGGATCGTGCAGCGGGCGGCCGAGCTGTTCGCCGAGCGCGGGATCGCGGCCACCAGCGTCGATGAGGTGCTGGCCGCCGCGGGGGCGGGCAAGGGCCAGTTCTACCACTATTTCCGCGGCCGGGACGAACTGGCGGCCGCCGCGGTCGGGTACCGCTGCGCGCAGGTGGTGGCCGGGCTGACCGAGGCCCTCAGTAACGTATCGTCGCTGGCCGGGCTGGAGCAGGCGCTTGGAGCGTTCATCGCGGGGTTCGAGCAGACGGGCATGTCGGGGTGCCCGATCGGGACGCTGGCGGCCGAGGTCGCCGGCCGCAACGAGGACGCGCGGCTGCAGGCCGCCGCCGGGTTCGACGCCTGGGAGCGGCTGCTGGCGGACGCGCTGGAACGGATCCGCCAGCGCGGGGAACTGCGCGCGCACGCCGAGCCCGCCGCACTGGCCACAGGGCTGCTGGCCAGCATCGAGGGCGGCATGGTGCTCAGCCAGGCCCGCAAGGACATCGCGTCGCTGCGCATCGCGGTGGATGCAGGGCTCGGGCAGGTGCGAGCACACCCAAGCTAACTCTGTACCCGCCGCCAGCGGGCCCGACTGGCACGCGCTGCCCGGTGACAGAGCGCCACATGACTGCCGGCTGGCACGGCCCCGGTCAGCGACAGCAGGATCTCGGCCGTCGGTGCGTCCTTAACGACCTACCCGAGCGCGGCCATTAGCAGGATCGCGACCGGACGGCTGAAGTCCAGAGTCTTGGCCGCCCCGACAGCATCGCGCGAGGATTGGTCACGTCCGCGTCCACCACCGCCACCGCGCCGTCTTGAGTGGACGTCAGCAGTGCCCGGGCGTGCGCCAGCACCATCGGGTCGTCGTCCGCGTACACGCCGCGGCATTCCGGCGCCAGCAACTGCGCGACCTTGTGGGTGTCGCCCGTCATGGTCGCGCTGGTGCCGATGTCGAGGAATTGCCTGATCCCCGCCTCCGCGACCAGGTAGCGCACCGCGCGCGGGTGAAAGGCGCGCATCGCCGGGACGACCGTCCTGACGACGGCGGACGACGCGACCAGCGACCGGACGGCTCTGCGGTCGGCCTGGGCCAACACTTTGGTGACGACCTAGCCGGGGCTGACGTGGCCACTCGGCACCCTAAGCCGCTTGGCAGCGTGGCCAGCTGCGCGGAGCGGCTCGCTGGTCCGGAGTGTGAATCGGGTGACGGCGGCGAAGAGGGTCTGCTCGCTGCCGTGGGCGATGCTGGCCTGGCCGTCGGAGTGCAGGTGGTAGCAGATTCCGTCGAGGATGACCATCTCGCCGTTGAGGTGGTTGAAGGTTCCCAGCCCGAAATCTTCATGGGTGAGCAGTCGGGGGACGGTCGTCTCGCCGTCGTAGACGCCGGCGAGCAGGGCGCCCATGGTGGAGGTCTGGCGGACCTACACGGCTGTCCCGGGCTGCAGGTGATGAGGTCAGCATGGCGCGCGTTCCAAGGCGTGTTAACCCACAGTCCCGGCGGAATGGTGCGGCTCGTTGAAGTGATGGCTCAGGCGTTGAGTGTGTACTGGCCTTGTGCTGTGCCTGGGTAGAGCCGCCGGTGGGGGCGGTTCACCCCCGGCTAACCGGGCGCTGCTACGCAACCGCGCAGACCTGCCCATGGGTAGTCGTTTGACTGAAGCCGTCGCCTGACACCGGGTCTTACGCAGACCTGCCCGTGGGTAGTCGTTTGACTGAAGCCGTCGCCTGACGCCGGGTCCTACGGTGACCGCATGGTAACTCCGATCACCTTCGCCGACCACGGCTGGACATCGATGCCGGTGGCCGGCTTGGTCCCGGCCGAACAAGTTAACGATCCCGCCGACCTCGTAGTGCGCAACGGACGCGTCTACACCGGCGACCCGCGCCGCCCCTACGCGGGCGCGCTGGCGATCCGCGACGGCAGGGTGCTGGCCGTCGGCGACGATTACAGCATGGCCCGACACGTCACCGGGGCCACCCGCGTGGTGGACGCGATGGGCCGGCGGGTCATCCCCGGCCTGATCGACTCGCACATTCACGTGATCAGGACCGGCCTGCACTACCTGCTTGAGCTGCGCTGGGACGGCGTGCGATCGCTGCGCCAGGCGCTGGCGATGCTCCGCGACCAGGCGACGCGCACTCCGCCGGGACAATGGGTGCGCGTGGTCGGCGGGTGGAGCAAGGAGCAGTTCGCCGAGCAGCGGCTGCCGACCCTCAGCGAACTGAACGCCGCTGCCCCGGACACCCCGGTGCTGATCACCCACCTGTACCAATCGGCCCTGCTAAACCGGGCCGCGCTCCGGGCGGCCGGATACACCCGCGACACTCCTGCGGTGCCCGGCGGGCAGATCGTCCGCGACTACAACGGCGATCCCACCGGCTTGCTGCTCGCGGCGCCGGCCGCGAGCCTGCTGTACGCCACGATCGGGAAGCTGCCAGTACTTAGCGAAGATGGCCAACGTGAGTCGACCCGGCATTTCCTGCATGAGCTGAACCGGTTCGGGCTGACGTCCGCGATCGACGCGGCCGGCGGGTTTCAGTCCTTCCCCGAGCACTACGCGGCGGTCACGGGCCTCGCCGAGCACGGTGAATTGTCCGTCCGGCTGGCCTACCACCTCTTCCCGCAGGCACCGGGTCAGGAACTCGACGACATGCGGCGCTGGATCGCGAGCGTCCGGCCCGGTGACGGCGACGACTGGCTGCGCCTCAACGGTGCGGGCGAGAGCCTGGTCTGGTCGGCGATCGACTTCGAGAACTTCGCCCAGCCGCGCCCCGTGCTGCCTGAGCGGGCCGCTGCGGACCTGGAGGCCGCGGTCCGGCTGCTGGCGGAGAACGGCTGGCCCTTCCGGCTGCACGCCACCTACGACGAGACCATCCGCATGGACCTGGCCGTGCTCGAACGGACCGGCGCGTTCCCAGGCGGTGTCCGGTGGATCCTCGACCACGCCGAGACCATCTCCCCGGAGAGCATCGACCGGGTCGCCGCGCTGGGCGGCGCCATCTCGGTCCAGCACCGGATGGCGTACCAGGGCCGCGACTTCGCCGAACGCCACGGGCCCGAGCGCACCGCCCAGACCCCGCCGGTCAAGGGCATGCTCGCCCGCGGAGTGACGGTCGCCGCCGGCACCGACGCGCCCCGGGTTTCCACCTACAACCCGTGGGCGGTGCTGGAATGGCTGGTTGGCGGCCGGACGGTCGGCGGCCTGCAGCTGTACGGGCCGGACAACGTGCTGGACCGGGAAACCGCGCTGCGGCTGTACACAAAGGCCGGGGCAGAGCTGACCGGCGAAGCCGACCGCAAGGGCATGCTCGCCGTGGGCTATCTCGCCGATCTGGCCCTCCTCTCCGATGACTACTTCACGGTCCCGGCCGAGGATATCTCCCGTCTCGAGTCGGTGCTCACCATCGCCGGCGGAAAGGTCGTCTACACTGCGGCCGAGTACGAGGGCCTGGCCGCACCCCTCCCGCCGGTCGAGCCTGCCTGGTCCCCGGTCGCACGCTATGGCGCCTACCAGCAGCCCGGGCCGTCCGGAGCCGCGCAGGCCTACGCCGTGGCCGAGGCCGCCCAAGACTCCATGGAGCAGCGCCAGTGGCACATGGCGCGAGACGGATCGCCGGCCCGGGCGCCCCGCGGGCTTGACGCCGCATGCCAAGACTGAGCGATACCGGTCCGTTGAGCCAGCTCAGGCCCCTGCAGATTCAGTCATCTGCCCCAAGCGGCGGCAAGACCAGCGTTCGCAACGTCGCAGTTACCCCAGGACGCCCCGTGAGGCAACGACCAGCAGGGCAATCCGTACCTGGCACAGACGCCAGAAAGGCAGGCCAATGAAACTCCCCTACGCCGCGCACCCGACAAGGCTGCGCGCGGCCGTCGTCGGCATCGCGGTGGTCGCCGCCATAGCCGGACTGCTCCTCACGGCCAGCCGAGGAGCGTCAGCCCAGATCCGTGTGGCTCACCAGGAAGCATCCGGGCCGAAGCCCACCATCGTGCTGGAGCACGGCGCGTGGGCCGACGCCTCCAGCTGGGCCGGCGTGATCCAGCGGCTGCAGCAGGCCGGATACACCGTGGACGCCCCGCCCGACCCGCTGCAGGGCCTCGCCTACGACTCCACCACCCTGGCTGACTACCTCAGCACCATCACCGGGCCCGTCATCCTGGTCGGCCATTCCTACGGCGGTGCCGTCATCACTAATGCCGCCACCGGCGACCCCAACGTCAAGGCACTGGTCTACGTCGATGCCTTCATCCCCGCTAAGGGCGAGACGCTGCTTAAGCTTATCGCCGCCCAGCCGGGATCCTGCCTCGCCGGGAACCCCGCGGATACCTTCACCACCCTCTCCTACCCCGGTGCCCCCGCAGGGGATGCCGACCTCTACCTCAAGGCCACCCCGGACGGGTCCTACCCCGGCTTCGCCCAGTGCTTCGCCAACGGCCTGCCCGCCAGCGAAGCGGCCGTCCTGGCCGCCAGCCAGCGCCCGTTGGCACTCAGCGCCATATCGACGCCGTCCGGCGCCCCCGCGTGGCAGACGATCCCCTCCTGGTCGGTCGTCGGCACCGCCGACCATGTGATTCCCCCCGCCGAGCAACTGTTCATGTCCGAGCGGGCCAACGCGCACATCACCGAAATCGACGCCGGGCACCTGTCCCTGGTATCCGACCCCGGCGCAGTGACCAGAACCATCATCGACGCGGCCGACACCGTCGGCTGACCCACTCACTCGGAGCCTTCTGTGAAGCACAGACGCACCTTCTTCCGGCCCAAGATCCTCTTGCCGCTCGTACTGGCCGCCACGACCGGGATCGCTGTCCCGGCGATATCCGCCCAGGCCGACGCGGCACCGCCCGCCCACCCGGCGGCCTGCTCCCTCAACCCGTCCCCGCCCAGCGGGTTCACCGAGAATAAGGTCCAGGTCGACGGCATTGGCATCAACTACGTGCGCGGCGGCCACGGGCCGACCCTGCTCCTGCTGCACGGCTACCCGCAGACGTGGTACTCCTGGGACGACATCCTGCCCGCGCTCGCGCAGCATTACACCGTCGTCGCGCCGGACCTTCCCGGCGCCGGGCTCAGCGATGCGCCAAGTGCCGCCGCCGACTACACCAAGAAGGCGATGGCGGCCGACATCTACGGGCTCATGGTCAAGCTCGGCCTCAGCCACAACATCAGGATCGTCGGCCACGACATCGGCACAATGGTCGCCTACTCCTACGCCGCCGCCCATCCGCGCGACGTCGTCAAGCTCGTGCTCAGCGAGGCACCCATCCCGGATCCGAGCATCTACTCCTATCCCGCTGTCACCGCGAACGGCCCCGGGCTGTGGTGGTTCGGCATGTTCGCCGAGACCGACGGCCTGCCCGAGCAGCTCATCACGGGCCGGGAACAGCAGTGGGTGACCGATTTCGTCCCCACCATCGAAGTGGTGAAGGGCGCCGTCACCGCGTGCGACATGGCAGTCTACGCCCACTTCCTCGCGCAGCCTGGGCACCTGCGCGCGAGCATCCAGTGGTTCGCAACACTGCCGCAGGACATGAAGAACGACGCCGTATACCAGAAGACCAAGCTCACCATGCCGGTCCTCGCCATCGGCGCCTCGGCCAGCCTCGGCAGCCTAGAAGCGACCCAGGTCCGGCAGTACGCCACCAACGTCACCGGCGTCGTGATACCGGACTCCGGCCACTGGATCTACGAAGAGCACCCCGCCGAACTCACCAAGATCCTCCTGCAGTTCCTGCAATAAGCGAACGCGAGCACGCGCGGCCCCGCGGCAAGGCAGCGGCAGCCGCCCGTTGGCTACGTGATCACTGGGGCTAAGAGCGCGTCTCCTGAGATCAGAGCACTCGCACGGGATAAGCAGGTGGCCTTCGCCAGGGTCGGCCTAGCCGACCCTGGCGGTCCCGCGCGCCTGGTCACGATGGCCAACGGCCGGGTCGACATCCTGATCAACAATGTCGGCGGAGCCCGAGCCCCGGACCGGCGGCTTCCTGTCGATCAACGACGATGACTGGCCCGCGAGCCTGGCCCGCCTGCCCGATCCGGCCGGGTTCGACTACAGCGCCGCCAAGGCCACCTCGCCGGGTTCGCCAAGGCGCTGTCCAAGGAGGTTGGACCGCACGGGATCAGGGTCAACACGGTCCGAGGCCGCGATGGAGAACTCGCGAGCGGATTTCGCGGGGGCGGACCAGGGCTAGCACTGCATGGTCGTCTCCATCTGCCGCAGTGCCTCGCGTGCCGTGGCAGCAGCTGCTCGCCGAAGACCGTCCGCTTGTATCCCCTTCCCCGCGTTCAAGCAGGTCATCGTCGAAGCGGCGGCGCAGCCTGGCCTGCTCGGTTGCGGCATCGTCCTGACCGTCGGCTACGCCCCATGGCCGGTGAGCTGGCAGTCAGAGCCGTAGTGAACCAGGCGGTCCGCTTCGACACCCCGCCGCCCGCAGGCGCTGCCGCTCGAGTCATCCCTCCAGCCGGTCACGGACGCCGCGCGCTCCGTCGCCGATGCTCTCGACGCAATGCCGCAGCGGTCACGGCGGTCGTATATGCAGGGCCACGCGGCGTACTCGGAAGGCTCCGCGGCGCGGGCCGGCCAGGCTGCGCGAGAGGCCAGCTGATGATTGAGATAACCGCAACGAGTCCGAACGGGCAGGCTGTCAGTCCGGAAACGCTGGTCGCGGTGGAAGGGCGGCTAGTGCGAAGGGTGGTCATGTTGATGAAGGTGATGGCGATCCAGATGACGATGATCGGCCAGGTTCATTTCCGTGGTCGGTGCTCTGCGTTAGTCCTCGACGCTAGCGTGCTCGCGCAGCAGGGCGAGGAAGGCGCTGGCCGCCGGCGTGTGGCGGTGGCCGGCGCGCCATACCACGCCGACGGTCCGGTAGACGGCAGGCGACGCCGGACGCGCCACGACCGCTCGCGGAGGCGGGCTGGTCACGGCCGATGCGGGCACGAACGCCACCCCGAGCTCCTCGCCGACTAGCGCGAGCAGGCGGTCGTGGCTGCTGGTCTGGAAACCCACGCGGGGCACGAACCCGGCCTGCGCGGCCGCCCGCTCCGAGACGCCCCGCAGCCCGCTGCCCTGCTTGAAGAAGATGAACGTCTCGCCGCGCAACTGCTGCACCGGGATTGTCCGCAGCGCGGCGAGATGGTGTGCGGCGGGCACCGCCACCAGCACCGGCTCGCGGACCAGCGGGAGAACCTCGAGGCCTGCGGGCCGCTCGACATCCAGCGCGGCGATGGCGAGGTCTATCTCACCCCGGGCGGCCATCGTGAGCATGTCGCGCGTGGGTTCCTCTAGCAGCGACACGTCGACCCCGGGATAGGCGGCGTGGAACGCGGCGATCAGCCGGGGCAGGTCGAGCCCGGCCAGTGCCTGCATGGCGCCGAGCATCAGCCGTCCACTCGTGAGGCCCCTGAGGGCGGCGACCTCCTCGCGCACGGCGTCAATCTCCGCCAGCGCGCGGCGCGCCCGTAGCAGAAAGATCTCCCCGGCCTCGGTCGGGCGCACCCCGCTGCGCGAGCGTTCGAACAACTCGACGCCGAGCTCCTGCTCGAGGAGCTTGACCTGGTGGGAGAGCGCTGGCTGGGCCACCGGCACGGCTGCGGCCGCTCTTGTGAAATGCCGGTGAGTCGCGACGGCGAGGGCGTAGCGCAGCTGGCGAAGTTCCATACCGATTCACGATCAAAGCTAGTCGGACTATGTCTTGGACATCTTAGTGCGCCCGGCGTGAAGCTTAGTTAACGCCCGCTGCGGGCGCGACGACAGGAGCAGGAAATGGGCCATATCAGCTACGTTGACCCCACCACCGTCACCGATCCCGAGCTGACGGAGATCATGGAGCGGGCACGCCTGTTCGGCACACCGCGCCCGGAGAGCCAGGCGATCCGCCTGCACCACCCGGAGGTCATGAAGGCGTTCAACCACGCCTGGGAGGTCTTTTTCCGCCAGGGCGTGACGGACCATGCGATCAAGGAACTCTGCCGGCTGTACATCGCCAAGTCCCTCGAATGCCAGTACTGCGGCGGCCAGCGTTCCGTCCTGGCCAGAGAGCAGGGCACCACGGAGTCGAAGGTCTACGACATCCTGGACTTTGAATACTCGGAGAAGTTTGACGCCCGCGAGCGGGCCGCGCTGGCCTGGGCGATGGTCATCGCCTGGGACCCGGACCTCGCCGACGATGAGCTCTGGGGCCGCCTGCACGAGCACTTCACCGAGCCGCAGCTCATCGAGCTCGGGCACTTCATCGCGCTGACCCTCGGCCAGCAGCGCTTCCTGAAGACCGTCGGCATCCGGCACGGCGAGGTCCTTGCCGATACCGACGCCGGCCTGGGGCCTGAGGAAGCGGCCCGGCTGCACGCCGCCCAGCGCCTCGCGGTCCTCGCATGACGTACCTCATCGCACGATCCGCAGGGCGGCGGTGGACCGAGTCGACCGCCGCCCCGGGGCTGCGGCATTCCACCCTCATCGACAGATCCGGCGGTGCAAGTCACCTGGAGGTCCGGCTGTACGAGTTGCGGGCCGGCGCGGCCATCCCTGCCCACCGGCATCCTTTCGAGGAATCCTGGTACGTGTTCTCCGGCCAGGGACGCCGCACGGTGGCCGGCCTCACCTACCAGGTGGCCGCCGGGGACTACGGGGTTTCGCCGGTCGGCACTGGCCACGCGGTCGCCGCGACGGATGAGGACTTGTCCTGGCTGTCGGTACGGGCGCCGAAACCGCCGACGTTCCGGGGCGCGGCCAGCAGCCTTCCGGCCACCGTCGTCGTCGGCGAGAACCTCGGACGGCCGTCGGAAACCGATCCCCGGCATCGCTTCGCGGGGCATTTCGAGCTGTCTGACCTGGCGCCGCCCGCCCAGTTGTCCATGCCCGGATACCACGGCCCCAAGATCAGGAACATCTCCGTCCACATGATGGTGGACCGGCTGGTCGGCGCACAGCATCACACCCTGTTCGCGGCACGGATCGCACCCAGGTCCGGCCACGGACAGGCCGCCAGCGAGCACTACCACCCGTTCGAGGAGATCTACTACTTCCTCTCAGGCGGCATGCGCGGGACTCTCGACGGTGAGCAGGTCGAGGTCGGCGCCGGGGACCTGGCCTGGGTCAGCACTGACGCGACCCACGGGTTCGTCAACGAGCACGACGAGCCGGCTATCTGGATTGAAGCCCAGTCACCGGTACCTCCCGACTCCGACGCGTTCTTCTTCCCGGACGACTGGCGCGCACTGGCGCGGTAACCGAGAAGACTCGCATGTCACCCCGGAGTCGCACGACGACAGCAGCCATAACGACCGATGACGAGATGCTGGGCGTGGCGACGTTCATGACTGTCGCCCGGCCCGTCGATCGCAGCGTCTCCGGGCGCACTTGCCGCTCAATGGCCTGTGTCCTTAAGAAGCACCCGAGCACCCGTTGCCCACCCTCTTATGACCACGCACGACTCGGCATTCGCCTGCCCTCCCGTAACGGCTGCGGACTGGTAGGCGTGCGCGACGATCGAAGGAGATTACGGATGACCGCATCCCCTGACAATGGCACTGGTGTGCCCGCCCCGGACCGCAAGCGGGTCGGCTTCATCGGCCTGGGGCACATGGGCTCGTCAATGGCCCGGCGGCTCGTCGACGCCGGGTACGAGGTGACGGTCTGGAGCCGGAACACCGGCCACGTCGATGACCTAGCCGCCTACGGCGCGACCCCCGTGAGCTCACCTGCTGAGGTGATCGGAACAGGTCACCTGTTCTCAATGCTTGCCAACGAGGACGTGGTGCGGGCGGTGCTGCCGGCCGCGCTGCTGCGCCAGGCCCCGCCCGGCTTCATCCACGTCAACCATGCCACAATCAGCGCCCGAGCCGCGGCGGAGTTTGCTGCGGACGCCGCGGCCAGCGGCTACGGATACGTGGCCGCCCCAGTGGTCGGCCGGCCGAACGTGGCCGCCGCAGGCGCGCTGACTGTCCTCGCCGCCGGCGCGCCCGGCGCCGTCGAGACCTCGCTGCCGGTGCTGGAGGTCTTGGGCCGCCGGGTCTGGCAGTACGGCAGCGACGCAGCGGCGGCGAACCTGGCCAAGATCGCGCTCAACTACCTCCTCGCGCACGCCCTGCAGGCCCTCGCGGAGTCCATCACGCTGCTTGAGCGCAGCGACTTGGACACCAGCCAGTTCGTGCAGATGATCAACGACAGTCTTTTCCCCGGACCGGTCTACGGCGGCTACGGCGATGCGATTGCCCGCGCCAGCTACACCCCGCCCGGATTCACCACCGTGCTGGGCCTGAAGGACGTGATGCTCGCCGTTCACGCCGCTGCCGACGTCGGCGTCGACCTGCCTGCCGGCCCGCTTCTGCGGGAGATCTTCGAAACCGCAGTCGCCGAGGTCGGCATGGACCTCGACTGGGCCGCGATCGCGGAGGTCACCCGCCGACCCGTCCCGGCCTAAGGAAACTGGCTGCCTAAGGAACTTCTGACGCAGGTCACGCAGCATATCGTTCGCTGCAAACGTTTGCAGCAGGAGGGAGAGATGATGCTGGAAACAAACCCGCCACACGGCGATTCCCCCGTTACCGGGCAGCACACGCCGGCACCAGGACCGTGGCCGGGCAGCACTGTCCCGCCCGCGGGGCTGACCGCCGACCCCGGCAGCGCGAGCGGTTCTATGGTGAGCTGCCGCTCGGTCACCAAGTGGTATGGGGATGCGATCATCCTCAACGACGTCTGCCTCGAGCTTCCGGCAGGGTCGTTCACCAGTGTGATCGGTCCAAGCGGATGCGGTAAGACGACCCTCCTGCGGGCGATCGCAGGCCTGACCCCAATCGACGGCGGAGAGATCAGGACCGCAGGACGGGCCGTCTCAGGCCCGGGCAAGGCGACGGCCATGGTGTTCCAGCACTTCGGGCTGCTGCCTTGGAAGACAGCCCAAGGGAACGTCGAGTTCGCGCTGCGCGCGCGCGGAATGCGGAAACAGGCGGCTCGCGACCGAGCACGCGAGTTCCTGGATCGTGTCGGCCTCGCGAATCACATGCACCGTTTCCCTCGGCACATGTCCGGCGGCATGCAGCAGCGTGTCGGCATCGCGAGAGCGTTGGCGGCAGGCCCGGAGGTGCTCCTCATGGACGAGCCGTTCGCGTCCGTGGATGCCCAGACCCGGGAAAGCCTCCACGACGAACTCCTCGCGCTGTGGGAGAAGGACAAGCACACCGTCTTGTTCGTGACACACGGCATCGACGAGGCCATCGTTCTCAGCGATCAGGTCGTGGTGATGTCGAGTGAGGCCCACCGGCCGACGGCCGTGTTCGACATCGACCTGCCACGGCCGCGACGCGAGGTCGACGTTCGGGGCTGGAGCGGCTACGTCCCGCTTCGGCGAGAGCTGTCGAGCCTCCTTCGCCAGAAAGATAGACGCGATGCATACGCCCGCTGATGTGGCCGTGACGGCTTCCGGGAACGCCGGAAGCACGACCCCGGCTGCTTCGCTGCCGCCGCGCCCGCCGGCCCGCAAGCGCCGGTCCAGGGCGGCCCTACCATGGATGGTGCGGGGCGTGTCGCTCATCGTGTTCGTCGCCGCGTGGCAGTTGTACGCCGGGCATGTCAGCCAGCTGCTGCTGGCGTCGCCCTGGCAGATCGTTGTCGCGTTCCGGTCGATGGTCGCCGACGGATCGCTGCCCGGTGCCACCGCGAACAGCCTCGTGGTGCTGTTCGAGGGCTTTGGGATCGCGCTGGTCATCGCCGTGCCCGTGGGACTGTCGCTGGCGCGGTTCGCCGTCTTTGACTGGGCCGTGCAGCCTTACATCAGCGCGCTCGTATCGACCCCGCTCGTAGCCCTGGTGCCGCTGTACGTCCTGTGGTTCGGGCTCGGCCAGGAAGCGCAGGTCGCCATCGTCGCGAGCTTTTCGTTCTTCCCCCTGCTCCTCAACACGTATCACGGGGCGAAGAACGTGGACCCGGCGCTCCTGGACGTCGCACGTTCATTCAGCGCCAGCCAGCTGCTCACCTGGCGCTCGGTGATCGTGCCGTCGGCCATCCCGTACGTGGCCGCGGGAGTGAACCTCGCTCTCGGTCACGCGCTGTCCGGCCTGATCATCGCCGAGCTGTACACGAATGCCTCGGGACTGGGCGCCCTTACGGTCAAGGCCGCGGACACCTTCCAGACGGCACAGATGTTCGCTCCGATCATTGTGGTGATGGCGCTCGGCATCACCCTGATGGCCCTGACGCGTGGGTTGAAACGCAAATTCGCACCCTGGGCCGAACCCGTCGGCCAATAGCTACGACGTGCCGCGAAGCCGCGGCAACGAGAAAGGGGAAACCGATGTCCGAGGACAAGAGACAAAGACGCCGTGCGTCACTAGGCAAGGCAGCCGGGCTGTTCTGCGCCGCCATTCTCAGCGTGGTCCCGGTGGCCGCCTGCAGCAGCTCGAGCCAGAGCAGCGCAGCATCCGCTACCAGCCAGCACCTGACCCCCGTCGCGATCACCTTGGCCCTGAACCCGCCGAAGCTGAGCCTCATTGGCTTCTACGTCGCCAAGTACGAGGGCTTTTTCGCGCGGAACGGACTCAATGCCACTCTGCTTGGCGAAAGCACCGGCAATGAGGCGGCGGCAGGGAACCTGGCCGGGGACGCGCAGTTCAGCGCCAATGGATCTGACGTGCTTGTCTCCGCCGCGGCAGCGCAGCCAGGCAGCCAGATCGGCGTCTGGACGTACAGCGCGAACGATATGGCCCTCGTCGGAGACAGCGATATCGAGAACTACTCGGACCTCCGCGGAAAGACGGTCGGCTTCGGGGATCTCGTCAATCCCGGCACGCAGATGTTCCTGCTGGAACTAAAGCGAAACGGCATCCCGGAATCGGACGTTCACTTCGCCACCCTCAACGGGCGGCCGGCGCTGGTCGGCGCCCTGGCCGCCGGTCGTACCAACGCGAGCGTGTTCCACGTCGACGACTATTACACGGCCGTGGAGAAGGACCCCAACCTGCGCATCATCGATCCGTTCTACAGCACGATCCCGCAGTGGTGGTACGACGCCGTCTCCACCTCACGGGCGTACGCGCAGGCCCACCCGCAGGTTGTCGAAGCACTCCTGCGGTCGCTCCTGGAAGCGGATCAGTGGATCTATACGCACGGGAGCCAGACGATCGCCCTCGCCGCGACCTATACCGGAGAGCCGGCCCCCGCCCTCGTCAAGGCCTACGACTATCTGGCGAAGGCACACGTCTGGATGACGGGAGTCGGAACCACGGAAGCCGACGTGATGTTCACCGCCAACGAGATGTACGCCGAGAAGCAGATCCCCAAGGTTCCCCCGTATTCCGATCTTTATGACACGACCTACGTGGACAAGGCCCTGTCGGAACTGGGCGGACAGTGAAAGAAGGCAGCGAATGAGCGGAGCCGAGTCCCATTCCCGGGGCGTTGAGGCGGCGAACATCGAGCTGATCCGCCGCTACCGGGCGGCCCCGGTGGCACAGCGTCACGAGTTCTACGGTCCGTCCTACCGAACCATACGCAAGGGGCTGCACAATGTCGCCGCCCTGACCGGCCCGAGCGAGCCTGGCAGGCCCGGCTACACGCAAGCGTCGATACCGGACCGGGTCGACGAGATCCAGCACATCGTGGCGCACGGAGACCGGGTCTGGGCCACGTGGCTAGTCAAGGGAACCCACCGCGGCCGGCTGTTCGGCATTGAGGGGACCAGCCGGCCGGTCGAGATGCTGGAGCTCGGAATCTGGACGGTCCGCGATGGGCAACTCGCCGAAGGCTGGTTCATGGCGGATGAGCTGGCGCTGCTCAGGCAGCTCGGCCTGCGGCAGCTACCGCCGCTCGGCTAGCGATCGCAAACCGCACAGGAAGGGTCGTTATCATGCGCTTCTCTATCTATCTCAACCCGCAGACGAGCGACGCGTCCGAGGATGTGCAACTCATCCAGACGGTGTGCCGCCAGGCGGAGCGTGCCGTCGACGCGGGATTCGCCGGAGTAACCCTCACCGAGCACCACTTCTCGGGGTACAACACATACGGCAATCCGTTCATGCTGGCGGCTTACCTGGCTCCCCAGCTCCGACGAGGAACGAAGTTCTTTATCGCCGTGGCAGTCCCCTCGCTGCATAACCCGATGCGGCTCGCGCAGTATGTAAACCTGCTCGACATTCTCACCGAAGGCCACGTCATCGTGGGCTTTGCGGCCGGCGGCTCGCCGCTGGAGTACGCCGGGATGGGCCGCGAACCGGAGACCAAGCACGATGAGATGTTCAGGAACCTCGCTGTCATGGAGGCAGCACTCGACAAGGATCCGGAGGATCCGCCGCTGGAGTGGCGCACGACCTTCGAGCACGGATCACTGAAGACGCGGATAATGCCCAGCGGGTTCCACCGGCGGCACCCCGAGTTCGCCCGGGCCACCCAGTCTGCGGAGGGGGTGCGGTGGACCGCAGAAAAGGGCTGGTACCTGTTCACCGCGCGCGAGACGGCGGCGATCATGGGCGACCGGATGACGGCCTACCTCGCGGGACTCCGGGCAGCGGGGTTTTCCGCGGACACCATCGCCGCCCGTCGGGAATGGAGCCTGGTGCAGAAGCAGGTCTTCGTGGCGGAGTCCGATGACCTGGCCGTTGGGGCGATGCGGGAGCGCATGAAGTTGATGGCCGAGCACCAGCAGAACAGCTTCGGCCTGGTGCGAGATCTGCGCGGCAGCGCCGACCTGCGAAGCGTGGTCGGCGTCTCGCCCCGGAATCCCGAAGAATTCCTCGAGCGAGCGATGCTCGTGGGGAGCCCGGAGGCCGTGGCAAAGCAGATCGATGCCTTCGCGACGGCGGGTGTGCGCCATCTCGCGCTGCTGTTCAACTTCGGATTCATGACAGAAACCGAGTCCGACCGCTCGCTCGACCTGTTCCTCACCGAAGTCCTTCCCCGGTACCGAGACGGCGGAGCGGTCGGCAGACACCGGCTGGCGGCCAGCGTGTCACCCACTGAGGTGGCCTGACGTGCGCCGGAGGAGCCAGCGATGACCAAGGAATTCAAGCTCCTCGCGGTTGTCGGGAGCTTGCGCAAGGACTCGCTGAACAGAGCACTGATGAACGCGTACGCGGAACTCGCCCCGGCCGGGGTCGCGGTCGAGGACGTGGACATCTCCCAGTTGCCGCTGTACAACGCGGACCAGGACGAGCCGCGCCCGGTGGCCCCGGCGACCGAGTTCAGAAGGCGGGTCGTCCAGGCGGACGCGTTGCTCCTCGTCACTCCGGAGTACAACTGGGGCCCGTCAGGAGTGATCAAGAACGCTCTGGACTGGGCGTCACGGCCCTCGATCGGCTCCCCGCTTGAGGGGAAGCCTGTCGCGCTCGCGGGCGCTTCCGCGGGCCCAGCGGGCACGGGCCGGGCTCAAATGCAGCTGCGGCAGAACCTTCATCCCACGCGAGCGCTTGTGCTGGCACATCCGGAAGTCCTGGTGCCATTCGCAGCCGAGCGCTTCGGACAGGGCGGACGCCTGGTACACGAGCCCACCCGGGAAGCGGTCGCCGAGCAGATCCGCGCCCTCATCACATGGGTCCACCTGCACCGTCCTGACCGGGACCTTCCGGATCTCATTGCCGAGGGGGTGACCGGGGTCAGCTGAACCACAAGCGACTCCGGGCACTCTTCGCCCTCGAACCCGCCGCCCGAGCGGGGACTCAGTCCAGGAGCACTGATGGCCATCGCCACGATCAACCCGGCAACCGGGGAGACAATCCAGCAGTTCGCCCCCCACAACGCGGCGGAGGTCGAGCGCCGGATTGCACAGGCCGCCGCCGCGGCGGCGGCATTGCGGGGCACGACCCACGCGCAGCGCGCCAAGTGGTCGCACGCCACTGCGGACATCCTCGAGGCCGAGGTCGAGGAGGCCGCGCGGATCCTCACGCTCGAGATGGGCAAGACGCTCGTGCAGGCGAGGGCCGAGGTGCTGAAGTCCGCGAAAAACCTCCGCTTCTACGCCGACCACGCCGAGGAATTCCTCGCCGACGAGCCACTCGGCGAGCCGTCCCTCGTGAACGCCTCGCATGCCTACACCAGCTATGCGCCGCTCGGCGTCGTGCTGGCTGTTATGCCGTGGAACTACCCTTACTGGCAGGTCATCCGCTTCGCCGCCCCCGCGCTTATGGCCGGGAACGCGGCGCTGCTCAAGCACGCCTCAAATGTGCCGCAGGCCGCCCTCTACCTCGACGGGCTGTTCGAGCGCGGCGGATTTCCTGAGGGTTCCTTCCGCGCGCTCCTGATTGGCTCGGCCGAGGTAGCAGCGGTCATCGAGGACCCGCGGGTCGCCGCAGTCACGCTCACCGGCTCGGAGTCGGCGGGACGCTCGGTCGGCGCGGTCGCGGGCCGGGCCATCAAAAAGTCAGTGCTCGAACTCGGCGGCTCCGACCCTTACATCGTCCTGCCGAGCGCGGACCTCCAGGCCGCCGCGACGACGGCCGTCACCGCCCGCACGAACAACAACGGGCAGTCCTGCATCGCCGGAAAGCGTTTCATCGTACACGCGGAGATCTACGATGAGTTCGTCCGGCTGTTCGCTGACGGGATGGCCGCGCTGTGCGTCGGCGACCCGTTCAGCCCGCAGACGGAGGTCGGCCCGCTCGCCACCGAGGCTGGCCGTGATGAACTGGCCGAGCTCGTCACCGACGCCGTCGCGAAAGGCGCGCGGCTACTCGCCGGCGGCTCGGCACCGGACGCTCCAGGCTGGTTCTATCTGCCGACCGTGCTCGATTCGCTCACCGACGACATGCGCATCGTCCAAGAAGAGGCCTTCGGCCCGGTCGCATCGCTTTACAGCGTCACCGACCGCGAGGAGGCCGTGCGGGTGGCGAACCAGACGACCTTCGGTCTGAGCTCGGCGGTGTGGACGAACGATCCTGAAGAAGAGGCGTACTTCATTGCGGCACTCGCCGCGGGGGCCGTCTTCGTGAACGGGATGACCGTCTCGTACCCGGAGCTCCCCTTCGGCGGAATCAAACACTCCGGCTACGGGCGCGAGCTTGCCGCCGCGGGGATCCGCGAGTTCACGAACCTTAAGACGATCTGGAAGAGCTGAGAACCTGTGCCGCCCGAATATTCAACTTGGGGTTGACCTGCCATTATTGGGAAGCGGCCTGTCGCTTTTAATGGTTGGCTGGCTGGATGCTGCCCAAGATCATCCATCTGCTGATGCACTGGTCATTTGGCCCTCCTGGCGGCGGCTCGCTGGCGGGCTTACTTCAGGCCGCCGCGCAGTCCTCGGGAGTGCTGCCGTAGACGCCCGCCTGACTGGCGTCCTCGGTCATCCGGTCCAAGGCGGCGCGGCCGCCGGCGTGCTGGCGCTCGGTGTGGGTGAACAGGATCCGGCGGCGGCGCCCTGGCTGCTCATAGGGATCTTGCCGTCTTCCAGCAGCTTGACTATGGCCGGCCGACTGACGCCGAGGAAGCCGGCGGCTTCCCGGGCGGTCAGCGGCTGGGTACGCGGCACGAGGGTGATGACCTTGCCCTCGCGCTGGACATCACCGCACCTTGAGCTTGAGCGCGCCTAAGGTAACGGTACGGCCGCTCTCCGGTTGTCCATCCCCAAGTTGTGCGCTCGGAGGCGGTTAGCGACTAACGTCGGTCAGGCTTGGTGAAGCTCTGCGACGTAACCGCCGGGGAACTGGACGATGGCGGTGTCAAGAGCCTTTCCGTAGTAGGGTCCCCACAAAGTGCGGGCGCCCGCGGCCTTCGCCCTGACCAGCGTGGCCGCTAGGTTCGGCACCGCATAGCCGGTAGTGTCCCGGCCGAAGGGGTAAGGCAGGTGCCCGTCCGTGATGATGACGAGCGTCTGGCCGAACCGGGAGCTAATCAGGACCGCGCGATAGGCGGTCCCGGGCATGCCGATCTGTGCACCGTCGGCGTGCCGGTCGTCGGTGACGATATGTCCTTGGCTGAAGGCCAGCCAGTCGCTGATGAACGAGTTCGCTGGCGCTGGGTCGAGGTAGACACGGCTCTCCGGCACGGACACCAGCCGAGGGTACGACGGCGGCGTCGTGTGCCAATAGAGGTTTATGTCCACGCCGCCGGGAAACTGAATGATGCAATCCCGACCGGTCGCATCGTGGTACGGGGATACGACGAGGCTGGCGCCACTGCGAAGGGCGTCTGCCACTCCTTCGTTGAAGTTGGAAACTAGGTCGCCTCCGCGTTCCTCGCCATATGGGTAGGGAATACCGCTTCGGAAGTCGAATACAGACAATGACCCGACGGGTGAGAGCACGACCGTCGAGAGCGCCGCGCTAGGCGTAGGCGTTATGTCCGCGAGCCTGGGGGTGGTATTCGTGCCGCCAAAGGTCGCTTCCCAGCTTCTCACGAAAGCGTTCTCTGTCCCCGGCTCTACATACACGTGGGTGGTGTCATATTGAGGGCCAACCGACACACCCGGGGGCTGCACGGCGTTGACCTGACCTTGCGCGGGATACGAGGCGCCAAGCAAGCTCGCAACCGCGGAAACCGCGGCGATCGAGACTCCGAGTCCTAGGATTCGTCCGGCTCTCTTGTGTTTGACCATGCCGATCCTTTCCTGGGCGATGTTGCCAACAGCGGGGTCATGCTGGCTGGCGCCATCGGTTGGTACGGTGCCCGCGTCCGGGCACCGGTTTCACTGGGCCACAGGCCGGGCCTCGCTCCGGCCTTCCCCGGTGCGCCGTGGCGCGCGGGCGATACGGCTCCGCAGCACATATGACCACGTCCAGAAGCTCCATGCGATACCCCACGCGCCGGGGCCCTCCAAGCCCGGCCAGAGCTTCATGTAACCGGGGACAAGGATGAAAATTATGAAGCTGACATCGGTCGCCGCGGCTATACCCAATGTCAGCCAATAGCAGAACTTCCACCCTTTCCAATCCGATACTTTCCAAGCCGACACCATCACGGTGATGATGAGGGCTGCGGCTGCGTAGAAGGTGTAAAACGAATCCTGATAGATCCTTCCCTGGACCATGGTCGACTTGTGAAGTCCTAGGCCCAGGCTGGCGATTGTGACGCCGGCCTGGATATGCAGCAAGCCCCAGAGCAGGTAAAAGACGGCTCCTACAATGGCCGAAGCCTGGGCCAGACGCGTTAGGGTCGGCTGGTCGTGTCCGGTAACCCTGATCCCGCTGGCGGCTCGTGTACCGTGGCCGGGTGCTGTGGCAGCAACGGCGCGAGTCGCTGCTAGGTGAGTGGGCGCGTAGCCCGGCTGGCGGACGGCATCGTCTGGCTCAGTGACGGCGTCGTCGGCGGTTTCGCCATGCATTGGATTTCTCCTTTTCTAGGTTGGTACAGCTGCTCGCCGCCGACCGTCCGGCCGCGAATCGGGCACTCCAGGGCAGCGGCGCAGCTCGGGCCCGTGGCGTTCGGCGAAGTCGCGGCCCTGGTACGCCATCCGGTGCTGGACCGAGATGGCGCCGCCCAGCGCGGCGACCCGGTCGATGCTCTCCGGGGAGATGGTCTCGGCGTGGTCGAGGATCCACCGGACACCGCCTGGGAACGCGCCGGTCCGTTCGAGCACGGCCAGGTCCATGCGGATGGTCTCGTCGTAGGTGGCGTGCAGCCGGAAGGGCCAGCCGTTCTCCGCCAGCAGCCGGACCGCGGCCTCCAGGTCCGCAGCGGCCCGCTCAGGCAGCACGGGGCGCGGCTGGGCGAAGTTCTCGAAGTCGATCGCCGACCAGACCAGGCTCTCGCCCGCACCGTTGAGGCGCAGCCAGTCGAGTAGTCCGGCCAGGGCTACAGCCATGACGATGACGCGCAGCCTAATCAGGCGTGCAGCGCGGGTGAGGTTCATGGTCTTCACTTTCAGAAGTCCGTGCTGGGCACCCTTGAAGGCGGGACACTGTGACGTTATGAACGCGGGCCGTGCCTTCGCTTGGGTCACGTGACTGAACCCGTCCGGTCGAAGAAGTCGAGGTAGGCATGGACCAGCCCGCCGGGTTCTAAAGCGTGACGTTGTGGCCGGAAGCGGAGATGACGGCGCCGGCGGACGTCGCGGGGGCCGCGTGCGCCAGCTGCCTGGCTGCCTATTCCCCGAGATACGTGTGAGCGCCGACGGCCAGGACCGGGCGGCTGATCGGGTCGGCGTAATGCGGGCCGTTCTGTTCGGCATCGACCTGGCGGGCGCGGGACGCCTCCAGGAGTGCCCTGGTGCCGCCCGGCCGCCGGACCGATGGAACTCTCGCGTTACAGGAGCGCGTAGTGCGAGACCAGCAGACAGCGGTCGGCCTCGATCAGGGGTCCGGGCCGATGGTGACATCGGCCGCCTGGCTCACTGGGGCTGCCGGGCAGGCGGGCGGGTTCCGGGAGTACGGGGATCTCGGTCGCCGCGGCCGCCGCGAGCGGCAGGAGGATCTTGGCCAGAGCAAGGCACTCGCGTCGCAGACGCGCCAACGTGCCGGAGCGCTGGCCATGCAGTCAGCTGACTCAAGCGGTGGGGGTGGACCGGTGGTTAGCGTCGCGGTCTGGAGCACGTGCGGTAAAGGGAGGCGTTGTGATGACCAGCTTGCCGGTCCGGGATCCCGTCGATGATCAGCTGCTGACGCCGCAGAACGCGGCGCTGGTGCTGATCGACTACCAGGACGCTCAGCTCAACTCGATTCCGCAGGACCCCGGAACCTATGTTCCGAATGTGGTGGCCCTGGCGAAGGTCGGGCGCCTGTTCGGGCTGCCGGTGGTGTTGTCGACTGTCAATCACGGGACCGGCGTCAATGGCGACACGATCCCGCAGCTTCGCGAGCGGCTGCCGGGGGTGCCGTCGTACGACCGCACGAGCATCAACGCCTGGGAGGACGCGGACTTCGTGGCGGCGGTGCGGGCGACGGGCCGCAGCAAGCTGATCATGGGCGCGCTGTGGACCGAGGTCTGCCTCGCGTTCCCGGTGCTGGACGCCCTGAAGGAGGGCTTCGGGGTCTACCCGGTGGTCGATGCGGTGGCCGGCACCAGCGCGGTGGCCCACGAGTGGGCGCTGCAGCGGATGCTGCAGGCGGGCGCGCACCCGGTGAGCTGGATCTCGGTGATGTGCGAGCTGCAGCGGGACTGGAATCGTGCCGAGACCGCGCAGGGCATGATCAAGATCGCGCTGGAGCGGGGCGGCAGCTTCGGCACCGAGCTCGCGGTCAAGCTCGACCGCACCGCCGTCACGGCATAACCAAACACCCACGACAGCAGCAGGAGCACCTCGTGACCGCGAGCTCGGCCGCCACCGGTTCAGACGCTGCGGGCCTGCCGGTTCCGTCCAGGCGGCGGGGCTACGTCCTGACTGCCGCGGTGATGCTGGTCATGATGCTGGGCGGGACGTTGCCTATCCCGCTGTACGTGATTTACCAGCAGCAGATGGGCTTCGGATCACTCGGGGTGACAGTGGTCTTCGCGGCCTACGTTGCCGGCACCCTGTTCGCGCTGGTGGCGCTCGGCGACCTCAGCGATCACGTCGGGCGCCGCAAGGTGCTGGCGGCCGGGGTGGCCTGCGCGGCCGTCAGCACCGTCTTGTTCCTGGTGTCGTCTGGCATTGGGCTGCTGATCGCCGCTCGCGTGGTGAGCGGCTTGGCCGCAGGGTTCATCACCGGGACCGCCACGGCCGGTCTGGCCGAGCTCCAGCCGCGCGGCGACCGTCGGGCCGCCGCGGTCGCCGCCTCCGGCGCCAACCAGGCCGGGCTTGGTCTCGGGCCGTTGATCGCGGGCGCCTTCGCCGAGTACGTGGGGGTGCCGACGCGTAGCGTGTTCTGGGCTTACCTGGGACTGTGCGCGCTGGCGCTGGCGGCGCTCGCGATCATCCCGGAGACGGTCCGCAATCCGGACAATGTAATCAGCTTGCGTCCTGGTCTGGGCGTGCCGCCATCGATGCGGTCGGTTGTCCTCGGAGCGTGCCTGGGCGTCTTCGCCGCATTCAGCGTTTTCGGCTTTTTCAGCAGCCTGGTGCCCGCTTTCCTGCACGGCACGCTCGGCGTGCGCAACCTCGCCTTGCTCGGGGCCGCGGTGTCTGGAATCTTCATTACCTCAGCGATCAGCCAGGCAGCGTCGGAGCGGCTGCCGGCACGCAGGAGCCTGACCACCGGGTTGCCGTTGCTGCTCGTGTGCCTGGCCGCGCTGGAGTCCGCGCTGTTCGCCAAGGCTCTGTGGCTGTTCCTGGTCGGCACCATCGCCGGCGGCATCGCCGCCGGTCTCATTTTCCGTGGCGGCCTGAGCGAGCTGAACCGGCTGGCCGAGCCCGGCCACCGGGCGGCAGTCGTGTCAACATTCTTCGCTGCCGCCTACCTCGGCCTGGGCCTGCCTCCGGTCCTCACCGGCGTCCTCGGTCAGCTCGTGAGCGCAGTCGACGCAAGCGCCTGGACGTCCGCGCTGACCGCTGTCCTCGTGCTGGCGGCTTTCGTCGTCGTGCTGCGCACGTTCGATGTCGCGCCCGCCGCCTGGCCGGCTAGCGCACCCAGCGATAGCTGGTGCCGTCCGGAAGAGCCGGCCACCGCCGCAGATGCGGGGATACGGGCGGCAGCTCAAAGGCGGCAAGACGCCCGTGCAGTCATCCGACCCAAGCGAGGCCGCAGTGGGCGCGCCTGACGTCGCATTGTCAGCGGTGTCCCTGGCAAGCCGGGAAGACGTTACATGACCGCGATGATCAATGATTCCTCACCGGGGGCGCGCGGGACGGTGACGCCGTGGCCGCGGTCTGTCGGCGGGAAGGCGATGCAGGAACGCGAGGCGAAGAAGGAGGTGGCCTCCGGCTTGCCGCGGTGCGCTCAGCCCGGAGCCCAGCGGAGCGGACAGGCGATCGAGCCAGCGGAACCGCATCGAAGCGAGAGGTCGGCCGTAGCCCTTGCCTGCGCGCTGCTCAGCGGCGCGATGGTCGCCCAAGGGCGGTTGGAGGAAGCCAGGCGCTGGCTCGGGCGTGCCGAGCGCGCACTTCAGCCGCAGGCGGAGCCGAGCATCGAAATGCACCGCGCCAAATGTGCGGGCCTGATCTCGGAGATCCTGGATCTGCTCGCCCAGCCGAGCCAGCCCGCGCCTGCCGAACCGGCACGGCTACGCGAGTCCCTGACCCTGAGCGAGCGCCGCGTTCTGCGCTACCTGCCAACCCACCTTCGCGCCACGGAGATCGCCGGAGAGCTTCATTTGTCGGTGAATACAGTCAAGACGCACCTGCGGAACCTGTATCGGAAGCTCGGCGCGTGCAGCCGCCGCGAGGCCGTGGAGCGCGCCCGCGCCTTCGGCCTGCTCACACCGTCCCAATGCGGCTGACGGTCGCCATACGTGAAGCGAGATGATCAATAACATAGCGATGATCGATGAGTCCTCACCAGGAGCGGGCGGGTGTCCGGTTCCTGCTGCTCGCCGCTGCCCCGCTCATTCAATTGAACTTGGCGATTTCAGGGGCGGGAGCGCAGCGGCTGAGCCAGCGGCAGGCACTTCAGGTCGCCGAGCTCGGAGAGCGCACCCGGCACCCACGCGGACGCTGGCGGCCAATACCGAGGCGCTGGCCGTCGCCGTGGTCGGCTGGACCGTGCTGCTCGTGGCCGCGTTCGCCTCGGGGACGCTGGGCCATCGGCCGACGGCCGTCGCGAGCGCCGCCGGCGTGACGCTCGCCGCATTCGGCGTCCTCCAGCTGGCCGATCCGCTGGCCACGGCCAACCGGGACCTCGGGCGAACGCTCGCGGTGTGGGGACGGCTGAGCCACGTGCTGTCGTATCCGGCCGATGACGCTGCTGCGGACGGGTCCGGCCCGGCCGGGTCAATCATCGTGCGCGACCTGAGCTTCGACCGCGGGCGCGGAGTGGTCGTCAGCGGCCTGAGCTTCTGGGCCGCGCCGGGCCAGACGGCCCCGCTGAACGGGCCTTCCGAGGCGGGCATGACCCATCGGGCTGCTCGCCGGCCAGATCCGCGCGGGAGTCGGCCAGGTGCGGGTCACCGGCAAGGTCGTGAGCCTCACGCAACAGGCGCATGTCTTTCGCGGGACGATGGCCGACAACCCCCGGCTCGCCGACCCCGACGCGGACGACGACCGATTGCGGCGGGTACTCGTCCTCGCCGGAGTCGGCGAGGTGCCGGGCGCATCGGGGCTCGAGCAGCGCATCGGGCCGCGCGGTCGAGCCCTGTCCCCGGGGGAAGCCTGCCAGCTCCGCTGGACGCCCGACACGATCGTCCGTCTGGAATCAGGGAGTCGTGATGCAACTCATAAGGCAGCATGTCGTTGAGGTCTTGCGCCGGACCGGCCACGTCGAGGCGGCCGAAGATGCGTCGAGGGCGCTGCCTGATCCGGTCGAGCTGGACGACGTCCTGCTGTTCCTCTTGCCGTACGGCATCACCAGGGACGTGCTCATCAGCGAGATGGGCGGCAGCCCGTGAGGGTCATCGCCGCGCATCCGGCCGCCGAACCGCCGCCCTGACCTGTCAGCAGGGATGACCGTGCGGGCCGGGCGACCGCTGGATCCTCCGCCTGTTGCGCCTCACGCCTGACCAGGGTTCTTGCGTTCCAGAGCTTCTCGCACCTGGATCCGGGACGTGATCCCGAGCTTGGGGTAGGTGCGGTAGAGGTGCGAGCTGACCGTGCGGGGGGAGAGGTAGAGCTTCTGGCCGATCTCGCGGTTGGTGAGCCCTTCGGCGGCCAACTGGGCGATCTGCAGTTCCTGCGGGCTGAGCTGATCGCGTGCCTCGGGGGTCCGCGGGCGGCTGGTCTCCCCGGTCGCGCGGAGCAGCTGGCGGGCCCGCTCGGACCACGGGTTTGCCCCGAGGGCGTCGAAGGTCTCGCGGGCAGCGCGCAGCGGGACCCGCGACGCCGTGTTACGCCGCTGCTGGTGAAGCCATTCTCCGTACGCAAGCTGTACCCTGGCCCGCAGGAAGGGCCACGTGCTCATGTCTGACTCCAGCGCGGCCTCAAACAGCGGGCCTGCGTCGGCGTCGTCGGCCAGCAGCGCGCGGGCATAGCGCAGGCCGGCGTGCAGCAGCGGCGACGGCGTCTGTCCCGCTGCTGTTTCCATCTCGTCCATGACAACGCGAATGCCGCCCGGGTCGCCGCTGCGGCGGGCGGCTTCCGCCAGGTCACCGACCGTACAGCATTTGAGCACGTCGTGATAGGCCGGATCGGCGGGGTCGTAGATGCGCCGCAGGTGCTGGAGAGCGTCGGCTGGCAGGCCGCTGCCGAGGGCAGCCAGCCCGCGAGCGAGCTGGGCCGTTGCCCGTACGGCGTTGGCGCCCTGATGCACGCTCACGCGTTCGGCCTGGGCGGCGAGCATTCCGGCCGTCTCGTGGTCACCGCGCAGCGCGGCCTGCCAGGCCTGGACCGCCTGGGCCATGGCCATGAACAGCGGCTGGCGCGTCTCCTGCGCTAGCCGGCTCCCCTCCTCGGCGGCCGGGATCGCCGCGTTCAGGTCGGCCAGGTGCATTTCACCCCAGGCCTGCAAAGCCAGCGCTCGTGCGAGCAGGGCCAGCCGGCCCTGGGCACGGAGCCTGGCCGCCGCGGCGGCCAGCAGCGCCGCGGCGGAATCGTACCTCCCGACCGCCATCTCGACCATGCCGGTGAGCCGCAAGGCATCGGGGTTGACTTCCGCAGCGGGTACGAACCGGGGCAGCCGGCCCGTGACGGTCGCGCCCTGACCTATGGGTGCCGCGAACGAGAGGATCACCAGCAGCCTCGGATCCCTCTGGTCCACGTCTAGCCGCTCAGCCGCGGACACGATGTGGTCTCGCGCCACCTGTCCCGGTTCGCCCCACCAGCACCGCAGCGCCGCGACACAAAGGAGCTTGACTGCGAGGTCGCTATCGCCGTCGGCGCCAGTGCGGTCCGCGAGCGCGGCCAGCGAGCGCGCGCTGCTGTCCTCTCCCAGGATGCCGTCTGCGACGCTCTCGCGGATCCATATCGCCCGTGCTCGCTCCGCTGGCCGCAGATCGAGCGGCTCCGCTTGCGTCAGCAGCTCGACGGCGAGGTCGTGTCGGCCCAGTTCGTAGGCCAGCTGGGCCGCGCGGAGAAGCCGGCCGACCCGGGCCCGGTCGTCGCTGAGCGAGGCTGCGCGCTGCAGGGCCGGCACGGCCGCGGCCGTCGCGCCTCGCCGCCGCGCTCGCTCCGCGGCCGCCTCCAGCTCACCGGCCACCTTCTCGTCCGGCCCGACGATCGACGCCGCCCGGTGCCACATGCGGCGCTCAGGCGGGCCGGACAGGACGTCAGCCAGCGCGCCGTGCGCCGCGTGCCGTTGCGACACGCTCGCCGCCTGGTGGATCGCCGTGCGCATCAGCGGGTGGCGGAATCGGAATTCACTATCGTCGATCTCAATGAGCCGCGCGGCCACGGCAGGGGACAGGATGTCGATGGTCAGTCGCCCGCCCGTCAGGAGGGTTGTGGCCTCCAGCACCTCATGCAGCAGCGGGCTGTCGTCGAGGGCGGCGACCAGCAGCGCGGTGCGCGTCGCTGGGGGCAGATCGGAAACCCGGGCCGTAAAGGCCCGTTCCAGGCGCGTTGAGAGCGGCAGCCACGTCGGCAGGCTGGCTCCGCTCCCAGCGTGCTCCAGGGTGGCCGGCAATTCGACCAGTGCCAGGGGATTGCCGGCTGCCTCGTCGAGCAATCGCTCGCGCGCTTCCGCCGTGAGCTCCGGAGCCCGGCTGTCCAGCAGGGCCGCCGCCTCCCGCGGAGGCAGCGCTTCGAGATGCAACGACGGGAGCCCGGCGTCGTTGAAGGGGCTCTCGAAGCCGTCGCGGATCCCGGCGACCAGGAGGATCGGCTCGAACTCCAGCCTTCGGGCGACGAACGCCAGCACGTCGCTCGTGGAGCGGTCGAGCCAGTGCGCATCGTCCGCAACGACCAGAACCGGGGTGCGGTCCGCTTGCTCGGCGAGCAGGTTCAGGGCCGCGAGCGCCGTCAGGAACAGGTCGGGGACGGCCGCATCGGTCATGCCGAACGCTGCGAGCAGCGCGTTGCGCTGCGGCGCGGGCAGCCCGTCCGCCTGGCCGAGAATCGGTTGCAGAAGCTGGTGCAGCCCGGCGAAAGGCAGTTGCCCCTCGGACTGCACTCCCGTGGCCGCCAGCACAAGCATCCCGCGACCTTGCGCGCGCGCGCCGGCCTCTTCCAGCAGCGCCGACTTGCCGACGCCGGGTTCCCCGCTGAATACCAGCGCCCCGCCGCGGTCGTGCACGTGATCAAGCAGATCGCGCAGCACGCAGGTCTCGGTCTCGCGCCCGAACAACGAGGTCGAGGTGGGAAGAGGAATCGCCATCCGTCCGATCCGGGTCCCTCCGGTGCGGGCCCTGGCGGTCGTTGTCATGCGCTCGCGCACTGCCGTCCCGGTGAACCGCAGTCAGCTGACCCAAGCGAGCTAGCCCACGTTACCTTACGTTTACCATGTGCCCAATCCGCGAGCAGGGAGTTCCTTCAGGAACGGGAGCACCCCGACCGTGCTTCTCGTCCATGGCGCTTTTGCGGACGGATCGATGTGGTCGGGGGTGATCGCCGAGCTGCAAGCAGCCGGAATCGGCGTCGTAGCCCCCGCCAATCCGCTGCGTGGCCTTGGCTCCGACGCCGGCTACATCGCCAGCGTCGCGGGCGAGATCGACGGCCCGGTGATGCTCGCGGGTCACTCCTACGGCGGCGCGGTTATCACCGCGGCCGGATCCATGGTCGGCAACATCGTAGGCCTGGTGTACGTCACCGCCTTCGCGCTCGAGGATGGCGAGAGCGCCCTCGATATCTGCAGCCGCTTCCCCGGCGGCCAGCTGGTGTCCGCCCTCCGCCCGGCCACCTTTCCCGACGTCAACGGCGATCCGGGCCTGGAACTGTACATCGACAGGGAAGCCTTCCCGCGGGTCTTCGCCGCCGACCTGCCCTACCGCGCAGCCACGGCCGCGGCGGCCGTGCAGCGTCCCATCACCGCCGCGGCGTTCTCGGCACAATCGCCCTCTCCTGCCTGGAAGACAACGCCGAGCTGGTACTTGATCGCAACCGCCGATCAGCTGATCTCGCCGGAGGCCCAGCACTTCATGGCCCAGCGCGCAGGCGCGCACACTGCGGAGATCCGCGCCTCGCACGCTATCGCGCTAACCCAGCCCGTCGCGGTCGCCGAGCAGATCGCAGCGGCTGCCGCCTCTTCCCGCGCTGGCCATGCAGTCAGCTGACTCAAGCGGTGGGGGTGGACCGGTGGTTAGCGTCGCGGTCTGGAGCACGTGCGGTAAAGGGAGGCGTTGTGATGACCAGCTTGCCGGTCCGGGATCCCGTCGATGATCAGCTGCTGACGCCGCAGAACGCGGCGCTGGTGCTGATCGACTACCAGGACGCTCAGCTCAACTCGATTCCGCAGGACCCCGGAACCTATGTTCCGAATGTGGTGGCCCTGGCGAAGGTCGGGCGCCTGTTCGGGCTGCCGGTGGTGTTGTCGACTGTCAATCACGGGACCGGCGTCAATGGCGACACGATCCCGCAGCTTCGCGAGCGGCTGCCGGGGGTGCCGTCGTACGACCGCACGAGCATCAACGCCTGGGAGGACGCGGACTTCGTGGCGGCGGTGCGGGCGACGGGCCGCAGCAAGCTGATCATGGGCGCGCTGTGGACCGAGGTCTGCCTCGCGTTCCCGGTGCTGGACGCCCTGAAGGAGGGCTTCGGGGTCTACCCGGTGGTCGATGCGGTGGCCGGCACCAGCGCGGTGGCCCACGAGTGGGCGCTGCAGCGGATGCTGCAGGCGGGCGCGCACCCGGTGAGCTGGATCTCGGTGATGTGCGAGCTGCAGCGGGACTGGAATCGTGCCGAGACCGCGCAGGGCATGATCAAGATCGCGCTGGAGCGGGGCGGCAGCTTCGGCACCGAGCTCGCGGTCAAGCTCGACCGCACCGCCGTCACGGCATAACCAAACACCCACGACAGCAGCTGCCAGCTTGCTGGCCGCACTGTCGGCCGCGATCAGGAACAGGACGCGATGACGACCAGCGACAAACCCGTGGTCCTGCCACTGGCCGGGGTGCGGGGCGCCGCGCTGGCGACGACGGTGATCTGTGCCGTGCAGTTCGTGCTGCAACTGGACTTCAGTGTGGTGAACGTGGCCCTGCCCACGATCCAGCGGGAGCTGGGCATGGCCGCGGCACAGCTGCAGTGGATCGTCACAGGGTATGCCCTGACGTTCGGGTCGCTCCTGCTGGCGGGTGGCCGGCTGGCCGACCTGCTCGGGCGGCGCCGTCTGCTCACCACTGGGCTGGTTTTGTTCGCGCTCGCGTCGCTGGCGTGCGGTCTGGCGCGGTGGCCGGTCATGCTGATCACCGCGCGCGTGATCCAGGGCGCGGCCGGCGCGATGGTCTCACCGGCCGCGTTGTCGCTGCTGACCACAATGAACCCGGAGGGAACGGCGCGGAACCGGGCGCTGGCGATCTGGCAGGCGACGACCGCGGCGGGCGCCACCACGGGGATCATCGCCGGCGGGCTGCTCACCCAGTACCTGGGCTGGCGGGCGGTCTTCCTGGTCAACCCACCGCTTATAGCGGTTCTTCTCGCGCTGGTCCCGCGCCTGCCGGTCGGCCAGCAGGCGGGCAGCAAGCGTATCGATGTGCCCGGCGCGGTCCTTGTGACCGGCGCGCTGGCCGCGCTGATCTTCGGGCTCAGCTATGGCCAGCAGCACAGGTTCACTGCGGTGGCCAGCATCGCCGCGCTCGTCGCGGCGGTGGTGCTCGGCGCCGGCTTCGTCCGCGCCGAGCAGAAGGCCGCAGCGCCGATGCTGCCGCTGGCCATCTTGGCGGCGCCCGCCCGCCGCGCGGCGCTCATCGCAATGCTACTGATCGGCGCGGTGCTGGCCGGCTACGTATACTTCGTCTCGCTGTACCTGCAGCGGGTCCAGGGCTTCAGTCCTATGGCCACCGGCCTGGCCCTGATCCCCTCGACAGCGACCGTGGTACTCACCTCCACGCTGGTCACCCGCCGCCTGCTCACGCGGTTCACCATCAAGCAGGTCCTGCTCGCCGGGCTGGTGGCGATGGGCGCCAGCCAGCTCTGGCTCGCCCAGATCTCGCCGGACGGCAGCTATGCCACCGCGGTCCTGCCCGGCCTGGTGCTGACCGCGCTGGGCATCGGCCTGGCCTTGCCCGCCGCCTCCATCGCGATCACCAGCGGCGTCCAGCCACGCGACCAGGGCCTCGCCGGCGCCCTGTTCACCAGCGGCCAGCAGGTCGGCGCGGCAATCGGGCTCGCCATCCTCGCCACCGCCGCAGCCGCGCGCACCGCCCACGCGGCTGGCTCGCTCATCGCCGGATACCGGATCTCGTTCCTGATCGCCTTCGGTATGGCCGCGCTGGCCGCGACCATTGTGGCCGTCCAGCTCAGATCCCGGGCCTGCCAGCAGGAACTCATCAGCCAGCAGCCCACCCAGGGCCGCGTTCCGCCAGTCCCGCTCGCGGAAACACAGCTCCGGAAATGCTGAGGACTCAACAAGGTGGCTCCCGCCTAATGATGCGAAACATCAGGTGGCTCACGGGAGTGGCTGGAGCGCGGGATGAGATCTGCCAGCCCTGAGCCAGCATCTTCCCCCAGGGGTAAGCGGATGCCTGTCGCGTTGCTGGCGCTGGCCACCGGGGCGTTCGGAATAGGCACCACCGAATTCGTGATGTTCGGGCTGCTCCCGCAGGTTGCGCGCGGCTTGCAGGTGTCCATCCCTACGGCAGGCTTGCTGGTGACCGGTTACGCGCTCGGTGTGATGGTCGGTGCGCCGATCATGACGGCGCTTGGCACCAAGGCCTCACGCAAGCACATGCTCGCGCTGCTGATGGGCATATTCAGCGTCGGCAGTCTGGTTTCTGCGCTCGCACCGTCCTTTGAGGTTATGCTGGCAGGCCGCGTGGTTGCGGCCTGCGCGCACGGCGCCTTCTTCGGTATCGGTTCAGTCGTCGCCGCCGATCTGGTTCCGCCGGGCAAGCGGGGACGCGCCATCTCCATCATGTTCACTGGCCTGACGGTTGCCAACGTCGTCGGTGTGCCACTGGGTACCTACCTGGGTCAGCATGCCGGATGGCGCGTGACCTTCTTTGCCATTGCGGCGATCGGCCTGCTCGCTCTGGCGGGAGTCCTCAAGCTAGTGCCCGATATGCCCGCGGCGGGTACGGTGAGCTTGCGTAAGGAACTGTCGGCCTTCCGCGACGCCCAGGTGGTCCTTGCCATCGCGGTGACCGCGCTCGGCTTCGGTGGTGTTTTCGCGGCCACTACTTATCTCGCGCCGATGATGACGACTGTCACTGGCTTCGCGGACTCCTCCATCACCTGGCTTCTGATCGTCTTCGGGGCTGGTCTTGTTGCCGGGAACATGACCGGCGGGAAATTCGCCGACCGGCACCTTATGTCCCTGCTGTTCACAATGCTGAGCGGCCTGGCGGCAGCGCTGGCCCTGTTCACGATGACCGCGCATAGCAAGCCCGCAGCCGTCGTGACGATCTTCCTGATCGGCTTCTTCGGATTCGCCATCGTCCCGCCGCTGCAAAAGCGTGTCCTGGACAAGGCGTCCAGTGCCCCGACCCTCGCCTCGGCTGCCAATATCAGCGGCTTTAATCTTGGCAACGCGCTGGCGGCCTGGCTGGGCGGGATCGTCATAGACGCCGGTCTCGGGTACACCGCAGTCAACTGGATGGGTGCCGCTCTTACGGCCTCGGCCATCATCCTGGCGGTGGTTTCCGCGGTCCTGGGAAAGTGGTTTCCGCGGTCCTGGGGAAGGAGCGTGACAGGGAACCGGACACGTGAAGTACCGTCACGAACCCGGTCCCCGCGTTAGCGGCGGCAGGGCCAGGAGCGCTTTCCGGCCGTTAGCCACCGTCACCACAGCCTGACCATGAACCACCGCCGCAAACTACCCGCGAGCCGCCACACGCGGCACTCCCGCCCTTAAATCCTGCAACGCGCGCGACAGAAAAACACTCTGCGAGCCGACCTATCCGGAATCTGACGAATTGCAGTTGCGACCGCCCTGTTTCTGTCCATCGCCGCGTGTCAAGAGGTGTCAGGTATAAGACGGCCAGGTCAGGCTTTGCGCTGGGCTTTTGGCGTGGCCCAGGCGTATGGTGCCGACCGGCACGGTCTGTCCGCGATGCTTTCTGATGTGCAGCATACAGAACACGGAGGCGAGCGCGGTGGACCCGCTGGCGGTCACTCGACCGACCAGCGCCAGGCGGACTGGGCCCCATGTTGTCAGCGGGGGACTGGTCGCCTGTCTTATTCGAGTTCGGCGAGTGCGGCCGGGTCGAAGCTAATGGGGTATGGCTGGCTGACCGTGAGCGTCTGTCCGGCGCGTATCCCGGCATCCAGGACGTACTCTCCTCCGCGGAGGGCGCCACCAGCTACGCCGAGGCCGATGTCCGCGGCCCGGACACGATCCTGGGCGAGGCTGCCCGCGCCGACGAGGTCGGCACCGCCTGCGGCGTCGGCTTCAAGCAATAGGGCGCCCCGCCGCGGGTGCCTGTCGTGTGGCATTGCTAACGAATCGTATGTGCGGCTGAGGTCCCTGCAAGCGTGCGGATCTCCAGAGGTCACCGTCGCTTTTAGGAGATAAGACCAAACGACCATCCCTAACGGCCCCGGCTGACTCGGCAGGGCATCGATACCGTTCGGGCGAGGATGGACACGGGAAACATCTCATTCGCTGCTTATATGCGCTGCCGCCTCGTCGGCGCCCACACATTCCCGGGGCGTCAGCGTTTGCGGCCCACCGCGCACCACCCGGCCGAGTTGCCCGGTGGGCTGCTGCCGGAGTCTGGGCGCCATTCCTGCATCGGGACCAGCCCGGGGTCGATCAGGTCCGTGCCCGCGAAGAACCTGGCCACTTGCTCGCGGGTGCGCCAGCTGAACTGCTGCTGGACCATCCGCTTCTCGACGTCCACGAACCGGTCTCGCGTTTTCAGGTCCAGGAGGTCGGCCGCCATGTGGGTGATGGCGAGGTAACTCCCGGAGGGCACGGCGTCCATCACCCTGGCGACGATCGCGTGCGGGTCGTCGGAGTCCGGGATGGCGTGCAGGATCGCGAGCATCGTGACCGCTACCGGGCGAGTGAAATCCAGCAGTTCGCTAGCCTGAGTCAGGATCGCGTGAGTGTCGCGCAGGTCGGCGTCGATGTAGGCCGTCGCGCCTGCCTGGCTGCCGGTCAGCAGAGCGCGCGCGTGGGCGAGCACGATCGGGTCGTAGTCCACGTACACCACGCGGGCCTCCGGCGCGATCTCCTGGGCGACCTGGTGGGTGTTGCCCGCCGTCGGTATGCCGGTGCCGATATCCAGGAACTGCCGTATTCCCGCTTCCCTGACCAGGTAGCGGACGGCGCGGCCTAGGAACGCGCGGTTCGCGCGAGCGGCGAACGCCATGTCCGGCCAGATCTGGCGCCATGCCTCGGCGGCCGCCCGGTCGGCCGCATAGTTGTCCTTGCCGCCGAGGACGTAGTCGTAGATCCGAGCCTGGTTCGCGACGCTGGTGTCGAACGGCAGCGAGCCCGTCTTGCGAGGTGCGCGGTCGCCGTCTAGTTCTGCCGCTTCGTCGCTGGCCATTTCCCGGCGCCTTTCATGTGTCCTTACGACCTGCTCGGAGAAGGCGTTGTGCCGTCAGGGCGGTGCCTCTCCCCGATGCTGGCAGACCTGCATCCTGCGCATCCCGACGGGTCAGGCAGCCACCGGAATAGCCCCTAGACCCCTTCCCCGATCATAGGCACTGTGCGCACATTCGTGCTGGACCATCTGGAGTCATGCCGCCGACTCGGTATTACACCTGTGGGGTGCCAAAAAGGATCCCACCCTCACCGATCGCTTCGGGCTTGTCATCGGGGGTGGGGAGCTGGCCATCGGGTACAGCGAGCTCAACGACTCGGACGAGCAGGCGAAGCGGTTTTCGGCATCGACCAGCTGATCATGCTCCTCCCATAGCGATGGTTGCATAGGTCCGATCGCGATCTTTGAGCCTCAAGGGCTATCGGATAGGCTCCGATCCCACGTCGAGACGGACGTCACCATCTCGCCTCGATCGGTGTCAGGATGTCGCCATGGCGGTGGATGACCCGCCACTGCCCGTCTTCGCGACGATAAATCTGCGTTGCGCGCAGCGTCATACCCTGATCCTCATGGTCGCCGGTGTGCGCGTAGTGTTCGAGCTCGACGGTGAAGGCGAGATTCTCCTCCTGCACCGTAGCTACGTTCTCGGCGCGCCAGCCGTCGAACTGCTGGGTCTTTGATGCCGCCGTAAGCAGCTCGCGGACGGCATCGAAGCCGACCTGATAGCCGCCGATGGCGGCCATGATCGTCACGTCGTCGGCGCGCGACCACAGCTCGAGGAATGGTTCGGGGTGGCCTTGGCTCTGCTTGGTGATAGCGGCGTGGCAGCGATCCACGAATGCTCTGAGCTCACGCATCGAAGGTGATTCCTGTACCGGCATTGTGATGACTCCTTTGTTCAGCGGCAAGAGTGAAGCGGGTGACGCACATCCGGAAGATCCGCTTGCCAGGTCAGCGGGCGACGGGGACCGTTGTGCCCGGCCGGCCGACTGCCGACGACGATCTGATCAAGTTGCTGACTCGGTACTGCTGACCGCTGACGCTGGAAGCCGATCTATATCGCGTCTATGTGCCGTTATGTTGCCCGGCGATTGCGCGTGGCGCGCCAGCGGCGCGGCGCCGCTCTTGGTCCAGTTGCAGGCTTACATGCCCTGCTTGGCCAGCCAGGCCAGGCACTGGTCGGCGACAGCGCGCCAGCCTGAGTCGATGGTGAGGGAGTGGCCGCGGTCGGAGAACCCCGTCAGCTCCGTTACCGCGTCGGAGTGCCGGTATTGCTTCAGGGTCGCCTTGGTGATGGTCTCCGGTACGGTGTGGTCGCGCCCGCCCATGATGAGCAGGAGCGGGCCGCGGTTCTGGTTTCTAGTGTTGACCTTGGCGGGGGAGTGCAGTTCGAAGTTGGCGGCGGCGGCCTCGAACAGCGGGCGTCCGGGGGCGGGGATGACCCACCGCTTGTACAGGTCGTTCGACTCTTCCTCGCTGATGGCGTTGCCGAAGCTGTAGCGGAATTGCTCGGCGGTCAGCGAGACGGCCTTGTGCTTGTTCGCCGGATTCCTGAATACCGGCAGGGTGGAATGGAGCGCGGAAAGCGGCAGCGGCAGTACGCCCTTGATCTGGGCGGCGTCGATGGCAATGGCGGCGGCGCCGTAGTCCTCGCCGAGCAGTTTTTCGGCGATCATGCCGCCGAAGGAGTGGCCGATCAGGACGGGCGGCGTGGGCAACTGTTCGATGATCTGCGCGTAGTGGCCGGTGACCTCGTCGATGCCGTGGTCGGCCAGTGCGTCAGGGTTCGCGCGGGCCGCTTCGACGGTGCCGGGGTCGCCTGGCCATCCGGGCGCGATCGGCTCGTAGCCGGCGTCGCGGAACAGCTCGACCCAGGGCGCCCACGAGGAGGCGTGAAGCCACAAGCCGTGGATGAAGACAACAGGAATCCGGTTGGTGGGCATGATTCTGGGTCCTTTCCATGAGTTAGCCCAGTTGTCTTGGCGATCGTGGCCGGCGTCGGCATGGCGTCGCTTCAGTCACGTGACTGGACTGGCGGATGGCGCCTGCCTCCGTGGCAACGTCTGCGCCCATCGCAGCGGCCGGGCGGCGCTGTCGTCGCGTCACCTGAAGCGTTCGCAGATCCGCCGGCTGGGGCGGTCGTCGGCCCGCATCCGTTTGGAACATTGTTTTGATTTCAATACGGATCCGGCTTAGCCCCGATCCACTCATGACTCCCTGGCCAAGCGGACCCTGACCAAGCCCGCGACGCTGCGCACCTCGAAGCCGAGGGGCGTTCAGGAGTGGATGCCGAAGGGTCCGAGGAAGCCGTTGTCTATCCGCAGCGACTCCAAGAGTGTCCACGCGTTGTCTGCCGTGTAGACATCTGCGGCAGCGAGCACGCCGGTGTACTTCGCCGTCACTGGCGCGGCCGCCGCCTCGGCTACCGCGAGCAAGAAGGTCTTGAAGATCGCCCAGGCGTTGCCCTGCGGGCCGTAGTTGGCGAAGTAAGGCGTCGGGTCCAGGGAGGTATACGTCGCCCTGAGGCTCGCGACTAGGTCACTTATGTACTGGATCTGCACTGGACCGTCCGCACGGACTCCGAGGCGCCCAAGATGCCCGCCGACCAGCGTCTGCCAGGGGCAGTCCATCACGATGGACTGCGCAGTGATCCAGTCGGGGATGTCCTGGGACACGGCCACGTAATCGAACGGCACCCAGCCTGGGTACAGGATGTCGACCACCATGAGCGTGGCGTATTCCGGCGCGTAAATAAAGATGTTGTCGGGGGCGTGGTTGGGGCCGTGATACTCCAGGCGCAGATGCTCCCCGCCTACCTCCAGATCGTAGTTGTCCTGGAACGTCACCGTCGGCAGCGGGCGGTTCGGGTCGGCGTCACGGGCCAGCAAGGGAGCTGTCGCGGCGTGGGAGATACGGACCACGTCGGGTCCGAATAGCCCGGCTGCGCCGATGTGGTCGGCGTGCGAGTGCGAATAGACCAAGTGAGTGACCCTACCTGGCCGTCCATTCGTCTGGGTAGTGTCGTCGATCGCGCGCAGGAGGTTGTGTCCGATCGTCGGCGGTGCGTCGATGAGGACGACTCCGCGGCGCGTGCTGAGGAACATGGCCTGGTAGAAGGAGTCCGTGATCCAGTATAGGTTCCCCGCGATATTTCCGACGAAGTACCCGTTCGCATTCAGGGCCGGGCCGAATGCCTCAGCCGGAACCGGCACATAGTCCGGCAGGCTCGAAGCGTCGGCGCGCGCGGTGCCGGCCAGGGCGCCGCCGGCCACGCTGGCGGCTGCCGGAACTGCCAAGGCGGTCGCCGCGCCCTTCAGGAATTTGCGGCGCCCAGTCGGCTGGCGGGGGTAGTCATTCATCATTTCTGTGCCTTTCGCGATGGAGAGGAATGCGCAGACAGGGACTAGTTCTGATCCGCCCGCATTAGGGTCCGAGCGCCAGCCGGGCATCGGTGCTGGGCTCGGGCCGTCCTCGGCCGGAGGAAAGAGCGATGAGTGCGCCCCGCAGGCCTGCAGATTGTAGACACCTGGTTTCGGGAAGATTCTGTGAAGGTGGGAGCTGACGGTTCGGGGAAAGAAAGAAACGCTTTCCGAATTGTTTGTTAGTCAGGCCGGTGATCGGATGCCGTGGCCCGCGCCCCGGTTCAGCAGCTGGCGAAGAAGTCGAGGTAGGTGCCGGCTAGGGCAGCCGGGTTCTCCAGGGCGATGTTGTGACCTGAGTCGGTAATGACGGCGCTGCGTACGTCGGAGGCCACTTGTGCCAGCTGCCTGGCTACCCCATCGCTCAGATAGGCCTGCGCGCCGATGGCTAGGACGGGACAGCTGATCGGGTCAGCGTGGTGCGGGCGGTTCTGCTCAGCGTCGGCGTGGTCGGTGAGGGTAATTGGTTCCGCCATGGAGGCACCCTAGGCACCACTGGCAGGCAACTGCTTCAGTCAGGTGACTGACGCGGTCTCAGTTTCTCCACGATCGGGTGACCTCGACTCCAGCAGCAGTCACGTGACTCAAGTCGGCATAGCCCACCAGCTCTTAGCGTAGAGCGGGCGGCAGAGTCGAGGTCGCGGAGGGCGGATGACCGAAAGGCGAGGCCTGGTGACGGCGCCAGCGCTCATCGGCAGGCGCCGGGAGCTCGAGACGATCTCCGGAATAATCGCTAGCACGCCCCGCCAGGGGCAGGCCGTCGTCATCATAGGCGATCCTGGGATCGGCAAGTCCGCGCTGCTCGCAGCTGCGGGAGAGGCCGCTCGCACGGCAGGCTTTCGGGTGCTGACGGCGGTCGGTATCGAATCTGAGGCTCAACTGCCCTTTGCCGGGCTCCACCAAATGCTCAAACCGGTCCTTGACACAGCTCAACAGCTGCCGCCCTCGCACCGTGACACGCTCCTGTCGGCATTTGGCCTAGCCGAGGGCCCACGGCCGGAGCTATTCCTGGTTGCTGTGGCGGCGGTGAACCTGCTCGCCGCCGCTGCCTCCGAGCAACCTATCGCTGTTCTGGCTGATGACGTGCAGTGGCTGGACCCGCCGAGCCACCAGGCTTTCGCGTTCATTGCGCACCGGGTGGGCCCGTACCCGGTCGCCGTCATCGGCGCTATCCGCACTGGTTATGCGGGCCCGTATGTCGAGGCAGGCTTCCGCAGGCTCGACGTGCGCGGCGTCGATGCGGCAGCAGCTCGGGAAATCCTGCGCGTCCACGCTGGAACGCTCAGCGATGCGAACCGGCGCCGGATCCAGCAGGAGGCGGAAGGAAACCCGCTGGCCCTGCTGGAGCTGCCAGCGGCCTGGCAGCAAGCTGACGTCGGTGGTGCCCAGTGGCCCACGTTGCCGGCGCGGCTGGAACGGGCGTTCGCGGGCCGGATGGCGGAGCTGCCCGCACTGGCCAGGGATGCCGTCCTGGTGGCCGCGATCGATCCGGTTAGCGACCTGACCGAGATCCTCGACGCCGTTCGCGTGTTCACCAAGTCACCCGCGGATGCGAAGGTCCTGGATCCCGCCGCCGAAGCCGGCCTGCTGCGAATAGAGTCCAGGCAGGTTCAGTTCAGGCATCCGCTGGTCCGCTCGGGTGTCCTGCAGGCGGCCAGCCTGGCGCGCCGCCAGGCGGCCAACGCGGCACTGGCCGAGGTTCTCGACCACGAGCCTTACCGCCGGACATGGCATAAGGCACAGTCGATCCTAGGGCCTGACGACCGCATCGCCGATGAGCTGGAGGCGAACGTCGCCATCGCCCTGAGCCGAGGCGGGGTGATGTCCGCCATCCGGGATCTGGAGCGGTCAGCGCAGCTGACCTCCAGCTCGGCCGTTCGCGGGCACCGGCTGCTGAAAGCGGCCGAGCACGCGTTCGGGCTCGGCCGCGCCGATCTGATGAGCCAGCTGATCGCCGCGGCCGCCCGAACGCGGCTGTCTGAGCTGGACTGGGCGCGGATGCAATGGTTGCGCGAGATCTTCAACGACGGCGTGCCGGGTGACGCGACGCGGGTTCTGGAGCTGTGCGACATCGCCCGCACGTCAGCTCAGGCAGGTGATCCCGACCTGGCGCTGAACCTGCTGCTGGGCGGCGCACTGCGATGCTGGTGGGCGGACACCGGACCGGTAGCCCGCGCTGAGGTGGTGGCGGCAACCAGAGAACTTCGCGGTCAGGAACGCGATCCCCGGTATGTCGCGGCGCTCGCGGTGGCGGAGCCAGTGCTGCAGTGCGGTCCGGTCCTGCGGATGCTTGCGCACTCGGCCGCCGACGAGGTGGCAGATGCCGACGCGCTGCGCCTGATTGGGATGGCCGCTCACGCTGTCGGCGACACGGTGCGTAGCGTCGACTTCCTTGGCCGTGCAGAAATCATGCTCCGCGAGGAAGGCCGGATGGGACTGCTATCCCACGTGTTGAGCATGCTGATAGCCGACCGGTTGGAGCTCGGTGACTGGGACCGGGCTGGAGCCGACGAGGGAGAACGGCTGGCAAGGGAGACAGGCCAGCCCATCTGGCGGACCGGCACCTTGTTCTGTGACGCGCTGGGCCACGCCTTTCGCGGCCAGTCTGAGAAAGCTCTCGCTTATGCGGCCGAGGTCGAGCTGATCGCTAACCGCCACCGGCTCAACGACATGCTGTCGTGCGTCCAGCGAGTCCGCGGGGCAGCACTGGCCAGCGTGGGCGACCACGAGGGGGCCTACCGGGAGCTGCGGCGTGTGTTCGACACGGCCGATCCGAGCTTCCACCAGCGTGAACGATACGGCGCCGTGATGTTCCTTGCCGACGCTGCAGTCAGTGCCGGCCACGTCGGTGAGGCGCGAGACATCATCGCAGGGCTTGAGGACGTAGCCACCCGTGCGCCGTCACCCATGTTGCGGGTTCACCTGACATACGCACGCGCCGTGCTCGCCGATGGCGTCACGGCGGCCACGGCCTATGCTGCCCTCATGGGCCAAGACCTATCCCGCTGGCCCTTTGCCCGGGCACGTGCCGCGCTGGCCTACGGCCGCTGGCTGGGGAACCAGGGCCACCTCACTAGGTCGCGAGAGGCGCTTCGCAGTGCGGAGCAGGACTTCCGCAGCATCGGCGCGGCGCCATGGGCTGCCCAGGCCGTCCAGGCGCTGTCCAACCTGCGGGGCGGCAGCAGCCCGAACGGCGCCCACCACCGTGGTCCCGACTCTGACATGGGCTGAGACGTTATGGCGCACAGCCTGCTGGGCCGGAACCGAGAGCTGACCACCTTGGCCAGCCTGATCGGCCAGATCGCTGAACACGGCGGGTCTCTGGTCGTGCTTGGCGAGCCGGGCGTGGGAAAGTCGGCACTGCTACAGGCCGCGGCCCGGCTCGGACGCGCAACTGGACTTCAGGTGCTGGAGACTACCGGCGTCGAGTGCGAGGCGCGGCTCCCGTTCGCCGGGCTGCACCAGCTCTTGCGGCCGATACTCGGCATCGCTACGCAGCTTCCCGAGGGTCAGCGGCGTGCCCTGAGCTCAGCCTTCGGCGCCGACGACGGGGCACAGCCGGAGCGATTCATGATCGCGCTGGCGGCGCTGAACCTGCTGGCGGATGCCGCGGCCAGGGCGCCTGTGCTCATAGTCGTCGACGATGTGCAGTGGCTTGACCGGCCGACCCAGGAGCTCCTGGTGTTCATGGCGCGCCGGATCAGCGCCGACCCGATCGTCTTGGTCGGCGCCGTCCGCGACGGCCACGACACCGCCTTCACGTCGGCTAGCCTGAGCGAGCTGGGTATTAGCGGTCTGGACGACGCCAGCGCCCGTGACCTGCTGGCGAGCCAAGCGGGCGACCTCAGCTCGGCCGACCGAGAGCGAATTTTGAAGACGGCGCAGGGGAATCCGCTGGCCCTGATCGAGCTGCCGGCGGCGCTGCGCGCGGCGGCGGCGGCCGGGCTTGAGCTGCTGCCGCCGACCCTGCCGTTGACCACCAGGCTTGAGCGCGCTTTCGCGGCCCGCGTTGCCGACCTGCCGCAGCCAGCAAGGGACGCGGTTCTCGTCGCCGCCGTTGACGACGCCGACGACCTGCCCGAGATCCTGGCGGCCGCCTCGGCACTGGCGGATCAGCCAATCAGTGTCGCGATGCTAGAACCGGCTGCCGAGATCGGGCTGATCCGGTTCGATGACCTGCACGTACGCTTCCGGCACCCGCTGGTCCGCTCCGCGATCTTGCAAGCCGAGTCCTCAGCCAGGCGCCAGGACGCGCACACGGCCCTGGCCGGCATCTTGGCGGACGAGCCCTACCGCCGCGCCCTGCACCGTTCCCAGGCCATCACCGGACCCGACGACGAGGTGGCCGATGAGCTGGAAGCCAGCCACCTGATATCGCTGCGCCGCGGCTCGGTGGCAGAGGCCATCTGGGCGCTCGAGCGGTCCGCACAGCTCACGACCGACTCGGCGACCCGGGGCCGGAGACTGCTCCTTGCCGCTGAGCACGCCTTCGGCCTGGGCCGCGCGGACCTTGTCGACGAACTGCTCGGCCGGGCAGCCCGTACTCGCCTGTCCAGGCTGGACCTGGCTAGGATGGAATGGCTGCGGGAGATCTTCCATGACGGCGTGCCCGGCGACCCGGCGCGGGTGTTCGAGCTTTGCGAGATGGCCAGCCAGTGCCTCGAAGCCGAGGATCGCGACCTAGCGCTGAACCTGCTGCTGGGCGCCGCGCTGCGGTGCTGGTGGTCTGACACCGGTCCGGCAGCCCGAGCCAGGGTCGTGGCAGGCGCCGGGCAGCTCGACGGCATGGAGCAAGACCCGCGGCACATCGCCGTCCTCGGCGTGGCCGACCCGCTGCGGCAAGGCAATGCGGTCATCAAGCGCCTGCACGCTGTAGTGCTGGAGGATGTCGTGGATCCGGCCGGGCTATGGCTGCTCGGCATGGCCGCCCATGCCGTGGGGGAGCCAGTGCGCGCAGCGGACTTCCTCGCCCGGGCCGAGTCGAAGCTTCGCGACGACGGCAGGCTCGGGCTGCTGTCGCAGGTGCTCACCCTGCAAGTTCTCGACAATGTAGAGCTGGGTGACTGGGACAGGGCAACGGCCGCGGTGGAGGAAGGCCGCCGACTGGCGTTGGAGACGGGCCAGTCAATCTGGGACATCGGGACCCAGACGCTGATAGCGATCATGGCCGGGCTGCACGGTGATAGCGAACAGGCCCAGTCCGTGGCCGCGGCGGCCGAGCATGCAGCAAACGGCCGACGCCTCAACGATCTGCTGTGCTGCGCGCAGCTTGCTCGCGGCATCGGGCTAGCAGTAGCCGGCGAATACAGCGGGGCATACGACGCACTGAGCCGTCTTTTCGACCCGGCCGACGCCGCCTTCCATCCAACCGAGAGATTCCACGGCGTAATGTTCCTTGCTGAAGCGGCCGTCCGGGCCGGGCGGATCCCGGAGGGCCGCGCGCTCATCAGGGCACTCGAACACGACGCCAGCGTTACCACATCGGCGACCCTGCACCGGCATCTGTCTTATGCGCGGGCAGTACTTGCCGAGGAGCGCGAAGCGGAAGAACTGTTCCGTGAGGCGCTGCGAGCCGATCTCGTCCGCTGGCCGTGGCTGCGGGCCAGGATAGAGTTCGCATACGGCAGCTGGCTGCGCCGTCGGCGCAGAGTCGCTGAATCGCGCCGGTACCTGCGGTCAGCTCAGACCGTATTCGACTTGATCGGTGCGCGCAGCTGGGCCGATCAGGCACGCGCCGAGCTGCGCGCGGCAGGCGAACGTGCCGCGACACCAGCGCCCACCTCGCTCAGCGCGCTGTCCGCCCAGGAACTGCAGATTGCCAGGCTTGCCGCCGAGGGCCTGTCCAACCGGGAAATCGGACAGCGGCTGTACTTGTCGCCGCGCACCATCGGATCCCACCTCTACCGCATCTTCCCCAAGCTGGACATCAGCTCCCGAGCTGAGCTGGCATCGCTGCTAGCCGGTGCGCAGCGGCCCTCGCCCGGAACCTGACGGACCGCTGGGTCAAAGTTCCGGCGCATCCATCCAGGATAGACATGACTCGGGCCACTGGCCGTCAGCCACTATTGGTGACCGGGGACGATCCCCGATTGGGAGCGCTTGCGCCCATCTACCCCTGCCATGTCATGGCTGCAGCTACGTGGGCAGAAGCTCAGCAGCTACGTCGAGGGCACCGGTGAGCAGGTTGCGCGAAGTTATACCCAGCTTCGGGAACAGGTCGCCGTCTTCTTATCGACATCGGTCGATGACTCTGCCAAAGCCGCCAAGGCAGCCGCGGCGTGTCCACGCTGAGCACCGCGGCCCGCTCGTCCGGGCTACCGCCGTGCGTTGAAAGTCAGTCAGACGACGACAGCGATCAGGGCAGCGGGCCGCAGGCAAGCGTAGAGAGTCCTGATCATCGGCGCTTCTCCTTGCTGCCTATTCCTTGCTCCTGCTCGCTTAGTTTCTGATCTTGGTCGCCCGTTTTGTCACCCTTGACTCACGGTTCCGTATCGCGTCGTATCGCGTCACACCCATGCACCATCTGATGATCATGGTCAGTTCCGCTGCCTCGGGCCCGCGGAGCTAAAGCCCGATTGGCGGTCATCGCAACCCTTACCAAGGGCTACGACCTGGACTACACCTGGCGCCAGGCCGATCGCAGCGCGAATAAAGACGCGGCCAGATATTACATTCAGGCTACCCAGGGCGGTGGGGAACCGCCGGGCCGCTGGTGGGGGCCTGGTGCGCAGGCACTCGGCCTTGCCCCGGGTCACATAGTGGAGCGCCAACCATATGACTTGCTGTTCGGTGAGCACAAAGCCCCGGACGGCACCACGCTGGGCAGGCCACCGGGCAGCGGCCGGAAAGCCGCTGACATCTACGCCCGGCTACTGGCCGCCGAACCACACGACCGCCGGGCGTAAGCGCGAGCTGCGGCTGGAAGCCACCCACCAGGCGCGGCAGAGCCCTAGGGAGAGTGTGTCTCTGTTCAGTAAGCCCAGGGATCAAGACCTGGTTGCGGGCCAATCCAGAGAACATCGACCAAGTCAGGCGCGGATTGACGCCATATGACCCACCAGATTGACTCGTCTTCCATCTCGACGAGGACTATCCAGCCGTCAGGCCGGTACCGCAGGCTCTCGCCGCGGACCTTACCCGGGTCATTGAGGAGCCGTTCCAGCACGCCCTTTATCCGCTTGCCCGTCTCGCCGCCGTCTTCGCGCAGTGCGCGATAGGTCTCGAGGGCGCTTGGGATGCGTGGACCTGGCTGGTTCTTGTCCAAGCGCACCCACTCGGACCGTTCACGCAGGTGAGAGGCTCTTCCACCGCCCAGCTCGAACCCACTGTGCTTACGGGCTTCCGTCACGGGCAGCGGCGTGGCTCAGGCGCGACGTTGCGATATCCGCCTATGAGCAGCGCCCCACGTTCAGAACAGCCGGATGAGTCGATCACAGATCCCGATCTGCGTTGTCGGTAGCGCCTGATCAAGATGTTGTTGTAGGGACGCGTCGATCCTTACGGGCCGCCTGGGCTTCAGAAAGCTCAACAGCGCTCAGCGAACCGCAGCCACGGCCTGAGCCTGCAAAACGGTATCCGGCCGCCACGTCGGACCGAGCGAAGCCAGGAGGCGGTACAGTCGCATAGGCATACAGCCTTGCCCCTTCGCCGACAGATGGTTGAATCAGGCCCGTGGATGAGACGGTTTCCGTTGAGGTAGGGGAAGATCACGTTGCCGCTTTCCGGCGCTCGCCAAAGATAGCGATTGCGGAGCTTATCTGGAACAGCCTGGACGCGGACGCGACTGAGATTACGGTCGACTATGAGCTAAACCCGCTCGGCGGCATCAACGCCATGGTCATCAGAGATGACGGCACCGGCATGACCCCGGCCGATGCGACGTTCGGTTTCCGCAATTTCGGCAACTCGTGGAAGCGGACTGACCGGGAGAATCAGCAACCAGACGCGGGCCGATTCGGCAACGGAGCGCATCGCTCAGCCGTGACACCCGGCGTGACATCCTACCCCTGCGCGGACGGCGGACGGTCTGGCGGACCTGCAGCTTGACCTTGCCAAGCAGGCGGTTCCGATCGTCATCTCGCCAGGGATTCAGCTCCGACTCCGTGCGCCGGTGCCGAGGCCAAGAGATCCGGCATATCGGGGGGTAAACCGGGAATGGCCGTTGCTCGTCCAATATTTAGGACAGTGAACTAATTCGGCCGGATATTGATGACAATAAGATCATCATTTCCCGCGGTCCGGCGAGCAGCGAGGGGGGCCTTATGTCAGCGAGTGAGCACGTATTCCCGCTTTTCGAAAGGGCCGACCGGACCGGTCTGCTGGACGGGGGAAGCGGGCTGGTGGTGGCACCCACCGCCACCGGCAAGTCGTATATCGGGCGTGAAGCCATCCGGCGGGCGCTGGAAAACGGCGCGCACACGGGCCTCCATGCCTACCTGGTTCCCTTCCGGGCCCTGGCCGCCGAGATCCACGACGACTTCGCAGCAGCCTTGAACGGGACCGGTGCGCGGATCCGTCTGCTCACCGGCGATCACCGCGACCCGCTCCGCCCCGATCAGGCCGACCTCGTGGTCGCCACGTATGAGAGCTTCGCCGGGCTGATGCGCAGCTATCCGCTAACTGCTGGGCTGGTCGTCGCGGATGAGGTGCACCTAGTCGCGGATCCCGGACGCGGCGCGGTCGTGGAGGGCCTCCTGGCGCAGCTGAAAGCCCGGGCGCAGGGCCTGCTCGCGCTGTCGGCCGCGGTGGACAACGGCGAGGAGTTGGCTGGCTGGCTGGACGTCCCGCTGCTCTGCGGTACTGCCGAAGACCGGGCCGTGGGCCTCATCCTGCGGCATGCGTTCGCTGATGACTTGGACGCCGTGCTCGTCGAGACCTTGCGCCGGTTCGAGGATCAAGCGCTGGTGTTCTGCAGCTCGCGAGCGGGCGCCGAACGCGTCGCCAAACTGCTCGCTGACGCGCTCGCGCTGCCCAGCCCCGACTTGCCCGAACCGCCCGAGGACGAAGATGACCCCGTACTCGGCCTGCTCCGCAACGCCGTGGCTTACCACCACGCGGGGCTGTCCAAGCCGGTCCGGCAGCACGTCGAGTCCCTGTTCCGTCGGAGGAAGCTACGGGTCATCACGTGTACGCCGACGCTCGCCGCCGGGGTCAACCTCCCGGCCGGCGTGACGATCGTGCGGGATGTGTTCCGCCGCGAGCAGATCCGTGGACAATACCGGCCGGTGCTGCTGCCCGCGGGTGAGATCGTCAACATGCTAGGCCGGGCGGGTCGGCCCGGCCAGGTGGACAAGGGCACCGGGATCGTCCTCATCGAGCGCGACCGCAAGAACGAGGTCGGCGACCTGGTCGACCTCATCCGCGCGGGCCGCGGGGGTCACGTCAGCAGCCACCTAACCGACAGCTTCGAAACACTCATGCGCTTCGTGCTGGCCGTGGTGGTCGAGCAAGGGGAGACCACTCGCGACGACGTGGCCCGCGCGTTCGAGCGGACGCTTGCCCACCGCGAGCAAAGGGCCACGGTGGCTTTTGACCGCACTCTGCGGGACGACCTGATGGAGGACCTGCCCGGATACGAGAAGGCCCGGCGGGACGGGGTCACGTTGGTCGGCTATGCGCTCACCACCGAAGGCGTCGACGCTACCGTCGACTCGCGGGGGACGCGGTACGAGGTGCAGCTAAGCATCACCGAATTCAGCTGCAGCTGCCCGGCGCGCAGCCGCTACTACCGCGCTCAGGTCTGCAAGCACCAGGCCCTGGTGGTCCATGAGCTCCTATTCGGAATGGACGTGGCGCCCGAAGCGCGGGCCCGCGCCCTGTACCTGTGCGGCCACGTCTTCGGCCCGGTGCTCGATATCGGGACCCGGCTGTCGGAGGCCCTTGGCCTGCTGCTGGCCTGGAGCCTGGCAGAGAGGGTGCCCGGTGGCTGGCGGGCCACAGAGCTCGGGCGAGTCGCCTCGGCCTCCGGGTTCGATTTGCTGCTCGTCCACCAGGTTGCGGACCGGCTGCACGGCGCCGCTGCTGACGACTACCGCACGGTCGCGCGATGGGCGGTGGAGGACTTCCACGCCGACCCCAGGGACCAGGAGAAATGGCTTACGGCAGTCACCGCATGGCTCGATGAGGCGGAACGGTCCGCCATCAAGCTGCCGGTCAGGTACCGCGGCGACTGGGAGCAGGGGCTGGACCGGCTGGCCCAGGTCTGCGGGCTGTATGAGCGGGCCGCTAGGAGCATTGGCCGGGACGACCTGGCTGCGGCCGCGCGGGACGCCGCCGGCGCGCTTCGCTATGGCGTGGCCGCGCCGTTGGTTCCGCTGATGGCCCTGGGTTTCCCGCAGCTGCGGCGGGCCCGGGCTCGGCTGCTGTACGACCGCGGCATCTGTGACGTCGCCGACCTGGCCTGGGCAGATCCGGCGCGGATCGCGGACTCCAGGCTTCCCCGTGCCTACCTCGAGGGCTGGATCCGGCGGGCCACCGAGATCTTCGAGGCGACCAAGACGCAGGGATCGGATCGCGATGAGAATCCGGGAGGGTTCGACGACCTCGTGGCCCGGTTCCGGCTGGACCCGGCCGCCCTATGATCGCGCTCACCGACGAGCAGCGGGCCGCGGTCGAGCACGACGGGCGGTACCTGAAGATTTTGGCGTGCGCAGGATCGGGCAAGACCGAGGTCCTCGCCCAACGGGCGGTGCGGCTCCTGACCCGAGGCGTTGGCCCGGAGCATTTGATCGCGTTCACCTTCACCGAGAAGGCCGCCGCCGAACTCCGGGACCGGATCGAGCGCCGTGCCGCCGAGGCCGATCCTTCTCGGTTCGCGGATCTGCCGCCCACTAGCCGGGGGATGTTCGTCGGGACTATGCATGGCTGGGCCTTCCAACAGTTGCAATCGCTTGGCGGCCGGTACGAGCTGACTGAGGGCCTGACCGCGGAGCAGGAGTGGGTGTTGCTGCACCGGGTTGCGCGGCGGCTCGGCGTCGTCGGCCTGCAGGCTCAGGACGCTGCGAAGGTGGCTGCGGGTCCCGCGGTCACCTCGTTCCTGCGCAGCGCCGAGGTCGTGCACAACGACCGCATCGACCGGGGCCGGCTGAGTGCCGAGGCGCCGGAGTTCGCCGCCGTCCTGGACCGCTATGAGTGGCTCCTGGACGAGATGCGGCTGCTGCCGTTCCGACTCATGATCAGCCGCGCGGTGGACGAACTAGGTCCCGGCAGCCCTCTGGCGGTGCAGGTTACGGCGGCGCATGTCCTGGTGGATGAATTCCAGGACCTCAACCCCGCGCAGGACGAGCTGGTCCGGCGGCTAGTGGGACTCGGTGCCGCCGTCACCGTAGTCGGCGACGACGACCAGGCGATCTACCAGTGGCGCGGCGGCGACGTCACGCTCCTGACCCATTTCGGTCACCGCTACCCCGACGCCGCCCAGACGGCACTGGCCACGAACCGGCGCTGCCGTCCCGACATCGCCGAACTGGCTCGCCACCTTGTGGACAAGCTCGAGGATCACGAGCCCAAGCAGCTGCAGACGGCGCGGGATCCGGTTTTCCCGGGATGCGTCGAGGTCATGATCGGCGATGATCCGGCGCAGGAGGCGGTCGCCATCGCCCGGCGTATTCAGCTGCTCCTGGCCAACGGCCACCAGCCCGGGGACATCGCCATCCTGTACCGGTCGGTCCGCTCGTCCGCTCGTCCGCTGATAGAAGCGATGCGCCGGCTGAGGATTCCGACGGCGGTGGTGGGCCGCAGCTCCCTGCTCGTCCACCCCGAGATGGCCCTGCTCGCCCGGATCTTCGTCTACTGGGCGGGTGGTACCTGGTATCCCGGAGCGGCTCCTACGCCGGAGATCGTCTCCTGCGATGACCTGGCCGACGCGATCGAGGAAACTACTGGTGCCGATCCCGAGCCGGTGCTCAAGCTCATCGACCAGCTCGGCGAGCGGGTCCGCGAGGATGGCGTCGCGGACAGCGTCCCGATCTTCAACGAGCTGATAGGTGCTCTCGGCATGCCGCGCCCAGGTGACCAGCACCAGGAGCTGGGCACCGGCCGCATTTCGCAGATGCTCGCGGACTTCGACCATGCGGTCCGCCGGGCCGCGCCCGCCGAGCTCTACGCGGTCGACGCGGCGGACGCCGAGGAAGCCGCCGAAGACGCGGTTCTGTCTGAGCCCGGTGCCCGTGTGCTGGGCAGCCGCCGCGGCGACGTATATCTGGTGCGGCTGCGCGCGTACCTGGAGCACTTCGCCGCAGGCGCTGCCGAGGAGACGCCAGCGACTGACCCGGCCGCCGCCAACGCGGTCCAGATCATGACCATCCACCAGGCCAAGGGACTGGAGTTCCCGGTCGTATTCGTGCCCAGCCTGGTCGAGGGACGGCTGCCGTCGGCGCTGACCGGCCGCGTGCAGCAGTGGTACCTGCCAGGCCACCTGTTCGACCGGGAACGTTACGAGGGCCGCGAATCCGACGAGGCACGCCTGCTGTACGTGGCGCTGACCCGGGCCCGCGAGCTGCTGGTACTGAGCTGGTTCGGCCAGCACGCAAAGCGGGCCGCCAAGCCGTCCCGCTTCCTGACCCGTTACCTCGGCGACGCACTCGGCGCGGCGTTGCCCGCCCGCGGTGCCCGCCCGCAACCGGGTCGCCCTCGTTCCGATCAGCCGCTCCTCGATCTCGACTTTTCTGCTCTGGCCAGCTACACCGACTGCGGCTACCGGTACTGGTTGCGGCACCTGTGCGGGTTCCAGTCTCCGATCGCCCCTGAGCTCGGGTTTGGTCGCATCCTCCACCACGTGATCGCCGAACTGGCTCGCGCCGCCCCCGCCGTCGGCCCGCCGGACGACCGCGCCGTCACCTCGGTCATCGAGCAAGCCTGGTACCTGCCCTTCGCCGGAGCCATCCCTGCCGCAAACCTGCGAGCTTCGGCAGTCCGCCGCCTGACCGCCTACGCACGCCGAAACGGCGCCGAGCTAACCCGTACCATCACCCCGGAGGCCAGGTTCGAGGTCCCGATCGCGGGCAGCCGGATCCGCGGCCGAATCGACCTGCTGCTGCGCGCCGCTCGCAGCGCACCCCGGCAAGTCGAGATCGTCGACTTCAAGACAAGTGCGAACCGGCCCGCTCTGCCGCTGCACCAGAACCAGCTCCGTCTGTACGCCGCGGCGATGGCCAAGACCGGCTACGAACCCGTCCGCCTGGCCATTCACGACCTCGAGCGAGGCGACCGCATCGAGGTAGCCGCTGACCCGGCGGCCCAGACGGCCTTCGAGGAACAGCTCGGGCAGTGGGTCGACGGCATCCGCTCCGGTGTCTTCAACCCCAATCCCGCCTCTTGCCGCACCTGCGACTTCGCCAGCTTCTGCCCGCACGCGGCGTCCGCCCCGTCTGGCCTCGGCGTTAGGGGCGGGGGGAGTCCCCGTGTGGCCGGTGGGCGTTCTCAACGAGACCGCGAACCCGAAGTCCCCCAAGGTAGTCTCGGCGGGATCGTTCGGCCTGAGCCCGAGAGGTGATGCGGTCGAGGTCGCCCTCGACCCGGGCCCGACCAGGGGTCGACCTGCGTCGTCGGCACCCCGGCCAGCAGTACGACCCATTGCGCTCCGCCGAGCTCGAGCTCGCTACGCACGGGCATTCTCCGGTGGCTTAGCCTCCGGAAGAGCCGGGTCTGATTCAGGGTTGCCTTTAGCATCCAGACGGTTGACTTCCTCCCTGAGCGATGTAGTGAAGATCGCATCAGCCACGGGTGATAGCAAAAACGCAAGGTCCGCACTGGTGATCTCTTTCTTCTTCTTCCTGAACGGCCCCTGCTGACTGTCGACGCAAATGCTTCGTGATTGATGCAACGCCATTGATGCGTCTTACGAGCAATGGGAGTTGGAAGGAACCAAACTGGGCAGAGGTCCTGGCGTAACCAATGTCATCGCTGGGGCGGCAGTCCGGTCACTCTGAAGAGTAGCGCCCTGTCCCTCCGGTGCAGGCTTACATGAAAAGCGCACGCTTCGAGACTGCTGCTATGAAGTTGTCCGAGTTCAAGACGGAATTTGCCCTGATTATCCAGGGTCGCATACAGGTGTGGACGATCATGTAATTCGGCTCTGCCGCGAATTTTGTGGCGGCTGACGGTGAGTGATTTTCGCTGGTTATCGGTGGCGGTGCCGGGCCGTGATTCTCCGCGGGCGGCTGCTGGTGCCGATTGTCACGATCTGGGACATGCACGGCGTGGCGGCGTGAGCTGGCAACGAGGCTCCGCTATTGACGCGGTGGTCTGCCAGGATCACTGCACCCGGGAGCCCCGTTGCCGGATCAGTCTGCCATGCTGCCTGCGGGGCCGGCCAGCTTGGCCGCCCGCATCGTCTGGGATGTCTCTGAGCAGGGGCAGGCCCTGCTGGCCGTGCTGTTCCCGCACCTGGCGGGGCTGCGCGTGCACAAGGTGGAAGACGCGGGAGACGCGGTGATGATCCTCGCGTCGAGCCGGGCGGACTCGGCGTGCTGCCCGCGGTGCGGTCAGGAGTCGGCGCGGGTGCACGGAGGGTATGCGCGCATCGTGGCTGACGGCGCGGCGGGCGGGCGGCCGGTGCTGATCGTTTTGCGGGTGCGCCGGTTCCGCTGCCGGAACACCGAGTGCCCGGCGGTCACCTTCGCCGAGCAGGCCGGGGGGCTGAGCGAACGGTACCGGCGGCGCAGCGTCCCGCTGACGGCCATGCTGGCCGGGTTCGGGCTGGAGCTGGCAGGGCGCGCCGCCGCCCGGCTGGCCGCGACACTCGGGATCGCAGTGCACCCGTCCACGGTGCTGCGGCTGGTCGCCGCCGCGCCGGAGCCGGAGGTCACCGCCGCGCCGCAGGTTCTCGGAGTCGATGACTTCGCGCTGGCCAAGGGACATGTGTACGGGACGGTGCTGGTGGACATGCGCACCGGGGACGTGACCGGCCTGCTGCCGGACCGGGAGGCTGCCACGCTGGAGTCGTGGCTGAAGGAGCATCCCGGCGCGGAGATCATCTGCCGGGACCGGGCCGGCAACTATGCCGAGGGCGCCCGCGCCGGGGCACCGGACGCGGTCCAGGTCGCCGATCGCTGGCATCTGTGGCACAACCTGGCGGAATACGCCGAGAAGACGGTGGCCCGCCACCGTGGCTGCCTGCAGGACCAGCCCGGCAGCAGCGGCGCCGGCGGCCACGGCACCCCCGGTACCGCCGACGCGCAGGAGCCTGAGCCGCCTGGGCAGGCAGGAGGCGCGCAGGTCCCGCCGGACGGCTCCCTGGACGCCTGCGGCCGGGAGCGCCCCCTGGTCAGGCGCACCCGGGAACGCTACGCCGAGATCCGCCAGCGGCTGGACGCCGGGCAGTCGCTGGGCGCGATCAGCCGCGCCACCGGCCTGGACCGCGGCACCGTGCAGCGGTTCGCCCGCGCCGGCAGCGTCGATGAGCTGCTGGTCAAGGCCACCAGCCGGGAATCGGCGCTGGATGAGTTCAAGCCGTACATCTGCCAGCGGTGGAACGAGGGCGTCACCGACGCCGCCGCGCTGCACGCCGAACTGCAACAGCGCGGCTGGGCCGGCAGCGCGCAGACCGTCCGCCGCTACGTCCGGCCGTTCCGGCAGGCGCGCGCCGCGCCGGGCCCGGCCCCGGCGGTCCCGAAGACCCGCCAGATCACCCGCTGGCTGCTGACCCGCCCCGACCACCTCAAAGCCGGCGAACAAGCCCAGCTTGAGGCCGCCCGCGCCCGCTGCCCGCACATCGACGCGCTCGCCGGGCACGTGACCGCATTCGCCGAGATGATGACAGCCCGCACCGGCAGCCGCGACCTGGAAAGCTGGCTCGCCGCCGTGGAAGCCGACGACCAGGCCGGCCTGCGCTCGTTCGCCGCCGGCATCCGCACCGACCAGCAGGCCGTCACCAACGGCCTCACCCTGCACTGGAACTCCGGCAAGGTCGAGGGCACCGTCAACAAGATCAAGATGCTCAAGCGGCAGATGTACGGCCGCGCCGGCTTCGACCTGCTCCGCAAGCGCGTCATCCTTCACCCAGCGTGAACCCGAACACAAAATTCGCGGCAGAGCCTGTAATTCCCCGGGCCTGCGCTCACGTAATTCCCCAGGGCCTGGCCGTTAGGTCTGTTTTACCTGATGTGCCTCCTTCCCGGTGGGGATGACGCGTCCGGGTCTTTTGTTCGGCCGGTAGCTGGGGCCGTTCATGAAGACCTGGTGGCTGGTGTTGATGAGCCTGTCCAGGAGGGATTCGGCGACGACGGGGTTGGGGAACAGCGGGTACCAGTCGGCGGGCGCCCTGTTGCTGGTCAGGATGAGCGAGCGGCCGGACCGTTCGGTGATCAGCTCGTATAGGTCATCGGCCTGGGCGGCGGTCAGCTCGCGCATGCCGAAGTCGTCCAGGATCAAGACGGCGGGGCGGGTGAGCTCGCGGAGCCTTTTGTCCCAGGTGAGGTCGGCGCGGCCGCCGGCCAGGTGGGCGAGCACCCGGCTGGTCTTGAGGAACCTGGTCTCGGCTCCGGACCGGATGGCCAGGTGGCCGAGGGCCTGGGCGATGTGGGTCTTGCCGACCCCGACCGGCCCGTAGAGGATGACTGATTCCCCGGCGTGCAGCCAGCGCAGCGCGGCCAGGTCGCGGATCTGGGCGGCGGGCAGCTTCGGGGACGCGGGGAAGTCGAAGCCTTCCAGGGTGGCTTGTTCTTCGAACCGGGCGCGGCGGATCCGCTTGGCCAGCGAGACGCTGTCGCGGCGGCTGATCTCGTCTTCGCAGAGCACCTGCAGGAAGTCCAGGTGCCCGAGGTCGCCGGCGGCGGCCTGGGCCAGCCGGGCGTCGAGGGTGGCCAGCATGCCCGACAGCTTCAGCTGGCGCAGCACCTGTGCCAGGGCGGTGCGGTCGGTGACCGCGACGGGCCGGGTCATGGCGAGGTCTCGATCGCCGCGGGGATGTCGAGGGCGTCGCTGGTGACCGTGCCGGGCATGGGGACGACGTTGGCGAACGAGGCGGGCCCGTGCAGGAACGCGCCCGCGCCGCCGTCCCCGGTTGCCGGGGCGGGCAGCTGGTCGCGGTCGGTGCCGGCGGCCAGGATGCCCTTGATGGTCCGGTAGGACGGGTCCCCGGCGGTGATCGCCTTGGCGCAGGCGGCCTCGAGCCGGGACGGGTCGTGCCGGTCGGCGAGGGCGATCACGCCCTGGGCGGCGCGCAGCCGGTAGAGCGCATTGTCAGCCAGCAGCCCGGCGATGACCTGCTCGCACGCCAGGCCGATGCCCTTAGCCTGCCGGCGGCACCAGGCCGGGGTCCGCATGTGGAACGCGATCTTCTCCGGCGGGTAGTCGCCGAAATCGGTCTGCTTGCCCCAGCTCTTGCGCGGGTGGGTCTTGACCAGCTGCCCGCCGATGAAGAACTGCACCATCGTGGCGGTGACCCGCACGTCGGCGGTCTTGCCGATATGCCGCCACGGCACCGAGTACAGCACTTTGCCGACCCGGGCGTGGATGTCCGGGCTGATCTTCGCCGTCGCCCACGTGGCCAGCACGAACGGGTCCGCCGGCAGCGGCCGCAGCGCGTTCTTCTCCGCCGCGGCGAACACCACAGCCGGCGCCGCGCCGTCCAGCGGCCGGCACGGCCGGGACCCGGCCACCTCGGTGCACCACCGCACCGCCTCGGCCTGCATCTGCGGCAGCGAGGCGAACTCCCGGCCGCGCCAGAACGAGTCACGCACATACGGCATCGGCCGCTCCACCCGCGGCTTGTCCGTCGGCCGGAACACGCGCGCCGGATCGGGCAGGAACCCGTAATGGGCGGCCAGCTCGGCATAGGACCGGTTGATCTTCGGGTCATACAGGTCCGGCCGGTCCACCCCGGTCTTCAGGTTGTCGGGCACCAGCCGGGCCGGGACCCCGCCGAAGAACTCAAACGCCGCGACATGGCACAGGCTCCAGGCTTCCTGGTCCAGCCGGATCACCGGCCGCACGAACAGGTGCCGCGAGCAGGCCAGCACCATCACGAACGCCCAGACGGTCACCGGCTTACCGGCCACCGGGTCCAGCCAGCGGCCCAGCCGCCCGTAATCGACCTGCGCCTCGCCGCCCGGCTCGGCCGGCCACGGGCGCAGCACCCTCACCTGGGACCGGCGGGTCTCCTCTGGCAGGTTCGCCGCCACATACCGGCGAAAGCTGGCCACGCTGACCGCCAGACCGTGCTCATCCCGCAGCCGCTGATGGATGGTGGCCACCGTCACCCCGGCCCTGATCTGCTCGCGGATGTAATCGTGATGCGGCTCGATCGCCGGCCAGGTCACCTGCCGCAGCCGGGTGTCGGCCAGTTCCGGGAACCACTGCCGCACCAGCTCCGCCCACCGGTCCTCGGCAACCGGCGGCCCGCCCGGGACCATCCCCGCCGCTTCCGCCGCGGCAATGTACTTCCTGGCCGTCTTGCGGTCCACCCCCAGGGACTGCGCGATCTCGCTGTTGTTCCGGCCCGCATGCCAGTGGACCAGGATCTCGATGATGTCGACCACGTCGAACGTTCTCCTCGCCATCGGGCCTCCCGCCCCGAACGCCCGGGTTGGGAGGAATGCTCCTGCTTCCGTGATGGCCAGGTCCAGCCCGACACGCACGTCGTCCCCATGGGAATTACGTGATCGGGCTGGGGAATTACGTGATCGCTACCGGGCTACAGGCGGGAATTCCGTGATCGTCGACAACAGGTCGGAAGGCCTTGCCAGGAGGGGCGGCGCAGTTCCGTCTGCGGGTAAGTCGGCCAGAAGATGGTCGCCCGGTCCGGTTTGCGGGCCATGGCTGCTCCGACGACTCCCTGCCAAATGCAGGGGTTGACCAGCAGTCGGATCGAACGTACGATCTAATCGAACAAAAATTCGCTAAGCTCAGTCGTGAGTGCCGTAGGGCCTGCCCCTTTTGGGCTCCGGCGACCCTTGCGCCCGGTTCGACGTGCGGTACCCAGAGGGAGGTCAACATGCCGCAGTCCCAGAAGATGCCCTTCGATTCGCTGCCTGGCCTGCCGTCGCGTGACGATCAGGAGGTAAGAGCGCTGATGAAGACGTTCGATCGTCTCCCAGCCGATGTCACCAGTGAAGTCACCCGCTGCCTGCTGCGCGCAGCTCTTGGACACGAACGTACTGGCGACGACTGGTATCTGACACGTCTGGCCGAAGACGCACTCTTCACGATGCGCTTGCACGGCGATGCGACATGCGGTGACGTACCCAAAGTCGGCCAGCCGCACTTAGATTTAGCTAGCCCGCGACGCATGGACCTCCGGCGGGGCAGCGTTGATTCCCAGCTTCTGGTGATCTTAAACGCCATTAATTTGTAGTATACAAGTAACCAGATTCTCCCCTTTTCGCCAACATGCAGTTCTGGAAAGCTGACTGTAGGGGCCATTTCCAGGATTTGAACTGGAAAGGGGATGGGACGGTGGCGGCCGGAAGTGACAAAAGCAACCCACAGCGGCCGGAGATATTGCTGGAAGTCCGCTCTAGGACAGTACAGGGGGACCTCGGCCCTGGCGGAGCGGCGCTGGAACGGTTCGGGCAGCGCGCTGGAGAGATCGCCGACAGCATCGCTGATATAGCGGAGGAATTCCGCTCGAAGTTGGAGAAGACGCTGCGCAGGCATGACGGCGGCGGCTGGCACACCGATTCTATTGAACTCGGGTTCGATATTGCCGTCCAGGCGCAGGCTGGCGTGGTCATTGCCAGGGCAGTCACCGGCGCGACCTTTTCCGCGAAGCTGACGCTGAAGGCGCCGGCAGGCGAGAAGTGACTCGCGCGATCGGCAGGCTCGTAGACGCGGGTAGAGGCGAGCAACTCGGGACCGTTTTTGCCGTTAGCGGAAGGCTGGCCCTGACCGCTTTTCACTGCGTGGGCGACCGCGGTTCCGGGGTGCTGCGGACTACGCGGGTGATCTGCCAGTGGGCCGAGGGCGTCAGCAGTGCGTCCGTCGATGACGCGGATCCCGTCGCCGATGTCGCGCTGCTGCGGCTGGATAGGGAACTGCCGTCCACGCTCGACCCTATTCCCCTGGCCGGGGAGACGCCTGCTGACGCACGGTTCAAGGCTCCGGGGTACCCAGCCGAAATCCCGGGGGTGTCACCGTTCACGATCTCCGGAGACATCGTCTCGTCCGAGGTCGCGCTTGATGGCGTCCGCGCGTTGCAGTTGCGGTGCGGCGAGTCAGCGGCGGATCTGCCGCTTGGCGGCATGAGCGGTGCTCCCATCCTCGCAGGGCAACCGCCGAGAGCAGTGGGCGTGCTGCGGTGGAATCAGCCGCGCCGAGAACGGCCCGACTTGGCGGTGGGCGGGACGGCGTTCGGGTCGCCGTCCTCGGCTGTGCTGGGCCGCTGGCCGCAGCTTGGTCCTTCCCCGGGCGCCGACCTGCTCGGCCTCAAGCGGATCCTGCGCCGCCTGGCACAGTACAGGGGACGGCGCGACGCGGAGGAGACTAGGGCCGACGTGTGGCGCCTGCTCCTCATCGCCGGCTTGGGCCTTCACGACACGGACCTCGAGGCCGACCTCGAGCCACCGGCTCACGGTTACTGCCACATCGCTGTACAGCGGGGTCGCGCCATCATCGAGGTCAGCGCTGACCTGCGTCTAGATGATGCCCTCAGGGGCGGCGAGCAGCGGCTGGGCCGGTACCTCGCCGAGCGCACGGGCGAGACAGGCACGCGGCAACTCGGCGTGCTGAGCGACGGCACCGAGTGGCGGCTGTACCACAGAGTGGACGGGACGCTGAAGTTGGCGCAGCCCCCGTACACCGCAGACGCTGCCGGACGAGCCGCCGGAGGACTTGCGTCGTGGCTCGAGTCGGTGCTCGCCACAGCCCGCCGTGTCCGCCCGGCACCTGATGAGATTGAGGTCAAGCTCGGCGCCAGAAGCCCTTCCTACGCTGTGGATTCCGCCGAGCTGGCGGCTATCTACAGAAAATGCAAAGACATGCCGTCTGTCAGAGTGCGGCGCGAGATGTGGGCGAAGCTCCTGACCACCGCCGCGGGAACCGGATTCCCCGACGACGACAGTCTGTTCGTCGACCACACGTTGCTCGTAATCACGGCCGAGGTGATAGGCCACGCTGTTCTCGGCTTCGACGTCAGCGACCCCCGGCTCACCGCTCGGGACATTGTCTCCGGGACCCAGCTTTCCAGGATCGGCATCGGAGGTGTGATAGAACCAGACTTCTTCGACTGGGTCGCAGCTGTCCCGGAGGGTACCCGGTTCGTCCAGGACCTTGCACGGAGGCTTGCCCGCTTCGACTGGGATGAGGTCGAGCACGATGTCCTGAAGACGCTCTATGAGTCGATCATCCCGGAGTCCGTGCGGCACCAGCTCGGCGAGTACTACACGCCGGACTGGCTCTCCGAGGCGATCGTCATCCACTGCGTCACTGAGCCCCTATCCCAAAAGGTGCTCGATCCAAGTTGCGGCAGCGGCACCTTCCTGTTCTACGCGATCCGCCGCTACCTAGCCGCTGCGGAAGTCGCCGGACAGCACGGCCCTGAACTTCTGATTAGCCTGACCAGGCACGTCAGTGGCTTCGACGTCCACCCTGTTGCGGTCACCCTAGCTCGCGTTACCTACCTTCTCGCCATCGGCAGGGACAGGCTGAGGGACCATCCTCAGTTCGCTGTTCCGGTCTATCTATGCGACTCGCTGCGCTGGGGCCAGAAAGAGGACATGTACTCCTACAAAGGCCTCAGCGTCCGGACCACCCTGGCTCATGAGGACCTGCTCTACGATCCGGAGTTCACCAGCGAGACAGACTTCACTGAAAGGCTCAAATTCCCCGACCCGGTGATCACCGACGCCAGCAGCTTTGACCTTCTGGTGCGCGACCTCGCGGACAAGGCCGTCGACCCACCCCGACGTAGCCCGGCCTCCCTGGCCGGGACGTTCCACTCATTTAGAGTCCCGGAAGACAGCCGGGCTATGGTCGAGCGGACGTTCCAGAACATGTGCGACCTCCACGACCGCGAACGCGACCACATCTGGGGCTACTACGTGCGCAACCTTGTTCGGCCGGTCTGGCTGGCCCGTCCGGACAACCGCATCGACGTCCTGGTTGGCAACCCGCCCTGGCTGAAGTACCGCGACATGACGGCGGTGCAGAAGGAATCGTTCGCCATGATGAGTGGCGAGCGGGGCCTGTGGGAAGGGAAGGCACTCGCGACCAGCCACGACCTCGCTGCCCTGTTCGTCGCCCGCAGCATTGAGCTGTACCTCAAAGCAGGCGGCCGGTTCGGCTTCGTGATGCCCAGGGGCGCCCTGCACTTGCGGCATTTCGGGGGATTCCGGCGCGGTCAGTTCTCGGTCCTTGCCGAAGAAGTCGCGGTCGCATTCGATACACCCTGGGATCTCCGCCAGGTCAAGCCTGGTTTCTTCAGGCAGTCGGCCGGAGTGGTTTTTGGGTGTCGCGCCCGGACCACCATGGCGGGCCGGGCGCTCGGCAGACGGGTAGAGGAATGGTCTGGGCGTTTCGACACCAAGAGAGCCACATTTGCCGAGGCTGACCCGCATATCAACCGGAGGGTAATCGAACCCGCAGCCGTGTGGCAGAGGTCCGCCTATGTGGATCGGTTTTTCCAGGGGGCTGCCGTGGTCCCGCAGGTTCTATTCCTCGTCGAGGATGACGATGCAGGGCCGTTCGGTGTCGGCGTCGGCCGTCGTGCGGTCCGTAGCTACCGCAGCGCGAACGCCCACGAACCATGGAAGAGTCAGCGACCGCTGCACAACGTCGTCGAGCAGCAGTTCGTCAGGAGCCTGTACCTGGGCGCCTGCGTCCTGCCGTTCCGGCTGCTCATGCCCCGTGAGGCGGTTATTCCCTGGGACGGTCGGCTGCTCGACCGGGACTCTATCGATCTGTACCCCGGGCTGGCCGCCTGGTGGCGCGACGCCGAAGCTGCCTGGCTGGACAAGCGCGCAGATGCCGAGCTCAGCCTACTCGGGCAGCTGAACTACAGGCAGAAGCTGGAACAACAGTTTCCCGTGCCTGGCTTCCGAGTCGTGTACCCGAAAAGCGCGATGTACTGCACCGCCGCGGTCATCTCCAACCAGTACCGTGACGACGCCCTCATCGACCAGCAGCTGTATTGGGGCCGGATGGCTACCCTCGGCGAAGCCCGCTATCTCACTGCAGTCCTGAACGCCCCGTCGGTCACGTCAGCAGTTCAGGAACTACAACCCCACGGCGAACACAATCCAAGGGACATTGCCAGGTATATCTTTTGCCTCCCGATACCCCTCTACGACCCAGACAACGCCGACCACCGGGGGCTCGCCGCCCTAGCGGCCCGCGCCGAGCGCGTGGCCTCCGCCGTCGACCTCCCACCCGTCCGCTTCGAAGCGCTGCGCCGCCGGGTCCGGCACGCCCTGGCCGAGGACGGCGTCCTGGCCGAGATAGACCATGCGGTGACAGCCATCCTCGGCATGAGGGCACGCACGGGCCTGTCGGAGTCGGTTATATTACGGAACTTCCGCATGGGATCGAAATCGAATGCCCCACTACCGACCTAGGAAGAGAGGTGTCGCTCCGGGATCCTGTGACTGCCGGGGCTTCCGCTCCGCCGTGTTCAAGCCAGGCCAAGGAAGCCGAGCCCGCGCCGGATGTGGTCGAGGTCGTCCTCGACCGGGCTAACCCGGGGACGGCCTACCCCGCCGGTCCGATGCGGCGGCCGGCGGGCCCGCCCCGAAGGGCGGCACTGCGAACAGCGCCTCGGCAAAGGTCCCGCGCGACCACCTGGCCCCGCGACGCCCAGCATGCCCACCAGAGGCATCAAACGCCGCAGGACTTGCCCGGGATTGTAGATGGTCCGGTATACCGTCACCTAGTGATGCGGTTACCAGCCGGCTAAGGCGCCCGGGTCGACCTCGACCCGACCCGGGGCCGGAAGGTTCGGGTCCGGCCGCACCGGCGGAGTGCGGCCCAGCGAGGAGGTAGTTCCCATTCCGGCCATCAACGGGCGCCCGGTGATCAGCCGAGCTGACATGGCAGCGCGCGGCGTCCCGCGGTCCACGGTAGATGGCTGGTATCGCGACCGGGCCAGGACCGGGCATCCGGAGAAGGTCGGCCGGATCGGACGTACGGACTACTGGTACGAAGACGAGTGGACCGCCTGGCACGAGGCGTACAAACGGGGCAAGGTCGAGTCGCTGACCCAGGTCGACCGCAGCGGCGGCCCGGACGACCTGGTCGACGCCGCCGAAGCCGCCCGCATGCTCCGCTACACCAGGCGCAACGTGATCCACGCCAACCGCCGCCTCGGCTACTTCCCCGAACCTGACGCCTACGGCACGACCAGCAGGGGCCGCCCCGCCCCACTATGGAAGCGGTCGACCGTCTGGGCCGTAGCCGATCGCCGCCAGGGCGTCGGCGGCGGCCACAAGCCGGGCACCCCCGGCGCGCCCGCCAAGCCACACCCGTATGCGGGAGATGAACGCCTCGCCCGCGTCCTTGCCGAGTTCCGTGACGGCAACCACCCCTCGTCGGCGGAACTGGCCGCCGAGTGGAACGTCAGCCAGCGCACCGCCGAGCGCATCATCCACGCCGCCAGGTCTCTTCTCGAGACCTGACCGCCGACCCCGCCTAACAACAGATGGCGACAGCTTGATACCGGCAACATGGAGCAGTAGATTAAAGAGTGTCGAATGGGCGGCAACCCATCCGGCGCCTCCAGCAAGAGCACCAGAACGAAGGTGATTCACCGTGGTCACAGCACCCCCAGTACGGCGACGGCTTGTCGGCAGAGCCCTCCGCCGCTACCGCGAGAACCTCGGCTACACGCTCGACGAAGCGGCCCGGATCCTTGAATGCGACCGCTCGAAGATCAGCAGAATCGAAACCGGCCAGCGCGGCATCCGGCCCAAGGAGCTGCGGGAGCTGCTGGCCGAATACGGCGTCGTCGACGAGCAGCAGGCCATCCTGACCGCCATGACGGATCCGCGCGGCGCGTTCGGCTGGTTCCGCGAGTACACCGATGTCCTGCCCGGCGCGTGGCAGGACTACCTGATCCTCGAGGCAGGTGCCTCAAAGATTTCGGTCTATGAGGCCCAGCGGATCCCCACGTTGCTGCAGACCCCGGCGTACGCGCGAGAACTGGCCGAAGCCGACCCAAACCTTGACGACGACGCCGCACGGGAAAGGGCCATCGAGGCGATGCTCGCCCGGCAGAAGGCGATCCTCGGCGACCGCAGGCCAGACATTCGCGTGGTGATCGGTGAGGCAGCGCTACGCCAGGAAGTCGGCGGCCCGGAAGTGATGAAGGGACAGTTCGGCCTGCTCGCCGGAATCAGCGGCGACAGCGGCACGATCACCGTGCAGATCCTCCCGTTCACCAGCGGGGCACATGCGGCGGCCGGCGTCGGATCCCTGGCGATCCTCCAGTTCGCCGAAGCACCCGGACTGGGACTCGTGCACGTGGGCGGTGCCACCGGGGGAGTCTGCCTGGAAAGCCAGGCAGACCTAGCACTACACGCCCACGTGTTCGAGCAGTTGCGGGCATTCGCGCTCAGCCCCGCCCAGTCAGCGGTCTACCTCCGCGGCCTGGCCAACGCCTAAGACCGCACATGGCCTGTGCCGCCGCCTGAAGCCAGCTGGCGGCACAGGCCGCCGCCCGGTCCGGCTCTAGGACTTATCACCAGAACAAGGGATGAACTTGTGCCCACCTCCGTCTCCGCGGCCAAGAAGCAAGCCTGTCTCCCACTCCCCGGCGAAGCACTGACACGCCGCGCCATCACTGTCATTACCACCGCGATCGTGGTCATGAGCTTCGCGTTCAGCCTCGGCAACGTGACCAGGCTGTGCCTGGACCTCGGCATCACCGCGTGGATTGCCTGGCTAGTCGCCCCGGCCGTCGACCTCAGCGTGGTTGGGCTCCTCACCGGGATCCGCTTCCTGTCCCTGCACGGCTACACCGACAGCCAGCTAGCCAAGCCCAGGTACATGATGCGGTTCTGCGGCGCCCTGACGCTCGTTCTCAACACAGCCGGCGCCCTGGGCCACCGGCAGTTCGGCACCGCCCTGGTCGACGCGGTCGGCCCGGCGCTGCTGATCGGCTGGAGTGAGGTCGGCCCGTGGCTGCTGCGCCAGATCTACGCTCTCTGCGCGCCCGCGCCGGAACAGCCAGAAGCTCCGCCCGCAAGGGTTCAGCCTCCGGTGCTTCCTGCCGCTTTGCTCGCCCGAACCCGGGAACTCGACGCCAGGCACAGAGCCGCAACCGGCAGGCCCATCTCGCGCGACACCCTCCGCGACCAGCTGCGGATCGGGCGCGACCGCGCGAGCGCCCTGGTCGCCGCGGTCCGCGTCGAGGCGGCTGCTGCCGCCGAGGCCAAGTCCGCGCCGCTGCTGGCGGCCTAGGAGACCGGACGTCCCGAGATCTGGCCGAAGATCGGAGTCGTGGTGCGGCTCCGAGATAGCAGGCCCGATGTCCGCTTGGTTCCGACATTCATTTTTCCGAACGGACCCGTGGTTACCGCCGGTCCGTTCGACCAAGCTCTGCAGAGTGCTGACGCTCTGGACTGGTCGAGTCCTGATCGGCCAAATGGGTATAGGCAAGGTCGCCCACGGTCGTCTACCATAGATATTAGTCGTCTATGTGTCGCCTAGTCTCGCGACCCCAGCGCCGACAAGCTCCCCGGCAGAGCCGCCAGCGCCTTCAGGCGCTCGTTCCTCGGTTCTGCCGGGGTTTTATGTGGCTTCCTTCCCTGGCTAGTCTCCGCTTATCTCACCGTGATATATCACCGTGATATTGGGTTACCCATTGCCCTCGACCTAACGTCACTTCACAAGGTTCCCGCTACGGGAAAGGAAGTGACTCGATGGCCTTCTTTGAACTCATCATCGCGATAGCCGCTTTCCTGTCGGTCAGCGCAGCCTTCGTATTCATCATGCTCGTCATCGGCATCCGCAAAGGCGATCGAGTCAGGCACCTTTACAACGCGCCTGACACGGCCCTGGACGCCCTCACCCGCAGCTTCCTCGGCGTCGGCGTCCGCCACAGCCACCACGAAGAAAACTGACCAGCGCCTGTCTGGCCGGGCCTATTTCTTCAACAAGGAGAAATTAGCTATGCCCGCAAAAACAGTCATCACCGTTATGTGCCCGATAGGCCAGGAGGCCTGGAGATGAAGTCACCTATTCGCCCCGCGCCGATTAATCAGGCCGCGCCCCCGGTCGGAGCGCAGGCCGGCTCGGACGAGATCAGCGAATTCGCTCTTCGGTGGACTGGGCCTGGTCGTGACCGTCCGGGGCTGTGGCTGCAGTGCGCCGCCGGCGGGCTGTGCGTGCTGGCCGCGGCGGCGGCCACAGTGAGCTTCACCGCCCAGTACCGGCTGGTCTACGCCGCCCGGCGGCTCGCCGTAGTCGCAGGCCTGGAGGCCGCGATTCCCGATGCCGCCGCCTTGGTGTTTGCCTGCCTGGGAGTGGCGCTCGCGATGCATGGCCGTCACGCCATCAGGGCCCGGGTGCTGAACGTGGCCTCGGCTGGCGCCAGTGTGTTCATGAACGTGATCGCGGCCGCGCCCGGCTGGCGGGATCTCGCCGTCTGGACGATGCCGCCGGCCGCCTACGCGCTGGCCAGCGACACGCTGATCGGCGTGGTCCGGGCCTGGGTGATCGTCCGTCACCAGGAACTGGACCCCCGGCTGGCCGCCGAAGAAGCCACGCTGCTCGCCATCGCCGGGGGACTGCTGTTGTGGCTGCTTCGCCTTTGCCTGGCCCCAGCCTCCACGCTGACCGGGTTCCGCACCTGGGTGCTGGAGGAATGCCCGGTCGCCCCCGGCCGCCGCGCGACCCGCCCAGCTCCGCCCGTCACATCCGGTCCCGCGCCCCGGACCGTGGCCGCTGCCGCGAAGCGGGGGAGCGGTCCCCCCGGCGCGACCAAGACCGCCAGGTTCCTGACCCTGGTCACCGAACGCCACGGCCCGTTGGCCGAGATCCCGCTGGACACGGTGGCGAAGATCTCCACCGCTGTCGCACCCCAAGTCGAGCTCAACACCGGTTCGGCCCGGGCCGCGCTACGCCGCGCCGTGCTCGCAGCCCAGGACGGAGACCCCCGATGATCATCAAGTACGCCGTCGCCCTAGCCGTCCTGCTCCTTGTTGCCGCTGCCTTCCGCTGGGCGTTCCTGCCCGCCCGTTACCTGCCCAGCAACCGGGCTCGGCACCTGCGGGTCCGGCTGCGCCTGCGGCTGCACCCCGGCAAGGGCTTCGCCACAGTGTTCAGCCTGTGGCTGTGGTGGGGGCGATTCGCCATGTTGCGTCGTTCCCGGCGCATTCGACGCTCTCTGCCGCTGTGGCGGCGGGCTGTAGCCCCGGGGCAGCACTCAGTATTCCTGGGCCGGGCGCACTGGCGGCACGGGGTGCGGTTCCCGCTGGAAGAGCACATGCTGGTGATGGCCCCGCCGCGCACCTACAAGACCGCGTTCCTGGCCAATGTCGTCCTGCGCTATCCCGGCCCGGTCATCGCCACGACCACCAAGGCGGACGTGTACGCGCTGACCGGCGCGGCGCGTGCCCGGCGCGGCCCCGTACACGTGTTCAATCCCCAATACATCGGCGGGGTCGCCTCCACGTTCCGGTGGTCGCCGGTCGACGGCTGCGAGGAACCGGCCACCGCGATCCGCCGCGCGGACGCGTTCGCGTTCGCCGTCTCCCAGAAAGGCGTGGAAGACGGCACGTTCTGGTCCGCCAAGGCCAGCGACTACCTGCGCGGCTACTTCCACGCCGCCGCCCTCGCCGATTACGACCTGCGCGCGGTCACCGCATGGGTATCGGGTGCCGACCCTCACATCCCGGAACGGATCCTGATGGCCGCCGGAGCCCGCCAGTGGGCGCTGACCCTCGCCGAGCTCCGCTCCGAGGCCCAGAAGACCACCGCCACCGTCCGCATGGTCATGTCCCGCGCCCTGTCATTCATGGCGGATCCGGCCCTGGCCGCCAGCGTGCTGCCTGATCGCCGCGAAGGGTTCGATCTCCCCGCCTTCCTCCGAGCTCGCGGCACTCTTTGCATGATCGCCGACACACCTACTGAGGACGCCCCGGTCGCGCCACTGTTCGCCGCGATGGCCAGCGAAATCCGCTACGTCGCCGCCATGATCGGCCAGGCATCTCCCTCGGGACGGCTGGACCCTCCGCTGCTGATGAGCCTGGACGAGGTCACCCAGATCTGCCCAGTTCCCTTGCCGCACTGGCTCGCGGATTCCGGCGGGAAGGGGATACAGGTCTGCGCCGTCGTCCACGGGGAGGCCCAACTCGCCGACCGATGGAACGACCACGGTCGCCAGATAGTCCTCGACACCTCCTCGGTCAAGGTTTTCCTGCCAGGCATCACCGACACGACAACACTTGAGAGGGCCAGCACGCTGTGCGGCCAGGCGCCGTGGAAAGTCCGGGGCCAGGGCTACGCCACACGCCACGATGTGGTCACCCTCGACATGATCCGACAGTTGCCCGCTGGTTTCGCTCTCGTAATCCGCAGCAACTGCGCCCCCGTCATCGCCCGCATTCCCCGTGCCTGGAACAACCTCGCCTATCTCCGCGCCCGGTACCTCGGACGTGCTCCCGCGCCCGCCGCCCCATGGCTCCCGCCCGGCGCCCACCCGACCCCAGGCATCCCCAATCAGACTCCCGCTGCCTGGCCCTCCCGTGCTGGCGCCTCGTCCCTGTGGGGGCGGCCATGACCGCGGATCCGCTGACCGCCGTGCTCGACCAACTCGCCGCCCACCATGAGCGGATCGGCCAGCTCGATGACCGCGAGACCAGGCACTTCACCGCGGTCAGCGAACAGCTCACGCAGCTCGTCGGCCTGATAACCACGATGGGCGGCACACTAGCCGACGACACCGCCGCCCTGGCTCGGCTCGAGGCCCTCGACCGCCAGATCACCGAACTAGCGACGCAGCTTGCTGGCCCGGACGCGGACGGCAAAGACAGGCACCAGCCTGGCCCGGCGCCGGCCTGGTGGTCGCTCACTCCAGCCCAACGGCAGCAACCGGCCGCTGAGCTACAGGCCTGGGTCGAGCAGGTGTACCGCCCCGGCTACGGCCACCTGGCCGCCACCCTGGGCCCCTGCTGGCAGGCACACGACCTGTGCCTGTACGCGCTGGACATCGCCAGCCAGCTGTGGCTAGCGCTCTACCTTCAGCCCACCCGCAGCACGAGCGTCCTTTCTGCCCAGGCCGAGTACCAGGCCCGCATTCTTCCCGCCCTCGCAGCCCAGCTGATGACCGAAACCACCGGCTGCGACCACGACCCAGCCCGCGCATACACCCGGAGAATGCCATGACCGACGCCACCCTCCGCCAAGCCCTGATGTACGCCGACCGCGGCTGGCCCGTCTTCCCCTGCCTGCCCGGCCAGAAGATCCCGGCCACCCGGCACGGCTACCTCGACGCCACCACCGACCAGCAGCTAATCACCGAATGGTTCGCCCGCCAGCCCGGCTGGAACCTGGCGATCGCTACCGGCGCCCCGGGACCCGATGTGCTCGACGTCGACCAGCACGGCCCCGCAGGCAACGGATACCCCGCCTTCGCCAGGCTCCGCGCCGCCGGACTGGTGACCGGCGCCGGCACGTACGTGCGCACCCCCAGCGGCGGCCTGCACGCGTACTTCAACGGTTCCGGCCAGCGAAACGGCCACCTGCCCGCCCGCCACCTCGACTTCCGGTCAGCAGGCGGATACGTCCTCGCTCCGCCCTCACAGATCAGCGGCAGACCCTATGAGCACATCAGGACCTGCGTCGCCTACAGCACCCTGGACTGGCAGACAGTCACCCGGCTCCTGGAACCCGCCCGCCAACATCAGCAGCCAGCATCCCCCTCGGTCCCCGGCTACGGGACCACCCGCCTGGCCCGGTGGGTCGCCGCCCAGCACGAGGGCAACCGCAACGACGGCTTGTTCTGGGCCGCGAACCGCGCCCTCGAAGCCGACCCGGCGGCTGACCTGGACGAGCTGGCCGCTGCCGCGCGCCAGGCCGGACTCGATGAATCGGAAATCACCCGCACCCTGGACTCCGCCCGCCGGACCCACCACGCCAACCCCAAAGAGCCTGACCAGCAAGCCGAAGGGACCAGCTGACATGAGCACTAGCACCCGCCCGCCTGCTGGCCAAGCCGCTCCTACTCCCAGCCAGTTGGCAAGCGCCCCCAGCGACGTCCGCGACCAGATACGCCGCCTACAGGACAACGGTGGCACCTACAGGGCCATCGCAGCCGCCTCCGGCCTGGCCCTCGCCACCGTCCATGACCTGGCCTCCGGCCGCCGACCGCCCACCCCGGCCACCGAAAAGGCCCTGCGCAACGTCACCAGCGACACCCTGCCCCGCGCACGCGTCGACGCCAGCGGCACCCGACTGCGGCTGCGCGCCCTGCACGTCATGGGCCACGGCTCAGCCCGCATCGCTCGCGCCCTGGGCATCCGCGAAATGACCATCCGCCTCATCGTCCGCGGCGATGTCACCACGGTCAGCTCTAGACTCCGCGACGCAGCCACCGACCTGTACGACGCCTGGTGGGACAAGCGCGCCCCCGAACGCACCCGTTTCGAACGCAGCGCGGCCACAGCCGCTCGCCGCCGCGCCATCGCCGGCAACTGGTGCGCCGCCGCTGCTCTGGACGACGACCTGCTCGACACCCCCGGCTACCGGCCGCATCAGGGCTGGAAACCCGCCACCGGCACTGGCATCGCCCCGGATATCCGCCCGCCCGCACGACCCCGCCACAGTCGGACGCGGCGGGTGGCGCCATGAAAAGAGAGAAAGGCCAACGGACCCCCGCTCCCGGCAGCAGTAGGCCTCCCGAGTACGTGATCATCCTCTGGGCCAGCGACTGGGCCAAGGAGCACGACCCACGCAACAGATACAACCTCTGGGACGCCCTGCACGCTGGCAAAGACCTCCATCCCGAACGTGAGCAGGAACCCGGCCCCGAACCCGACCTGGAAGCCGAACCATGACCTTGACCATCAACGACACGACGATAACCAGCGACCACAGCGCCCACGCCGCCCGGCACTCACCCGACCGGAACGGCTGGGAAGCGTCCTGGCTGCCCGGCCAGATCCTAGACCGCAACACCGCCATCACCGCGATGACCCTGGCTGACATCGTCGCCGAGCCTGACCTCCACGAGGGGCACCGGCTCTGGCCCCACATCCAGAGTTGGGCGGAGGAAGTCGGCCTGACCGCACCCGACGCTCTCAGCCGGGCGTGTCAGCCACCAGAACGAGCCGACCCGGAAGCAGCCGGATGACCGCACAGCGTAACAACCCCGAGCGGTTCTTTGACAGATCCCCAGGTGCGGAATGGCTGGCCTAGAAGCACCAGAGCCAGCGAATGCAGAACAGCCTCCAATGCGCCGTGACGCCAGCGCCGGGACTAGGCCAGCACGAGACCTGGCGCTGTACGAGCGACTGATCAGCGACGGCATCGCGGCGGCTAATAGCCAGGGTGACGTTATCGACCACGTCACCGCCCGGAGGATGGCCCTTTGGCTGGTCTCACAGCGGCAGTCACCAGATTTCACTCGAGGCTTGATTAGATTTGCCCGGACTGGAGCAGTCACCCGTGCGCTGGAGATACAGCTAGCCAACTATGCCCGCGCTCCGGGCTACCCGTATCGATCAAAGGCGGCAAGGCTCAGGGAATATGTGGTCGCTCGCGGCACCGACCTCGGTCCGGTCGGCCCCAACTTCGCCGCTATCTGCGACCAGATCGACCAAGCCGACGCGATGCTCACAGGCCTCCGTGAGAGGACAAGAGAAGGCCGCGGCATGCCCGAGCCAGCCTGGCCGGACGCAAGCGGCGAACAACTCATCGCCCTAGCCCGCCACGACCCAGACAGCCCCACGATCACCCTCATCCTGGACACCACCACAGCCAACATCGCTATGCACGCCATCGCGGCCCACGCCGGCGACCGTGAAGCCCACGTCCGCGAAGTCGAGCAGTACAGCCAGAGACTGGACGAAGACTCCTACGGCAGGCGCAACCGCGAGGCCATCGCCGCTCGCGAAACACGAGTCGCCGCCCGCCTGCGAGCCATCGAGCAGGCCTACCGCACCGCCCTCGAGCGCGACAGTCCGTACAGGCAGCCCGAGCCCACTCGGGCGCTCCGCTCTACTGAGCATCAACTCGGCAGGCAGATTGCCCTGGAGGCCGAGCCGTGACCCGCGAAACCGCAGCCATCACCGCTAGACGAAGCGAGATCGACGTCGCCGGGCGCCCAGTTCCGCTCCAAGATCCCTACTGGGACCTCGACCTGCTCACCCCAGACGATGTATGCACCCTGCTAAAGGTCAAGAAAAGCTGGCTCTACGACGCCGTCGAGCACGGCGCACTGGAGGCCATCCGCCTAGGCAAACAACTCCGTTTCCGCCCCTCAGCGCTCATCCGTTACCTCGACGAGAGAGTAAGTAACGGAATAGAACAGATCTCCAACGACACCAGCACGTACAACGGTGAATCCCCAAGGGACTAACCCGTCTTGCTGATGCGGTTCCGCTCGCCCTGCTCGACCAGCCAAGCACAAGGACGGCCCAGTGTGGCTCACCGGCAACCACGGGCGATTCGCGAGTCTTGTTTCAGGGCCAGCATGCAGCACGGTTGCCAACCGTATGTACGCAAGATTCCTGGCCGCCGTCTGTACGGCTTCGCCGCGTTTTCAAGTCAGTCCTGCTCTCAGGGCTGCGATTGGGCTATCGCCGGATGATCTGGGTTAGCTGGACGGGCGGTCAAAGAGACGGCTCGGTTGGCTCGTCTGCTCTGCTTCCAGGATCCATCCGTTTTGTGGCGTTGCCGATTTGCTGGATGGTTGGATAGGGCTGATTATGCAGCGGGAGGGCGGGGATGGGGCGAATTGTGATAGTCGTGGCTCCGGATGAGGGATTGACGCCGGAGGCGGTGGCGGCGGCGTGGAATGCCGATGCCGAGTCGTCAGCGGTCGGGATGGCGGAAAAGAAGGTGGCGGGAGAAGATGTCTTCTTCCCGAGCCTGGTGGAGCTGGTGGTCATTCCGCTGGCGGTCAACCTGGCCTCAAGTGCCGCCTACGACCTGGTGAAAAAGCTGGCCGCCCGGCTGCGGTCCGCCGCACGGGACGAGCCGCGGGTGGAACGGCCCGAAGTGTCGGCGGGCTCTGGGGATGTGATCATCGTGATTCGGCGCGGGGACGGGCTGGCGTGACGGTCGTCAGGATTACCGAGGTACCGGGCGGGACTGACGGGTCGTTCGCTGCCTGGGTTAGGTTCGGGGATGCCGCCGAGTACGAGGCGAGTGTCACCGTGCCGGGGGATGCGGCTGGGGAGCGGCTGCTGGCGTGGTATTTCCAGGAGCATCTGCGGTTCCCCTTCCTGGACCGGGACCATGAGCGGCAGGCGGTTGTCCAGCTGAGGGACTACGGGGAGTCGCTGTTCGCCCAGGTGTTCGGCGGTGTTGCGGCGCACGACTACCGCAGTCTGCGGGAGCGGTCGTTTGACGGGTGTCGTCTTGAGGTGACCGGGTCCGCGGCTTTTCACCTGCTGCACTGGGAAACGCTACGGGACCCGGAATTGGACGGGCCGCTTGCAGTGCGGCTACCGGTGACCCGGCGGGTGGCGTTGGTCCCGTCTCGGTTTGAGTTGCCGTCGGGGCAGCCGACGCTGAACATCTTGCTCGTGACGGCGCGGCCATTCGGCCGAAGAGACGTGGGGTACCGGACGATCTCCCGGCCACTGTTGGACGCTTTGCGGCAGGCGAGCCTGCCGGTGACGGTAGACCTGGTGCGGCCGGGCACGTGGGAGGCGCTGAGGGATCACTTGCGGGAGGCAAAAGCGCGGCGGGGAGGGTCAGGCTGGTATCAAGTGGCCCATTTCGACTTGCACGGCGGATTTTCCGAATACGGGGAGCTTGATCGGCTGCGGTCGGCGGGGCAGCTGCTGTTCGCTGGGCCACGGGTGGACCCGTTCGAGGGCAGGCGGCCGTTCCTGTTCTTCGAGACTGCCCAGGAGGATAAAGCCGTCCCCGTCTCGGCGGCGAACGTGGCGTCGTTGCTGGCCGAGCACCGGATACCGGTGGCGTTGCTGAACGCCTGCCAATCGGCAATGCAGGCAGACAGCGAGGCGAGTCTGGCCCAGCAACTGGTCGAGGCGGGGGTGCCGGTTGCGGTGGGGATGGCATATTCGGTGACCGTGACGGCGGCGGCCGTGGCGATGCCAGTGCTGTACGGGCAACTGGCCCAGGGCACCGACCCAGTCGCCGCGCTCCACGCCGCGCGACAGGCGCTGCACGACGACCCGGCCCGCCACGCCTACTATGACCAACAACTAGACCTGGAAGACTGGATGCTCCCGGTCGGGTACTCCCAGCAGCCGGTGCCATTGCGGCTGCGGCCGATGGATGAGGCCGAGCAGGCTCGCTTCTACCAGCGGCAGGCCGACGCCGGCGATGAGCCGGTCACCGAGTACGGGTTCGTCGGCCGGGACCTGGACATCCAGGCCGCCGAGCGGCACCTACTGGCCGGGCGGGACTCCAATGAGCTGCTCATCCAGGGCATGGCCGGGGCCGGGAAGTCCACATACCTGCTGCACCTGGCATGGTGGTGGCAGCGGACGAGCCTGGTAGAACAGGTGTTCCGGTTCTCCTGGGAGGACCGGGCCTGGACCGTCGCCCAGATCATCCGCGAGATCCGCGCCCGGCTGCTATCCCCGGTCGAGCAAGCCCGGGCCGACTTGATGCCACAGCCAGCGCAGCTGGAGCAAGCCGCCGGTCTGCTCCGCGCTACCCGGCACCTGCTGATCCTGGACAACGCGGAGTCGATCACCGCGACGCCGGCCGCGATCCCGCACGCGCTCGACCCGAGCGAGCAGGACCGGCTGCACACCTTGCTGTCGCGGCTGCGCGGCGGCAGGACGCTGGTGCTGATCGGTTCCAGAGAGGCAGAGACCTGGCTGGCTGCTGGCACCTTCGCGGATAACGTATACCCGCTACCGGGACTGGATCCGCAGGCCACCTCCACCCTCACCGACCGGATCCTACGCCGCCACCACGCGCAGCGCTGGCTCGACGACGACACGGAGCGGCAGGCGCTACAGGATCTGACCGGCCTGCTGGGCGGCTACCCGCTGCCGATGACCGTCGTGCTGCCCGCCCTGGCCACCGCCCCGCCTTCCCAGGTGCTAGCCGATCTGACAGCCGGTGACCCCGGCGCTGATCCCGCACAGAAGGTCATCGCGGCGATCGAGTACAGCCACGGCCGACTCGACCCCACCCTGCAGGAGTCCGTGCTGCTGCTCGCCCCGTTCACCGCCGTCATCCCACCCCCCGAGGCGCTGGCAGACTACTACGGCTTCCTGCTAGAGAACGGCACCGGCGGGATCACCGGCGAGCCGGACCTAGACCGCGCGGTCACCGAGGCGATCCGGGTCGGTCTGGCCGCCCCCCACCCCCAGCTGGACGGCTGGGTGCAGGTACAGCCGGTCTTCCCCTATTTCCTACGCACTCGGATGAGCGACCGTCCCGGCCTGCGCGAGGCCACCGCCCGGGCCCACTACCAGCTCTACAACCGCCGCGGCCCAAACCTGCACCAGAAGCTGACCACGGACGACGACCCCGAGGCGCGGGCGACCGGGCAGGCTGCCACTCGGGCGGAGTACGCCAACCTGACCACTGCCCTCACGTGGGGGCTGCAGTGCGGGCAGCTGATCAGGGGCATCATCCGGCCGCTCGCTGAATACCTAGATCAAGCTAGCCAGCTAACAGTGCTGCAGAAACTGCTCGATGCAGCCATAGCTAGCTACCCTCGGCCCTCCAGCGAAGCACGGCAGCGTGAACTCGCTTTGCTGCATAACCTTGCGGGGCTTGCGGCAGTGCAGCAGCACCGTTTCGATGACGCCCGTCGGCATTATGAGACCGAACTTAAGTTCCGCGAAGCGACCGGTGACAGAAAAAACCAAAGTGTCACCTACCACCAGCTGGGCAACGTCGCTCTGGATCAGCGGCAGTTCGAGGAGGCGGAAGCTGCCTACCGGCAGGCCCTGGACATCAAGCTGGAGTTCGGGGACCGGCGCTCCGCCGCCACCACCTTTACTCAGCTCGGCAGGATCTTCGAGGAACGGGCGCAGTTCGACGACGCTGAGACTGCCTACCGGCAGGCCCTGGACATCAAGCTGGAGTTCGGGGACCGGCACTCCGCCGCCACAACTTTTCATCAGCTCGGCAGGATGTTCGAGGAACGGGCGCAGTTCGACGACGCTGAGACTGCCTACCGGCAGGCCCTGGACATCAAGCTGGAGTTCGGGGACCGGCACTCCGCCGCCACCACCTTTCATCAGCTCGGCATGCTCGCCCACCGACAGGAGCGGTTCGCCGAGGCGGAGGCCGGCTACCGCAGGGCCCTTGACATCTTCCTGGAATTCGGGGACCGGCACTCCACCGCCACCACCTTTCATCAGCTCGGCATTCTTGCCTACCGACAGGAGCGGTTCGCCGAGGCGGAGGCCGCTTGCCGGCAGGCTCTTGATATCTACCGGGAGTTCGGGGACCGGCACTCGGCTGCACTCACCTGGCATCAGCTCGGCCGGGTTGCCGAGCGACAGAAGCGGTTCGCCGAGGCGGAGGCCATCTTTCGAAAGGCCCTTGACATCTTCTTGGAGTTCGGGGACCGGCGCTCCGCCGCCGCGACTTTTCATCAGCTTGGCGTGGTTGCCGAACGCCAAGAGCGGTTCGCCGAGGCGGAGGCCGGTTACCGCAGGGCCCTTGACATCTTCCTGGAGTTCGGGGACCGGCACTCCGCCGCCGCCTCCTATCATCAGCTTGGCGTGGTTGCCGAACGCCAGGAGCGGTTCGCCGAGGCGGAGGCCGGCTACCGGGGGGCGCTTGAGCATGAGACCCTCCCGCGGCGGGCATCAATCGCCGCAACACACCTTGGCCGACTCCTCGCCCAGACTGGTCGGCACGCCGACGCGGTGACAGTGTTGCTGGATGCTGCGCTGCAATGGCACCAGGTGACTGGGAAGTGGGATATCGGCGACCTACGGGATCTTAAGCGGGAGCGTGTCATTATCGGGCAGGCCGCCTTCAGTCAGCTAGTAACAGCGAAGGTCCCGCAGGAACTGCAGCCGTTGCTCGATTCAGGACTTCAGAGGGCCGAGGACCCCTGAACGTAGGCATCCACGACCGCGTCGGATCTACAGGCTGCAACAATATTACAGGAATAAGACCATTGACTTAAGATGCTAAGCGGATCATCAGTCCGCTGCTCAGCTAAGCGACGATCTAGCCTGAACTGCACGGGCAGGAATCTGCCGGCGCTTTTCGGCAACCATCTATTCCTTGCAGTCACAGACAACGCATGGCAATCGTTTGTGTGGCATGGGTGAAAGATTGGGCGGAAAACCCGGACATCCGGTCCTGCCACCAGTCCGCAGACCAGCGCGAGTCGCTCTCAGTACAGACAAGCCAGTTATGGGCGACCATCGGATTATTGACTCTGTCCGTCGAGATCACCCAGAACGGCGGCTACGCGCGCCCCTGTCATGGACTACGGCCACGCTAGGTAATCATGCTGGCCGCCATCGGGCCCCCCGGCATGACCGCCACTGGGCAGATTCGGGCTGGTCGGCGTCAGCACTTCGGCCTAGCCCACGGTGGCCTGCGTTGATACCCTCGCCGGGCTGGTGGCCGGGGACGGCACCGCCAGTCTGGGCCTTGACGTCCTTCGCTGGACGATGTGATCGCGCTGCGTCATGTACGCCAACCTACGCAGAGAGACATGATAATGGCATGATCCCGGGTTGTGATGAATCGCAAGATTCGTCCGAACGCGTGTCGAGGCCGCTGTGAACGAGATCGAGGTGGCAATCGAGCCAGATCAGGTCCGAGGGATGTACCGCGTGATGGTGGTGCGGTCACCTGCGGGGGAAGCATCCGCAGCGGTCCCATTGGACGTCGATGGTCTCCTGGAGCGTCGTGCGCAGTTGGAGAACGCCGTGCTCGCCTCGGCGGCGGCGAGCCGTTCCTTGGTGTCAGCGACTGAGCAGCCCATCCGGGAAGCCGGATTGGCGTTGTTCTCGGCCTTGCTGGGGTCGGGTGACGTGGCGGGGCGATATCGCGCTAGCGCTGCGCTTGCAGCCAGTACAGACCAGGGGTTGCGAATAATTCTTAGGATAGACGATCCGGCCCTGGCGGGTCTTCCCTGGGAAGCGATGTACGACGAGGTAGTAGGCGCGTATGTGTGCCGACGGGATCACCTGGTTCGGACCGTGCCGGTTGCGGCAGTGGTTGCGTCGCTTACGGTACGCCCCCCGCTGCGGATCCTCGGCATCGTCTCTTCTCCTCGAGGGCTGGCAGGTCTGGATGCGGAAGCGGAGCAGGATCACTTGGCTCGCGCTCTATCCGGCCTCGCCAGACAAGGGCTGGTTGAGGTGCAATGGGCACCGGAAGCAAGCTGGGCGAGCCTGCACGAGATGTTGCTCGGCGGAGAGTGGCACGTGGTTCATTTCGTCGGGCATGGGGACTTTGATGTCGCACGCGATGAGGGGATTCTGGCCCTGGTTGGCGAGAATGGGCGTGCCGAATGGGTTGAAGCAGACCGGCTCGTCGATTTGCTGCGTCAGGCGCGCCCTATGCCCCGGCTGGTCGTGTTGAACTGCTGTCGCGGTGCCGCAGCCGCTGTACAGGACCCATTCGCAGGGACAGCCGCGGCCCTGGTGCGCGGCGGGGTCACTGCAGTCGCAGCCATGCAGTACGCAATCTCTGATGCGGCAGCGGTGGCGTTTGCCCGCGGCTTCTACGCTGCCATTGCCCTCGGTCGCGGCGTCGATGATGCTGTCTCCAGCGGCCGTGTCGGCATACTCGGAGTCCGGGCTCGGACTCTGGAGTGGGTCACCCCGGTGATGTACCTGCGCGGCCACGATCCTCACCTGTTCGTTGTGCCTCCCCGGCCGCTATCCGTCAGTGAACTTCGCCGGAGGTCACTGGAAAACACGCCAGGGAAGTCCGCATCGCATTACCTGACAGATGACCAGCACCGAGACTCGGCCCAGGTGGTTGGTCGGCAGAGCCGACTGGGAGAATCGCCGGAAGGGACCACCGACATGCCGGCCTGGGCGCAAAGACGTCTTGCTGAAGCACAGTTCAGAACTGACGCGCTCGCGTGGCGGATTACTCAGCTAGAACGATTGATCCTAGACAGGTCCCGCACCCTGTCCTCGCACAGGGACCTAGTTGAGGAGGCCTTTATCGCCGAAGGTCCGGATGCGTTCGTCGCGGCTCTCCAGCAGGCGCTGGCCACTTCTGACTACCCTGATGGCCTGCGTGGCTCCTGCCGTGCTCTCTACCGGCCGGAAAGCCGTGAGTTGGTTATCGATTATGAACTGCCGCGCCTGGACATAGTGCCAAGGGTGGCGGAGTACCGGTACGTAGTGGCAGGCGATCTCATGCAGGAGCTGCCACGCCCACGCGTCGAGATCAGGAACCGCTATGCACAGTTGATCGCTCGCGTAACCCTGCGGGTACTTGCTGAAGCCTTCGACGCGGCACCGGTCGCCATGGTCAAAGACATCCTCTTCAATGGTCATGTCGCCGCCAGGGATTCTGCGACAGGTACGTCTGTCCGGCCGTGTCTGCTCAGCGTGAATGCTAAGAGGGAGGCGTTCGCGGAGATCAAGCTAGATGCACCTGAGCTTGACCCGATGGTGTGCCTGACGAGGTATCTCAACGGTGTTTTGTCGCCGCATCCGTACGACCTGGAGCCGGTCCGACCGGTGCAGCAGTTCGATATGTCGAAGTACAAGTTCGTGGAAGAGATGAGTGTCGCGGCTGGCATTCCCAGCCGACCGGATCTGCTGGCGCTCAAACCAATGGAATTCGAACATCTGATCCGAGAGTTGTTCGAGGCGATGGGCATGAAGTCCTGGGTCACCCAGGCATCCATGGATAGCGGCATCGACGTGGTCGCGGTCAACGAAGCCCCGATCGTCGGCGGCTTGTGCATCATTCAGGCCAAGCGATACAGAACGACGGTGGGGCTGGAGACCCTGCAAGCCCTAGCCGGCATGGTGGAGGATAAGAGTGCCGCCAAGGGCGTCCTAGTCACGACCTCCTGGGTCAGCAAGGCCGGCCGGGACTTCGTGGCGCGCCACGGAAGAATCGAGATCATCGAAGGCCACCAGCTCAAGGCGATGCTCAAGGAACATCTCGGACTGGATGTGCATATCGGCGCAGACCGGGCGCGATGAGCCCTACGCCCACTATTGATCTACGGATCACGGGGATACATAGCGTTGTTAACCTGGCTTTTGTCTTCGAAGAATCCGGCGCCAGAGAGTATCGAGATGACCTGGCGTAGCGTATCGGGGAAGCCGTTGATAAAGCCAGCACGGATCTCGGCCATTACGTTGGCTTGCTGGGCAGAGGCAATGGGAATGCCGGAGTAAGTCCTAGCCCAGACTTCATGAACTTCATGGACACGCCTATCACCGACGATATGATCGACCTTAAGAAGTGCACTTATATCAGCAGGATCGTTTTCCTGGAGCACTCTCATGGCCGCCGCAACGGTGACTTCAACAGTAGCCCACGTCTGCCCGGGCGGAAACAACAGCCATCCCGAGCTTTCCAATTCGTACGGCATGAACGGCGGTCGTCCAAGCATCGCCCCAGCCGCGTAGCCGTTCTCCTGCTGCTGGATAATGAACGTTAGCTGGGCGCTAAGTTCGCTGGCAGTCTCGGCCACGATCTGCTCCAGTTCGCCCCAGGCCGCCTGAACCTGGTCCCGGCGGCTCTGGGTATCCGAGACATTCTGGCGCGATCTCGCCGTCAAAGCCGCCACCCGGGCATGCAATTCTCCGAGGCTGGCCGATGATCGTGCCTCGGGGGGCAGCTCGGTACACGCCCGGAGCTCTCGCGCCATCTCCGCCATCGAGATCCGTTGCCCCGGCTCGATCTGCGTAGCCCTTTCCAGCAGCAGGTCGAGCTCCGCGGCGAACCGGAAGGTAATTCGCTCCTGCAGCGCCTGGGCGACGTCCACAGGTCGATGCGTCCCTGGAAGGGGAAGTGGCTGGCCCGTCAGTAGAACCCAGAGAGTCTTCGCCAGCGCCCATACATCAGCAGGACCCGGCGCCGCCCGGTCGGCGTCCTGGCGCATCTCCGGAGCCATATAGTCGATTGGCCCGAGCCTACGGCCGTGCTCGGTGCGAGGGTTCTTCTCGGGATAGGTCACCAAGCCGAAGTCGCCGACGACCCACCGGCCGCCAAGCTCGAATAGGTTGTCCGGCTTGATATCTCGGTGAGCCACTCCCTCTGCCGCGAGAGACTCAAGCGTGCCTGCGATCTCGGCCACAGCGGCGACGACCACACCGGGTTCGGGGTCTCTGCCGAGGGCTTCCCGGATCGGCTTCGCTATCGGCATTACGTACCAGGACGGCTCGTCGAGATCGTCAGAGATGCGGCTGTCCAGCAGGGGCAGGATTCCGGGGAGGTCCGGATGCGCTACCAAGAAACTGATCTCATCCTTGAAGCGGGCCAGACGGTACCTGCCCTCGCGTCCCCGCCGTGTGGAAAGGATCTTGATCGCCCCAGTCCGGCCGTCATCGGCCTCTGCGCGCCACACTTCGCCATTTCCACCCCCGCCGAGACGTTCCTCCCCGATTGTCACCCAGTCGCCGAATCGCCGGCCCGCACGTGTCGCCGCCACAGCATCAGTCTCCCGCATCCAACGCTCCGCCGACTACGGAGTGGTATCACGCACTGTTACGAGACCAGTTGGCGCGAATGCTCAGAATGTCAGACCCCGCGCTTACCAGAAACTGCCCACCCGCGTCATCGACGCCGCCACTGGCGAGCTCCTCCGTGAACTCAGTCTCCAGACTGCGGCTGCCAGCCCGTCGGGCCTATTGGGCGCCGGAACCCTGCGCCTGCCTCGTCGCGAAACCAAAGCCCCGAATCCTAGCGTGGGTTCGGGGTCATTTCGATGTCTTGCGACATCACAGTGTCGGGCTGGCCGGATTCGAACCGGCGACCTCCGCGACCCAAACGCGGCGCGCTAGCCAAGCTGCGCTACAGCCCGTGCGTAGGAGAGTCTAGCGTTCCAGGACGCTACATCGCGTCATGGACAGCCGACTCTCCAACTCTAGGCAACGTCTCCGAGTAGCGCCGACATGACGTCCGCGGCTTTGGGGTCTTCCTCGTCGAGAATCTTGACGTACCGCGTGGTCGCCTGAAGGTCGCCGTGGCCGAGTCGGTACTGCACCCGGGCGAGGTCGACACCCTGGTCGATGAGCCACGACGCGTGGGTGTGACGTACCTGGTATGGCGTGTAGGGGAACGGAAGCCCCGCGTCATCAACGGCCGTGTTCCAGATCCGCCGCCACACGTCCGCGCCCAGGTACTCGGTCGGGTCGTTCCGCCAGGCTGGTGACCACTCACGCGCCGACCGGCCGGTCCGGCGGCGCTTGCGGTCGCGCCCATAGTCCGCGCTCCACTGCTTACACCCTCTGCACCGACATTTGGCGGTCACGTACCCGCCGAGCGTGCCGTGCTTGTAGCGGCGGCCGTTCGGCAACTCATCGGTGAAGCCCAGGGCATTGATCTCCTCCTGGGTGAGCCGGTCCCGACCGGCGGCCTCCATCGAGGCGAACAGCCGCACCGGGAAGATCACCTGGCCGGGCCCGATTCCGTGAAGCGCGATGTGCTCTCGCACCATTACCGAGACCGCACGATCGACCTTGAACCGGCGATGCTCGCCGTTCTTGGTGTACTCCCGCGTGAGAAACCGGTCCCCGGTGGGGTGATACCTCGCGGTCACTTCCACGGTGGACCTACGTACGGCGAGCATGTCCGCGGCGAAGTCGAAGTCCTCAGGGATGAATGAGATCAGCTCGCACAGCCGTGCGCCCGAAGAGACCCCGAGGCGGGCGAGCACCTTCGCGGGCTGGTGCGGAAGCGCGTTGTAGACGCGCAGGAACTGGTCCTTCGTGGCCACAACGATCGGTTTCGCGGGTACGCCCTTCAGCTTGATTCCCCGGACCGGGTTGTCCTTTCGATACCCGTTGTCCCAGGCCATCTGCAGCATCGCCGACAGGGCCGTGCGCGTGTGCAGGATCGTCGTCTGGCTGGCGCCCTTCTCTTTCAGCACCACCGTGAGCAGCCGGTGGATCGTCTCCCGGGAAACCTCGGCGACCCGCTGCTTGCCGACGTACGGGATGACGTGCAGGGTCAAGTGCCGAGCGTAGGTTTCCTTGCTGTTCGCCTCGATGTCGGCGGTGCCGAGGAACATCTCCATATAGGTCGCGAGCGTCACGGTCGCCCTGTCGGCGGGGCTGGTCTCCGCCAGTTGCAGGTGCGCATGCCGCTCGGCGGCCTCGGCTACCTCTAGGGCACGCTCCTCCGTGTCGAACGTTCCCGCGCTCTTGTACGTCCCATCCACAGCCTTGTAGAGCCCTGTGAAGCGCTCGGCCCGGTTCTTCCCTGAGCGCTTGTTGACGTAGGCCATGGCACCAGCTCTCGTTAGATTCCGAGTTAGCCAGAAGGCACTGCAGTCTCCTCCACTGGACTGCACCAACTAACAGAAAAGTGCCTCTGACGTGCTCTTTTGCCTTAATTAGGATAGCTCGTTTCGAACCCACATCTAATTTTGGGTGCACGAGGCCGCGGGTTCGAGTCCCGCCAGCCCGACAGCTCAGGTAACGCTTCCCGGTCAGGTCCGCGTTGCAGCCGCGTGGCGACGGCGCTGGCCAATGGCCCCGCGCAGTTGGCGGTGAGGTGGAGGAGGACTGGCGCGGCCAGGCTGCCGGACCGCGCCAGCAGGGCGGACAGCAGCGCGCCCGCTCCCGCGGTGCCCGCCACGACCGCGGTGAGCGCCGCGATCCTGGCGGCGGGCCCGGTCGCCAGCTGGTTGGCGTCGAGCGCCTCGGCCGTCGGGCGAATGTGCCAGACGCCGAACATGGCGCTGGCCGCTACGGTCGCCGCGGGCTCCGCGAGGACCCGGCGCAGCGCACCTTGCAGCACGCCGCGGAACGCGACCTCCTCCCAGCACACCGTGCCTACCGGGATGCGCAGCAGCACGTGGTAGCCGAGCTGGGCGCCGGTCAGTCCGGCGATGCGCTGGTCACGCAGCACCGGGCGAACGGCCGGCGTGAGCACGGCGGCGCCGTACGCGGCGGCCACCGGCGCGGCGGCCACCGTGCCCAGCCGGAGCCCGGCCCGCAGCCGGTCCGGCCGCAGCCCTAGGTCGTCGCTTGTCAGGCCGCTCGCGGCCGCGGCGGCCAGTGCGGCCGCCGCGGCGAGCGCGTTGACGGCCGGGTACCAGCGCTGGTGCCAGGCCCGGCCGCCAGCGATGTTGTTGTACCAGGTGAGCGCGGCGCAGACGGCGACCGCGAAGGCGATGTCGGCCTTCGGATGGCCGGCCTGCCGGCCAGTCAACGGCGTCACTCCCCAGGCCGGATCAGGCCGCTCTCATAGGCGAAGACGACCGCCTGCGCCCGGTCGCGCAGCCCGAGCTTCATCAGGATGCGGCTCACGTGGGTCTTGATCGTCTGTTCCGCCACGAACAACCGGGTGGCGATCTCCCCGTTGGCCAGGCCGCGGGCGACCAGAACCAGCACTTCGGTCTCGCGGTCCGTCAGCTCCTTGAGGTTCTTGCGGTCCGGGGACCGCGGCGCGCCGAGCCGGGCGAACTCGGCGATCAGGCGCCGGGTCACGCTGGGCGCCAGCAGCCCGTCGCCGGCCGCCACCACCCGCACGGCCTCGGCCAGCTCACCCGCGGAGGCATCCTTGAGCAGGAACCCGCTGGCGCCGGCCCGCAGCGCCTCATAGACGTAGTCGTCCAGATCGAAGGTGGTCAGGATGAGGATCCTCGGCCCGATGTCCAGCGCCGAGATCTGCCGGGTCGCCTGCAGGCCGTCCAGCACCGGCATCCGGACGTCCATGAGGATCACGTCCGGGCGCAGCTCGGCCGCCCGGGCGATGACCTCCTGCCCGTTGACCGCCTCGCCGATCACCTGGATGTCGGGCTGCGCGTTGAGCAGGGTCGAGAACCCCGACCTGACCATGCCCTGATCGTCGGCGACCACGACGCGGATGGTCACGCGGCGTCCCCGTCGCGCGCCTGGCGCACCGGCAGGATGGCCGTCACCAAGAAGACGCCGTCGCCCCCCGGCCCTGCCCGCAGGCTGCCGCCCAGCATCGCGGCGCGCTCCCGCATGCCGACGATGCCGTGCCCGCCCCCGGCGGGACGCGGGCCCGCCGCCGGCTCGCCGCCGTCATTGCGCACTTCGAGGACCAGGCAATCGGGCTGGTACGCCACCCGCACGCTGACCTGCGATCCCGGCGCGTGCCGCATCGCGTTGCTCAGTGCCTCCTGCAGGATGCGATAGGCCGACAAGTCCACACCGTCTGGCAGCGGCACCGGGTTCCCGCTGCCGGTCGCGGTGACGGTCACGCCGCCACTGCGCGCCGAGTCGAGCAACCCGTCCAGGTCGGCCAGCCCCGGCTGCGGCGCGGTGTCAGGCCCGCCGGTGCGGAGCACGCCAAGGACCCGGCGCAGCTCGGCCAGCCCGGTCAGCGCGCTGGCCCGGATCTCGCCGAAGGACTGCACCAGCTCCGCTGGCGGGTCGGCGGTCTTGTACGGCGCCGCCTCCGCCT
>Ga0335075_10000320_pt1 | contig 86578 bp, 80 predicted proteins | sample Lox_Sample_24_FD_206723 | JGI IMG/M metagenome (GOLD analysis project Ga0335075, IMG submission 206723) | Soil microbial communities from Loxahatchee National Wildlife Refuge, Florida, United States - Lox_Sample_2.4 | ecosystem: Environmental > Terrestrial > Soil > Wetlands | place: USA... | reverse complement strand
TTCTGCTCGCAGATGTATTCGTCGATCGTCCAGTCCCGATGGCGCTTTAAGATTCGGGTCGTCGTGTAGGGGTGCGTCAAAGCGATCGGATCAATGATCGTGGTCGTAATTTGCATTGTGTCCGGGTCAAGAAGCTTAAAACGCTCGAGGATGCGCATCTTGTCGCTATGCGGGGTGATCATATCGATGGTCGTGGCCGGGGAGAAGCCGACGGACTCGACCACTAGCGTTTTTCCTTCCCAATGGCCGACAGACGATCCAAAAAATGTGGGATCGGGGTCGGCGGGAAGCGGGCGTCCGTCCGTGTAGATGTGCCGCACGATCATGTAAGCCTCGCCGACAATGGTCACCTGGCCGGGAGTGAGCAGAAACTCATACGGATAAGGCTGGCCCATGATTTCGGGCATGCCGGGCGGCAGGCAGTTCGCGGCGGAAGTGTCCTGCCCGGCGTGAGCCTTTAAAACTGCCACCTTGGCGGCCCATGCGGGGGTGAGAGGCAGTGGTGGGGGACCTTGAAAAACAGGGAATTTCGATGAGCGCTTGATGGTCGGCGCCTTTACTTTCTCTCCTGGTTTAACGACCAGCGACTCGCCTTCTCCTCCGAGAGGCGCTTCCCAGACGCCGGTGAAGTCGGGCAATTTGGCAAGCGCCGCCCAGTCCGCAGCGGTGGGAGCGGGGCGTTTGTAGTCTTGCCAATCTTGAGCTGGAGCAATAGAGACGAACAGTGCCGCGGCGAGCGCGACGACAGCGAACCGCCCAAAATGCTTCGATGTTTGCTTGGCCACCGCGGTCACCCCCCAATCCGAATTACCACCTATTTACGACCGCGAAAAATAACAAGGTGCGGGGCAGAAAGCAATCTCCAAAAAGAAGGTCGTTCAAAGATTGCCGCGCTATTGCTTAGCCTTAAAAGGCTGCGTCCTGCAAGTTCTACTTAGACAGGATCGGAGAGGGCTTGCCCCACTCGCCGCTAAATACGAATGAGGAAACCGGCTTGCGCTGGCGAGGTCCGAGTTCGCGTTCTCTGAGCTGTTCGGGAAGCGCCGCCGGATCGCCTGGATAACCGAGCGCGATTCCGGCCACGGCGTCAAATCCTTCCGGGATGTGAAAGACGTCGCGCGCTTTATCGGGAAGGATCCCGGCCATCTGATGGATTTGCAATCCCAACGCCGTGGCTTGCAACGCCAAGGTTGCCGCGGCCTGCCCTACATCGTGGTATGCGTGGCGATTATCCTGCCCGTTATGCTGGAATTTTAACGCGGCCACGCTGATTGCCAACACCGGAGCGCTCAGCGCCCAACTCTGGTTGAATTCCACGAAGCATTCGAGCACACGCTTGAAATTCGCGGGATCGTCCTTGGTGGCGATGATGAAATACCACGGCTGCGCGTTGTACGAAGATGCTGCCCAACGCGCGGCTTCAAACAGCGCACGGAGCTTTTCAGGCTCGACCGGCCGAGCATCAAAGGCGCGCGGGCTCCATCGATGCGTAAGAATTTCGTGGATCGGTGTCTCGGTAGGAGCAGGATTCTTCCGCTCAGCCATCAATCATCATCCTCCCTTAAATTTTGGAAAGCGTAATTATGGACTAAATGAGTGCGCCGGTCGATACCCCCGCCGATACTTCGGTGCGGGGGTTCCAATCCAGACGCGCAATCCGCAAAAGTCGTACCGACGGCATCAATAGCCTGGGCGAGCAGATGGCTAGGGCTTTTGGCAAGGGCGCAGAAGCACTTCGCTCATGAAGCTTTGCGGAGATTGCGTCAGGATCGCAGCTACCGCATGGGCTACGTCGTCCGGCTGCAGCATCTTGCTTTTATCTCGCCCGGACGGGAAGGAAAAGTCGGTGGCCACCGAGCCGGGGCAGATAGCGCTGACGCGAATGCCGTGCGCGCGCAAATCCTCGGCCATGCAGCCGGTGAGCCCTAACAGACCCCACTTCGACGCGCAGTAAACCGCGCCGCCCGAGAATGTGTTTTTTCCAGCAAGCGATGCGATATTCACGATGTGCCCGCGCCCCATCCGGATCATTCCTGGCGCCACGGCGTGAGATAGCAGGAACACGGCCTTTAAATTGGTGTCTAACACACTGTCCCATTTCGAGGTATCGGCATCCTGAACGGGTGCAAAGTAGCCGATTCCAGAGTTGTTGATGAGTATCTCGATGGGCCCAAGGGAGCGCTGCGTGGTCGTGACAAGGTTGTCGAGGTCGGCCGGGCGTGTGACATCAGCCTCGATGGCAATAGCTTCGGAGCCGGTCCGCCTGCATTCGTTTGCGGCCGATTCGAGCTGCTTGGCGTTGCGTCCACAGAGGCTCACCCGCGCGCCCATTGACGCCATACGGCGAGCGATGGCCAAACCGATGCCGCGGCTCGCGCCTGTTACAAGAGCAATTTTGCCGTCGAGAGGTCGATCCATGTCGATAACGCTTTCCGCCGGGTGACTCTACGGCCTGTCGGAACATCTCACCATTCTGGTGACGTCGTCAAGCGGGCACCAGCGCGGCAGGCGTAAGGTATTCATGGATTCGGACTTGCGCGGGTTGGGAGCTTTCCCTATAATCCCGACGATTTACTATAAATGTGGCATCCTACCCGGCAGTGGTTCCGACTGCGATCGGCCACCCGATGAACAATTAGCCCAGGAGGCACAAAAGGGACCATGCGAAAGCATCTCAATCGAATTGTAATAGCGGTTGCAGCTCTCAGCGTGGTGCCTCTCTCGATTTGGGCAAGCCCGCAGGCCGCCCAGCAGTCCAAAGCGCCTTCGTACACCATGCCGGAGTACAACCAGTTCACTTCCTGCCAATCCGAGAAGGATCCCACTAGCAAGATCAAGTGTCTGGATAGTTTCGTGAAGCAGTTTCCCAACTCCACGCTGATGCAATACGTGGACGAGATTTACTACCAGACCTACTACCAGCTGAAGGATTACAAGGACGCAATCACGTATGCGGACAAGCTGGTGGCTCTCGGCGATAAGGCTGATTTGCCTCGCCGGGTTCAGGCCATTCAAGCGCGCGTGCAGTTGTTTCCGTACGCGTATACTTCGCAGAGCCCGGACCTGCAGGATCAGCTCACCAAGCAGCGCGATGCGGCCTTGCAGGGCGCCAAACTTCTGGAGCAGTACAAAAACTCTCCCGGCTCTAAGCTGACGGACGATCAATATAAAAAATATCTGGCAGTGTTTTACGCGGCCGCCGGATATGCCGACCTGCAGCTTAAGGACAATACCGATGCCGTGCAGGCTTTCAAGTCTGCGCTGGAGAACGATCCCACTGACGCGGTTTCCGAGTACCGTCTGGGCCTGGCCTACCTGGCGCTGACGCCTCCGGATTCGCTCGACGGATTCTGGGCGCTGGCCCGCGCCGTTGATCTGAAGGTTCCTGATGCAGACAAGGTGCAGGACTATCTTCGCCGCGCGATGCTGGCGTATCAGCAGCCGGGGTGCGTCTCGCAAATCGATCCGCAGCTCAGCAATCTTCTGCAACTTGCGGCCAATGCTCCGCAGAGGGCGGCCACGTGGACGATTCCCAGCGCGGACGATCTGAACAAAATCCGCAACAACGATCAGGCGAGTAACATCGTCTCGGTGATCAACACGCTGAGCACTGCGGGAGCCAACGCGAATCTAACGTGGCTGGCGATCTGCGGCGCTGAATATCCAGAAGTGGTCGGGAAGATCATCGACGAGACCCCGGCCGATGGCTACGTCGACTTCATGGTCTACAGTGGGGCCACCGCTGCTGAAATGCAGGCGGCGACCACCGCTAACATGGACGTGAAGGTCTGGACCACTACGCCTCCGCCGACCGCGGCCCCTGCTGCGCCAGCCAATGGCGCCGCGCAGACCCCGGCTCCGGCGATCACACCGCAGCCGGATGTCACCCGTCTGAAAAAGGATGATGGCATCCGTTTCTCGGGAACATTGGTGAGCTACGATCCCTCGCCGTTCATGCTGCATTGGGACCAGGTGAAAGTAGATCCGAGCATCATTCCTAAAGAGACGCCCACAAGGCACGGCTCGCACCGGTAGCGAATCGGTTTTCGGAAAAAAACGACTAGCCGGTTCTTCAGCTTTCGGGCTGAAAGAACCGGCTTTTTTGTTGGCGTGACCTTAGCGCTTTAATTGGGACGGAGAGGGTCGGCGACTCGCTCAGTGCCGCCGGTTGTTGGAGCGATCGAGATGGTATTCATTGATTTTGCGGCTCAGCGTGTTGCGGTGAATGCCTAGAACCTTAGCGGCGCGGCATTGATTGCCGTTGGATCGCTCCAACACTCTTTTGATGAACTTCTTTTCGAACTCCGTCACCGCTTCTTCCAGCAGGATCCCGCGTTCCACCATCATGCCGACCAGGGCTTCCAGTTGCTCTTTCACGTGTGCACGCTCCACGGGACGGTGCCCGCCAAGTGACGCGTTTCGGGTTAATCGAGTGCGTGGCCGGTGATGCGCTCGTAGGCCTCCCGGTATTTCGCCGTCGTCGCTGAAACCACTTCCGCCGGCAGCGCAGGGGCAGGAGGCTGCTTATTCCATCCGATCTTCTCCAGGTAATCGCGGACGTATTGTTTGTCAAAAGAAGGCTGCGAGTGGCCAGGCGCGTATCGATCGGCGGGCCAGAATCGCGAGGAATCCGGAGTCAGTGCTTCGTCGATCCAGATCAACTGGTCGCCCTGCAGTCCGAACTCGAATTTCGTGTCGGCCAGGATAATGCCGCGTGCCTCGGCATGTTTCACCGCGCGGTTGTAGATCTCGATGCTCGTGTCGCGAAGCTGCTCCGCGAGTTTGCGGCCCACGCGCGCGGTGGTTTCCTCAAAGGATATGTTTTCGTCGTGCCCGGTGGTCGCTTTCGTGGATGGCGTGAAGATCGGCTCGGGCAAGCGGTCCGATTCGCGCAGCCCGGCGGGCAGGGGAATGCCGCAAATCTTGCCGGTTTTTTGATAATCCTTCCATCCTGAGCCGGTGATGTATCCGCGCACCACGCATTCGATCGGAGCGGGGTCGGTGCGCTTCACCAGCATGGCGCGGCCCTTGAGCGCCTCGGCATACGGCGCGAGTTCGCCGGTAAATTCGGTCGCAGTGATTACGTGATGCGGCACCACGTCCGCTAATTTCTCAAACCAAAAGACGGAAAGCTGCGTCAGCACCCGCCCTTTGTCTGGAATTGGAGTGGGCAGCACCACGTCAAAGGCGGAAAGCCGGTCGGTGGCGACGATGAGGAGCTTATCGCCGAGTTCGTAGATGTCTCGTACCTTACCGCGTCCGCGGAGCTTAAGTCCGGGAAAATTCGTCTGCGAAACGACAGCATTCATTTGCGGAGAAGCCAATGGTTTATCCTCGCTTGCGGGAGGGCGGTATTCTAGCGCAGAGAGAATGCGTGTCAACCGCTAAAGCGTTCATGCGGTTGATCGAGTTTTGCGATGATGCGCGCCCGCCCGCTGTGCGGCTCGCGCCGGATGGCGACCGCTGAAATTTTGCCGCGAGAGAATTACGCGGCGTTGCTCGCTGCGTTCGCTGCGCTGGGCTCAGCGGACGCGGCGTCCGACTCTTCCCATTTTACCGAAACCAGCTTGGAGACGCCCGGTTCCTGCATGGTGACACCGTAAAGCACCGATCCCATTTCCATGGTGCGCCGGTTGTGGGTAACCACGATGAATTGAGTTTGGGCGCACATATCCCCGAGCATCTTGTTAAAGCGGCCCACGTTGGCCTCGTCGAGCGGCGCGTCCACTTCGTCGAGGATGCAGAACGGGCTGGGCTGATATTTGAACACCGCTATTAACAGTGACAGCGCGGTGAGCGCTTTTTCGCCGCCGGACAGCAGCAGCACGTTTTGCAGGCGCTTGCCCGGAGGCTGCGCCACGATGTCAATGCCCGCGTCTCCGGAACTGTCTGGTTCGCTTAGCCGCATCTCGCCGTGTCCGCCGCCGAAAAGCGTATGAAAGGCGATGGCGAAATTCGAGTTGATCACCTGGAAGGCTTCCTCGAATTTCTGCCGCGAAACCTGATCGAGTTCGTTGATGGTGAGCTGCGTGTTCTGAATGGATTGGACGAGATCGTCGCGTTCGCGCCGCAGGAATGTTTCGCGCTCCTCGCTCTCGCGGAATTCCTCGAGAGCCATCATGTTCACGGGCCCCATGGCTTCCACGCGCGCCTTCATTTCGTTGTAGCTGGTTTCGGCGGCCACCAGATCTTCGCCCACGAGCATCTGCTGCGTCTCGACCATCAACTCCTCGGGCTGCAGGTTGAGTTCCGCGACGCAGGTCTGGCGAAGGTAATCGCGGTCCGCATCATTGCGCGCTTTTTCGACGTGACGCTGGCTGCGATCGGCGCGAAGCTCGTCGAGCGATTGCCGGCGGCCTCGCAACGTCTCCTCGATCTGGCCCGCGCGCTTCCGCGCCGTCTCCCATTCCGCTTCAAAGGTTGCTTTGCGTTCTTCCAATCGCGTCTTTTCGCTGCGAAGCTCTTGCACCAGTTGCGCCAGCTGCCCGCACGATGATTCGATTTCCTCTTTTTGGCGTGCGAGACTCGCATGCTGCGCGTGCAGCGATTCCACGCGCGAGTTCGCCGCGGCCACTTCGTCGGCGAGCCGCTGCTCGGCCGCTTCCGCGCTGGCCAGCCGTTCTGAGACGGTGGCCAGTTCCTCGCGGCTGCCGACCACGCGTTCCTGCAATGATTGCAGGCTCAAGCGCGTGGCGCTGAGTTTCTCCGCGGCGGCTGCTGATTCCGCTTCGGCTTGCGATCGCGATTGCAGCGCGGATGCATGTTGCGCCCGGCAGCGCTCGGCGCGCTCTCGGGCTTTCTCAGCTTCGGCGCGGAGGCGGTTGATTTCCTCGCGTCCGGCTAAGAGTTGCCGGCTGGTGCGAGAAAATTCGGCGCGAGCCTGGTCGCGCTGGTGAGCGGCGGCCACCAGCGCTTTTTCCGCTTCAAGATGTTGTGCGGTGGCTAGAGAAAGCTGCGATTCGGCCGCCGAGATTTCTTGAGCAACGGCGGTTAGAGCCATTTGCTGTTGGTCCACGATAGCCGCGAGCCGCGCTACTTCCGATTCGTAATGGCGCAGCTCGCGCTTGAGCGCAAGCGGGCCGGCATCACCCTTTCGTCCGCCGGAAACCATGCGGCCATGGTAGCAAGTGCCGTCGGCGGTCAGAAAATAGCTATGCGGGTTTTCCCGCGCCATGCGTTCAGCCACTTCGGCGTTTTCTACGACGTACGCGGTCCGCAGTTTGGTGAGGAAATACTTCGTCGCCGGCCCGAGCGGGTCGCGGAAATCCACCAACCGGTCCAGGCGCGCGAGAACGCCCTCGGCTAGCGGCAGTTCCGCTTCTGCTTCGGGCATGTGAATATTCAAGGTGCGCAGGGAATCGACGAAGAATGTGGCGCGTCCGCCCACCTCTTCGCGGAGCAGCGCAACGCCGGCGCGGGCGTGATCGAATGTTTCGACGACTACATATTCGAGTTCTTCGCGCAGGAATTGTTCGATCGCTGCTTCGTATTTTTCCTGCACTTCGGCGTAGTCGGCCAGCAGGCCAACGGCGCGAAATCCTCCGGTGGTGTCGCCATCCGAACCGTTCCCACTGGAGGCGAAGAGTTTTTGGACCGCGTCGGCCGTGTACGTGCGTTCGCTAAGAATGCGTTCGAGCGAGGCTTCCCGGGCGCGCTCGCCGGAAAGTTCCTGGCGGGTGCGTTCCAGCTGAGAACTGGTTTGCTTTTGAGACTCCCGAAGTGCGCCGATGCGCGACTGCGCTTCACGAACGGCGGCCGCTAACTGCCGCGATTGATTCTCCGCGTCGGTGAACGCTGCTTCTGAGTTGGTGGCGCGCGCTTCGAGCGCGGCGCATTCTTCTTCGATTGCGCGAAGCGCCTCGGCCTGCTGCGCCTCGGCTGTCGAATGCCGCGCCGCCGCTTCTTCCGCTTGCAGCGACTCGGCTTGCGCGCGCGCCGACTCTTCGACCAGTCGAGCGGAGAGGTTGCGCAGTTCCACGATATGCCGCTCGAGTTGGGCTTGTTCGGCGGCGCTCGATGAAACGAGTTCAGCGGATTCCCGCAGCATCGCCTCGAGTTGCGCGGATTGCTCGCGGAGCGCGGCCAATGATTCGCGTTGCGCGCCGACGCGTGCGGCCAGCTCCGCAGACTGACTTGCCGCCTGCTCGACCTCAGCGGACAGCGCGTTGATGCGTGATTCAAGCTGCGCCGTCTGCTCCCGGTTGAAAGTGATGCGGTTCTCGGCGCGGTCCAGGTCGAGAGAAGCTTGGCCCAATAGATTGTGCGTTTGCCGCAACTCGCCTTCGAGTTCGTAAGTGCGCCCGGTCAGCCGTTCCTGCTCGTCGGACATTTCTTGCACAGCGTGGGCTTCGCGCGATTCCGCCGCGTCCATTTCGCGCAGTAGGTTTTCAAGGCGCGCCGCCTCGATATCCAGATGTTCGGCCTTGCTGGCAAGCACCACGCGCAAAAGGCTGCGCATTTGATCGCGGATTTCCGCGTAGCGGCGCGCTTTGGACGCCTGTCGCTTCAGCGACGCGACCTGCTTTTCCACTTCCACAAAGATATCGTTGACGCGAGAAAGATTGATCTTCGACGCTTCGAGTTTGGCTTCGGCGAGCCGCCGCTTGGTCTTGTACATGGTGATTCCAGCGGCTTCCTCGATGATCGCGCGCCGGTCCATCGGCTTGGAATTCAGCACCTGCCCGATGCGGCCCTGCTCGATGATCGCGTAGCTATCGGGGCCCAGTCCGATACCCATAAAAATCTCTTGCACGTCACGCAGCCGCGCCGTGCGCCCGTTGATCAGATATTCGCTTTGTCCGGATCGGTACAGCCGCCGGCCCACAACTACTTCTCCGGGACGGAAATGAATGGATGGTTTGGATTCACCGCGCCTGCGCCCCTTGCGCTTAAAACCCGCGGCGTCAGCGGTAGATTCCGCGAATTCCGCTGACGATGGCGTCTCCGGTTCGGCGGCATCCGAATCGGCCGTCGAAAAGCGTTCAGCCGGTGATTCAGCAACTTCAAAGCTTTCGCCATCAGCCGCACGCAGAGCCGCGTCCTGCCGTCCATCGATTACCTTCGCTACCGCTTCTGAAAGTTCGGGATCTACCAGCGTGAGAGTCACTTCCGCCATTCCCAAGGGAGGCCGTTTGGCGGTGCCGTTAAAAATGCAATCGGACATGCGCTCGGCACGAAGCATTTTGTGGCTCTGCTCGCCCAGTACCCAGGTGACGGCGTCGACCACGTTTGATTTCCCGCACCCATTCGGCCCGACGATGCAGGTGATGCCGCTGCCGCTAAAGGTGATAGGCGTCTTTTCGAAGAAGGACTTGAATCCAAACAGCTCGACTTTACGAAGTTTTAACACCAATCCCTCGCATGGTCTGCTCTCTCTGCGGAATAACGCAGGAGATGCTTCGGTCTTATCTTGTTACGGAGGTATTCCGGGACAGAAACGTAGGGAGGGACTATGATTGATGGCCCTTCCGCCTGGCGCTACCGGATCGGCGGTTACGGGACCACAAATTAACATGGCTCTTGCAGCAAGTAAAGCGGGCTTTTTGCACGCGATTGTCAAATAGTGTCACTGCTTGGCTCGTCAGGCAGCTTCATCGCTCTGCAGATTACGTACCGGGCTCAATAAAATGGTCCCAGCGGCCGAGCGCAGTTACCGTAGGGCGTACATCTTTTAGACGCCGGCCGCCAATCAAAATCCTAAAAGAGTGACGCGCCTTGCGCTGATGAGTTGAGCTGCGAACATTCTGGTACCATAACGAGGTATCGCAGTTCGTAAATTACTGAGATTACGCAATTAAGACTGGCATCGGTACTTTCGATCCGTTGACTTGGTCCGAAATGCCGCCTAGCATGGCGCGATTCAAAGGGGGATAGTTGAACGGCAATGCGCATGCGCGACTGCGCCGAATCGTGCTGAGTTTGGCGGTATTAGGCGCCATCCTTGCCTTTTCGCTGCTCGGGTTGCATCCTCCTCACGGAAAACCAGTTAGTGCGCCAAGCACGGAGTTTTCGGCGGCGCGCGCGCTGGATGTGCTCCACCGCGTCTTGCCGGACGATACCCCGCACCCTCTCGGTAGCACAGCAAACGATGCCGTTCGCGGGCGGATCATGTCCGAGCTAACGCGGCTTGGGTACGAGCCGGTCGTTCAATCGGCGTTTGTTTGCAGCACCACGGGAACCTGCGCCACGGTCAACAACATCGTTGCCCGTCTCGACGGCACTGAGCCGGATGAGGCGGTGCTTATTGCCGCGCATTATGATTCCGTTCCCGCCGGTCCGGGAGATTCTGACGATGGTGTCGGTGTCGCCGCGGTGCTGGAGATTGCGCGAGCACTGAAGGCTATGCCGCCGCCGCGCCATTCGATTATTTTGCTGCTCGATGACGGCGAGGAAGCCGGCCTGTTGGGTGCCCGGGCCTTTGTGCAATCTGATCCGTGGGCCCGGGAGGTTCGCGCGGCTGTCAACTTGGATGATCGAGGGACCTCTGGACCCAGCTTGATGTATGAAACCGGTAGCAACAACGCCTGGGCGGTTCATCTCTATTCTCGTCATGCCATTCGCCATCTCGCGAGCTCGATTTTTTACGCCGTCTATAAGCAGCTTCCGAACGACACCGATTTCACAATTTTCAGGGACGCGGGCTATCAAGGATTGAATTTCGCGTTCATCGGGCATGTGGCTCGCTACCACACGCCTCTCGATAATTCCGCGAACGTAAGCGTAGCCAGCTTGCAAGATCAGGGTTCCAACGGGCTCGCGTCGATTGATGCGCTCGCCAACGCCAATTTATCTCCCGCTCCTGACGCCGATGCTGTTTATTTCGACCTATTTGGCCGCAAACTTGTGCATTGGCCCGGTTCTTGGTCGCTCGGAATAGCGATCTTGGCAGCGGTACTACTAGCGGGCCAAGTGGGTTGGCTGTTTTACGCGAAACGCCTCTCGCTAGGACAGGCTCTCTGGGGATTGATCGGATGGTTTGCCCTTTTCGTTGGGGTTGGCATCGTCGGGCTGGCCTTACGGGGCATTCTGGCCTTCGCTGGAGCGGTGCCAGTGCAATGGGTAGCGCACCCGCTGCCGGCAGAAATCGCGTTTGCCCTTCTCGGTATCGCTTCCGCAATCGTTTTGGAGTCGTTCGTGGCCAAGAACGCGGGCTTTTGGGGACTCTGGAGTGGGGTTTGGGCGTGGGGCGCAGTGCTTTCGCTCATTCTGTCCACGGAAAGTCCCGGGCTCAGCTACGTTTTTGTGGCTCCCACAATCGTGGCAGTCATCGCAAGTCTGCCCGCTGTGTTCGACGCGAAGGAACACTCTTGGACGCGGGATATCGCTCTCCTTCTGCCCCTAATTGCGTCGGCAATCGTGCTGATGCCGCTTATTCTGCTGCTCTACAGCGCGCTCGGCAGCCAGTCGTTTGTGGCGATTGCACTCGCGGCGGTAGTGCTCGTCACGCCACTGATTCCGCTTTGCTCCCAGCTGCGGCAGATCTTAGGATTTAGCGGTGTCCTGGTGCGATGGTCTCCGGTATTGGCGATCGGGCTGGCTGCGTTTGCGGCGGTGGCCGTTCCAGCGTATTCCGCCAAGTCTCCGGAACGCGTTGATTTCGAGTACGCTCTGGATGCCGATTCGGGAATGGCTCGCTGGATCGTCGAGCCCGAGTCGGGGCGGTTACAGGCGCCTATTCAGCTGGCTGGATCGTTCCAGCGAACGCTTCACGGTGCGTTTCCCTGGGACGACAGCGCTAGCTATGTAGCGGACGCGCCGCATCTCGACCTGTCTCCCCCCACGTTTACAATCCTCAGCTCTTCCGCGGAAGGGAATCGGAGGAGCTACACGGCGCTATTGCAGTCCGAGCGCGGCGCGCCGGATGCAGCCGTGCTATTTCCGCCTGGCGCAGACGTACAATCCGTGCGCATGCAGGGCCATCGTCTTCAGCCGGAATCGCCGCGCGTGATCCAATATCTGAATGGATGGACCGTCTACTCTTGTCCCAGCATGCCCACTGCCGGAGTCAACCTCCGCTTCACTCTGCCCATGGGAAAAATGGTGGAAGTGACTGCCGTGGATCGTTCGTATGGGTTGCCCTCCGTCGGCGCTTTCCTGGCGAACGCCCGCCCGCTGACCGCCACACCCTCCCAGAATGGCGACGTAACCCTTGTGAGCCGTCGCGTTCAGCTCTTCCCGTAACGTTTCGCCTTAGAGACACGCGCAAGATACGCGTGCAGGCACATCTGAGAGTTAAGTCGCTTGCAAAATGAAAGTGTTCTTTGATATGGTGCCGTGTGCCCAGGAGGCCAAAACCGAAACGCCGTTCGAGCTGCCCCGTCAGCGTGGCGTTAGAGACTCTAGGAGACCGCTGGTCGCTGCTAATCGTTCGCGACATGATGGTGCGCGCTTACCGTACTTTCAAAGAGTTTCAGGAGTCGGGCGAGGGCATCGCGACGAACATTCTTGCCGATCGTCTGCGGAAGCTCCGGGCCGCGGGAATCATCATCACCGAGCCGGATTCGGAGGATGGCAGGCGAGTCACTTACCGGCTGACCGAGAAGGGAATCCAGCTCGCGCCAGCTCTGCTAGAGCTGCTGATTTGGGCCGCGCAACACGAAAATACGGACGCGCCGTGCGCGGCGATTGAAGTGATGGCGCGGAATCGTTCGGCAATTGTTGCTGAAGTTCAGCGCCGCTGGGCCGAACGCGACGATCGACCGTTGCAAGTGGATGGGCGCTGGGTCTGGCCCTGAGAAGAGATTGGCTGCTTATTGGAACCGGAGGAAACGATGAGCAAAGTTCGCGTATTGGTAGGCACCCACAAGGGCGCGTTTATTTTGACGTCGGACGGAAAACGGAAGAATTGGGAAGTCAGCGAGCCGCTTTTCGCCGGTTGGGAGATTTACCACATGAAGGGGTCTCCCGCTGATCCCAACCGGATTTACGCATCGCAAACCAGCGGTTGGTTCGGCCAAATCATTCAGCGCTCCAGCGACGGCGGAAAAAGCTGGGAAACGCCAGGCGGTGAAAAAACGCCAACTCCGGGCGAGTTTCCTTCTGGGGCGAGCAATAAGTTTGTCTACGACGTTTCGGCGCAAACAGGCAAACCGCTGACAACGCATCAGTGGTACGACGGCACGCAGCATCCCTGGGAATTCAAGCGCGTCTGGCACCTGGAACCCTCGCTCACAGATCCGGACACGGTATATGCTGGAGTAGAAGATGCCGCGCTGTTTAAATCGACTAACGGCGCGCAAACCTGGCAGGAACTCGCCGGGCTTCGCGGACACGGCACAGGTTCAAAGTGGGGCCCCGGCGCGGGCGGAATGGGGCTGCACTCCATCCTGCTGGATGCGAAAAATCCGCAACGCATGTACATCGCGATCTCCGCGGCCGGCAGCTTCCGCACCGATGATGGCGGCACGACCTGGAAGCCCATTAATAAGGGTTTGCGGTCAAACTACATTCCCGATCCCGAAGCCGAGATTGGCCACTGCGTGCATCACATCGCGCTGCACCAATCGCGGCCGGATGTCGTGTTTATGCAAAAGCACTGGGACGTGATGCGCACGGACAATGCCGGCGATCAGTGGACGGAAGTGAGCGGCAATCTGCCAACCGATTTCGGGTTCGTGATCGACGTGCACGCGCATGAACCTGAAACCATTTACGTAGTACCGATCAAGAGCGATGGGCACCATTTCCCGATCGACGGCAAGTTGCAGGTCTATCGCAGCCGCACCGGGGGCAATGAGTGGGAGCCACTGACCAAGGGCTTGCCGCAACGCGATTGCTACGTCAACGTCTTGCGCGATGCCATGGCTATCGACTCGCTCGATTCCTGCGGCGTTTACTTTGGCACGACCGGCGGACAGGTCTATTGCTCTTCCGATTCGGGCGACACCTGGACACCGATTGTTGAAAACCTGCCGGCTGTATTTTCGGTTGAGGTGCAAACACTGCCATGATCCGCGTGGTCTTGCCTGCGCATTTGCGGACGCTGGCGCGGGTTGACGGCGAGGTGCAGGTCGAGGTGGATGGCGAAGCAACGATCGGTTCGGTGCTGGACGCGCTCGAAGATCGTTACCCTGTGTTGCGCGGCACGATTCGCGATCACGTTACCCGCGAGCGCCGCGCGTTCCTGCGCTATTTCGTCTGCGCCGAGGATTGGTCGCTGGAACCGCCGGGAAAGCTCTTGCCGGAGGCCGTGGTGACTGGTGCGGAGCCCGTTTTCGTTATCGGCGCGATCGCCGGCGGCTGACGGGTGTGCAGTTTGGGCTAGCGCCTTAATACCGCGCACTAAATTATTTCAATTTCTTGAAACCCGCAGCCGCCTCAGCTAAGTCTCATATCCAGCGAAGTTGCACCAAGGCATTGCAATCCGCGGATGACGGTTGTATGTTGCCGGGCGGTCCAATCGAGGCTAATTTACGGATTGCAAGAAATGTTCGGGGGAATGCCTCGGGTGCGAACGGAACAATCGATTTTCCAAGAATTGCAACGATGAGAGGAAACTCTGCCCATGCAGAAATCCATTAGCAGGAAGTGGTGCGTCGCCGGTCTTCTGGTGGCGCTATCGGCAGCCACGGCAATGGCCAAGAAGCCTGGCCGCGTCGACAATGAGACGCTCAAGAAGGCCGCCGACAGCAGCGATTGGCTGAGCTATGGCCACGACTATTCGGAGCAGCACTACAGCCCACTCAAGGATATCAACGACGGCAACGCCAGCAATCTCGGCCTCGCGTGGTATTACCAAACCGAGGACGATCCAGGCACGGTGGAAGGATCTCCTATCGAGTCCAACGGAACGATTTACTTCACCGCGACGTGGGACGCCCTCTACGCCGTTGATGCTCGCACAGGCCAGCTCAAGTGGAAGTGGATTCCGAAAGTGAGCCACGAGAATTTTTCGCCGATGAATCCGAACGCTACCGACCGTATCCGAGTCGGCCCCAGCGTCTGCTGCGGCCCCGCGAATCGCGGCGTGGCGATCTACGACGGCAAGATCTACATGGGCACCCTGGATGGCCGTCTGATCGCCTTCGACGCGGCTACCGGTAAGATCGTTTGGCAGATTCAGTCCGCGCCAGAGGGCCAGGATTACAGCATCACCGGCGCGCCTCGCATCGTGAAGGGCATGGTGGTGATCGGCAACGCCGGCGGCGAATACGCGGTCCGCGGCTACGTCGATGCCTATGACGCCGAAACCGGGAAGAAGATCTGGCGCACCTACACAGTGCCCGGTAATCCCTCGAAACCTTTTGAAGATCCGTTCCTCAAGCGCGCGGCGAAGACCTGGAAGGGCGGCGATTGGTGGAAACTGGGTGGGGGCGGAGCCGTGTGGAACGCCATCACCTACGATCCCAGGACCAACCTCGTTTACCTTGGCAGCGGCCAAGGCGGTCCTTGGGTGCAGAAGTATCGCAGCCCCGAGGGCGGAGTGAACGAATGGCTCTGCTCCATCATTGCGGTGAACGCGGACACGGGGAAATACGTCTGGGCCTATCAGACCACGCCGGCCGACAACTGGGATTACGATGCCACGCAGGACATGATTCTTGCGAACTTGAAGATCGACGGCAAAATGCGCCACGTGATCATGCAAGCGCCGAAGAACGGTGTTTTCTACGTTCTCGATGCCAAGACCGGCCAGTACATCTCCAGTGCTCCCTACACCAAAGTCACTTGGGCCACCAGCTTCAATCCGAAGAACGGAATGCCGACGATCAACAAAGCCATGATTTACGGCGAGAGCGGCACGCTCGTCTGGCCCGGCCCTGCGGGCGGACACAGCTGGTATGCCATGTCGTTTAATCCCAATACCGCCTTAGCTTACATTCCGGAAATCAAGAGCACCTTCCTCTATAGGCAGGCGCCGGACTTCAAACCCGAAATGGGTGTGTACAAGTGGGGGATCACGCTTGCGCCACCCAAGCCACTGCCCGGTGCCGCGCCGCCGTCGCGTCCCGGACCGGGGGGCTCTGCGCTGGAGGCGTGGGATCCGGTCACCGAGTCCCAGCGCTGGAGCGCTGAGAACTACGGCGGCAGCAACGGCGGCACCATGACCACGGCGGGAAATCTTGTTTTCGCGGCCTCGCAAGAGGGCGATTTCGCGGCCTTCTCCGCGGACACCGGCAAAAAGTTGTGGGATGCCAAGGTACTGCCTGAAACCGGCAATCCGATCACGTACAGCATTGACGGCAAGCAGTACGTTTCCGTTCTCGCTGGACGCGCCGGCAAGAGCCGCCTCTACACCTTTGTTGTTGGCGGGACTGAGCCGATGCCTGAGATCCCGAAACAAACTTTCCGGTTCGGCCCTCCGCCACCGCCACCCCAGCCGCACCACGACGACAATAACTAACACTAGCCGTAAATCGCAGCATCAATCGAGCCCGGCGGCGCAAGCTTCCGGGCTCTTTTTTTTGGGGCGCGAAGAATCGCACCGCGGGCTTTGACCACAGTGTGCTGCCGAGCCGCGGCCGTTGCGCGGAAGAATCGAATCCGTTACGTTATTCGCATTCGCTTGCGGAGGTCCGTGATGAAATCCTGCCCGGCGGTCATGTGTTTTTCGCTCGCAATCATTTTGGCTGTCGCCCTGCCATCGGCGGCGCAGGAAGTTTCCGCACCTCCAGTCGAAGGCGTGGTCCACTTCCGCCGCATTGGCACAACCATCGCCTGTGGAGGCGCTACGACGCCCTCGGCCATCGCGGAAATCAAGAAGATGGGATTTGCCTCGGATATTAGTCTGCGGCTTTCCAGCGAGCCGGGCGCTAACGTTGAGACCGAGGCGGCCGCCGCGAAAGCCGCAGGGCTCCGCTACTACCACATTCCGTTTGATGAGCACCATCCCAGTGATGCGGCGGTGGATAAGTTCATCCAGGCGATCACCACTCCCGGCGTTGAGCCCGCGTACATTCATTGTTCGGGGGGAAATCGCGCCTCGACGATGTGGTTTATCAAGCTGATGGTGGTCGATCACTGGAGCGCCGACCGCGCTTACAAAGAGGCCAGAGAACTCGGCATGAAAAATCCAGCGATGAAAGCTTTCGGCATCGAGTACGCCCGCACGCACAGGCGCCCCGCCGCCCCTGGTGGAGCGGTGGAGTAGCATCGGCCCAGCGACCACCCCGCACACAAGATTTATGTCCGGCGAGCGCTCGTTGCGCTACACTCGCGGGCAATGTTTCGCAGCCTGCTGGCCATCCTCGCGGGCCTTGCAACGCTCACCGTGGCGTCGTTTGCTATCGAAGCGCTCACCGATCCACTCCTGATGCATCTGTTTCCGCGCACTCTGCCGGACGCTGCCGCGCTCAGCCACAGCCTTCCGGCGAATCTCGTCATGTTTGCCTACACATTCGCGGCCATTGTGCTCGGTGGCTACGTCACTGCGTGGATCGCCACCAGCGCCAAAGTCCACCACGCGGTTGTGATGGGCGTGATCGAGGCTGTGTTTACGGTCTGGCTGCTTTCAACAAGGTTTCACCAGGCACCGCTACTGGCTTTGACCAAGGGCGTGATCGTATGCATTCCCTCCGCCTGGCTGGGCGGAGTGCTTCGAGCCCGCCGCGTGCCGCGCATCGCACAGACCGCCTAAGATCGAGGTGCGTCGCATTTCTGCATCACGTGTGACGATGTCGACGCGTTTAGTTCCGCCTGCAATTGCCCGGATGGCCTCTTTCTTCTAGACTTGACCCGCAATCAGCGCCGCCAATCCGGCGCTGTTGCTTCACCCGGACAGCAACCGCCGTATGCCCGAAACTTCTGAGATAAACTCGCGCGTTCCCGAAGCCGAGTATCACCGCCGGCTGGAGCGCCTGCGGACGGAGGTGGCTGTTCTGGAAAGGCGCCACAGGCTCCTCGGCTACGCCAAACTTTCCGTGCTGATTGGGGGGCTCGTCGCGGCCGTCTGGATCGTTTTTTCGCACGGTGTTTCTCCCTACTGGATTATCGCTGTTGTCGCCGCGTTCATTTTTCTGGTCGTCCTCCACGATCGCGTCGAGCGAGCCATCGCGCGCCACGCGCGCGCCACGCTGTACTACAAGCGGGGGCTTGCTCGCATTCACAACGAATGGGCAGGCTCAGGCGACACCGGCGATCAATTCGCCACCGACGCGCATCCCTACGCGCGCGATCTAGACCTCTTCGGAAACGGCGGCATGTTTCAACTTCTCTGCGACGCGCGCACTCGCGCCGGACAGGAAACGCTGGCGGCTTGGCTTTTAACTCCTGCTTCGCTGGACGAAGTGCGCGCGCGTCAGGTAGCCGTAGGCGACCTACGGGGGCGGCTAGACCTACGTGAAGACCTCGCCGTACTCGGGGAACATCTACGCACGGGGTTGAAGCCGGAGGCGTTGGTCAAGTGGGCAGAAAGCACGCCGATGGCCGCATCGAGGTTCTCACGCGCGATCGCGCCGGTCCTGGCGATTCTCTGGATCGTCAGCTTGCTCGTCTGGATTATTTGGGGCGTGATTCTGGACGTGCGGCTGATCCTCGATCTTGCGGCGCTTCCCGTGGCCATGAGCGTTATCAACGGCTATTTCAGCCATGTGCACCGGCGGTGGTTAGACGACGCTCTTCGCATCGAAGCATCCTGCAAAGGGCTTCGGTTGATTGGCGCAGTGATGGCCCGATTCGAGCGCGAGAGTTTCACAGCGCCGAAATTGATCGAGCTGCAAGCGAGCCTGCGCGCTCAGGGGCTGGAGAGTTGGAGAGTGATCGCGCGCCTCGGCCGCATGGTCGAACGTCTTGAATCGAATCGCAACCTGATCGTCGTGTTCATCGATCGCTACGCCTTTTACACGCTTCGAACGGTATTCTCCATCGAGACATGGCACGCGAAATTTGGCGGCTCCGTTCGTACGTGGATCGCGGCGATCGGCGAATTGGAGGCGCTTTCGTCGCTCGCCGCGTACAGCTACGAACATCCCGGCGACCCTTTTCCGGAATTCACTTCCGACGCCCCTTGCTTTGAAGCGGAAGATTTCGCGCATCCTCTACTGCCGATCGAAGGCGCAATCCGCAACGATATCGCCCTCGGCAGGGATCTTCGGTTGATGATCATCAGCGGTCCGAATATGGCGGGGAAGAGTACCTTCGTGCGCGCCGTGGGAATCAATGCCGTGCTGGCGCAATGCGGCGCTCCGGTCCGGGCGCGGCGGCTGCGGATTTCTCCGCTGAGCGTCGCCGCTTCCGTTTGCGTGCTGGATTCCTTGCAGGGAGGGATTTCGCGCTTCTACGCAGAAATTCTGCGCGTGAAAGCGGCCATCGATCTGGCGAACGGGCCCATACCCGTTCTGTTTTTGCTCGACGAGCTTCTCGGCGGCACAAATTCTCAAGACCGCCGCGTGGGGGCGCAAATGGTGGCGAAAACCCTCGTCAAACGCGGAGCGATCGGCTTGATCACTACTCACGATCTGGCGCTCGCCGAAATTGCCGACACGCTGCGGCCGCAGGCGGCTAATTTTCACTTCGAGGATCGCATCGAGGACGGGAAGCTGCGCTTTGACTACCGCCTGAGCCCCGGCGTAGTGCGCACCAGCAACGCGCTGCAATTAATGCGCTCGATCGGCATCGACATCTAGTCGCGGCTCGGGGCCTGCTTCTTCCAAATGTAGAAATGCCCGTCGTCGGAAGACGTTTCGATCCCCAACTCCAAATCCATCGCCGCGCGGTGCAATGCCGAACGCAGGTTGGCGAGCGTGACGCCATCGGTGCCGTCGAGCGGCACCTTCATCGCTGAGCCGACCGGAAGTGTGTTCAAATCCTCCAGGATTCCGGTGATGAGATCGTGGTGCTTTCCGCGTCGGTGTCCTCGCACGCCTGCAATTGGCACGCGCTCGTATTTTGGCGAACCGTTTCCATTGCCGTTTTTCTTGGCCATGGTTTCCAACCCCCGCTCAGTTCGTTTGCAGAACTGGCGATATGTTAGCAAAACGCAGATACGTTTGCAATACGATATGCCGTGTTCTAACGTCCACTCGTTCGCGGCGACTGCGTTGATTTTTCAAAGGTAGACCTACCTTTTTTTGTCATACGCGCTAACTTGGAAGTGTCGGCGGGACGTGCACCGGGATCCGCCGACGGTCGCGAAGAACGGTGAGGGATCAAATGCAACGGGAATACGACCTTTTTGAACAGCTTCCGGACGGCTCCCCCATATGGCGTTGCCGTGTGCTGGGCGCTCAGGAATTAAACCGCAAGCTCGAGGAAATCGCGAAACAGACCGCCAACGAGTGTTTCGCGATTCATTTGCCCACTCAGCAAATTGTCGGCCGCATGAACGCCGGTAGCGTAAATGCGGCGTATCCTACGGCAAGTAACACACACAGCCAGCTGTAACAGCAGTGGAGATCGCCATCTCTATTCTGCGGCGCGTGCTTCAGTCCAGCCGCATCGTCTAGGGCTAGACTGTGTGGCATCGCCGCCCAGCCGCTCCGATTCGATTGGCCGCACAATTTAAGGCTTATTAAGGCTTAAGGCGGAGAAAACCCCCACTTGAAGTTTCTCTGTTTCTGCCAACCGTCGTTGCCGTGTGCACGGCCCTCCGTTACAATGGTCGCTTTCGGGTGGCCACTACATTGAACGAAATACTCCTCCACAACACACTCACGAACAAAGTAGAACCTCTTGCTCCAATCCACCCCGGCGAGGTGCGCGTTTACACCTGCGGCCCCACCGTCTACTCGTTTGCTCACATCGGCAATTTCCGCACGTTCGTATTTCAGGATGTGTTGCGCCGTTTTTTTCGGCTGCGCGGCCTGCGCATGCTGCAGGTAATGAACATCACCGATGTGGATGACCGCATCATTCACAACGCGGCTGCCGCTGGTCTGCCCATTCGCGAGTACACGGAGAAATACATCAAGGCGTTCCTTGAGGACATCGACGCGCTGCACATTGAGATGCCCGAGGAGCTGGTGCGCGCCACCGACCACATCGACGACATGGTTGCGCTGATCGACACGCTGCAGAAAAAGGATCTCACCTACAGTAGCGACGGCTCGATCTACTTCCGCATTTCGAAATTTCCGTCGTATGGGAAGCTTTCGAAAATCGATGTCAGCGGCATGCAGGCGGGCGCGCGCGTGGACGTCGATCAGTATGAAAAAGATGACGCGCGCGACTTTGCGCTGTGGAAATCGCCCAAGCCCGGCGAGCATTTCTGGGACACGCGCATCGGCCCTGGACGTCCTGGCTGGCATATCGAATGCTCTGCGATGGCCATGAAATACCTCGGCGACACCATCGACATTCACACCGGCGGCGTCGATCTGGCCTTCCCTCACCACGAGAACGAAATCGCGCAGAGTGAATCCGCCAGCGGCAAGCAGTTCGTTCGCCTGTGGCTCCATGCCGAACACCTGATCATCAACGGCCAGAAAATGTCCAAATCGCTCGGCAACTTCTATACGCTGCGCGATCTTTTCGCCAAGGGCTACAAGCCATCAACGATTCGCTTCCTGCTGCTTTCCGTTCCGTACCGGCGGCAGCTGAATTTCACCGAAGACGGCTTGGTGCAGGCGAAGAACTCCGTCGAGCGGCTTCGCAATTTTATGAGTCGGCTTAAAACCGAACAGTTCGCAGCCGGTTCCAATCCCGATGTGCACAAGCGCATCGAGAAAGCCGAAGCGGATTTCGACGCCGGTCTTGCTGACGACGTGAACACCGCACGCGCCCTGGCCGCTATTTTCGATATGGTTCGCGACGTGAACGCGGCCATGGATCGCGGCGAGTTCCGGCAGCAGGACGCACCGCGCGCCGTTGCCGCGATGGAAAATTTTGACGGTGTTCTCGCCCTGCTCGTCGACGATGACGACGAAAAGCTGCGGGGCCTCGGCATTGCACCCCCGAAGGGTCTAATGCCCGCCTCACAAGTAGAGGCTCTGATCGCGGAGCGTAACGAAGCCCGCCGGCGCCGCGACTTCAAACGCTCGGACGAAATACGCCAACAACTCTCCGATTCTGGTATCCTCGTGGAAGATACGAAAGACGGCAGTGTCCGGTGGAAGTACAAATGAACCGATCTGCAGCCAGCATGCGTCGGCGCCGCATTCGGAGCCACGTCCAACCTTCCCACGAGCGCCCGAACCTTTTCGGCGTTGATTGATCCGTTTTCCTCGGCCCCTTAGCAGGCAGCGATGCGCGTTGTGTCGCTGCGCTGAACAATCGACCGCCGGAGGAAAGCATGCAAGCAGCCGAGAAAAAAGTGTCGAAGCTTCCGCATCTGGTTACCGAGCTTCCTGGCCCCCAAGCGAAAGAGATTATCGGGCGGGATCACCGCGTTGTTTCGCCTTCGTACACACGCGATTATCCGCTAGTGGCGAAGTCCGGCCGCGGTGCGATCGTCGAAGACGTCGATGGCAACCAATTCCTGGACTTCGCCGCTGGGATCGCGGTCGTGGCCACCGGTCACTGTCATCCACATGTGGTGGCAGCGATTCAGAAGCAAGCCTCTGAACTGATTCACATGTCCTGCACGGATTTTTTCTATCCGGGGATGGTCGAGCTGGCCGAACAATTGGCTGAGATCGCGCCAGGAAAAACCCCGAAGCGCGTGTACTTCGGAAATTCCGGAACGGAAGCGATCGAAGCGGCGATGAAGCTGGCCCGTTACCACACGCGACGCGACAAATTTATCGCCTTTCACGGCTGTTTTCACGGACGCACGTTTGGCTCGCTTTCCCTCACCGCGAGCAAAGCCGTTCAGCGCAAACATTTCGGTGCGCTGCTTGCCGGTGTGTTCCACACGCCCTATCCGGACACGTATCGCGGAGCGTACGGAGTTCGCCCGGAGCACGCCGCGGCAGATGCGCTCGCGCACATCGAACGCGAGCTCTTCAAACGGCTTGTGGATCCCGAAGATGTGGCCGCCATTTTCGTCGAGCCAATTCAAGGCGAGGGCGGTTACATGCCCGCGCCCGTGGAATTTCTGCAAGGGCTGGAAAAGATCTGCCGCCGCCACGGCATTTTGCTGGTGGTGGACGAGGTGCAGTCGGGAATGGGCCGTACTGGAAAGTGGTGGGCCTCCGATTATTCTGGCATCGAGCCGGACATGATTTGCACAGCGAAAGGTATCGCTTCGGGCATGCCGCTCAGCGCCGTCATCGCCAAAGACGAAGTGATGGATTGGAAACCGGGCGCGCACGCGTCTACGTTTGGCGGTAATCCGATAGCCGTCGCCGCTTCGCTTGCGACTCTGGACTTGCTGAATCGCGAATTGATCGCCAACGCCGGTCGCGTGGGCGATTTTATTTTCCGGCAAACGGCGGACTGGCGCGAGAGGCACAAAATCGTCGGTGACATTCGTGGAAAAGGCCTGATGATCGGCGTCGAATTGGTGCGCGACCAAAAAACAAAAGAACGAGCTCCGGACCTTCGCAATCGGCTGATTCAACGCGCGTTTGAAAAAGGTCTGCTGGTTCTCGGCGCGGGGGAAAATACCCTGCGCCTGGCCCCCCCGCTGATTGTGGATGAGGAACAGGCTGAATTCGCCGTGCAGACTTTGGACGCATGCCTTTCGGAGATCGAAGGGGGGATATGAACGCATTTCCCGGCGAGACGAGGCTGCTCTGATTGCCCGTCTGATGTTCGCGTTGATGAAGTTCGCCGCGCGCAAAGGGTTGACCGAGCCGCCGCCCCCGGAGTCTGCGCAGACGGATACGCGCCTGCGTGCGCGCCGAACCGGAGTTCGCGGTGAGACCTACGCCTACTGGTATTTGCGCCGCCACCGCTACGTGATGGTCGCGCGCAACTACACCACTCCGGGACTGAAGGGCGAAATCGACATGGTTGGCTATGACGGTCCGGTCTTGGCGTTCGTGGAAGTGAAAACCCGCGCCGCCACGCGCGCCGACCTGCCACGCCCCGAAGATGCTGTGAACGCGGAGAAGAAACATCACTTGGCGCGCATGGCGGGACAGTTTCTGCGCGCGCGAAAACTGGACGGCGTTCCGCATCGCTTTGACGTGGTGGCGATTGAGACCCGCCCGGGCGCGCGGCCGGTGCTTCGTCTGCACAAAGGGGCGTTTACCTCCGGCCAGCAAGCCGCCCTATAAACGCTGGTTCGCAGCAATTCGAGTGTAAGATCGTAGCAGTTTGGCGGCGCGCCATCCCAGGTGATTGGCGCGCTGGGGGAAGGAGAATGAGTTGCCGGAGCTTCGCCGAGACCCGATTACGGGCCGCTGGGTGATCATTTCCACAAATCGCTCGAAGCGCCCGACCGACTTTGTGCGCGAAAGCGTGCAGATCAAGGGCGTTGGCCTGTGTCCGTTTTGTCCCGGCAATGAAGGGAAAACTCCTCCCGAAATTCTGGCGTACGGGCGCAACGGTTCGGGACGCAACACGCCCGGATGGTCGCTGCGGGTGGTCCCCAACAAATTTCCGGCGCTTGGAATCGAAGGTGGGCTCGACCGCGAGGGCGAAGGGTTGTTTGACCGCATGAATGGCGTGGGCGCGCACGAGGTCATCGTCGAAACGGCCGACCATTTTCAAACGCTGGCGACGATGGCGCCGAAATCCATCGAGGAAACTCTTTGGGCTTTTCGTGACCGCATGCTCGATTTGAAAAACGACCGCCGCTTTCGCTACGTGCTGCTTTTCAAAAACCACGGTGAGGCCGCCGGCGCTACCATCGAACATACGCACTCGCAATTGATTGCGCTGCCGATCGTCCCGAAGCGCGTGCGCGAGGAAGTGGACAACTCCAAGCGCTACTACGATGAAAAAGAGCGCTGCATTTTTTGCGACATGATCCGCCAGGAGATGGAAACCGAATCTCGCGTGATTCAGGTGGACGACCATTTCATCGCCATCGCGCCGTACGCGCCACGGTTTCCTTTTGAGACCTGGATTCTGCCGCGACAACACAGCTCAGCTTTCGAAAATATGCCCGCGCCCTATTACCAGAGTCTCGCGAAGATCATGGGCGAGTTCCTGACGCGCGTGGATGCTGCGCTCCTGCGGCCCTCGTACAACTTCGTGGTGCACACCTCGCCGATCGGCGAGGAAATTAACGACCATTATCATTGGCATATCGAGGTAATGCCGAAGCTCACCAAAGTCGCGGGATTCGAATGGGGCACCGGCTTCTACATCAACCCTACTCCGCCCGAGGAATCCGCGCGCTTCCTCCGCGAAGCAAAGTAGCTGCGTTTCTCAACGTCAGTTGTGAGCGGGAGAGGGAAGCATTCCGATTGTTGCCAACCATTTATCCACCAGCTCAGGCCATTGCGTGATCGGAAGATTCGTACGCCGCAGTCCAAATCCGTGCCCGCCTCGCGCGTATAGATGCATCTCGACGGGAACTCCGGCATTTTTTAGGGCGAAGTAGTAGGTCAGCGATTGGTTGATGCCGTCCTCATAATCGTTCTCCGCTTGCGCCAAAAACGTCGGCGGCGTTTGGGATGTGACATGAATTTCCGGATTCAATTGCAGCGTTTGCGGGGGGCCATCCGGCGGACATGGGTGCCCCGGATATTCGCAGAGATGTCCCGGATAAAGAGCGATTGCGAAATCGGGACGTGCGCTCTCCCGGTCAGCGGCGTCGATCGGCGGGTACAGACGTTGCTGATAACTTGTGCTGATCGCCGCGACTAAATATCCGCCCGCGGAAAATCCGATTACGCCGACTTTGTGCGGGTTGATGTGCCACTGGGCGGCGTGAAGGCGCACCAGACCCATCGTCCTTTGCGCATCTTCCAACGCCGTCGGCGCTTTCGGCGCCACCTGGCAGCGGCATTGCTGCTCCCAATGCGGGCCGGAATCCGGCACGCGATATTTCAACAGCACGCAGGTGATCCCCTCGGAATTGAGCCAGTCGCAGATTTCCGTGCCCTCCAGATCGATGGCCAGAATCTGAAAGCCTCCGCCGGGAAAGACAACCACGGCGACACCGGTGTTGTTGTCCTTGGGAGAATAAACCGTCATGGTTGGCCGCGAGACGTTGCTGACGGATAGCCAGGGTTTTCCGGCAACCAGATCGTGCGTTCCAGGTTTCACGCTTTCAGGAGCCGCCGTTGGTTGCGCGTCGGGCGCTGCTCCAGGCCAAATCGGTATCTGCGTGCGGCCGGGCGCGGGTTGCCACACGGGCGGTTGTGCGTGCAGTGGCCAACATGCAAATGCGGCGCAAAGTGCGACAACCGAAATGTTCATAGCGATCACGCTTTCTCGGCAAATCTTCTAAGCGGGCCCGCGTCATTCTGCACTTCCTTTCGCGCGGAAACGCAGGCCGTTGCCGCAGAAAGCGCGAAAGCGACAACCCTTTGCGCCGGATTTGACGCCGGGTCTGGTTACCGCTATTCTTGTCTCAGCAGGACGTCTCGAATGTTTGCCGCCTTCTATTAGCTGGACACTCTCTCCCGCCCGCATCGGGCGCCGCCGATAGTTGAATCTCCGCTTCCACATTCAATCGAGTTGGTGATTTTCGAGGCCTTGCCATGTCGAATGACACGCTGTTTGCAAAGTTAGACGAGATCCAGTCTCGCTATGATGAGATGACGCGCGAGCTTTCTTCGCCCGAAGCTCATGATGATACGGCGCGGTTCCAGAAGCTCGCGAAGCAACATTCCGAGCTGGCCGAAATCGTGAACAAGTATCGCGAGTGGCGAGCGATTGAGAAGGGCATCGAAGACGCGAAGCACCTGCAGTCCGAATCCGACGACGCGGAAATGAGAGAGCTGGCCCACGAGGAACTCCGCTCTCTCGAATCACGCCGCGAGAGCGTGGAACGCGCGGTCAAGCTGCTTCTGGTGCCGAAAGATCCGAATGATGAGAAGAACGTCATAGTGGAAATTCGCGCCGGAACGGGCGGCGACGAAGCTTCTCTTTTCGCTGCCGAGCTTTTCCGCATGTACTCGCGCTACGCCGAGACGCAGGGCTGGCACGTGGAAGTGCTGGAAAGCTCGCCTTCGCCCATCGGCGGCGTGAAGGAAATCGTCGCCTCGATTCAGGGCCGCAAAGTATACTCGCGTTTGAAATACGAAAGCGGCGTGCACCGCGTCCAGCGCGTGCCCGCGACGGAGCAGCAAGGGCGCATCCACACTTCTGCCGCGACCGTCGCTGTGCTGCCCGAGGCGGAAGAAATCGACATCAAAATCGAACCGAAAGATCTGCGTGTCGACACGTTCTGCTCGTCTGGTCCGGGCGGGCAATCGGTGAACACCACCTATTCGGCGGTGCGCATCACCCACATTCCCTCTGGGCTGGTAGTTTCGCAACAGGATGAGAAATCGCAAATCAAAAATCGCGCCAAGGCCATGCGCGTACTGCGTTCGCGTCTCTACGAGATGGAACAGGAAAAGCAGCATGAGGCCGAGGCCGCCGCGCGCCGCGGGCAGATCAAGACGGGCGACCGTTCTGAAAAAATCCGCACCTATAACTTTCCGCAAAACCGCGTCACCGACCACCGCATCAATTTCACGCTGCACCAGCTCGATCAGGTGATGGAGGGGAAGCTCGGGCCGCTGGTGGATGCGCTATCGACGCATTATGAATCCGAGCGGCTGAAGCAGGAGCTGACCGCCGCATAAGCTCCGAGCGTTACATTTGGGAATTTCCTTGGCAGCAACCGCAGCCAACTCGACCTCGACGAATTTTGGGCCACTAGACGTGCGCTCGGCGCTGAAAGAGGGCATGGCGCGGCTGCGTGCCGCCAACGTGTCGTCCTCCACGCTGGCCGCCGAGCTTTTGCTCCTGCACGTGCTGGGCCGCGACCGCGCGTGGATGTATTCGCATCCGGAAGCGCCAGTCGATTTCGCAGCGGCTGAAAAGTACGTGGAGTTGCTCGCGCGCCGCGCCGCTGGCGAGCCGACGCAGTATCTCACCGGCAAACAGGAGTTTTGGGGGTTCGAATTCGAGGTTACTCCCGCGGTTTTAATTCCCCGGCCGGAAACAGAACACGTGATAGAGGTTTCGCTCGAACGTCTCGGTGAAGAGCGCGGCATCACGATCAATATGCGCACGGGCGAGCCCAATCCCGCCTTGCGAATCGCGGACGTGGGAACCGGATCGGGATGTATTGCGGTGGCGCTGGCGCACGAACTGCCGCACGCCCAGATCGTCGCCACCGATATTTCGCCCGATGCGCTCGAAGTTGCGCAAAGGAATGCCGCGCGTCACAAAGTGGCTGGGCGCATTCGTTTCGTCCGCACCGATCTGCTGCGGGCCCAGTTGGACGAGCAGGCAACGAGTGGTCACTCAGGGGGATTCGATCTGATCGTCAGCAATCCTCCCTACGTGGCGCGCAACGAAGCCGGCGAGTTGGCAGTCGAGGTTCGCGATCATGAGCCCGCTGCTGCGCTTTTCGGCGGCCCTACGGGACTTGAACTTTACGAGAGTCTCGTCGAACAGGCTGCGGAGTTGCTGGCCCCGCGTGGCATTCTAGTGCTGGAGTTGGGCTACAATTGCGCCGATGCGGTTCGCGCGATAATTTCGCGCCAGCGGGCGTGGGCAAATGTAAGTGCGACAAACGACCTTGCCGGGATTCCACGCGTTCTCGCCGCCGAGCGCGTTCGGAACGCGGCGACGATCGCTGATGTAGGCAGGCCCGGATAGTGTGCTACCTCGATGCCAAAGCTGGCTCAATTCCGCGCCAAGCACGAAGCTCTCCCGATCAGCTCGCCTGAATCCTCCGCCGCAATCCTGCACGTTGACATGGACGCGTTTTTCGTCTCGGTCGAATTGCTAACACGACCGGAGCTCAAGGGCCTGCCTGTTGTGGTCGGCGGGCAGCGCGATCAGCGAGGGGTAGTAAGCTCGGCCAGTTATGAGGCGCGCCGTTTCGGAATTCACTCCGCCATGCCGCTGCGGACGGCAGCGAAGCTCTGCCCCAGCGCCGTTTTTCTTGATGGGCACCACGAGCTTTACGGCCGATGGAGCGATCGCGTAGCCGCCGTTCTCGGGAAATACTCGCCGGTCGTCGAAATGGCGTCCATCGATGAAGCCTATCTCGATTTGGCCGGAACCGAACGATTGAACGGGCCGCCGCTCCAAGCTGCCGACAAGCTCTTGCGCGAGATCACCGCTGCCACGGGACTGCCATGTTCCGGCGGATTGGGCGCCACGAGGCTGGTCGCTAAGGTCGCCAGCGATCAGGCCAAGCCGCGAGGACTCGTCTGGGTTCCGGCCGGCAGCGAAGAGGCTTTTCTGGCGCCGCTGGCGGTGCGCAGGATTCCGGGAATCGGCCGCGTGACGGAAGCGGCACTGAAGGCGCTCGGCATCGTTACCGTGGCCCAATTACAGGATTTCTCGCTTGAGCGGCTGGAACAGGAGTTCGGCCGCTGGGGCACGGCCCTGCACCGCAAGGCGCGGGGCATCGACTCATATGAGTTTTTCGTCGACGCCGAGCCGAAATCGATTTCTCACAACTGCACTTTTGGGGAGGATACCAGCGACCGCGAGCAGCTGCACTCGACGCTGAGTTACCTTTGCCAGAAAGCGGCAAAGCGGCTGCGGGATGCGAGCCTGCATGCGCGAACGGTCACGCTCACTCTTCGCTACGCCGATTTCAAGACGATCACGCGCAGTCACACGCTGGCGGACCCTTCCGATCTCGACTCCGTGTTCTTGAATGCGGTGCGGGATCTTTTCTCCCACGCGTGGAATGGGTCAGCGAAACTCCGCCTTTTAGGCGTGGCGCTTTCCTCTTTTTCGCACGGATCGCAGCAGCTCGATCTGCTCGATCCCGAGCGGCGCGAAAAGCTCGAACGGCTGGCGCAAGCCGCCGATCGCCTGCGCGACAAATTCGGCTTCGAGAAAGTTCAGCTCGGCGGGTCGCTCGGTAACCGCAATCGGCGCGAGGGAGGCTGGCCGCAATGAATCCCGCCCGCGAGCTGGCCGAAAATATTTGCCAACGCCTGCGCGGCTCCGGGCATCAAGCCTATCTTGTGGGCGGGTGCGTTCGGGATATTTTGCTCGGCCGCGAGCCCGCGGATTACGACGTGTCCACCGACGCTACTCCAGATCGAGTACTACAACTGTTTCCGCATAGCGTGGCGGTAGGCGCCCAATTCGGCGTGATTATTGTCCAGGAAGACGACGCCGTTCAGGAAGACAAGAGCGGTCAGGAACAGGGGAGTGTTCTCGAGGGACACGGCATTCCGCAAGATGAACATCAAGCGGGCAAGCGGCAGGTTGAAGTAGCCACGTTCCGCTCCGATATTGGCTATTCAGACGGGCGGCATCCCGATCGCGTCGTCTACACCTGTTCCGCGCAAGAGGACGTGAAGCGCCGCGATTTTACGATCAACGCCCTGCTGCTCGACCCGGTAACTAAAGACCTGTTCGATTACGTAGGCGGCCGGGACGACTTGCAGGCAGGCATCATCCGCGCCATCGGGTGCGCGGAAGACCGCTTTCGCGAAGACAAGCTGCGGATGGCGCGAGCGGTGCGTTTCGCGGCCCGGTTCCACTATGCAATTGAAGCAAAGACTTTCGCCGCTATTGCGAAGTTGGCTCCCGAAATCCACCAGGTGTCGCCGGAGCGGTTGCGCGATGAACTTACCAAACTGCTCACCGAGGGCTCGGCACGGCGGGGCTTCGAGCTGTTCGACGATACTGGCCTTCTGCCGGAGCTTCTGCCGGAGATCGCGCGTATGAAGGGTGTCGAGCAGCCGCCGCAATATCATCCCGAGGGCGACGTTTGGACCCACACATTAATCATGCTGGAAAAGCTGCCAGCCGGCTGCTCGCCGACGCTGGCTTGGGGCGTCCTATTGCACGATGTGGGGAAACCGCCTACGTTTACGCCGCCCAGTGGTCCCTACGACCGAATTCGCTTCAATGAGCACGCCGAAATCGGAACGCGCATGGCGGAAGAGATTTGCCGCCGGTTCCGGTTTTCAAACGCCGAGACGGTCCAGATCGCAGCCCTGGTTGCCAACCATATGCGTTTTAAAGACGTCCCGCAGATGAAACCTGCCACTCTGAAGCGGTTCGTGCGACTTAAGGACTTCCAGGAGCATCTAGAACTGCACCGCCTGGACTGCTCCTCAAGCCACGGTAATTTAGACAATTACGAGTTCGTCCGCCGGTTTCTGCAAGATACACCTCCTGAGGAAGTAAGGCCCCCAAGGCTGATCTCGGGTAACGACTTGATTGCGCTAGGTCTGAAGCCCAGTCCACAGTTCAAAGGCTTGCTGGAAGAAGTAGAGGAAGCACAGCTGGAGGGTAGCGTAACGACTCGCGAGGAAGCGCTGGAATTTGTACGGCAGCGTACAGGGAAGGCCTCCTGACAGGCGCAAAACCAGTTCCGCCGACTATCCGTGCTTTTGGTAGGCAGCTTTGGGCTTGCAATTATTTCTTTAGTGCCGTATGCTCACATTTGTTAACACCAATATGCGAATGGATGTAAATCTTTTTCCCCCATTCCGCATCTAACCGTTTAGACAGCCGATATAGCTGTCTGGGTCTGGCTTTACCCCGGCGCCTTGGGTAGGGTCGGCCAAGGGGGTCATTGTGACAGTAAATAGAATTGTTCCGGAAGAACTTCCAGTGCTTCCCGTGCGGGACACTGTGTTGTTCCCGGGGGCGGTAATGCCGCTGCCGGTTGGCCGCGAGAGCTCGCTCGCGCTACTGGATTCATTGGAAGGCCAGGAGAAGCTGCTGGGCGTGGTTGCCCAACTCGACCCGCGGGTTGAGGCGCCCACGGGTTCGGACCTTCACGCCGTTGGCACGCTCGCCAAGGTTCATAAGATGGTGCGCATGCCCAACGGAAACGTGGTGGCCTTTCTCGAAGGTTTGCAGAGGATTCGTGTTACCGAAGTGGTCGGCCTGAAGCCGTTTTTGCGTGCTCGCGTGCAACCGGAGCCGGACTTAGAGGACCAACGCGACGCGGAGCTGACCGCTCTCGAGCGCAACGTGCAGGAACTTTTCCGCGAAGTGGTGGCTCGGTCGCCGCAGCTTTCGGATGACTTGCAGACCGAAGCCATGAACATCGAGTCGGCTTCGCGGCTCGCGGACTTCGTGGCCTCCACGCTGCCCTCGTTGAATACGATGGTGCGCCAGGAACTGCTGGAGACGTTCAACGTCCGCAAGCGCCTGGAAACGCTGGTCGGCGAGTTGACTAAAGAAAAAGAGGTGCTCCAGCTTCGCAACAAGATTCACGAACAGGTCCAGGAACAAGTGAGCCAAAGCCAGCGTGAGTTCTTGCTGCGCGAGCAGATGAAGGCCATTCAAAAGGAGTTGGGTGAATCCGACGACGGCCAATCGGAGGTCGAAGAGCTTCGCAAGAAGGTCGATGAGTCCGGCATGCCTGCCGAGGCTAAGAAGGAGTGCGACCGGGAACTCAAGCGCCTATCCAAAATGACGCCGGCTTCCGCCGAATACATGGTTTCGCGAACATACCTGGAATGGATGACCGCGCTGCCGTGGAATAAAACTTCGGCGACCAGCGAGCAGGAAATCGACATCGCGAAGGCGCAAACCATTCTCGATGAAGATCACTACGACCTGGAAAAAGTGAAGCAGCGCCTGCTCGATTACCTGGCGGTGAAGAAGATTCAGCCCGGAATGAAGGGGCCGATTCTTTGCTTCGTCGGGCCTCCGGGCGTGGGCAAAACGTCACTCGGGCAGTCGATCGCCCGGGCCACGGGACGCAAGTTCGTGCGCATCTCGCTGGGAGGCATGCACGACGAGGCCGAGATTCGCGGCCATCGGCGCACGTACATCGGCGCATTGCCCGGCCAGATCATTCAAGGCATTCGCCGCGCCGAGACGATGGACCCGGTCTTGATGCTCGACGAAGTGGATAAGCTCGGGCGCGACTTCCGCGGCGACCCATCCGCGGCGCTGATGGAAGTGCTGGACCCGCAGCAGAATTCCACGTTCCGCGATCATTATTTGGACGTGCCGTTCGATCTGTCGAAGGTTCTCTTCGTCATGACCGCCAACTGGCTCGACCCAATTCCGGAACCGTTGCGCGATCGCATGGAAATCATCGAGCTTCCCGGTTACACGGAAGTCGATAAAGTTGAGATCGCCAAGCGTTTCTTGATTCCGCGGCAGGCCAAGGAGCATGGGCTTAAGCTCGGCGAGCAGATCGAGTTCACCGACGAGGCTTTGCACGACCTGATTCACCACTACACGCGTGAAGCAGGCGTCCGCAATCTCGAACGCGAAATCGCCACGCTCGTTCGCAAGCAGGCCCGGCGCATGGCCGAAGGCAAGACCGATAAGCTCACGGTCAATATCGACGTGATCCGCGAAGTGCTTGGAGTGCCGAAGTTCCGGCTCGAACATGAGGTGGAAGAACGCGTGCAGAAGCCGGGCGTTTCGGTGGGGTTGGTGTGGACGCCCGTGGGCGGCGACATCGTCTTCATCGAGGCCAGCAAGATGCGCGGCGGGAAGCAGTTCACCATGACCGGGCATCTGGGAGAAGTGATGCAGGAATCCATGCGCGCTGCTTTGACCTGGGTGCGTGCGAATTCCGATCGCTACGGCATCGATCCCGACTTCTTCCGCAAGTACGACTTGCACATTCACGTGCCGTCGGGGGCGATACCCAAGGACGGGCCGTCGGCGGGCATCGCTATGGTGACCGCGCTGGTCAGCTTGTTGACCGGCCGTCCGGTTCGGCCACGCGTCGCGATGACGGGAGAAATCTCGCTCACCGGCGTGGTGCTGCCGATCGGCGGAGTCAAAGAAAAGGTGCTCGGAGCGAAGCGGGCCGGAATCCGCGAAGTGATTCTGCCTTCGGAGAACGAGCCGAACGTGAAGGAAGATCTTCCGCCGGAAGTTCTCCAGGACGTGAAAATCCACTTCGTGCGCAGCGTCGATCAGGTCCTCGAAATTGCCCTCGGCAAATTCGAGGAATCTGTTCGGCCGGCGCAAGGCGGTCCGCGAGGAGAGGACCGGCCGTTCACCAGCCCTGTACACTAATCATCTGCCCCCGTCGCGAATGGCGGCTGGGAGGCGAAACGAAAATGAGAAAGGCCCGGACCAAAAATCCGGGCCTTTTGCATTTAAGGGCACGCAGCTCGGTTTCCAGTTGCGGCGCGGAGCGCAATCGCGTAGAGCTTATTTTCGATGCCCTACCGTCCCAGAGAATTGGTGGTGCGCGCACGAGAAGCCGCGACCCTGCTGCTCGCCACGCTGGATCGCAACGAGATGGTCGCGCGATTTCTGGATATGTATGCCGCCGAGCACCGGCGCCCGGGCCGCGCGGATCACCCGTTTCTCTATCGCGAACAGCTCGCAAGGATTCGCCGCGAGGCGATCCTGTCGATGGTGCTGCGCATCGAAGCGGCCCTGCCTGCGCGCCTGAAGGTGAGCGTGGCCGTTCGCGGCGGGAAGCAGCGCAAAAAGCCGCAAACAGGCAAAAAGAATGCGCGAAGCACCAAGCGCAAAAAGCAGCCGGACCTCGAACTGGCCATCCCGTTCTTGGATCTCTTTCGCGAGGAGTTTTTCGTCGCGCTAGGGCAGGCGCTCGAATGGAGCGATGAGGAAGCCGAGGAATTCTGGCGCGACCTCGGATTTTACGAAAAATTGGCTCCGCGCGATCCGCATCGCAACAGCGCGGCCGCCCGCCGCCTGTCGATCTCCGGGCCCTTCGTAGATCGCGTTGCGCTGCTGCTCGATCCCTCGATCATGGATCAGGCCCGTCGTGAGGCGGGCAAGTTCGAGCTGGAGCTGGAAGCGGCCGCCGAAAAAGTTCTGCGCGTGGTCTTTTCCCGCAGCCGTTCGAACTAGAGAGCAGCGCCGCGAGCACTTGCAGTTTAGAAAACTGGCGGCCGGTCTATCCCGCCGACCGGTGCCGGATTTGCTATTCTCGCCTGGTGGTTGACCTTTTCTACATACTGATCGTGGTGCAAATCGCCCTGGGTATTTATTCGCTCTGGGACGGTTTCAGCTGGTATCAGATGGTGCGCAAGCGGCTCGGCTCGCACGCCGGTTTCTACGCGCCCGTCGCGGCGGTGATCTGCCCGTGCAAGGGCAACGAGCCAGGACTGGAAGAAAACCTCGCCGCGCTCACCCGTTTCGACTACGCGAACTACGAAATCTTTTTTTCGCTCGCCACCAGCCTCGATCCCGCACTGAAAATTGTGGAGCGCGTGAAGGCCGCCAGCCAGCGCCCAGTGCACATCGTGATCGCCGGTCCTCCGCAAGATTGCGGCGAAAAGGTTTACAACCTCAGCCGAGCGGTCGAGTCGCTGCCGGATAATTTCGAGGTCATCGTTTTCGTTGATACCGATGTGCGGCTGGGCCGCCACTGGCTTGCCAAGCTGATCGCGCCGCTGCAGGATGCGCGCATCGGAGCTACGACCGCGTATCGCTGGATAATCCCGAGCCGCCGGAATGGTAAGGGCGGCTTGGCGAGCGCTTTCGCTTCCACCTGGAACGCGTCGGTGGCAACCCTGCTCGGCCATGCCAAAGCGAATTTCTGCTGGGGCGGCGGCACGGCGATTCGCCGCAAGACTTTCAATGACGCGAATGTGCTTGAGTCGTGGAAAGGCGCGGTGAGTGACGACTTTGCGCTGACCAACGCGCTCGAGGCTGCCGGAAAGTCCATCGTATTTTGCCCGGAATGCCTGGCGCCCACGCCGCATCCCTGGACGGCATCGAATTTGCTGGAATTCACCAACAGGCAGATCTTGCTGACGCGCGTCTATTCGCCGAAGCGCTGGATCACCGCGATGGTCGCGCACATGAGCTACTGCCTCACTTTGATCTATGCCGCATTTGTGATCCTTGCCAGCATGGTTACGGGCGATCCGTGGTTCAATCTGCTGCTGATCGCTTTGGTCGTTCCGCTTCTGGCGGCGATGAAGGGGGCGATCCGCACCATCGCTGTGGGCGAATTGCTGCCTGAATGGAAGCCGCAGCTCAATCAATGGAGCTGGGCTTGGACGGTTTTGGCGCCGGTCGTGCCGTTCCTTTTCTCATGGAATTTCTTCGCATCCCTGCTGAGCCGGCGCACCCGCTGGCGCGGTATCCGCTACGAATTGGTCTCCCCCAGCATTACCCGCGTCCTCACCCGCTAACGAAAAAACTCGCGGTAACATTCCCCGCCTGCCGCGCGTAGAATCGGCTAGCAAAACATCCTGTTTCGCCGACCTGGAGGAGACATGGCCACCACGAGCACTTCACCAGCCCAGGCCCCAGAAAGCGGTTCCAACTCCTTCACCCGCATTTTCGGAGTGCTGTTCAGCCCCAAGGCGACGTTCGGATCGATTGTGCGGAGCCCCTCGTGGTGGCTGCCGATGGTGTTGCTCATCGTGCTGTCAATGGTCGTGGTTGGCATTTTTGGCCAGCGCGGCGGCTGGCCGCCCTACTTGCAAAAGCAGGTGCAGTCCAACACGCGTTTCCAGCAACTGACCGCAAAACAACAGCAGCAGCAGCTGGCGCTTGCGCTGAAATACACGCCCGATTTTGTTTTTGGTGAGGTCGCGGTAATCGTGCCGATCGCCATCGTCGTTATTGCCGCGATTCTGCTGGCAACCTTCAATTTGGTTTACGGCACGCAGATCAAATACAAGACGGCGCTTAGCCTCGTCTCGTACGCCTACGTGCCCGGGATCATTTCCGGTTTGCTGGGCGTCGTGGTGATTTCCTTGAAGGATCCGGCTACGGTGGACTTGCAGAACATCGTCGTCGCCAACGCCAGCGCCTTCATTTCGCCAGACGCCCCGCGCTGGCAGGTGATGCTGCTCAGCTCGTTCGACATCTTCACATTCTGGGAGATGTTTCTGCTGGCCATCGGCTTCGGCGTCGCCGCGCCGCGGAAGTTGTCCACCGCCAAAGCCTTCGGAGCGATATTCGTCATATGGCTCATCTGGATCGCTGTCAAGGTTGGAGCGACCGCGGCATTCTCCTGATACACTCTCGCGGATGGCTTTTCGCTTCGAGGTTCTCGCCACCGATCCAACCGGCGCTCGTTTGGGACGTCTGACCACGCCGCACGGAACCATCGACACGCCGGCGTTCATGCCCGTCGGCACCGCCGCCACTGTAAAAGGGCAGACCCAAGCGGACCTCGAAGATCTTGGCGTCCAAATTCTTCTCTCCAACACCTATCACCTTTTTCTTCGCCCCGGCCACGAACTGATTCGCGAAATGGGCGGGTTGCATCAGTTCATGTCCTGGCCCCGCGCCATTCTCACCGATTCCGGCGGGTTCCAGGTTTTCAGTCTCAGCGCGCTGCGCAAAATCACGGACGAAGGCGTGAAATTCCGTTCGCACCTCGACGGATCGGAACAGTTTCTCTCTCCGGAAAAGGCGCTGGAAATTCAGATCGCGCTCGGTTCGGATATCTGCATGGTGCTCGACGAATGTATCGAAGCTCCCTCGACGGAGTCCTGCGCGCGGCAAGCGGCGGCGCGGACTCTCGCGTGGGCACGGCGTTCCCGCGACTATTTTGAACAACACGGCGATTCGCAGAAGCAGATGGTCTTCGGAATCGTGCAGGGCGGCACGCACGCCGATTTGCGCCGGGAGAACGCCGCCGCGCTTGTGGAATTGGATTTCCCCGGTTATGCCATTGGCGGTCTCGCTGTGGGAGAATCGCATTCCGTTACATGCGAGATGACGCAGGCTGCGGCCTCCGCGCTGCCGGCGCAGAAGCCTCGCTATTTGATGGGTGTTGGGAAGCCCGAGCAAATCGTGGACTACGTGGCGCTGGGAATCGACATGATGGACTGCGTGTTGCCCACGCGCAGCGCGCGGCATGGGTGCTTGTTCACGTCCCAGGGGCGGGTGCTGATTCGCAATGCCCAGTACGCGCGCGACCCTCGCCCGCTCGACGAAAACTGCGGCTGCGCGGTGTGCCGCCGATACTCTCGTGCCTATTTACGGCATTTATATTCCACGGGAGAGTTTCTGTCGGTCATCTTGAACACCCACCACAATCTCTACTTTTACCTTGACACAATGCGCGAAATTCGCGAGGCTATCCGTTTTGGGAACCTCGAAAGGTTCCGCTCTGACCTTCAGGAACGCCTTCAATAGGCAAACCATCGGACGGTGGGCCAAGTCAGAGCATCTACGGCGAAGGCATCGAAGGCCTGCTGGTCCTGGCGGGCAAACGGCGGCGGAAAAATAAAATGTTTGCTACAATAGCTCTGTTGATCCCGGGGACGATTGTCCTCGCGTTCCAATCCTCTTCACAGACCAGTGGTTTCACGCTGTTTCTCCCGCTCATCGTGATCATGGTGATCTTTTATTTTCTGATGATTCTGCCTGCGCAGAGGCGCCAGAAAAAGGTCGCTGAAATGCTCAAGAATCTGAAAAACGGCGACAAGGTGATTACCAACGGCGGAATTTTCGGCACCATCGTGGGCCTGGACGGTGATAGCGTGCAGCTCCGCATCGCCGATCAGGTGAAGATCAAAGTGGCGCGCAGCGCGGTATCAGGCATGCAGCCGGAATCCGACGCGGCGCTGATGAAGAAGGAGAGTTAGCAACTCCGCATGAATTCCCAGCTCAAATGGAAATTTATTTTTATCTGTGCCGTCGTGATTTTGTGCTTTTACGGCATTTTGGGTCTCCCGAACTTCCCCACGTCCGCAGGACAGGTGGCGCAGAACGTCTCCAATCGCATCAAGCTCGGACTGGACTTGAAGGGCGGCAGCCATCTGGTATTGCAGGTCGAAGTGAACAAAGCTATCGGCCAGCGCTGCGATGAGGCCGTAGACGACCTTACGAAACAGATCCAAAGCAAGAACGTGCTGTCGCCAACCGGCGAGATTCGCCGCGTGGACGACACGCATATCATGGTTTCCAATATCAATCCCGACGCATACAACACCTTTCAGGACATCGTAAACAATCAGTTTCCAGATTGGAGCGTGGCGCCGGCGGCCGGTGCGGCCAATAGCTACCTCCTGACGATGAAGCCGACGTCCGTGGCTGATCTGCACACGCAGGTGATGCAGCAGGCCGTGGAAACCATCACGCGCCGCATCAATGCGCTGGGCCTGACGGAGCCGCAGATTGCTTTGACCGGTCCCGCCAATGAGAACGAAATTCTCGTGCAGCTTCCAGGCGAAGGCGATCCGACGCGCGCCAAATCCGTGATTCAGGCCGGCGGTCAGCTCGAACTGAAGCTGCTCGTCGATGATCAAGCCTATCCTTCTGAAGCTGCCGCGCTTGCTGCGCACAACGGCGTCTTGCCGCCTGATACTGAAATCCTGCCGGGTAATCCGGAGGGTTCCACGTCGTCCGACCAGTCGCAGGTCTATTACCTCGTCACTCGCGCCCCGGTCGTCACCGGGCAAGATTTGCGCGGCGCCACGCCGCAACCAAGCACCGATAATCCCGGGCAATTTGAGGTCGATTTCCAGTTATCGTCTGCAGCCGCTGCGCGCTTCGGACCTTTCACCGAGTCGAACATCGGAAAAAGGCTCGCCATCGTGCTCGACAATAAAGTTTACGAAGCGCCCACCATCAATGGGCGCATCGATGATCGCGGCCAGATTACTGGGAACTTCAGCCAGCAATCGGCGCAAGATTTGGCGTTGGTTTTGCGCGCCGGGGCACTGCCCGCGCCGATTCACTATCTCGAAGAGTCGACGGTCGGGCCCTCGCTCGGCGCCGATTCAATTCGCGCCGGTGTCCGCGCTTCGGTAGCTAGTTTGCTCGCGGTGATGATCTTTTTGGTGTTTTATTACCGGCTTTCCGGTGTCAATGCAGTTGTGGCCTTGCTGCTCAACTTAGTCATCTTGGTCGCGTTTATGGCTTGGTCCAGCGCGGTTCTCACGCTGCCGGGCATCGCCGGCGTCATATTAACGATCGGCATGGGCGTGGACTCCAACGTGCTCGTATTCGAGCGCATACGTGAAGAGCTGCGCAACGGGAAGGCGCCCGCTGCGGCGGTTGACATCGGCTTCGACCGCGCGTTTCTGACCATCATCGACACGCACGTCACAACACTGGTCTCGTGTGCGTTTCTCTTTTTGTTCGGTACTGGTCCCGTGCGCGGATTCGCAGTCACGTTGGTTATCGGCTTGATTGCCAATCTGTTCACGTCCATTTACGTGTCGCGGGCAATTTTTGACTATCACCTGTCGCACATGGAGCGTCAGGCGGAGTTGAGCATTTAGGCGATTTTTCAGTAACAGCGAGTGCTGCTTCACAGACCGTGGCGGGGGCGAGCGGTCATCGATTAGGCGCAGTTGGGGTGGGGCTCATGGATTCGGGCTCATCGATCGAATGGAAGCTGCTCGCTTGATTTGACGCGTCGGAAACCGCCCCGTAGCAGAAATCGAGAATCAAAATAAACCACTCAGCAGCCCGGGAACAAATACCGAGGCTGCGGTGTCAAAACTAAACGGACCGAACTCGGCATGGAATTCTTTCACGACGTAAACATCGATTGGATGGGCAAAGCGAAATACTTCGTCGCTTTGTCGCTGATACTCCTCGCGGTCGGCTGGATCTCGATCTGGAAGCACGGCGGCATGCGCTACGGAATCGATTTCCGCGGCGGCACTTTGGTGTACGTCCGCTTCGCGGGCGCGCCACCGGTGCAGCAAATTCGCAAGGGACTTCAGGATGCCGGCCTGAAAAACAGCAGTATCCAGACCATCAGCGATTCGAACGATCTGGGTTCGCGCCACGACGTAATGATCGGCCTGGCTCAGTCGCCCAACGAAGCGACGCTCGATGCCGGCAAGCAGAAAATTTTGGACGTTCTAAACAAAACGTTTGGCACGGATGCCTCGGGCCGGCCGGATTTCAACGCTGCAACTCCGTCTGACCTGGCCGCTGATCTTTTGCAGAAGGATCCGTTGCACCTCGGCGCGAGCGCCGGCGACCGCTACACGCAGCTCGCGCAGCGGATCACCTCCGCGCGCGATTCGCAGCACGACGGCATCGTGACGAATTTTGATGAGTTGAGCAACGTCCCCGGAGTCACTCCGGCTGTGATTAGCACTCTTCAACAGGACTTCTCGCTCAGCGATTTCACCGTGCGGAACGCGGAAACGGTTGGTCCCACCGTGGGCGCGCAGCTCCGCAGTCAGGCGCTGTGGGCCACGCTCTACGCACTGGCGGGCATGTTGGTCTACGTCGCGTTCCGGTTTGAATGGGTGTACGGCGCCGCGGCCGTGATCGCTGTGTTTCACGACGTGCTGATCACCCTGGGATTTTTCTCTCTTTTTCATTACGAAATTTCGCTGACGGTGATCGCCGCGCTTCTGACTCTGGTCGGCTATTCGATGAACGACACGATCGTGATTTTCGATCGCGTGCGCGAGAACCTGCGCCTGATGCGCCGCGAGTCTTTTCCGGAAATCATCAACAAGTCGATCAATCAGACGCTTTCGCGAACCATCCTTACCAGCGGCCTGACGTTCATCACCGTCGTGGTTTTGTACATCTGGGGTGGCGAGGTTCTTCGATCGTTCGCCTTTGCCATGGTGGTCGGAGTTGTGGTAGGAACGTACTCCAGTTTTGGCATCGCGGCTCCGATTGTGGTGGCTTGGAACAAGTTTAGCGGGGGGAAGGGTGTGGCGGTGCGCGCCGGATCCGCAGCCGGAAAGCGCGTGCCCGCCACCGCAAGGAGATAGGCAATGTTCGATCAAATGGTGGTATCGAGCCCTCACGGATCCAAAACTAACAAGCCTTGGACCGTGGCTCTCTCGGCCATTCTTCAAGTGCTGGTCGTGGGCGTGTTGATTCTGATCCCGCTCATCTACACGGAGGCGTTGCCCAAGGCGATGCTGAGCACGTTCCTCGTCGCTCCGCCGCCACCGCCGCCTCCGCCACCACCGCCTCCGAAAACCGAAGTGGTGGTCCACAGAGTTCAAATCGTGCAGCCGCAGAGGATGGTGGCTCCCACCGTCATCCCTAAAAAGATCGAGATCGTGAAGGATCAGGCGCCGGATATCGGCGCAGTCGGCGGCACCGGAGTCGCGGGCGGCACGGGAGTGCCCGGCGGCATCATAGCCGGACTAGGAACTGCACCGCCGCCCCCGCCGCCGCCCAAGGCCACGCCGCAGCGGATTCGCGTCGGCGGCAACGTGGAAGCGGCCAAGCTGGTGAACCAGGTCTTGCCGGTATATCCGCAGATTGCCAGGACCGCGCATATTTCCGGAACCGTGGTGTTGCACGCAGTGATTGCCAAGGACGGCTCGATCCAGGAACTGACGTACGTGGCCGGTCCGGCGCTGCTGATGCGCGCGGCCATGGATGCGGTTCGCCAGTGGCGGTATCAGCCGACGCTGCTCAACGGCCAACCGGTGGAAGTGGATACCACGATTCAAGTTGTCTTTTCGCTCGGTGGTGATTGAGGAAAATCCGGGCCCTTTCGGGGGCTCGGATCGGCGGGGCTGGGATTTGCGACCGGCAGAATCTGACTGCCGCGATCGATGGCGGTGACGGAGGAGGAGTGAACTTTATGCTTGCGAATTTGGTATGGGCGTTTCTTTTGCAGGACCAGGGTGGTAGCGCCGGCATCAGCTGGAACTTGATCGATATGTGGCACAGCATGGGCTGGCCGGCTCGGACAGTCGTACTCATTCTCTTCATCATGTCCGCCTGGTCGGTGGGCATCATGATTGACCGCTGGCTGATGTACAGCGCGGCGCGGAAGCAGTCTCGCGTGTTCGTGCAGCAAGTGGCTGGCGCGCTCAAGGACAACAAGCTCGATGAAGCGATCTCGATCGCCGAGCGCAACAAGAAGAGCCACATCGCGAAAGTCGTGGCCACGGGCCTTTCGGAGTTCCAGGCCGCATCGGCGCAGGTTGACGACGAGGAAGTGATCGAAGCGGCGCGGCGCGGTCTGGAGCGCTCCGTGGCCATCGTTCACGCGGAGATGAAGCGCGGTCTTTCGGGCCTCGCGACCATCGGCTCCACGGCGCCATTCGTCGGATTGTTCGGCACCGTCATGGGCATCATCAACGCTTTCAAAGGCATTTCCGCTCAGAAGGTGACCGGTCTTTCCGCGGTTGCCGGCGGTATCGCTGAAGCCTTGGTGACCACTGCTCTCGGCTTGCTGGTGGCCGTGCCTGCGGTGTGGACCTTCAACTACTTCACCAATCGCGTGGAAGCTTTCGACGTGGAGATGGACAACTCCTCCATGGAGCTGATCAACTACTTCATCACCCGCCGGAGCGGAAAGAAGTAAGCCATGGCTTACAAACCCAAAGCACCGCCGGTGATGGCTGCGCCAAACGTGATTCCGATGGCGGACATCATGCTGGTGCTGTTGATCATCTTCATGGTGATTACGCCCATGTTGCACAAGGGCGTTTCCGTGAACATGGCGTCCGCGCAGAACGTAGACCAGATGCAGGCGGCCGATAAGGATAATGCCATCATTGTGGCGATCACTCGCGATGGCAACACCTATCTCGGAAATCAGGAGATCTCGCTGAATCAGATCACCGATCAAGTGAAGGACATGCTTTCCAACCGCCTGGACAAGACCGTCTACATTCGCGCGGATGCCCGTGCGAAGTACGGAGACGTGGTAAAGGCCGTGGACGCCGTCCGCTCGGCCGGTGTCGAGGACTTGGGATTGTTGACCGAAAAAATTCCTCCCAACGTCCACGTTCCACCTCCCATGGCTTCCGGGACGGGGCCGGCGGAGTAATTCGCCGGAAGGATCAGGGCTAAGGAGCAATCTTATGGCAATGAGTGTGGGCGGTTCGAAGGGTGTTGTATCGGAACCGAATATCGTTCCCTTGATCGACGTGCTGCTGGTGCTGATCATCATCTTCATGGTCATCACGCCGCAGACGCCAACCGGGCTGAAGACTTTGGTTCCGCAGCCTACGCCGCCGAGCCAGAAACAGCAGGTGCCCGATAGCCGAACGATCGTGGTGCAGGTGCTAGCGAACGGACAGGTCAAGATTAATCAGGACGACGTGAGCTGGAACGACTTGGAATCTCGCCTGTCCACTATCTTCGCGACGCGCGCCGATCGGATCGCTTTCGTGAAGGGTGACGACAGCGTGGAATTTGCCCAGGTCGCCCACGCCATCGATCTGATGCGCGGCGCGGGAATCGATCACGTTGGATTGATTACCGCCAAGATCGAAGCAGGGCAATAAGTAGCGTTGGGTATCGATTGGCTTTTGCTGCGGAGATGTCGCCGAATGGGGTGCCGGACCAGCGCGTGGGCTGAATGCGTCCGGTATGGCAATCATAAGGAGAGCAGGATGCGACGGAAGCTTGAAGTATCGTTTGTCGCGGCGGTAGTGCTGGCCGCGATAGGGGCCGGAGCCGGATGCAATAGGCTGCGTGCCCGCGACGATCTCAATAAAGGCGTGGACGCTTACAAGAACGCCCAGTTTGACGTAGCGATCGAAGACTTTAAGAACGCGCAGCAGCTAGATCCCACGCTCACCAGCGCGAAGCTCTATTTGGCGGCAGCATACCAGAACCAGTACGTTCCGGGCGCCCCGTCCGATGCGAACCTCCGCAACGCACAATCCGCCATCGATGTGTACAAGCAAATTCTTCAGCAAGATCCGAATAATTTGCCGGCGATCGACGGCATCGGCTCGCTGCTGTACAGCATGGGAACCACTCCCTTCGATCCGAGCAAACTCGAAGAGTCGAAGTCGTATCACGAAAAGCACATTCAGATCAGCCCCAATGATCCCGAGCCCTACTATTGGGTAGGCGTGATCGATTGGAGCCTTGTGTATCGCGCCAATCTGGATATGCGGCAGGAGTACAACCGCACGGCAAGTCCCAAGCGGCAGATCAAGGATAACGATCCGCTGCCGGAAAAGCTGCGGACAGAGTTCACGGATAAGGAAGGCGCGCTGATTGACGAGGCTATCACCAATCTGCAGAAAGCGATCAGCCTGAAGCCGGATTACGACGATGCGATGGCCTATTTGAACCTGATGTACCGGCAGAAAGCCGATACCGAGACCACGCAAGAGGCCCGTGAGGCTGACTTGAAGAAAGCAGATCAGCTGGTCGAGCAGGTGAAGGCCATCAAGCAGAAAAAGGCGGGAATGCAGCCTTCGTGATCGGTTAAGGTTCGCGTCCATCGCCAGTAACTCTCCGGCGGGCTTTTCGAGCCCGCCGTTTTTTTTAGGGCGGTACTTTGTTCCTATCGGGAAAGGTCGTCCATCGCCACCTATTTCCTCGGGTACAATGGACGCAATTTGGGGTTTTTCGCAAGGGGACGATCGCCTCTCAAGGATCAGATTCGATGCGAAAATCTTTGAACGTCCCATGTTTTGGGATCCTGTGTGCAGTGGCTATGGCGGTCGTGTCAGCCGGAATGCCACTTCGAGTTGCGGCGCAGGCTTCGGCTGCGAAGCCGCAAGTAGAGCGCCCCGATCCATGGACCAGCGATCAGACTGTGGACCCCGCCACGTTGGTGAAAGAGATCAGCGGGCCTGCGAATCAGCGGCCTACCATTGTGAGCGTCAGCCCCCACGCCATTTACCTGGGCGGCCATATTCCTGGAGCGGTATACGAGGGCCCAGGTTTCAGTGCGGCGGGCATCGAATCCTTGAAGCAATGGGCGCAGCGTCTGCCGCGATCCACCAATCTGGTCGTCTATTGCGGCTGCTGCCCGCTGGTGCATTGCCCCAACCTGCGTCCTGCGTTCCGCGCGCTGCAGTCGATGGGATTTACCCACCTGCGGGCTCTGCTACTTCCCACGAGCTTCTACACCGACTGGTACGCCAAGGGCTATCCAACTGAAAAGGGCGGCTGAAACCTGATTGCCAGCCTGTTTACTCACTGTAGCCATGCGTTTGACGCGTGCGCTTCCTCTGCTTACGATTGAAAGCAGGGGGAAGAGCCATGGCAGCCCGACAGTGCCCATTCTGCGGAAAAATGATTGCGGATTTGCATTCGCACTGCCCGTTCTGCCGGGAGGCGATTCCGCCCATGCCAGGTTCGCAGACGTCCGCCGTAGCAGCCTTGGCGGAACCTGGGAACAACGGCAACCGCAAAATTCGGCAAGGTTTGTTATACATGTTATTTGCCGCCGTAATTCAATACCTGGCCGGCGGCTATGGTGCCCCGATCTTGAAGGTGCCGCTTCACATCATGCCCGCGGTCACCGCTTACCTCACGCCGTTGCTTTTCTTCGGCGGGCTAGGTCTGGCCATCTACGGTTTCTATCTACACGCTAAACCCGCCGTCCGCGGCAATTCCGCGCAATAGTTTCCGCCGATATCGGCCTCAATCGGCGTCTTCCGGCAGCGCAAATACCCAAATGGCTGCGCCGTGCCCCGGTGGATTCTGAATTTCCGGGACCAGAATCGGGAATGTCACTGTCTGCGGGCCGCCGTTACCCACCACCACCGACACGTATTGTTTTCCGTCAACGGTAAACGAAATCGGGCATGAGCTTGGCACGTCATTGAGCCGCACGTGCCACAATGTTTTCCCGTTGGCGGCGTCGTACGCCTTCAGCGTCCGGTCGAGCGATCCTGCGAACACCACGCCTCCCGCTGTAGCCAGTGTGCAAGTGGTTTGAGGAGCCCTCTGCCGGTCAATCCACACCGGTTGCTTGGTTTCCAGGTTGAACGCTTCGATGCGCCCGTACTTCCCATCGCTGCCGGGGCGCGGCCGAATAAACCAGTCGTAACCCGAGCTGAGATTGCCGCGCTGACCCTTGGGCGCCGGGATTAGATCCATGCAGGACTCGACCATTGGCACGTACAGAATTTTGCTTTCGGAATCGTATGATGTGGCCAGCCAATTCCTTCCGCCGCCGGGATGGGGACAAATTAAATGCGGCTTGCCGTCGCCCACGACCGCTTCCGGGTTGATGGTTGCCTTTCCGGTCTTGGGATCGATGGACTGCACTACGTTCTGCAGGCCTAAATCCTTGGCGAAAATAAATTTGCCAGTCGCTGCGTCCATTCCTTCGTAAATTCCCATCTTCCCCGAGGTGACGACCAGCTTGCGGCTGGTGCCCTTCACGGGCAAATCGATCAACTGCTGCTCGAACGCCCAATCCAAGTCCCACTGGTCGTTTTGAATATGTTGAAAGTGCCAGGCCAACTTTCCGGTTTGCGGATCGAATGCGAGCGTCGTGTCTTCGTACAAACCGTCGTTGGTGACTCCAGGTTCGTGCACCGGATGTAGCATCGGGCCGGTGTCGTACGTTTGCCCGGTGCCGAAATAGGCGAGGTTCAACTCAGGATCGTAACTTCCGGCGGTCCACACCGACGCGCCGTTCCGTTTATCGACGGGCAGGCCGTTCCAACTGTTGCCGCCGAATTCGCCGGGCCGCGCAATCGTATAGAATTTCCAAGCTGGCTTTCCCGTCTCGGCGTCGAGCGCCGCGATCCAGCAGCCGCCGGGCGCCTGTCCCACGATGCCTTGCATCACCACGCCCTTGGTTACCAGCGGCCCGCCCGTGATTTGCCAGCCTTTGGTGTAATCCGCCAGCGGCTGATCCCAGACAACTTCACCGGTCTTCACATCGAGCGCGATCAGATGGTCATCCGACGTCGGAACGTACAGTTTGTCGCCATAAAGCGCCATATTGCGCTTGTTTCTTTGTCGCACATCATTCGGCAATTGCCGGTCATATTCCCACAGCAAATCCCCGGTGGCGGCATTCAGCGCCTGGACGTGATCTCCGTAGCTGTCGATGAATAGAACGCCGTCATGCTCGAGTGGCGTCATTTCGTCCGGACCGTTCGGCAGCGACCACGCCCACACCAATCGCAAATCGCTTACGTTGCTCTTCGAAATCTGTTTCAGCGGGCTGAAGCCTTTGTCGTCGTACGTTCGCCGCCAGAGCAGCCACTCGCTCGCGGGAGGGTGATCGAGCAGCGCGTCGGTCACGGGCGTGATTGTCGCCAGCGGGTTCGGAAGTTTCACCACCGGGATCGGCGGAGCCAGGGGAGACAGCGGCATCATCGGCGCAGGCCTCTGCGTTGCCACGCGCGGAATGCTCATTGCCGCCAGCGCCTGTTCGTTGGCCGGCAGTTCCCTCGAAGCGGGTTGCACCCCGTTTCGCTCCAGGATGAACGCAACGAGCTCTGCGCAGCTTTTCGCATCGACGCTGCCGGGATTGTCAGGCGGCATTTTCGTGCAGATATACGAAAACAGCGTGTTGGCGTTTTTGCCGCCCCAGTTCTGCGCGAACGTCGGGCCCGCCAGCGCGCTGGCGAATTCTCCGCCGTTCAGGTTCTGTCCGTGACAGCCCGCGCAAGTGGCTGCATAAACCTGCCGTCCTTGCGCCGCTTGCTGCGACGTGAACGTCGCGATGGTATCATTGCTCGGCTGCTGCGCTCGCGCCGTTCGCACGCCGCCAAAAATCAGCAACAGAGCGGCCAGTGCCACTGCCACGGTACATGCCAGATTCTGCCGCGGACTGCGTTCAGGTTCAGCAGTGCCTGACTGGCCCTCGCGAGAAACAATCCCACCCATCGTCTCCATGGAACACCCTCCGCGGATTTCTCCGCCCCGATCCGCGGTGCATTCCATCACTTCTTGCTTGCCCTCGCCAAGTCTTTTCTGCGGAAAACTTCTCGGCGCGTCCTGCGCGAACGAACGAGTGTCCTGCGGCAGGGAAATCCGTCCCGGTTTTGCGCAATCGCGTGCGAACAGCGGGAACAAGCCAAAAGAGCGGCAAACCACGCGACGGTGTCCTCGGAGTGTCCACGCATGATGAAGAAAGGCGGCAAGTGGTACGCGGACTGGCGAGACGGAAACGCCAGGACCGGCAAGCGCCACCGCAAAGCATTCCCCACGCAGAAGCGCGCCCGCGCCTTCGAAGCACGGATGCGCAACGCGGAGGCGAAAAACGCCACGCGCCCTACGACACGGCCCACGAAATCGCGCTAGCGTGGGCCGAGGCCATGCCGACGCGCGACCCGCGCAAAGCCATCGCGCAAACCCTCGCCGACGCCACAAGAGGAATGAAAGACCCGGTCCCGGCGATCCTGATCAACGGCCTGCTCGCCAAATACGCGAAGCTCGCGCCGTCGACGCGCTTCAACGCGGCCTACAGCCTGAAAAAACTCTGCACGGAAATCGACGCGAGAACCGGCTCGAAGCTCGCCGCCGAAATCCCCACACCGCGCCGAGCAAGCCCAAGGCAACGCATCGCCACCGAGCAGGAGCTCGCGGCGCTGTTCGAACACGCCGACCCCCCACTCCGAATGTTCCTCGCGCTGACCTCAATCATGGCGTTCCGCTTCGCCGAGGCGGAACAGATCGGATGGGCCAACTACAACGCCGAACGGCAAACCATCGTCACCAAAACAAAAGGCGGAAAATACCGCGAATTCCCCGCGCCAGACCAAGTCCGCGCGCTCATCGAGATGACCCCGCGAGGCGAAGGAAGCTTCATCAGCCTGCTGAACGGAAGGCCGCTGCATCACGAACGCATCCGCGCCAGGTGGGAGAAGCTAAAAGCCAAAGCCGGGGTCGACGCCGACCTGCACCCGCACGACCTCCGCAGAACCGCAGCCGTCCGGGTGTTCCGCATGACGCACGACGTTTTCGCAGCAAAGCAACTGCTCGGGCACGACAGCCTCGCCTCAACCGCGTGGTACCTCACACCCCACGAACCCGCAGCACTCGCAGACGCAGCGAAAGCGCTGCGCGAGTGGACACCAAACAAACACCGCCAAACGCCAGCGCCCATCACGCGGCGCACGTATGACTCAATCGTGAACGGAAAGGAGCCGGTCCAATGACCACGCAGTTCAACCAGAGCAGAGGAAACAAAATCCTCGCGGACGCCATCGCCCAGCGCACAGAGGCATCGATCAGAGGCCACGCGCTCGGCAGAAACAAAACCAGCGAAGAAGAACGCGGAACGCGGCGCGAAATACGCGAGCACGTCATCGCCCGCCTCACGCAAAACCACAACCTCGACACCGCGCAAAAAACCGGCCAAGCAGGAGACCACGAGTGAACGCGCCGCACCAGCAAATCGCCGACGCCATCACCGAGGCAGCCGGACGCACCGCCGCAGCCGCGATGAAAATCGCGCGGCTGACAGGCGGAACGCAAAAGGGCACCCTCGACGCGATCCACGACGAGGCAAGCCGGATGCTCAACAGCATCCGCGAGTGCAGAAAGCTACGCACCGCACCCGGCGAAAACGGGGGCCCCCAAGCGAAAAACCCAAAATGCGCGCCCACACCCATCAACCAAGGAAAAACGCCGTAAAACCGGGGGACGCCAGCCATGCGAAGCACCAAAAAAACAAACGCAAAAACAGAGCGAAACACACTGCGCAACATCCAGCAAATCGCAAACAAAAGAGCAGTGTCCACCAGCGCAAAGCCGCCAACGGACGGAATCACGTCAAGCGCCGAAAAGCTACGCGCAGACCTCGACCGCATCGAGACGCACGTCCGCATCGTCGCCTCGGAAAACCACATCCACGCGAGCGATATCCTCGCGGAAATCCGAAAACGAGTTGAACCGTGAGACGAACGCTCATCGCCGCGTTCATCGCACTGATCGCGCTGTGGACACTCGCAACCATCATCGTCATGGAGATGCACAAATGAACCCCAACACCACAAGGCACCCGCCGCAAACCACACCGCGAAAACCGGGACGCCCGAGCGACGCGGAGCTCCACACGAAGCGCTACACGCGAAAGCAGATCAAGCAACTCGCGAAGCGAGCCGACGAGCAACGCAACCCCACGCTGTTCTGACGAACCCGCGAACTCGCGCAAACCATCGCCCGCGTACCGCGTGGCCGCAAATTCAGCGTCCAGCGCGCCGCGTGGACACTGCGCGCAAACCATCGCCCACGGTGTCACGTCGAGGCATCCGGTCGCGGGAAAGCAAGCGTGGTAAGCGCCTGCGCGGCAATCGTCAGGCCGCGAAAAATCGCGCGGCCCGCCGCTTGCGGCTCCGGCGCGTCATCCTGTGCGCGCGCTAGCAGCATCCAGCCATCCGCGCGCTGTGTCGCGCGCTCGCGCGGTCCGGCGCTGGCGCGCGCGCGCTCGGCTCGCGCTCGCTCCGCGCGCGCCTAAGCAGCGCCTCGCGGCGCATCGGCGCGTGCTCGCTTCGCTCGCAGGGCGCGGCTCTGCGGCTGCCATCAAATCAGCCGCCACGGGCCGCGCCGCTGTTTCCCGGGGCCGCTCGCGCGCAAAACCGGCGCGCAGCGGGCCGAAAAGCAAACCGCCGCCCTCGCCGGGCGGCAAAAACGGCCGCGACGGCCGTCGCGGCCCGCAGAACATCCCACGCGCGAGATCGAGCGAGAAAAAACGCAATAGGAAGCCCGCAGAGCCACGCAACGACCGCCAGCCAAGCAACACCACCTTAAAAACAAACCCGCCACGCACCGCGAGCGGAAACGCCAGCGCGACCCCAAAAAACGCACGAATCGGCGCGTCGCTGCCGCGCCGACCGGCCACGCGAAAGCCGTGGCCCTTTCGTGCAGGCCTCCGAAAGCGCGCTCCGCAACCGCAGCGCGGTGCCCAACCCATCAACCAGCCCAAACGCGCGCGACCGCACAGCGCCGGCCGCGCCTTCTCCGGCGCTCGCGGTTGTCGAAGGGCTGCGCCCTTCAAATCCGCCAAGGAGAAAAAAACCATGAAAGAGCACGAACTGGTCGCGATCATCGCCGCGATCATCTTCGGAATGCCGCAGGTGTCCTCAACCGCCGAAGCCGTCCGAATCGCCGCGCGCATCGCCGAGCAGTCCAAAGAGGAAACCAAACATGCTCAACCCTAGCGAGCGAGCCACCATCGCGCGCCGCGCGGCGATCCGCTATCTAAGGCTGTGGGCCACCTGGTCAAACGTGCCGTGGTCAGATCAGGTCGAGCAAGAAATCGCCGCAGCAATCGGCGAAGTAATCGCCAGGGCACGCCGCCGCGCGATCCTCAAGGCCGCGTACGGCGACCTGCTACAGTCGTAGCAGAAAACAAGCACACCCACGGGCCGCGCGCAAACCCCGAACTCAAGCGCGCGGCCCAAAACTCGCCAGCAAACCACGGCGAGGCGAAAGGACACCAGCCGTGCCGCGAAAACCCAACGCGCCAAAACGCGCGCCAAGCCCGGAAACGCAGCAACGACGGACCCTCGCAACCCTCAAAATGCAGCTTGCCATCCTCGAACTGAAAAGCGCCGCGACCCACGCGGCAGCACGCCGCCAAATGATCGCCATCGCCAAAGACCTCCTGCCCGTAGCGGCCGCGCTCGGAAGGCGCGGACGCCCGCGCCTTCTCGCCGTCTGCGCGAAAATCATCGCCGACGAAAAGCTCAACGCGAACCTCGAAGTCCTCAACCGGAGCTAGCAATCGAAGAAACAAAAACGGAGGCCGGACCGCGCCGCGAAAACGGAGCGCCCGGAGCGCACAGCCATGCCCACCGACGAGGAAAGAAAGGAACAAACGCGCCAGCGCGTGAAAGCCCGCTACTGGAAGCGCCGCGACGAACTGCTCTATGAAAGGCGCGTGCGCTACCACAGCGACGACGCCTTCCGATGCAGCCTCAAAGCATCGAACAAGAAAAGCAACGCGAGGCCGGAGGCCAAAGCGAGAGACAACCAGCGCCTCCAAAACCGCCGCGCAAAAATGCTCGAGCGAGAACGCAGCAAACGCAACGCCCGCCGCGTCGAAGGAATGCGCGGGCTCAGCCTCCAAGAGCTCGAACGGCCGACCTACAAACTCAGATACCCGGGCGGAAGCCAAATCGAGGCATGGCCGCTCAACGACGAAGCCGCAAAGTGGCTGAAAGCCGCCGAAGCCGCCGCCCCGAACCCACCCGAGCCGGTGGACACCAGCCAAAAAAGGTGTCCACAAAACGGTGGACACCAGAGCCACGAGGCGCTATAAACACACCACGGACACCGCCGCCGCACGCGAGGGCCACAAGGGAAGGTAGGAAAAGCCTTGCGCAATCGCGTTTAAAATGTCGCCCATCGTGTACGGCGAATACAGCAAATCGATTGGCCCGAAGCTGCTCCTGACCCTGCTTCACGCCCTTTCGCTGTGTATCGTCTTCTGGCTGTTATTCCGCGGCGGACTTGTCGCGCTTTCGTTTGTCGCGGGACGCTCGTTTTTGCCCGGCGCCTTTTCCACCCGCGCGCTGATATTTTCCTGCGCGCTCGTCTATTTTCTCCGGCTCGTGTTTGGGTGTTTTTATCTGGTCCAGCGCACCATGCGCTGGGGCGAAGCAATCGGCATCGGATTCTTCGTCTTCCTGGTGCATATCTTCTTCGCGCTCGTCGGAGGGACCAACCCGAACGGGCCCGGCGCAGTCGCGGATTTTGGCGCGTTCCTGTACGTCGTTGGCTCGTACCTGAATACCGGCTCGGAGGTCATGCGCCGCCAATGGAAGCAGGATGCGGCACATCAGGGACAGCTTTATACCGGAGGGCTATTTCGCTACGCGCGCCACATCAATTATTTCGGAGACGAGGTGCTGTTCATCGGGTACGCCCTGGTCACTGGCTCGCTGTGGGCGCTGGTGGTGCCCGCATTTATGGCGCTTGGCTTTGTCTTCGCGAATGTTCCCGCGCTCGATCACTACCTCGCGCGCAAATACGGCGACCAATTCGACGCCTACGCGGCGCGCACCAAACGCTTCATTCCGTTTATCTATTAGCGGGATTTGTGGGGCTATCGATACGTACGCTTGGCGTGCGGCTCGCCGGAATTTCCGCCTGCCATTGTTTGCCAGACTAAGATTTGGAGTGCGCGCCCACCGGCTCTTCGTGCTCGTGACCTGCGCCGGCGCCATTGCCTGACGCGGGCGTGGGCGACGTGCTCGGAGCGGAAATTGCGGGGTTCGCGTCGGCGGGCGGCGCCTCGGGCGCTTCCACTTCCCAATCGCAGCCTTCCTTGATGCACGCGCGGTAATTGCCGTGCTTCGTGCGCTTTTCCACGATGAATGGCGCGCCGCATTTCGGGCAAGGCTCGTTGATCGGCTCGTGTGGAGTGGTGAAATCGCAATCAGGATAGCGGCTGCAGCCGTAGAAAATACGCCCGCGCCCTCGTCCCTTGGACGTGCCCCGGCGCACGAACTCCCCCTCGCCGCATTTCGGGCACTTGATCCCGAGCGTCACCGGTCGCGTATACTTGCACTTGGGATAATTCTTGCAGCCAATGAAATCGCCATAGCGCCCCTGGCGCTGTAGCAACTGCGCGCCGCAATCCGGACACTTTTCATCCAGGGGAACGTCGGGATGACGCGGCACCTTTGTGCCAGAGACGAGCCGGCGCGTCGTCTTGCAATCCGGATAGCCTGTGCAAGCCAGGAACGCTCCAAAGCGCCCGCGCTTAATCACCATTTCCTTGCCGCAGTTGTCGCAGTACTGCGTGGTGGTGGCCACATCGGAATCGTCCGAATGCACTTCCGCGATGTCACGGATGAAGTCGCATTCGGGATACCGCGAGCAGCCCAGGAAAAATCCGTGCCGGCTGATGCGCTCCAGCAATTCGCCCTCACCGCACTTTTCGCACTTCTGCCCGGTGGGAATACCCGCCTTGTAAGACGCCATCTTGTCGGCGGCGTTTTCCAGATCTTCCTCGAAGCGGTCCCAAAAACCCTTCACCGAGTCGCGCCACGACCGTTTGCCCTCCTCAACGTCGTCGAGCTCCTCTTCCATGCGCGCGGTGAAGTTGACGTCAAAAATATCCTCGAAGTTCTTCACCAGCAGCACGCTCACGCGCTCGCCCAGCAGCGTCGGCGTGAACCGTCCCTGGTCCTTGGTCACGTATTCGCGATCCACTAGCGTGGAAATAATCGCGGCATAGGTAGACGGCCGCCCGATGCCCTTTTCCTCCAGCTCTTTTACCAGCGTGGCCTCCGTGTATCGCGGAGGAGGCTCGGTGAAATGCTGTTCGGGGCGGATGGCTTCCAGGCGCAGTTCCTCGCCTTCTTGTACTTGCGGCAGCGCGCGGCTTTCGGAATCGCCCTCTTCTTTGTCTTCGTCGTCTTCTTTCACCGACTGGTACGCGGCTAAGTAGCCGTTGAATTTTTCCACCGAGCCGCTGACGCGGAACAGATAATCCCCGGCCGCGATTTCAATCGTGGTCTGGTCGAAGACCGCGGGAACCATTTGCGACGCCACGAACCTCTGCCAGATCAGCTGGTAGAGCTTGAACATCGGCTCATCCAGATAGGGTCTGACGCTTTCCGGTGTTCGCGCCACATCCGTCGGACGAATCGCTTCGTGCGCTTCCTGCGCGTCTTTCTTGGACTTGAAAAAGTTCGGTTTTTCCGGCAAATACTTCGCGCCGAACCTTTGTCCGATATGATCGCGCACTTGCGAAAGGGCATCGGAAGACACATGCACGGAATCCGTGCGCATGTACGTGATCAGCCCGATCGAGCCTTCGCTCCCCAGGTCGATTCCTTCGTAAAGCCGTTGCGCCAGCATCATGGTTCGCTTGGCGGTGAAGCGCAGCCGATTGTAGGCAGCCTGTTGCAATTTCGAAGTGGTGAATGGAGGCGGCGCGAACCGGCGCTTCTCCTTCTGTGCCACGCTCGAAACCGTCCACGTGGCGCGTTCTAGGTCCGCAAGAACGCGCTGGGCTTCCGCTTCGTCCGGAATTTCCAGGTCCTCGCCCTTGCGCTTCACCAGTTTAGCTTCGAACGAAGGGGGCTCGCCGGCAGCCAATAGCGCGTGGATGGTCCAGTATTCCCGGGGAATGAACGCGCGGATTTCCTGTTCGCGCTCGACGATCAGCCGCAGCGCGACCGTCTGTACCCGCCCGGCCGATAAGCCGCGCCGGACCTTGTCCCACAGCAGCGGAGAAACTTTGTAACCGACGATGCGGTCCAGCACCCGCCGCGCCTGCTGCGCGTCCACCAAGTGCTCGTCCACCTTCGTCGGTTTTTCGAAAGCTGCGCGGATGGCCTTCTGCGTAATCTCGTTGAACATCACCCGCGAGAACTTAGCCCGCTCGGTCTTGTTTTTGGCCAGCACGTCCAGCAGGTGCGCGGAAATCGCCTCACCCTCGCGGTCCGGGTCCGTTGCCAGGTACACGTTATCCGCTGAATCAGCCGCGCTTCGCAATTGGCCGATGATCTTCTGCTTATCCGGAATAACCTCGTAGGTGGGCTCGAAGATATTCTCCGCCGTCACCGGTATCTGCTTCTCCGGCGTCTTGGCGGCCTTCGCCTTGCCCTTTCCTTTCTTGCTCTTCCGCTTGGGCTTGCCGTTAGCTTCGCCGGGCAGCAGGATGCCGATCGTTTTCTTGGGCAGGTCCATCACGTGGCCGTAGGAGGCCTTCACGGTGTATCCGCGGCCCAAGTATTTGTTGATTGTCTTCGCCTTAGCGGGCGATTCGACGATTACCAGTGATCTTGCCATTGTCTTCTATTATATTCCTCGCGCTTCGCGCCTGCCGCTCAGCGCCGCCCAGCCGGGTGGAACTAGCCGAGCGCCCCCGCCCCAAGGCACGGATCCCGTGCCTTCCCATCGTAACCCTGCTTTGGCCGGGGGATTACAGCAGGACTTTCAAAAATTGCTTACCAGGTAACTGGCGTACCACACCTCTAAGCTCCAGGTCAAATAAGGCCGCTAGCACCTCAGACGACGTAAGCCCCGAATTTTCCACCAAGTCATCCACGTGCCTCGCTTCGTCAGGGCTCAAAAGCCCGTACAACGGCCGTTCTGTGGGGCTCAAATCCTGCTCCACCAACGCAGTGCGCTCCTCCGATGACGCCGCTTCCACGGGCATCAACTCCGCGCGGACCGGCGTCGGCAGCTCCTCCGCTACGTCTTCCCATCCGGTCGTCAGTTTGGCGCCCTGCTTGATCAGCTGGTTCGGTCCGAAGCTGCCGGGCTGCGTGGCGTTACCCGGCACTCCAAACACTTCGCGCCCGAACTCCATCGCCAATCGCGCCGTGATCAGCGACCCGGAATACTGTGCGCCTTCCACGACAATCACTCCAAGCCCCATACCGGCGATGATCCTATTGCGGATGGGAAAATTCTGGGGCGCCGGAAACGTGCCCAACGGAAACTCGGACACGATCGCTCCTCGCTGCTCCATCTCCTCAAAAATCTTCTTGTTCTCCTTCGGATAAATCACGTCGATTCCGCAGCCCAGGATTCCGACCGTTGCCCCGCCCGGCGCGCTCAGCGCGCCCCGATGCGCGCTGGCATCAATTCCGCGGGCCAAGCCGCTCGCGACGATTAAACCACGGGTGGCCAGCTCCCGGCCTAGCCTCTCAGCCATTTGATTCCCGTAAGGGCTCGGCCGACGCGCACCGACAATGGAAATCAGGTGGCAGCCCAGAAGCTCAACGTTTCCTTTTACATACAGAAGCGGTGGCGGATCGTAAATCTCGCGAAGGCGGGCGGGATACTGCGGCTCGTCCCAGGTCAGTAGCTTGCATCCAGTGCTTTGAGCGTTGGCCAGCTCCTTGGCTGCGGCGCTAAGCGGCTGCCGCGAGTGAATTGCTTGGGCCACAGCCGCAGGTAAATGCTGTGCCTCCAACGCAGTAAGGGACGCGCCGAAGATCGCGTCCGGGCTTCCAAACTCTCGCAGCAGCTTTCCGGCCGAGCGCGCCCCCAGCCCGGGCGTCAGTGCGAGCGCCAACCAGCCTAAATAGTCGTCAACGTGCATCAAGAGGGAAGTCCGGCGCCGAGGGTACGCACCGGCTTATCGCGCTGTCAATATAGGGATTGTACGGTACGGCGGACGCCGATTCCGCTGCTGATATTTTCCATTTTCCTGCGCGCATCGCTTATTTAGCGCCTTCTCGCACTGCGTTCAGGCGCTCCGCCTGGCCGATTGCTCCGCGGAAGAGAACATGTTTACTACCGTATTCGCCGTCTTGGCCTTGACCGGTGCTCTGCTTCACATTGCCTTCAGCCGAGAAGGTCGCGCACCAGATCGGCTCATCGAGATTTTTCTCGTTTATTGGCTCGCCATCGCCATCGGTGCCACAGGAGTATTTGAATTCGCAGGGCACATGTTTCGCGCCAACCAAGTTGCCGCCAGCATCGGCTGGTCGCCGGGGAGCCCCTTTCAACAGGAAGTGGCATTTGCCGATCTGGCTGGCTAGCCACGGCTATTGCTTCGGCCGTCATGTACCGGGGCGACGCTTTCGGCCATATCGACCAGCTCATTCGCCATGGCAATCATCACGCAGCCAACTCCGGCGCGGTGCTCTGGAGCGACATATTCGTTCCCGCGGTCGCGATCGCGCTCCTGATACTTCGCTCGCAGCTCGCTCGGTCCCGTCTTGACTCCCCTGCGCCGAAGGGTATCGCGCCATGAAATTCCCCGTCGGTCACGTACTGCGATCCGCGCCGTAGCAGCGCGAGTGGATTTCCCGCATCGTTCAGGTATCATTTCGCCGTGAGCCGCAGAATTGCCGTAAATGTGACCCTCGCGGCGGTGCTGGCCGGTTTTCTCGCACTCGTATTTCGGCCCGCTTTTTATCCTCCGTATTTCGAAGGTCGAACGTACTTGGCGATGGCCCGGGGCAACTACGCCCGTATTCCAGGCTATTACGGCGGCCGCGTGCTTCATCCTCTCGTCGCGCGTTTGCTTGCCCGAATTGCCGGAGTGCCGGTCGACGCACGCGTCTTTCTGTGGCTATCGGTGGCATCGCTCCTCGCATTTTTCGTTTTCATCGGGCTTTACTATAGGCTGGAGTATTCCTCGGGGGGCCGAATCTGGCTCTTTTTGCTCGTCACCGCCACGGTTGTGGACCAATACCGCAACTATTACTGGCACGATCTGTTTTATGCCGCTTTGTGCGCGCTGTTCTTCTTAGTGTTGCGCGCCAATGTCTGGATCAGCCTTCCATTCGCTCTGCTGCTCTACATCACGCGCGAATCGACCATCGTGCTCGTGGTTGCACTCGTCGCCGTTGCTGCCGTACGTCGCCGTTGGAAACTCTGTTCCGCTGCTGCCTTCGTCGGGCTCGTCGGCATGAAACTCGATTCGGCGCTCCTGGCGCACGCATTGCCCAACACACAAGGCATGCCAGTGTTCGTTTTGGATTTGCTGAAGATTCCCTACAACTTCGCTTACAACATATGCGGATTGGAAATCTGGACCAACACCAATGCCTCGACGCTTCTGCCGCCGGTCTGGACCGCTCCTGTTCCGGTGTGGCTGCATCTTGGACATATTCGCGAGATCGGCTACTGCGGGTTCTTCTGGCAGAACCCTGCCTCCACATTTCTCGCCCTGGCGGCCGCATTTGGAGTCCTGCCACTCGCGCTAGTTCGAGTGGCGAAGGCGCGTGATTGGCAGGTCCCATGGCCGGAACGCATTGACCTGGCGACAGCGCTGTTGTTTGGCGGCCTAATGTTCCTTCTCGCGCCGCTTACCGGAACGATTCCCGCCAGATACGTTCTTTACGGCTGGCCGCTCTTTTGGCTTTTTGGAGTAGCCGTGCTGCACCGCGCGTACCCTGCGTCGCGGAAGAGAGCCTATATCATCCTGTTTTCGCTGTGCATATCGTGGACTCCGGCGGCCGTTCGGCTGGTGTTAGGCCCATCGATAGGTGGCGCCCAAAGCATTTCCACACTCACCACGCCGGGACTTATTCTCAGCATCGTTGTCATCGTGGTCTTAAACGCGATTTCGTGGCGATTCCTCGCGGTTGATTCGCCGCAGGCGTCTCTTGTGCCGGGGTTTTCCGAACCGATGAGTCTTAGCCACAAACCGGACTAACGTTTCAGATGCCAGATCGCGGCTACCGCCAGCTCTAACGAATTCCCATCTGGATCACGGAAGTAAAGCGAAGCGGGATGGTTTCCAAAGGCGAACTCCTTCTCGATGGGTACGCCTCTTTCCTGTAGGCGTTTGCGCCATGCGGCCAGCTTTTCCGCCTCCACCCGAAACGCCACGTGGCCCGCGCCCGTCGTCCCGTGAGTCGGAAGCTCTCCGCCGGCTCGCGTCAGCTCCGCCCGGAACAGCAACAAAACACTCGCCCCAGTTCCCACCTGCAACGCTGCGCCGCGCCCGCCCGCGAAGTAGCCATCATCGATTTTCCGCAAGCCCAGCACTCCCTCATAAAACGCCACGGCGCGATCCAAATCGTCCACGTAGAGCGAAGTTTCCAGCACCGCTTGCGGAGAAAACGCCATTTTTCGCGCTCCTTGCAAGAGTATAGCTCCCGCGGGGCGGCGCCGTGATTGTGCTATATTCTTGATATTGGAGATGATGATCGCACGGTGAACAAGCTGCGCATTTCCGTGGTCGAATTTCTCAACACCGCCCCACTGGTTTGGGGTTTTACCGAAGGTCCGCTCGCTGGGAAGTACGATCTGTCATTCGCCGTGCCTTCTCTCTGCGCCGAGGCGCTGCGCCGCGGCGAAGCCGATATCGGCATCATCCCCGCCATCGAATATCAGCGCATGAATGGAGATATGGTCGCGTTGCCCGGAATGGCTATCGCTTCCAAGGGCGAGGTTCGCAGCCTTCTCATCGTCGCCAAAAAACCGATCGAGTTGGCCAAGCGCATCGCGCTGGACACCAGCTCGCGCAGCACGGTTGCCCTGGTCCGCATGCTGGCCGCCGAGCGCTGGAAAATTTTCCCCGAATTCATCGATGCCGCTCCTGATGCTTCGGAGATGCTGCGGACTGCGGACGCCGCCCTGGTGATCGGTGATCCGGCGCTGTCGATCTCTCTGAAAATGGACATTTTGGCGGGCAAAGCGCCCAGCGGCGAGCAGTGCTGCCAGGGAGACCCCGACGACATGCCCGTGCCCGGCTTCGAAACCCTTTTCGTATATGATGTGGTGCATCAATGGCGGCAATTGACGGGCAAGCCGAGCGTCTTAGCCCTGTGGGTTGCGGGCAGAGATGTGGTCACGCCCGAGCTAGTCCATGATTTTTGGGCCTCAAAAAAATACGGTCAGGACCACGTGCGTGAGATCGCCGAAGCCGCTTCGAGCAAACTGGATATGTCGCCGCGTTCGCTGGAGCGTTATCTGACCGAAAACATCAATTTCGACCTTGATGAAGAGAATCTATCCGGACTGCGGCTGTATTTCGAGAAGGCCGCCGCGGCTGGATTAATCCCGCGGGTACGTCCGGTTGAATTTGTGGACTTCGAGGAAGAAAAAAGCATTGCCAATCGCGCCAGCCAAACGGCGCACTCCTAACATGGCACTCACACCGCAAGAAGCCCTCGACCTTTTCAACTCCGACGACCTGATTGGCATCGGCATGGCCGCCAACGAAGTCCGCCGTCGCAAAACCGATCCGCGTGTCGCTACGTATCAGATCGACCGCAACATCAACTATACGAATTTCTGCACCGAGTACTGCTCGTTCTGCGCCTTCTACCGCCCGCTTGGCTCAAAGGAAGGTTATATCCAGCCGCTCGAGGCCATTTACCAGAAGATTGAAGAGATGCTCGCGCTCGGCGGGAATGGCGTGTTGCTGCAGGGCGGACTCCACCCCGATCTTAAAATCGATTATTACGAGAACATGTTGCGCTCGATTCACGAGCGCTTCCCGCAAGTCCATCTGCACTGCTTCTCGGCTCCCGAAATCCTGTGCATTGCGGAAGTATCCGGGCTTTCCATTCGCGACACAATCGCGCGCCTTCGCGACGCCGGTCTCCAGTCGATTCCCGGCGGCGGCGCGGAAATTCTCGATGACGAAGTCCGCCATCGCATCGCCCGCCTCAAGTGCAAGTCCGAAGAGTGGGAATCCGTTCACCGCGAGGCGCACAAGCTCGGTATGCGCACCACCGCCACCATGATGTTCGGCTGCGGCGAAGAATACCGCCATCGCGTCAACCACCTCGAACGCATCCGCCGCATCCAAGATGACGGCGGCGGAGGTTTTACGGCTTTCATCCCGTGGATTTTCGCCCCCGAGCACACGCCGCTCGGCAAAAAAGTTTCGGAAACCACCGCCGTCGATTACCTGAAGACTTTGGCCATTAGCCGCCTATATCTTGACAATATCGACCACGTCCAATCCAGCTGGCTCACGCCCAGCATCAAAGTCTGCCAGGTTGGACTGCAATTCGGCGCCGATGATGTCGGCAGCATCCTGATTGAAGAAAATGTGGTTTATGCGGCAGGCGTTCGCAACCGCACCAATGAAGAAGAACTTCGCCGCATCATTTCCGATGCCGGTTATATTCCCGCCCAGCGCGACACGCTCTACCGTTCCTATGCGCTGAAGCCGTTGCAGCCCGCCTGAAACATTTCAGCGCCTGCCACTTACTATCTGCCGTGTCGATGACCTGCGCAATACGCGCGATTCTTCCATCCGGAGCTATTTCTGCCGGGGATAAATTTCGAGCAGGACTTCGCTGCCTTCGGGCAGGTCGGGTTGTTGCGAGGGGACGAAAACGCCGCGCTCGAACCGCGCCCGAATCCGTTGCGGCTGCGCCGGCGCTGAGGCGGCTCGTGGCCGATCGCTCGCGCCCCGGGCTGCATCCGCTCCGGGCGTGGGCGATGCAATCGGCGCCCCGGAATCGAGCGCGGCGTTGGCCAGCGCGTCCGCCTCGCGATTCAGCTCCCGCCGGACGTGCTCGATGGTGAAATACGTCAGCTGGCGCGCCATCTTCGTGGCGCGCTCGTGCAGCGGCTTCAGATCCGGACTCTTCACCTTGTATCGCCCTTGCATTTGGCGAACCAGCAGTTCCGAATCGCTGCGAATTCGCAGCGACTTAATGCCGCTGCTGATGGCGTAATCGAGCGCCGCCAGCAATGCGTAATATTCCGCCACGTTGTTCGTGTCGCGGCCCAGCCGCTTGCCAAATTCCAAAATGATGTTTCCGTTCGGATCGCGCATCACCACCGCGTAAGCAGCCGGCCCCGGGTTGCCACGCGAACCGCCGTCAATATTGGCTATATACACGCCGGCAGGCGGGTTCGATGGCGCGTCCGAAAACAAACGCGCGCTCTCTGGACCGAATTTCGGCGACATCGTCATGAATGAATTTTGCCGCGGAAAATTGCGGCGAAGCCCGCAGGTATCCCGGAGCGAAAAGTGAAGTCACAAGGCTGAAAAATTTTAGTGTTCACGGGAAGGAGGCGCTGCCGAACTTTCGCCATGCGACGAAGCCGCCGCGGCCGAAGCTTCACCCGCTTCCGGCTCGACGTAATAGAGGATGCGCGTGCATGTCTCGCAGTGGAACATCTCGTCGCTGCCGCGCCGTCGCATTTCTTGAAACACGTGCGGCCGGATGCGCATGCCGCACGCGCTGCACTTCTCGTCGCGAACTTCCGCCAGCGCCACGCTATTATGCTTTCTGGCGATCCGCTCGTAATGGTCCAGCAGGTCTTCGGGGATTCCGGCGACCACCCGCGCGCGTTGCGCCATCAGATCGGCGAGTTCCTTTTCCGTCGCCGCTTTGTCTGACTCGATCTTCGCCCGAGCTCCGCGCGCAACCTCTTCCACTTCCTTCAGCAGCTTCTCGGAGGCTTTCACGCGCCGGTCGTAGTCTTCCGCCGCCACCATCTGTTCGAGCAGGCGATCCTCGGCCTTGGCGATCTCGCCCTCCGCCGTTTGCACCTCGTGCTGCAGCGCTTTGTATGCCTCGTTCGTCTTCACCTGCGCCGTCTGATCCCTGTATTTGCGGGCGCGCTCTTTCCACTGTTCCACGTCCAGTTCGTATTTCTTGCGGTCGTGAATGGTTTGCACCTGCGCTGCCTTGCTGGAATTTAGCTCGCCCTTTGCGCCCGTGACGCGCGTCTCGATTTCGGCGAGCTTTTTGGGGAACGTCTCGAGATGCTCCCGCACCTCCCGCAGTTGAGCATCCACGCTCTGCAAATCGAGCAGGTTCTGGAGGATTTTTTGCACGACGCGCTCATTCTAACACAGCGCCTCGCGGCGTCCCGCAGGCAACCTCCCGGAAAGCCGGCAGCCCCGGCCACCGTCCATCACAAGTGTTTGCTTAGGAACGAAATCATGCGCCGCCAGGAATCTGCCTGCGCGTCGGCGTCTGCCCGGGCGCTCCCGCCGAAGGAAAAGCGCGCCCCGTGCAGATGTTCGTGCCGGCTATCACGTGCCGTCGTGGGCAGATGCGGATAGCGCAACAAATGTCCCGCCGCTGGGTAGTGGAGGTGCTCCACGGCGTGCTGGAACCCGCGCTCTTTCAGTCGCGCCACAATGGTTTCGGCCATTTCCTGCGCCGGCCATACGTGATCATCCCCGCCCGAAATCAGCAAAACCGGCCCGTTTATTTGTTCCACGGGAATTGCCGCCCGGGTCACCGCATCCTGGTTTCGCAGCCCCGCGCGAAAGAGATTCCGGAACATCACCGGCCGTCGCATCGCCACTACTGGAATCGCCGACCTCCACATAAACTTTCGCAGCGGCAGCGGCACGGACGGCACCGGCTCGCCGCGCCAGAGCCAAGCCGGAATGTTTTCGCCGGTGGCCGTATCGCGTCCTCCGGAGTCCCACGCCACCGAACTTGGCGCGTACGCCACCACCGCGCGAATGTTGCTAAAGCGCGACGCGCAAAGCATCGCCAGTTCCGCCCCGCGTGAAACCCCCAGGATCCCCGTTCGCTCGGCATCGATCTCCGGCTGCTCCGCGAGCCACGCCAAGGCCGCTTCGATGTACTCCAGCGGCACGCGATGCAGCCACGGCGCCAGCGGCGGAGTCCCGAAATACGCCAGAGCCAGCGTGGCAAACCCGTGCCGCGAAAGCACCGCGGCCTTGTCGAGATCGAATCCTCCGCCTGATCCGCTCAGCACGATAACCGCCGGCCAGGGTGTTCGAACCGCGCCTTCGGGCGGCAGGAACAACCGTCCCACGCGCCCTTTCGGCAGTCCCGGCTCCAAGGCTTTCGCCGATTCAAACTTGTTTCCGCCAGTCACCACCAGATCTCGAATGGCCGTCCCGTGCGCGCGGAAGCTGCGTTCGATACGCCCGGAGACAACCATCACCGACCGATCCAACTCCACTTCCAGCATTACCGCGTGAGGTAGCGAATCCCTTTTCGTGAAAGTAGCCCTCGCGCCATCGCTTTCGGTTCCATTAGCCAGGCGCATGGACCAGAAAAGTCCCATCGGCTCCACGCCCCGGTACGTTCCTCCTGTCGGCTCCTGTGTGGCGAGATCGACCTGTCCGCTGGAGTCCGCGCGAAACGTCGCGTCGGAACTCCACCGGCGGTTTTCATCGTCGTCGGTACTGGCGTGAATCCGCACGCTCTGGTGGGGTGCCAGTCCGCTCAATCGAATTTGCACGTCCTCATCGATGAACGCGCCGTTTGGCGGCACTTCAAAGCGTATATCGCCTGCGGGTGCTTCGATGCGATTGTCCGGCCTATGCGTCATTGACGCAGTTTTATATCACAATGTATACACGCACTGAACGTGTGAAACGTTTCGCTCATATTACAAAGCGGCAACTCGATTGGGCCGGGCAGTGATTGGCCAGCACGGTGAGATTCGAATAGCGGCGGTCGCGGAGTCCAGCGCCTGCGGGTGAAACCTGCTGTATGAGCTGCGAGCCGAGTACGGCTTCCTACGGCGTGGCTTGAATATTCATCGTCTGGTCGAGGGAATAATTGGTGCAGCCTGGATGCGTATCGGCAGGGCAGTGCGCGACCGCCTGAAAAGTGTCGGTGGACGCGTTCACGTCATATGTGTATCCGTCGCGCCCATCGCGGCGAATACTCATCGCGCCGCTGGAAACCAGATCGTCCATCGATGCGTACGCCCCGTGTTCGGCCTGGTAAAGCCGCTCCGCCTGTCCAATCGCCAGCAGATCGCTTTTCACGCCGACCACATCGACCGTTTGCTCTGGTGTTTCGGCCCCGCTGACGGCAGGGGATTTCTGGAAATAAAGTTTGTACGTGAACGCGGAGATTAGCGCCACCACCAGCAGACCCGCTACGCTTCCTAAGCCTCGCATCGGCACCTCACTCGCGCCGCCGTTTATGCCTTCGCAATGGGACGCGGCACTGATCTGAATGCTTGGATCAATCACACCACGCCCTCGCCCGGTCGTCTAATTTAGATCGTGGAAGCGTGCGTAACGGATACGGCCTTCGCCCCAGGCCTGACCCTCGCCATTTTCGTGCACGCCATTTCTCCCGCTCCTGCGTCTAATCCCCTGTTGCGGTTTCTCGCAGCACGAATTGTCACCGGCGCCAACTGCCCACCACTCACCTCCACGACTGCGCCATCTGAATGATCGCCACTTCGTGGTTGGCCTGAATTATGATGGTTGTTTGATGCTGGCGGCGTTGCCGGCCTGTAGCAGGAAAGTATCGCCCGCTGCGTCACCGCATTGCCCGTTGAGTTACGGCATTGGAGGACATCGCATGTCGCGCTGCTCAAGATCACTTACCGTCGCTGCCTTCGCTCTTCTAGCCATTCTTATCGTTCCTGTTTCGCCTCTACGCTCGGCTGTCGTGGCAGCCCAGCAAAACCGCGACATTTTGCGCGCAACGCTTCCCAATGGTCTTCGCGTAATCATTGTCCGCGATCCGCTGGCTCCGGCGGTCACGGCCGTCATGAACTACAAGGTCGGCTCCGACGAAGCGCCTGCTGGCTTTCCAGGGATGGCGCACGCGCAAGAGCACATGATGTTTCGCGGCAGCCCCAATCTTTCCGCCGATCAGTTGGCGGAAATCACCGCCGCCATGGGCGGCGATTTCGACGCCGATACCCAGGACACCGTCACCCAATATTTCTTCACCGTTCCCGCCGAAGATTTGAATGTGGCGCTGCACGTGGCGGCGCTGCGCATGTCCGGCGTGGACGATTCCGCGGCGGAATGGAACAAGGAGCGAGGCGCCATCGAGCAGGAAGTCGCTGCGGACATGTCCAACCCGGTTTATGTGTTTGAAAAGCAGTTGCTCGCCGATATGTACGCGGGCACGCCCTACGAGCATGATGCCCTCGGCACTCGGCCCTCGTTCGATAAAACCACGGGTGAGATGCTGCACCAGTTTTATTCCACCTGGTATGCGCCCAATAACGCCGTCTACATTATCGCCGGTGACGTGAATCCGCCCGCCGTGATGCAGCAAGTGCGCGAGCTCTTCAGCAAGATTCCCGAAAAGAAACTCCCAGCCCGCCCGGAAGTCACTTTGCAGCCGGTCAAGTCCACCACCCTCAATCTGACCACCGACTTCCCATTTGGCATCGCGGCGATCTCGTTCCGCATGCCCGGCACCGATAGCCCCGATTATGCCGCGTACCAAGTGCTCTCTGACGTTCTCAACAGCGAACGCGGCAGCCTCTACGCGCTCGTCCCCGCTGGCAAGGCGCTCTTCACCGAATTTGCAAGCTTCAGCGATTTGCCCAAATCCAGCCTGGCGGTTGCGCTAGCCGGCTATCCCAACGGTGGCGATGGATCCGCGCAGCTGAAAGAAGTTCAGTCCATTCTTCAGGATGACGTGAAGAATGGTGTGCCCGCCGATTTGGTCGCTGCCGCCAAAGCGCACGAGGTCGCCGACGCGGAATTCCGCCGCAACTCAATTTCCGGCTTGGCTTTCGAATGGGCCAACGCTGTCGCCGTTGAAGGGCGAAACTCGCCGGATGATGATGTCGATGCGATCAAGAAAGTCACCGTCGCGGATGTAAATCGCGTGGCCGCCGAGTATCTGCAGCCGGACAAAACTATTCTCGCCGTGCTCACGCCGCAGCCTTCCGGCAAGCCCGTTTCGCAGAAATCCTACGGCGGCGAAGAATCGTTCGCGCCAACCAAAGTCACGCCCGTCGCGCTTCCCAAGTGGGCTTCCGATGCGCTCGCCAAACTCTCGATTCCCGCGATGCCGGTGCATCCCGACGTCTCCACGCTTTCCAACGGGATAAAGCTCATCGTGGTGCCCGAAAAAGTTAGCCAGACCGTCAGCGTGTTCGGCGGCATCCTCAATAATCCCGACGTGCAGCAGCCGGCCCAGCAGGAAGGCGTCGCCGACGTTCTGAGCCAGCTCTTCGATTACGGCACCACCACGCTCGATCGCATCGCTTACCAGAAAGCCTTGGACGATATCGCCGCGCACGAGTCCGGCGGCACAAGCTTCTCGCTGCAAGTTCTGCCCGAGCATTTCGACCGTGGTGTGCAATTGCTTGCGGACAACGAGCTGCATCCCGCGATGCCCGAGCAGGCATTCAAAATCGTGCAGCAGCAGACGTCGCGAAGCGTTGCCGGAGAGCTGCAGAGCCCGGGCTTCCTCCGTGAACTGGCGCTCGATAAGGCCCTGTACCCGCCGAAGGACCCGGAGATTCGCCACGCCACTCCGCAGAGCATCGATTCGCTCACTCTTTCCGACGTGCAAAAGTATTACGACGACGCTTTCCGTCCCGATCTCACCACCATCGTCGTGATCGGTGACATTTCTCCGTCGGAAGCTAAGTCGGAAATTGAAAAATATTTTGCAGGCTGGAAAGCGGAAGGGCCCAAGCCGGATACCGAATATCCGGTCGTGCCGAACAACGTCCCTTCAAGCGATGTCGTGCCGGATAGCAGCCGCGTGCAAGATCAGGTAACGCTCGCGGAGACGCTGAAGATGAACCGCTTCGACCCCGACTATTTCGCGCTCGAACTCGGAAACCATGTGCTCGGCGGCGGTTTCTACGCCACTCGCTTGTACCGCGATCTGCGCATGAAGAACGGGCTGGTTTACAACGTCACTTCCAATTTCTCGTTCGGGCGTACAAGGACCACCTACAGTGTCAGCTACGCGTGCGATCCGCCGAACGTCTCGAAAGCCCGCACCATCGTCCTCGACAACTTGAACGCCATTCAAAAGAACCCGGTAACGCCCGCCGAACTGCATCAGGCCAAAGCGCTCTTGCTGCGTGAGATTCCGCTTTCGGAGGGCAGCGTCAGCAGCATCGCCAACGGTTTGCTTTCACGCTCTCTAATCGGGCTGCCCTTGGACGAGCCCGAAATCGCGGCCAGGCATTACGACAAGCTCACCGCGCCGGAAGTGCGGGCCGCATTCGCGAAATGGCTCCGTCCGGATGATCTGGTGGAAGTGGTACTCGGGCCAAATCCAAAGTAGCCGCTCTCCGAGCGGCGCGAATTCCGTTTCGTGACCGCGTGAAAGGGCAGAGTGTTGCCGCAGGTCGCCCCTCCCGCAGATGCGGCGTGATCTGCGACAAACCCTCTCGTCTACTTCACCGCCAGGATCACTTTGCCGCTGTTTTTACGCTGCTGCACGAACTGATGAGCGGCCACGGCTTGCTCCAGCGGAAACGTTTTCGAAATGATCGGTTTCACTTTGCCCTCGGCATAGAGCTTGAAAATGTCGTTCAGCTCTCTGCGCAAATGATCGCCGCGCGACCGCGCCTGCCCCAGGTTGACGCCAATGATCGAGGCCCCCTGTTTCATTAATTTCAGGGGATTGAATTTCGGCGTTTGCATCAGCGCTTTCACGCCGCGCAGCCAGTTTTGCTTTCCGTCCGCTCCCGCTACCGTTGAAAATCCGTACGCGGCCAGCCTTCCGTTCGGCGCCAGGCACGAATAGCTGCGCTCCCATGACTTTCCGCCAATTGGGTCCATCACCATATCCACTCCGCCGGGCGCGTATTTCTGGATGACGTCCACAAAATCCGATTTCTCGTAATCGATCGCGTGCTGCACGCCGATTTTGCGCAGATATTCCTGTTTCGCCGGCCCCGCCATACCGAACACAAACAATCCTCTGGCGCGCGCTAGCTGCACGGCGGCAGTTCCCACTCCGCCCGCCGCGCTGTGAATCAAAATCTTTTCGCCCGGCTGCATGTTGCCTTGGGTGATGATCGCCTGATATGCGGTCAAATAATTCGAGGGAATCGCCGCGCCATCGCTAAAACTCATCCCCGCCGGCAGCCGATACACATACGCCGCCGGCACGGCCACCCACTCCGCATACGCGTTGAAATCCGTCAGCGCCACTACGGCGTCCCCTGGACGCAGATTTTCGCCAGGATCTTGCGAGCCCGCCTCAGCCGCTTTTTCCACCACTCCGGCAACTTCTAGTCCCGGCACAAAGGGAGGCTTCGGCGTTCCAGGATAGAGTCCCATGCGCTGCAGCAGGTCCGCGAAATTTATTCCGACGGTTTTCACCCGGATCAGTACTTCACCCGGTTTGGGCTGCGGATCGGGCGCTTGCTGCGCCTCCAACACCTCGGGCGGCCCATACCTCCGTACGACCAGAGCGCGCATCTAATTTTCCTTTCCGTCGAATTCCGGGATTTCACCCGCCAGTTGTTTCGGGCCGGTTCGAAACGGTCGGCGGCTTTTCGCTTGGGATTCGATGCATCCTATCTTAAACTGATGAGCCTTGCGCCAAGATGAAATCTGAAGATGAAATCTGAAACAAGATCGAAGTGTTTTTCTGTTGTTGTGGCTGTTCTTGCCGCCGCATGGGTTTGCATGGCGGCGAATTCGCCCTCGCAAGCGACCACCCCCGCCGTGCTCACGGCCATGCAGGACGAACTGAACCAGACCTTCCCGATCCTCTCCCAAGCCGATCCGCCCGCTTACTTTATCAGCTACACGGTTGACGACCGGCAATATGTGCAGGTATCCGGCTCCAACGGCGCGTTGCTTTCCAGCTCCGAGGATCGCGGCCGGTGGTTGCAAGTGCAGACGCGCGTGGGCAGCTACCAGCTCGACGACACGCACTACATTCCCGGACAGGATCCCAGCTGGACCAGCCCGGGCACGAATGTCGTTCTCGATAACGATATTCCCGTGCTGCGCCGTGAGATGTGGCGTGAAACGGACACGCAGTACCGCGCCGCCGTGCAAGCGCTGATCAAGGTTAAAACCAGCCAACAGGTGCAAGTGCAAGGTACGGAGGCTTCCGCCCCGGATTTCTCCCACGAGGATCCGCACACATCGATCGGTTCTGAGGTGGAAATTCGTGTCGACCGCAAGCCGTGGGAAGCGCGCGTGCGCAAATATACGGCAGCGTTCAGCGCCTCGCCCGTCGTTCTGAATTCCATCGCCACGTTCACCGCCGAGGCCACCAATCAGTATCAAGTGAATTCCGAAGGCACCAAGCTGGCCTTCGGGCTGGTTCACTACCGGCTCGAGCTGTACGTCCAGAGCAAAGCGCCGGACGGAGCGGACATCGACCGCTACGCCAACTTCGATTGGCGCGATCCTGATAAAGCGCCGAGCGACAAAGAAGTGTTGGCGCGCATTCACGTCCTGATTCAAGAAACGCAAGAGCTGGACCAAGCTCCGCTCATCGATCCGTACGCCGGCCCCGCGCTGCTCACCGGCCGCGCCGCCGCTGTATATTTCCACGAAGTTTTCGGGCATCGCTCCGAAGGCTTCCGCCAGAAAGAAATTACCGAAGGCCAGACGTTCACCAGCAAAATTGGCCAGCAAATTTTGCCCTCGTTCCTTTCCATCAAAGACGATCCCACCGAGAAGTCGCTCAACGGTGAAATGCTCCTCGGCTACTACCCGTATGACGACGAAGGCATGCCGGCGCAAGACGTCCAATTGATCGATCATGGCGTGCTGAAGACTTTCTTAATGTCGCGTTCGCCGCTGGTAGGCATCCCGCACTCGAATGGCCACGGCCGCCGCCAGCTGGGTTACGCCCCCGTATCGCGCCAGGGGAATCTGATCATCACCAGCACGAACACCATGTCCGACCGGCAGCTGCGCGCGAAATTAATCGAGCTGGTGAAAGAGGAGCACAAACCCTTCGGGCTGCTGATCGACGATATCGAGGGCGGCTTCACCATGACCGGCCGCAGTAGCCCGCAGGCGTTCCAGGTAATTCCGCTGGTGGTCTACAAAGTATTTCCGGATGGCCGCCCCGACGAAATGGTGCGCGGCGTGAATATCGTCGGCACTCCGCTGGTTTCGCTGACCAAAATCGTCGCCACCGGCGACAAAGAAGAAATTTTCAATGGCTACTGCGGCGCCGAATCCGGTTCGGTCCCGGTTTCCGCCGTGTCGCCCTCCATTTTGATTTCCGAGCTGGAAGTGCAAAAGAAGGAAACCTCCACGGACAGGCCGCCCATCCTTCCGCCGCCCTTGCACGATCCGCAGGCGGAGGGTGGCCAGTGAAGCGCTACATTCATCTGGCGATCGCCGCCGCGCTCGCGCTTTCGATAGCCGCCATTCCGGCGCTGGCGCAAGCGCCCGTGCCGGACAGCGAAAAAGATCTCACCCTGCACGCCATGCACGACGAAATGGAGCGCGCCCGCGCGCGGCTGGTGCTCCCCGGCGCGGACAAGCCTTTCTACATCGAATACCGCCTGCTCGATCTGGATATCCGCTCGATCAACGCTTCGTTTGGCGCGCTGCTTTCGGACACCGTCTCCAAAGGCCGCTTCATGAGCGTGGACGTTCGCGTCGGCAACTACCATCTCGACAGCTCGAATTTCATCAGCGACCAAGGTTTCCGCGGCTTCCTCGGCTCTACGGGCCAAGTCGGCATCGATCGCGACTACAATTCGCTGCGGCAGGATCTGTGGCTGGCCACCGACCAAGCCTACAAAGCGGCGCTCACGCAGATGTCTCTCAAGCAGGCTTTTCTGCGCAGCCTCACGAAGCCGCCGGAAATTGACGATTTCTCGCAGACCACTCCTCTGGTAAAAATCGATCCGCGCATCCAGACCGACTGGACCTCCCGCGATTGGGATAGCGAAGCGCGCACCGCATCCGCTGTGCTGACGAATTTCCCCGATCTCTACGGCACGCGCGTCCACTACTACCTGATTTACGCCACCACCTACCTGATGAATAGCGAAGGCACCACCATTCGCACTTCGCGTTCGCTCGCCGCCATTGAAGCAGCCATCGGAACTTACGCTGCGGACGGCATGCCGCTGCACAATTACTACGCCGTTTACACGGCAACTCCCGGCGGTTTGCCCGACGCCGCTGCCGTGGGCCAGGCGCTCACCACCGCGGCCACGCAGCTGATGGCCATTCGCTCCGCTCCGCTGGTGCCCGATTATACCGGCCCGATTCTCTTCGATCCGCAAGCGGCCGGTTCGCTGCTGGCGCAAATTCTGGAGCCTTCGCTTTCCGGAGCGCGTCCGCCGCTTTCTTCCACGGAAGATTACGATTCCTTCATGGAACGCTTCGGCGGGCGCAACGAGTGGAGCGACCGCGTGGGCGAGCGCGTACTCCCGGCCACCGTTTCGCTGTTTGACGATCCCACGCAAACCTCGTTCCAGGGAACGCCGCTGCTGGGCGATTACGCAATCGACGCTGAAGGCGTCCCTGCGCAGCGCGTGTCGATCGTGGAAAACGGCATGCTGCGCGGGCTGCTGATGTCCCGTCGCCCGGGGCCCACTTTCGAGGTGTCCAATGGACACGGTCGCTCGGCCATGCTGAGCGATCCGCAGCCATTGAGCGGTAACCTCTTTTTCCAATCCAGCAACGAGTTGAAGCCCGACGATCTGCGCAAAAAATTCCTCTCCGCGTGCAAAGACGATGGGCTGCCCTGGTGCCTGGAAGTGAAGCGCATGGATAATCCCGCGCTTTCGTCGCTGCAGCAGCAGGATTTCAGCGACTACGTGGGCGAACTCGGCGGAGACATTCCCAGCGGAGCGCGCGTGCCGTTGCTTATCTACCGCGTCTATGTTTCCGACGGCCATGAAGAGCCCGTCCGCGGCGGCGTGCTCGAAGGTCTCAACATGCGCGCCCTGCGCGACATTCTGGCAATCGGCGACGATCCGCAGGTCTATGACTACATGCAGAATCCCGAGGACGGCCTTGCCGGAACCGCGCTCGGCTCGTTCGGCTCCGCCGCCGGCGACGCGGGAATTCCAAGCAGCGTGGTGGCTCCCTCGCTCCTGCTCGACGAAATTGACGTGCGTGGCTTCCACGGCGAGCCCCGCCGCCTCCCGCTCGTCCCGGCTCCCCCGCTCAAGTAGCGGCTCTGCGGGCCCGCTAGCCGAACATCTCAACGTTGACTCTCGCGCTCGGCGAGTCGCGCCGGCCTCCGTTATTTCGCGCCTCCGACCGAACGTCCGCGGGCAAAGAACCCGTGCCCATTGAAGTCCAATACCCTAAGGTAATCGGTCACGATTCCTCACAGTGGACTCATGGGTATGGCGTATTGCCTCGATTGTCCTGGTCTGCAACTCTGATGTTTGCGGGTGTGTTGATAGGAGAATTACAAAATCAAAGGAAATTACGCCATGATGAAAACTGGATTGATAACGGCGGTGGCTGTGCTCTTTGGCTGCTCCGTTTGCGCCGCCAAGCCGGCCAACTCGGCCCCCAGAAGCCAGGAGTCCGCCAACGCCGCGCAGACACTGCGCCAAATGACTAACTCGAATAAAGTCCCGAAGACGCTGCTCGATCAGGCGCAGTGCATCGGAGTAATTCCCAACATGACCAAGGCCGGTCTTCTCGTCGGCGGCGAGCACGGCTCCGGCCTGGTGAGTTGCCGCACCAGCAGCGGTTGGAGCGCGCCCGCCTTTTTCGGCATTTCCGGCGGAAGCATCGGCCTGGAAGCCGGGGCGCAAAATTCGCAGATCGTTCTGCTCATGAATAACCAGGGCAAGCAAGATCTGCTGCAGGGCAAATTCCAGCTGTCCGCCAACGCAGTCGCCGCCGGTCCTACCGGCAGCAACTATAGCGCCTCCGCCGGATGGAAAGCTCCCGTTCTCTCCTACAAACAGTCGCACGGGGCCTATGCGGGCGCAAGCATCCAGGGGTCAACGATCTCGATAAATAGCGGCGCGATTCACAAGGTCTATGGTCAAAATGTGACCGCGCGGCAAGTGCTCAGCGGCAAGGTTCAGACTCCCTCGCAAGCGCGGCAATTCACCGACGCGCTGCCGCAGGGCTGATCCACTCGCAATTTGCAAAAGCATCTCGAAGAGCGTCGGCTGGTTCGGCGCTCTTTTTTGATGCGTTAGTATTAATATGTCAGTACAATCCTCAAGTTTCCGGCGTCGCGCCTCTCAGAGTGAAATCAGATGCTGTTAGCAGAGATACGTGGACACGGTGTGCCGCAAGCCGAGGGAAGCGAGGACTATCTCACCTCGGCGGTATTCGGCCATTTGAGATACCTGACACCATGTGTATTTTGGACGGGCTTCTTCAGCAGAGCCAAGGCATTACCTCGAAATGGCTCCGAGAGCACCTTACTTGAAACTGTTCGCAATGGGCGACCGTTGGGCAACAGTTTGGGTCACAGTTGCGGAGTCTGCTCGCTTTTATTCGGTTTTGTGAGGATTGGTAGCGCTAACGGGAATCGAACCCGTATTTCAGCCTTGAAAGGGCCGCGTGCTAACCGTTGCACCATAGCGCCACATCTGCGGATAAACAGCTTCTGCGGTCTTTTGATTATCCGGGAATCCTCGCACATTGACAAGCCGTTCACGTCCACCGCGCAATCGACTCCTCTCCGGCTTTTCTGCACATCCGCGGCGCGTTAGGGCTAGGCGCTGGTCGCCTGTACCAAACCTGTACTTCCGGCCAGTAGAGATTTTTCACTTCGTGCTGATACCGTCGATCTGTGATGTCGGCTTTCCTCAAACTCGGCTCCGAGGTGGGCGTCGGCCAAGGCCCGAACTTTGTCGCCCGTGTCGGTGCGATTTTCATGCTCCCAATAGCCTACCGGGCACGTCGGGAGGGGCGGAACGGTCAATCGACCTCAACCACTCCTAAGTCACAGAAAACAAAGGATCGGGTACACGCAAGGGCGGAACTTCCCGGTGCAGTTTCTTTTTCAGAAATTCCATCGCTTTGTCTTCGCCGGCCGACGCCTCAAAAACACGCCGTCACCGGGCGCGAATGCGCAAATTTTGTGGCAGTTCCGACGGCGCGGGCGCGGCCGGCGGACCCACGCCATCATATGCGTTGACACGCATATGCCACGCAGAGTATATAAGCGGCATGGAATCCGCGTTCGAAATCATCGCCGAGCCGAACCGCCGCGCGATTTTGAGCCTGCTGGTTTCGTCAGAGCAGTCGGTGGGAGAGATCGAGCGGCAGCTGCGCATGCCGCAGCCGATGGTATCGAAGCACCTGCGCGTATTGCGCGACGCCGGCTTCGTGGAATCTACCGTGGATGCGCAGCGCCGCCTCTACCGCCTGAAACCAGAAAAACTTCAGGAAGTAGACGACTGGCTGGCGCAATTCCGCCGGTTCTGGTCCGCCCACGTGGACGCGCTCGAACGGCACCTCGACCGCATGGATCGACAGGCGAATACGCAAAGGCCGGCGACAGCGAAAAGGAAGCCAAGGAGAAATTTATGAGCGATCGCTCGGGATATACACCGGGTCCGGCCGGCGGAGCGCGTGTACAAAAAGACGGAGAGAAGTGGACGCTCATACTTGTCAGAGGATTGCGCCACTCACCGGAAAAGGTTTGGCAGGCGCTCACGGATTCGGCGCAACTGCACGAATGGGCTCCCTTCGACGTCGATGGCAACTTGGGCAAAGTAGGGACGGTGAAGCTCACCTGGGTGGGCGCGCCCAGCGCCATCGAAACCAAAGTGACCCGAGCCGAAGCTCCCAAGGTTCTGGAGTACGGCGACGCGCGATGGGAACTCGAACCGCTCGGCGATGGCACTCGCCTAACGCTGTGGCACAGTATCGATCGGCGCTTCATCTCCATGGGCGCCGCCGGCTGGCACATCAGTTTCGACACGCTGGACCGGCTGCTCGGCGGAAATCCCATCGGCCGCATGGTCGGCGGAGAGGCGATGCAATTCCAGGGCTGGCAGCGCCTCAACGCGGAGTACGCAAAGCAGTTCGGCGTCGAGCTTCCCAGTTGGCCTTCTCCGGCGGCTCAAAAATCGTGAATGGAGCGAGGCAAAAGAGAATGCCGCAAACGTCTGCCTCGAAGAAAAAGGCGCTGCCAGCGGGACAACGCAATGAACTGCTGACCGACTTGAAAGCCCGCTTCGAGGAAAACATGAACCGGCATCAGGGCCTCGAATGGGCCAAAATCCAGGCGCGGCTGGAAAGCAACAGCGAAAAACTGTGGTCACTCAGGGAAATGGAAAGAACCGGCGGTGAACCGGACGTTGTGGGCCACGACAAACGGACGGGCGAATACATTTTCTATGACTGCGCGGCGGAAACTCCGAAACTCCGCAGAAATGTTTGCTACGACCGGGAAGGGCAGCAAAAGAGAGAAAAGCAAGGTTTGTATCCAGGCAGCGCAATGGATATGGCGGCCGCCATGGGCATCGAGCTTCTAACGGAAGAGGAATATCGAGAACTGCAGAAGCTTGGAAATTTCGATACCAAAACGCAGAGCTGGTTGAAAACGCCCGCTGAGATTCGAAAGCTCGGCGGCGCCATTTTCGCCGATCGCCGCTTTAACCGCGTTTTCGTCTATCACAACACGGCGCCCTGTTTCTACGGCGGCAGGGGCTTTCGCGGATCGCTGAAGGTTTGATTTCAGATCGGGAGTTGTAGATGAAAAAAACGGCATCGGTCGATTCCGCGGCTGGACGAATTGACGGCAGGATCAAGGATCTTGGGGACTGGCGCGGGAAGACGCTCGCCAGAGTACGGGAACTCATCCACGAGGCCGATCCCGAGATTACCGAGGAGTGGAAGTGGGTGAAGCCCACCAACCCGGGAACCCCCGTGTGGTCCCATGACGGCGGCATCTGTACCGGGGAAGCGTACAAGCAGGTAGTGAAGCTCACCTTCTACCGAGGCGCCACGCTCCCGGACCCGCACAAGCTTTTCAACTCCAGTCTCGAGGGGAACGTGCGCCGGGCCATCGACATTCACGAGGGCGAGAAAATAAACGAGGCCGCGTTTAAGGAATTGATCCGGTCGGCGGTGGCCGCCAACTCCGCGGCTCGATCCCGCCGCCCCTCTCCGAAGAAATAGCCGCGGTTTACGCCTGGGCGACGGTAGAGTAATATCGCGCATCGTATCACCAAACTGTGGGCAGTGTGATGTACAGATGCTGTTAACCGCGCTCCCATTTCGGGCAACACTTCAGTGGGTAGCGGAAATAAAGAAGCGGGGAGCGTGTGTCTTTGATCCGAACGATCGCCCGAACAACCTGCGGTGTGGCGGTTTTGTTATTTGCGGCATTGGCGTGCGTGCCTCGCGCCGGAGCCCAGTTGATCACCGGCTATGTGGCCGGAGGCACGGCTACAGATTCTTCCGGCGGTCCCATTAACACGCTGGGAGGAACCACCACTTACCCAGGTCCGGGCATGGGCGGCTTCTTTAAAACGTACGGCGGCGATGTCATCTTCTACCATAACTTCGGCGTGGCCGCCGAGTATTCCACGCGCGTGGGAAAGGGCCCGTACGCCGGTTTGCAATACTCGCCTATATTTATGGACGGGAACGTTGATTACCAGCCGCATTACAAGGGCGGCCGCATCAACCCGGAATTTCAGGCGGGATACGGTCGAGCAGACCTGAAGTTGTACTACACGCCTCAGATTTGTTACAAGCTGCCGCAAGGCTGCAGCTCCGTCAATGGAGAAGTGATCTCAGTGAGCGATTCGCAATTTCACTTCTCAGCGGGGATACGCTTCAAAGTGTATAAGCAGGTATTCGTTCGACCTCAATTCGACCTGCGCCGTGTCTCGAGCGGTTTCTCCACCTACTTTGGCAGCTCTTTCATCCGGCAATATTCAGTGGCGGTGGGTTACACGTTCAATTGGGGCAAATGGCGCAGTTCGAGGTGAGAGTTCGGATTGCGCGGGCGGCCGGCTTCCAATCCGACGCAAGGAGTTAACGCGCGGGCTCGAAAGCCTGGGGTTCATCGTCCGCTGTGAGTACGGAAGTTTCCTTCGGCACGGGGATATCGGCGATGACCCTGGTGCCGGAGCCGTCCGATTCGATGGTCAATTCGCCGTCGAATTGGCGCAGGCGTTCGCGCATGCCGCGAATGCCAACACCCGCGCCTCGTACCTGAATTTCCGCTAATTTTTCGGCCGGGATACCTTTCCCTTGATCGCCCACTTCAATAACCACTCTGTCGCGTTCGCGAACCGCCTCGATGGACGCTATCTTGCTGCCGGAGTGGCGGTGAATGTTGGTCAGGCACTCCTGCACCAGGCGGAAAATCGCGAGCTCCATGTCCCGGGGCAGCCTTCCAAAGTCGTCGGCGATATTCAGCGTGATGTCGATCCCGCTGCGCTCCGTCAAGCCGCGAATATACCAAGTGAGGGCGGCGGGCAAGCCGCTCTCTTCCAGAAGCGGCGGATGCAAAAGATAGGACGTGGTGCGAATTTCTCTGGTCAGCTGCTCGACGAGCTCCAGCGCATCGTCCGCCGAACGCGCCACTTCTGCAGAAGCGGCCTTGGCGGTTTCGGCAAGCAGGCCGAGATTCATGGCGAGAAGCGCCAGGGTCTGGCCGGCGCTATCGTGCAATTCGCGCGCGATGTGCCGGCGCTCTTCATCCTGGGCGCGGAGCAGTTCCCAGGAAGTTTCGCGGTCGCGGATGGTCCGTTCGATATCGCGAATGGTCTGCTCGGAATTTTTGCGGTCGGTGACGTCCAGAACCACGCCAAACATGCGCGCTTCGTCGCGAATTCTGCGACCTTTGCAGTAGAGCCATCGCAGTCCGAGCTGCGGGTGAAAATAGCGGTATTCCAAATCCATCTCTCCGGAGATAAATCCCTTGTCCATAAGTTCGCGGACCCGGAGCATGTCTTCGGGATGGACCCGCGCATACCACTTGGCGACATGGCCATCGTCGCTTGCTTCCGTTCCGAAGATTCGATGGAGCTCGGGAGAAAGGTGCTGCACATTTTGCTTGGGATCCCATTCCCAGGCGCCCGCTCGCGCGGCGCTCTGCGCCATGCGAAGTCGCTCCTCGCTCTCCTCGATGGAGCGGCGGGCCATCACTTGCGCGGTTACGTCCACGCCGTGAACGAAAATGCCTTCGACATGGCCCTGCGGCCCGCGAAGCGGCTGGTAAGTGAAACTGAAATAACGTTCCTCGGGAGCGCCGTCACTCCCCGGGAGAAAGAGCTTGCGCTCGATGGCAACGTACGGTTCACCCGTCTGGTACACGTCGTCGAGGAGTTCGACGATACCTTGGCCCTCAACCACGGGCAGGCCTTCGGAGATGGTCTTGCCAATAAAGTCCTCGACGCGCTCTCGCCGAGTCGTTTTGAGGAACTCCAAATTCACGTAGGTGAAGCGGTGCTCGGGGCCGTGCAACATGCAAATGGCCGCGGGCGCGCGCATCAACAGTTCGCGCAAGCGTGCGTGATCTGATTCCGCGTCGGCGCGAAGCGCGCGCTCCCATTCCTCGGCCTGGCGGCGCAGGCGGGCCATGGCGATATGAGAAGCCACGCGAGCCTGGAGTTCCCGGGCGGAAAACGGTTTGACCACATAATCATCGGCGCCGGACTCGAGTCCTTCGATCCAGGCTTCCTCGCCAGCACGTGCAGAGATCAAAATCACCGGCGTGTTCTTCAGCAGCGGATCGCGGCGGACTTCATTGAGCAGGTCGAAGCCATCGAGCCGCGGCATCATCACATCTGAGAGGATTAGATCGGGCAAGGTTTCGCGCGCCTGCTGGAGCGCGGCCTGGCCATCCTCGGCGAGAGTCACCTGACACTCGCCTCCAAAAAGGTGCTGCACGTACTGGCGCATGTCGGCATTGTCGTCGGCAAAAAGAATTCTCGCGCCACTTAAGGATGAGGGCGTGCCGATTTTCGCAGCGGAATGCGATTGGCCGCGCGGCCGCGCAACGGCAGCCGCGTCGGGAGCGGAATCGCGGGAATTTTGCGGAGGAAGCCACCGAAGGGCTTCTTCCACGTACGGATTCGCGCTGCGGGCAGACGGCACGGAAGAAATCCCAGGTGTGGCGGCAGCAGGGAGATGCGTCCGCACGCGGGGAACTGAAACGACAAAGGTGCTGCCCTTACCGAAAGCGCTCTGCACACGAATCGAGCCGCCGTGAAGTTTTACGAGTTCCTGCACCAGCGCCAGGCCGATGCCGGTGCCTTCATTGGTGCGCGACTGCGCGTTTTGCACTCGATGGAAACGCTCGAACAAGTGCGGTATCTCGTGCGCGGGAATGCCCGTGCCGGTATCGCGCACGGAAAGCTCGACGGCATCCTGCACCGCTCGAAGGGTAACGGCAATCTCGCCATGAAAAGTAAACTTGAAAGCATTCGACAGCAGATTGAGAACGATTTTTTCCCACATGTCACGATCGAGCGAAACCGGCTCGGGGAGTGGCGGGCAATCCACAAGCAGCCGCAAACCGGCTTGCTGCGTGGCGGACCGAAACAGGCTGGCGAGATCGGCGGTCAATTGCGCGACATCGGTGGGCTGGAAATTCGATTGGACCTTGCCCGCTTCGATCCGCGAGAAATCGAGCAGCGTGTTGACGAGCTTCAAAAGCCGCAAACCATTGCGATGAATCAGCGAGAGCTGCTCGTGTTCCTCGGCGGACAATGATTTCTCGCGCGCCAGTATTTCTTCCAGGGGGCCGAGCATCAGAGTGAGCGGCGTGCGGAATTCGTGGCTCACGTTGCTGAAGAACAGCGTCTTGGCCCGGTCGATTTCCGCCAGAGCTTCGGCGCGTTTTTTCTCTTGTTCGGCGGCGCGTGCATTCTGGATTGCCGTCCCTACCTGGTCGGCGACCAGCGAGAAGAAAGTGCTGTATTCCGCGTCGAGCTTTCTGGTGGGACTCACGCCGGCGATCAGTACGCCCACCGGCCAATTGCGACCAGGAGAAGTAACCGGCAAGATCATCGCTTCGGTGACGGGTTGCTGGGCCGCGCCCAGCGGAAGTCCATCGATTCCGGTGAGTGGAAGATGCAGAGGATGAGAAGTCCGGAGAACTTCTCGGACGGGCCAAACATCGAACGGTGATTCACCCTCATCAAGTTGAATTTCGCGCGGACTCACGCGGGCGATGCCTGGCGCGATGTGGCTGACGCCGCACAGAGTCGCCAGGTTGCGCTCTTCATCGAGCAGATAGAGCAGTGCGAAAGGAATATCGTCGGAATTCTGCGACAGAGTAGCCACCGAAGAGCTGCAAGCAGCGGCGGTGGATTTCTCGATCAGCGCCTTGGCGGAAAGCTCGGAAAGCGTCCGCAGGCGGCGGGCGTGCAGGACTCTGGCGGTGGTTTCTGTGCTGGGACAGAAAAGCCCGCCCACGTTTCCACGCTCATCGTAAATGGGACTGTAGGAGAAGGAATAGCAGGTCTCTTCCAGGTACTCGCCGCGGCTCATGTACAGCCGGACATCGTTTACGAAAGCGGCTTCGCCTTTTGAAAAAACGCGGTCGGCGAGCGGCCCGCATACATCCCAGATCTCGGCCCAAACTTCGCGCGCAGGACGACCGAGCGATCCCGGATGCTTGGCCAGGCTGAGCACCGAAATGTAAGCATCATTGTAGAGAAAAGTCATTTCCGGCCCCCATCCGATCCATATGGGGTGCTGGGAATTGAGCATCAGATTGACGGCGGTTTTCAGGCTCTGCGGCCAATCGTCAATCGCGCCGAGCGGCGTCTGCGACCAGTCGAATTGGCGGATGAGATATCCCAAGTCTCCGCCGCGAAACAGCGAACCATCCCCCGACGAACGGTCGTCCGCGTGCGGCTCCGGTCTGTATCCATCTCCGATGATGCGCAGAATCGCCGGGAGCAGGTCGCGCGATAGAGTCGCTTTGGAAACGAAACCCCGCGCTCCAATTTCAGAGACCTGCCGGCGCATCAGCTCGGGGTCGTTCTGCGTGACAATAATTATCTTGGATTCAGGGACTTCCCGGCGAATGATCGCGGCGGCATCGGCGCCGTTCATCCGCGGCATGGACATGTCCATCAGGATCACGTCCGGACGCAACTCGCGAGCCAGTTCCGTAGCTTCCAGGCCGTCAGCTGCTTCGCCGCATACCGACCAGTCGGCGCGGCGCGTGAGAAGAGAGCGGATACCGCGGCGCACCGGCTCGTGGTCGTCGACGATGAGGACACGAACGGTCACGGAAAGCTAGCTCCTACGCGGACCATATCCGCATCTGCATGTGCACGAACGATTCGACCCCGCAGAAGCGGAATTCCGCTTGTCGGCTGATGAGAAGAATGCGACGGGAACGGCTGCGCAGGCCTGGGGTCAACGCGAGAGCGCGGTACACTCATAACTTCAGTAAAGCATAAATGGCGGTGAAACTGTTTTGAATAGGGGATTTACCCTACAGCGAAGGTGCTGCCGAACGAAAGTGAGCCAGCCCGTGCGAGATATAAGGCCTTCTCCCTAAGAATTAGGTCAAGTCCTGGTTGCCTTTGCGATGGGCCCGAACCGATACCTAAGCGGAACGCCCGATTGTGGCTGTTTCTTAAATCAACTAAATTCGCGCTTGGTGGCACTTGGTGGAGCTGCCTGTAAGATCGCGCATAGCACTCCTCGGAAAATCCAGACGCGGAAGAGGCTTTTTCAGAGTGACTGTATGGCGATCGAAGATTCGGTTCATTGGAGGCTAGTAGCGATGAAATTAAGCGCGTTTTTCGCAATGGCCGCTCTGCTGTTCTTTTGGCCATTTGGAGGGTCTTCAAACAAGACATTTCACCTGAATCCTGGCCCCATGGTCCCGGCAGCAAGCGGGACGGTGAAGGTCAGCAACAGCAAGAACAACCCCGGAAATTTGGACGTCGACATCAAGGTGAAGGATCTCGCATTGCCGGGAAGCCTGCACCCGCCGGCCAATGATTACATCGTATGGATCAAGCCGCACGGCCAGCAGCCTTTGAAACAGGGAGCCATCGGAATCGACGGGAAGCTGCAAGGCGAATTGAAAACCGAGACAACCGCGAAAAACTTCACCGTACTCATCACCGCGGAGCCTAGCGACACCGCGACGAGTCCGTCCGACAAAACCGTGTTACAAGGCCACATAGCGGACTAACAAGGGCCCACGTAAATTTCAGGCAGCGCGCCCGGAGCCCGATGGCCGTGGCGCGCTGTGCTGTATCGCAGCGTGTGTGAGCCGTTCGTTCAATCGCCATTTCCCAAAGCGCCCCATTTCGGCAGATCGCGGTACCCCGTGAGGACCTCGGCGGCCCAAGCCCCCAGGTAGACGGATAGGGCCACGCCGTGACCAGCGTAGGTCCCGAGAACCAGAGTGTTCTGGTTTTTCGGGTGGCGCGAGAACGTGGGACGCCAGCTCTCTCGGAATGATATCGGGCCGCCCCATCGGTGCGTGAACTGTGCGGACGCCAGCGCAGAGTGGAGTCCATGGACCCTACGCTCCAGCGAGGAGAACATGCGCGACGGCTCGGGCGCATCGATATGGATGTCTAGCAAATCCCCCGAATCGGGCGGGCTGACCAGTCCGGCGCCCCAAACGATCGCATTGTCGGTGCAGAGACGCGCCCATAGGTAGGGCAGATCGATCGTGTAGAGCGGTTTGCGTTCGCTCATGCCGATCGCGGAGACTTGCTGGTCGGTCAGCGGCGCGGTTGATGCGGCGAGGGTGAGCCGCGGTTGCGCGCGTTCGGCTAGGCCGGACAGATCGAGCGATAGCGCGCTGGTGGCTAGAAGCACCTTCTTAGCGCGTACCTTCCCTCCTGGCACGTGAAGCTGCGGTTCGCTGGTCCAATCGATCCCGCTGACTGGATGATGCTCGAAAATTCGCGAACCGAGGCGATGCGCGGCCCGTCCCAATCCGCTTACCAGCTTTCCTGGATCAAGTGAGCCGCCTTGCACTTCACTAATGACGTGAAGATCGCCAGAGTCCGACCAGTGGATGGGCGAGTGTGCGACGGGCTGGCCGGAAGGCTTGTCGAAGGCCTTCCGCTCATCGCGCAGGACTTCCCATGCGCCCGGCAACAGCAGGTCGCAATCGACCTGCAGCTTACCCAAGATCTCTGAAAGTCCGGCGAGAACGTCGCCGAGGCCTGGAAGGCTGCCGGCGGCCGTTTCCGAGAGAACCAAACCTCCCGTGCGGCCGCTGGCGCCCGATCCGATGCGAAAAGATTCGAAAACGGCGACTGACGTTTGCGGCGACAGAAAGCGCAGCCATGCCGCCGCGGAAAGTCCTGAAAAACCCGCGCCGACAATAGCCACGTCCACTGCGTCGGGAAGAGGCATCTCCGGCGGATCGAAATCGATCTTCCACGGAGGAATGCCCCAGCGATGGCGCGGCGATGCTTTGGCCATGTCAGTTGAGATGCGCGAACAGGATGCGCTGATTGTCGCGAACTGAAAACGCCGCCGGAAGTTCCCGGCGGCGGAGTAGATTCACGTTTCGGCGACTGATCGCGAAAGGAACGAGCTAGAGAATGGGCTCGGTCCAATTCTGAAGAGTGCGCTTGATGTGGCTCATGAACTGATGTGCGACGGCGCCGTCAACAGCGCGATGATCGTAGGACAGCGTGAGGTAGACCATGGAACGAATGGCGATGGCGTCGTCAACCACCACGGGACGCTTTTCGATCGTGCCGAGCCCCAGAATCGCGACGTTGGGCTGATTGATCACCGGCAGGCCGAAAAGGCCGCCGAATACACCGGGATTGGTGATGGAGAAAGTGCTCTCCTGTACCTCGTCCGGTTTGAGTTTTTTCGAGCGAGCGCGCTCGGCCAAGTCGTTAACGGAGCGCGCGAGGCCGAGAAAATTTTTCTCCTCGGCGTTCTTGATCACCGGCACGATCAGGCCCCAATCGAGAGCCACGGCCATGCCGATGTTGCACTCCTTGTGCATTACGAGATTCGTGCCATCTACAGATGAGTTGACGGTCGGGAAGGCGCGCAGAGCCTCGACGGCGGCGCGGATGAAGAACGGCATGTACGTTAGCTTCGTGCCGGTCTCCTGCTCGAACTTGTTTTTCAGTTTGGCGCGCAACGAGACGAGAGCGCTAACATCCACTTCCTCGATGGAGTAGACGTGCGGCGAGGTGCGCTTGGAAAGTACCATATGCTCGGCGATGCGCTGGCGCATCATGGACATCGGTTGCACTTCATACTGCCCGAAGTACATACGCTCGCGGGGCACGGCGGCTTCAAGGACGGCGGAAGGTGCTCCGCTCGGACCGGGCTTCGCGGAAGGCGGCGGTGGTGGCGCGGCGGCCGGTGTAGAAGCAGGAGTGGCGCTCGGCGCGGCGGTTGCGCCTCCTTCGACGGCGGCCAGGATATCGCGCTTGCTCACGCGTCCACCGGCGCCGGTGCCAGGGACTTGCGAGAGATCGATCTGATTTTCGCGCGCGATGCGGCGCACCAGCGGCGAAGTGCGAATCTTGTCTCCATCGCCGGCGTGGTGCTCTGGCAACTCAGCAGCAGGGGCGCTGGATACCGGCGGAGCAGCTTTCGGTGCAGCGGCGGGCGGCGGAGGTGGTGCTGCCGCAGGTTTTGGCGCTTCCGCCTTGGGCTGCGCCGCGGGCGCTTGTTTCGCTGGAGCTGGAGGCGCAGCGGCGGCCGCTGCACTGGCGGCGTCAATCGTGCCGACAACGGTTTGTACCGGAACGGTCTGGCCCTCGCTGACCTTGATCTCTTTCAGCACACCGGCTGCGGGGGAGGGGATCTCCGCGTCGACTTTATCGGTGGAGATTTCGAAGAGCGGCTCGTCGCGGTCGATTTTATCGCCGGGCTTCTTAAGCCATTTGGTGATGGTGCCTTCAAATATACTTTCGCCCATCTGGGGCATGATTACGTCAACTGCCATCGTGGTCTCCTCGGATCCTGAACTTTTTCTAAAGACTCAGGCCCTTCGGAGGCATTCCTCGTGCCACACGCCAGGAATGCCTTCCAGGGTGTAAATTTCGTCGCCGCCGTGAAAAAACTCGACCTTTTCGACTTTGGCCACACGGTCGGCGTATTCGAGCTGATCTGGCTCGAGTTCGTGATGGTATTGCCCGGCTTCCAAAAATTGTTCTAAAAAGGCGCGGTCGGCGATGCGCACGTCCGTCCCAACTTCGAAATCAGCTTGATTGAGTCCCTTGGTTTTTCCCACGGCGCAAGACCTGCTTTCTTGTGAAGTTAGTA
>Ga0335075_10000319_pt1 | contig 86701 bp, 71 predicted proteins | sample Lox_Sample_24_FD_206723 | JGI IMG/M metagenome (GOLD analysis project Ga0335075, IMG submission 206723) | Soil microbial communities from Loxahatchee National Wildlife Refuge, Florida, United States - Lox_Sample_2.4 | ecosystem: Environmental > Terrestrial > Soil > Wetlands | place: USA... | reverse complement strand
GCCGAGCAGGTTGCCGAGTGGGTGAAGCAGGGCGGAGTTCTAGTCCTGATGGAGAATGACCCCGCTAACGCCGATATTGAACACCTTAATCTAATTGCGGATCGCTTCGGCATACATTTCGACGACGTACTCAGGCACCACATTGTTGGCGATGACTTTGCTCCGGGCCATATTCAGGTGAACGGATCAGGCCCTATCTTTCACCATCCTCATACGCTCTACATGAAGGATTCATGCGCAATTTCCCTGGAACCCCCTGCAGTTCCGCAATTAACAGACAAAGACGGCGTTGTGATGGCCACCGCAAAGTACGGCAGGGGTACTGTATTTGCCGTGGTAGATCCCTGGCTCTATAACGAATACACCGATGACCGCAAAGTACGCCCCGTACAGGACAACTATGCTGCCGGGAAAGAATTCGTACTCTGGCTTCTTAAACAAGCTCCGCAGAATGACCGTGCGGCTTTCACGCAATAGACAATCCCATCATCCGATAACGAAGAACACCGCGGTGAGGAACCACATGAAGACCTATTTAATGGCAGACCCTACTCGATACCCAACCATGACTACGGCACAACTTCGAGAAACATTTCTGATCGATGCGCTCTATCAACCAGGAGAACTTCGTCAGGCATATGTCGATCTCGACCGCGCGGTTGTGGGCATGGCCGCGCCCCTGAAAGGCCCCATTCCTCTGCCTGCAGATGAAGCGCTGCGCGCGAGCTATTTCACAGAACGCCGCGAGCTAGGCGTACTCAACGTCGGCAACACTGGCATGATTCATGTTGATGGCGAGAACCATTCGTTGGATAAGCTCGACTGCTTATATATAGGACGCGGCTCAAAAGAGATTGCATTCGAATCAACGAATCCGGACTTACCGGCTATTTTCTACTTTCTCAGCTATCCTGCGCATGCCAGCCATCCCACAACGTTGGTTCGTAAAAATGAGGCCAGTCCGGTCGAACTGGGCAGCGCGGAGGCCTGCAACCACCGAACAGTATGCAAGTACATTTATCTTGACGGCGCGCAGAGCTGCCAGTTGGTGATGGGAGCAACGCATCTTCATCCTGGGAGCGCCTGGAATACGATGCCCGCTCACACGCATATGCGCCGGTCTGAGATATATATGTATTTTAATCTCAGTGAGCCTGCTCGCGTCTTTCACCTGATGGGACCTGCGGACGAAACGCGCCACATTGTGATGAAGAGCCACGAAGCCGTCGTTTCTCCCGGCTGGTCGATCCATGCCGGCATGGGCACGCAGGCATACAGCTTTTGCTGGGGTATGGGTGGAGAGAATAAGGATTATGGAGACATGGATCCCGCTCCGCTGCAAAGTCTTCGCTGAGACAGATGACAATTCCAAGGAGGAGAGATGAAACTCATTCCAATTTTGGCGATGACTGCACTTGTTGTCCCTTGTTATGCGCAAGCGAAGAGCAAGGCCGAAGTCTTTCAGGGCAAAGCCGTGACATCTCAAATGTCAGATCTTATAAAAGCGGCGAAGGTTTCAGGCAGCGCTGGCGCTACGCTTGGTGATTACCAATCGCACGCGATCAAACTTTCTGTGAGAACCGCGAGCGGAGGAGCCGAAGTACACGAGCACTATGACGATATCTTCTTCGTCACTCAAGGTAAGGCGACTCTGGTCACAGGCGGCACGGTGATCAATGCCAGAACCGACAAAGATGGCGAAACAAAGGGAAGCGGCATTCGGAACGGAACGTCACAGACGATTGTCAAAGGAGATGTTGTTCACATCCCTTCCGGCACGCCGCACCAGCTGATCCTTGCCCCAGGCGACGTGTACTGCGCAATAGTAATCAAAGTGAGAGAAGCAAAGTAACTGCGCCATTCCGATCCTCTTGCTCCTAGCGCGCCATCCAGCCGCCGTCAACGACAATGACCTCGCCATTGATATAGCCGCTTGCAGGTGAAGCCAGGAATACGGCGGTTCCTGCAATGTCTTCCGGCTCGCCCCAGCGCGCTGCTGGAATTCTCTCCAATATCTGCCGATTTCGAGCTTCATCCTGCTGCAGCGCCGAGGTGTTCTCTGTACGAAAGTATCCGGGCGCAATTGCATTCACCTGCACATTGTGCGCGGCCCATTCGTTCGCTAATGCCTTGGTGAGCTGCGCTACTCCGCCCTTTGACGCGGCATAAGCCGACACACGAATGCCGCCCTGAAACGACAACAACGATGCAATGTTGATGATTTTTCCGTGCCTGCGCTCAAGCATCGCGCGGCCGGCGAGCTGGCATAGCCGAAAGGCACTGTTCAAATTCACCTGCATGACGTTCATCCACGCTTGCGCATCATAGCTCACTGCCGAGTCTCGATAGATTGCGCCGGCATTGTTTACCAGGATATCTGGTGCTCCCAGAGACGCACACACAGCCTGGTATAGAGAATCCGCCCCGTTGGGCGTACTGAGGTCCGCGGCAAAGCTCTGCGACTCGCGCCCCAATAATCGAATCTTTTCTCTTGTCTCATCTGCCGGTCGCCGATTCCCATGGCACGCCACAGAAGCTCCTGCCTCTGCGAGTGCGAGTGCGATTGCGGCACCAAGGCCGCTGGCCGATCCAGTAACCAGGGCTAATTTGCCGTCTAAACGAAACAAATCCAAGATTCCCATTTTTATTTGTATTGCGTAGGCGATGTTCCCATTCTGCGGTGCGCCGTGCCGTTATGCGAACCACTACCAGAGCATTCTTTTTTCTGGGTGGAACGATTGTCAACATCTCCCCCAAAACCACTGTTCGCCGTACCAGTGTGAAAGACAAAGCACCTATTTCTTGTCGCGGGCAACCCTGATTGCCTCGATATAAGCGCGCGCGGCGTTCGTGACGACTTCAGGTCTTCCCTCTGCGATAGCCGCCGCGTTCACCAAATCTGCGCCGACACCCAGAGCGCGGGCGCCGGCCTTCAGAAAGTCCGGCGCTGTCTGCAGGGTTACTCCGCCGGTTGGAATTAGTTTTAGTTCGGGAAAGGGTGCAAGCAGCGATTTTAGATAGCTTGCTCCTCCCATCGCAGAGCAAGGGAACACCTTCACGTAATCGGCACCGGCTCGCCACGCTGTGATGACCTCAGTTGGCGTTAACGCTCCGGGGATCGAAACTTTACCTAAGCCCCGGGTTTTCGCAATAACATCAAGGTGCAGGCTGGGGCTTACGACGAACTCTGCTCCCGCATCGATGGTCGCCTCTGCCTGCGCGGCGTCGGTTACCGTACCTGACCCCAAGAGAAGACGATCACCGTGCCGCTGCTTCAACTCGCGCAGCAGGGTTAGCGCGTCGGGCACGGTCATGGTGACTTCTACAACGGTGACACCGCCGGCGATCATAGCATCGACCAAGGCATGGCCGATTTGTATCGAGCTGGCCCGCAGCACTGGAATCAGGCCCACTTTTTCCAGAATCTTCTCTGTTTCTTGCGACATGATTCCCCTCAGATTAGCGTTCGATTCTTGCGGAGCTTCCCTTCATCACCCGCTCTACTTCGGCAAGGGTTACCATGCTGGTATCTCCAGGTGTGCTCATCGCGAGCGCACCGTGCGCTACTCCGCAGCGGACGGCCCATTCAAGCGGCCTGCCGGTAATGATTCCGTAGATCAACCCAGATGCGAAAGAGTCTCCGCCGCCAACGCGATCCAATATCTCGATATCCCGCTGGGCGACATACACAATCTCGCCCTGATAAAGCGCGATGGCTCCCCACGCATTGCAACCAGCACTGTGCGCCGTTCGCAATGTTGTAGCAATCAATTTCAAATTGGGATAGGCGGCAGAGACTTCGCGCAACATTTTCTCGTAACTGGCAATGGGCAGCTCCGCGAAGTCATCCGTAACTCCCTCGAGGGCGATACCCAGCATCGCCGAGAAATCCTCTTCATTTCCCAACAACAAATCGACTTTCCGCACCAGCTCACGATTTACTTCCTGCGCTTTTGCCTTGCCGCCAATGCTCTTCCAAAGGGAGTCACGATAATTCAGATCGTAGGATACGGGCGTGCCGTACTTGCGCGCAGCGTCCATCGCATCTGCTGCAACAAGGACCGTCGATTCGGAGAGCGCAGCGAAGATACCTCCGGTATGAAACCAGCGCGACCCATTTTGCGGTCCAAAGATATTTTCCCAATCGAAGTCACCTCTTTTTGTCTGAGATATTGCTGTGTGCCCGCGATCTGAGCAGCCTACAGCTGCCCGCACACCAAAGCCGCGCTCGGTAAAGTTGAGGCCATTGCGCACAATGCGGCCAACACCGTCATAAGGAACCCAACGAATCAGGGAGGTATCGACTCCGCCCTGCAAGATACAATCCTCGGCGAGGCGTCCGATTGCGTTGTCGGCAAATGCAGTGGCGACAGCTGTCCGCAGTCCAAAGCAGCGGCGCAGCCCGCGGGCCACATTATATTCACCACCACCTTCCCAGACATGAAAGTGACGTGAGGTATGAATCCTGCCTTCTCCAGGATCAAGCCGCAACATTATTTCGCCGAGGCTCACGCAATCCCAACGGCACAGTTCTGGCTTTACGACGATTGACTCCATGCACCTTCCCTTGTTCGCGATCCGGCTTGTTCAAGACCGGCAAGTCGGAGAATTCCCCCGTGCCGCATAACCATACGCTGGCTTCTAATTGTGAGGCATTGTCGGCTATTCACAGGCGTCCCGCTCCGTGGATAAAGAGAGTAAATTTTTAAATATATACATCGATTCACTACAACAATATCAGGGGATGGCATGAAGATTGGGATGGACCGCCGTTGGCGGCGGCTGCAGGTGATCGCCTTGGCAATCGTTATGAGCGCTATGGGGGTTGCCGCGCAGCCCGCGCCGCATGCTGATGTGGTGGTAAGCGAGCAACAGGAACCAGGCGCAGAGCTGTTCCGCTTGACCACCGGCACACTGCGCATTGCACCGTGCAAGGATGAAATTGCTCGTGTGACTTATGTTACCGGCTCCACGATTCCCGATCTGAGCAATCCTGCGCTGCCGGATCCGGCATGCTCAGCTGCGCCTTATTCTGTGCGTGAAGTCGCGGGCAATGTAGAAGTTGTTACCGCGGGCCTGGAGATTGATGTGAACAAGAACAGTGGCGCCGTCCGCATTAAGGATGCATGGGGGCATCCGATGCTGTCTGAGTCCGATTGGCCCTTCCCGCGACGAGTGATTCCTACGGTCACCGATGGACAGCCGGCGCACGAGGCATCTGTCTGGTTTGCGCTTACGCCGAAGGAGAGCCTGTATGGGTTGGGGCAGCATCAGACGGGAGTCCTGAACCAGAGAAACCTCCAGCTTGTTCTTTCACAGGACAACACAAATATTTCGATTCCGTTCTTCCTGTCTTCCAAAGGGTATGGGGTGCTTTGGAACAGCGGTTCGGTGACCGATTGGAACAACCGGTTCCGGCAGGTGCTGGCTATTCAGTCGAACGATGCCGATGCGGTGGACTACTACTACATTGGTGGGCCTTCGTTCGACAAGATCATCTCGGGATATCGTCGGCTCACGGGGACGGCGCCGATGTTTCCACGCTGGGCATACGGGTATTGGCAATCGAAGCTTGCGTATGGGAGCACGGATCAGCTGCTTGGAGTAGCGACAAAGTACCGTTCGTTGCACATTCCTCTGGATAACATCGTGCTTGATGCTGGCTGGGAGACAGGATTCGGTTCGAGAGTCTTCAACAAGAACTACCCCGACCCGAAGTCCATGGTGCAGCGCCTGCATGATGAGCATGTGCACCTGATGGTTTCCATCTGGCCGCTCTTCCAGCCGGGTAGCACCAATTTCGACGAGATGGCAGCGAAGGGCTATTTTGTCACCCTGGGACCAAACCACCTGCCGCCGTATATGCCGGGGGCGCGCCTTTATGATGCTTTTGACCCGGGTGCGCGGAAGCTTTATTGGCGGCAGGCAAAACGAGCGCTCTATGACATTGGTGTCGATGCCTTCTGGATGGATTCGACGGAACCTGCCGATTTGTATGCGGAAGAACACGGGCCGATGCTGGCGGACGCGAAGACCGCGCTGGGAGACGGGTCAGAATATGCAAACATGTTTCCGCTGATGACGACTCAGGCTATTTACCGTGGCCAGCGCAGGCAGCCGGAGAACAAGCGCGTATTCATCCTGACGCGGTCTGCTTTTACTGGCATGCAGCGCAATGCCGCTGCTGCGTGGTCGGGCGATACGCTTACTACCTACGACTCGTTCCGGCGCCAGATTCCAGCAGGGTTGAATTATTCTCTTACCGGCCTGCCCTACTGGACGACTGATATTGGCGGGTTTGTGGGTGGTAACACTGCTGATCCGGCTTACCAAAGATTATTTGTGCGCTGGTTTGAGTACGGGGCGTTCTGTCCTATCTTCCGGGCGCACGGCGCGCGGGAAAATAATCAGAATGAGCTGTGGTCCTATGGGACGCAAGCGCAACAGATTCTTACCCTCTACGACCGGCTTCGTTACCGGCTGATGCCCTACATATACACGCTGGCTGCTAAGACGACTTTCGATGGATATACACCGATGCGCGCTTTGGTGTTCGACTTCCGGACGGACAGCAAGGCGATCGATATCAACGATGAATTTATGTTTGGGCCCGACCTGCTGGTCGCTCCAGTAACTGAAGAAGGAGCCACCGCCCGGGATGTTTATCTGCCAGAGGGAACAGACTGGTACGATTTCTGGACCGGACAGCGGTTTACGGGGGGCCAGACAATCCATAAGGACGCGCCTCTGGCCGTTCTGCCGGTTTATGTGCGAGCAGGCAGCATTCTTCCAATGGGACCGGAGGAGGAATACACGGGCGAGCATCCGGGTGCTCCTGTTGAGTTACGCATCTATCCGGGCGCGTCAGGCGACGGAATCCTTTACTATGACGACGGATTGACTTACGAGTATGAGAAAGGACAGTATGCGTGGGTTCCGATGCATTGGAACAACGCGTCTCGCACGCTCACAGTGGAGTCTCGACAGGGCCAATTCCCTGGCCCGAAAGGTGGGCAGATATTTCACATCACTTTGGTTGGGCTGGGGCGTGGAACCGGAGAGGCTGAGACGAACGGCGACCGGAGCCTCACATATAAAGGAGTCTCGCAGCAAGTGCAGTTCTGAGAGCAAATCACTGGCTCGGACTTTCCGCCCCGAGCCAGTCTTCGCACTGGAAGATTGCCTGACGCCATCCGTAGTGTGCTCGTAGTATGGAGGAGATGCGAGATCGCCGCTATCTCCTTCTTATTCCGATTGCAGCGCTGCTGGCCGTCCTGCCACTTATGTTGAAGGGCTGTTCGTGCGGCGATGACTTCGGCTTTCATCTGTTGAACTGGCTGGAGGTGAGCTCGCAGTGGAAGCAGGGTGTGTTCCTGCCGCACTGGGATTTCACGGCTGCGGGGAATTCCGGGGAGCCGCGATTTGTCTTTTATCCTCCGCTTTCGTGGGCGATTGGAGCGCTGGCCGGCTTTGTGTTGCCGTGGGCCGCGGTACCGAACGCTTTCATCTGGCTGGCACTGACAACATGCGGATTCACCATGTATCGCCTGGCGGCGGAGTGGACCAACGAAGGAGGTGCGCTGATTGCAGCCACCTTTTATATGGTCCACCCATATATGCTGTTTACTTTTTATCAGCGCAGCGCGTATGCGGAGCTGCTCGCCGCCGCATGGATACCGTTGCTCCTGCTGGCACTACTGCGACCGCGCATCACGATACCGGGCATTGCGTTGCCGGTGGCCCTGCTTTGGCTGACAAACGATCCCGCTGCAGTCATGGGTTGCTATCTGCTTGCGCTGTTGGCGATGGTTCGCGTGCCATGGATGTTCTGGAGCAAAAAACAGGTGCGGGATGGGTTCAGGGACGCTGTTCGGATTATGGCTGGGACCTGTCTCGGTCTGGGACTCGCGGGTTTTTATCTGGTCCCGGCAATTGTTGAGCAACGATGGGTTCAGATCAGGATGGAGAATGTGAAGGGCACGCGGATTCAGGACAACTTTCTGTTTGGTAACTTTGGGGGCCCGTCCCATCATGCGATTCTACGCACTGCTTCGATTTGTTCTGTCGCCCTGCTGGTGGTCATTGCGGTTCTTGCCGCGATTGCAATTTTCAGGAGTGCGAGAGGGCCCAAGGCTTCTGAACGCAGTCTGCGAAGGTTCGTCATTGCTGCGCTGCTGACGGCAACTGTTGTCATCGGATTTCTGCTTACCGCGCCCAGCTATCTTATTTGGCGCGATATTCCGGATTTGAAGTATCTGCAATTTCCGTGGCGGTGGGATGTGATTTTTGGAGCCATTTCCGCCATGTTGCTGGCGATGGTGTTTGGCCGGATACGAGTGCGGCCTGTTGCTGCGATCTCGATTGCGCTGATCATTCCACTGGCCTTTAGCCTTGAGGGCGACTCAATTTTTCGCCAGGTTTGCAAACATGGAAAGGATGTGCCGGACCTGGTTGCGAGTTTCTATAGCGGCACCGTCCGCTATTCGGATGAATACACGCCGCGAAGCTCTGACCCGCAGGCAGTTGGGCATGACAATCCCAATGCGTGGATTTCGGGAAGCCCCGATGGAGCACCGCTCGCGGGGGTTCCGGTAAAACACTCCGTCGAGATCCGGGATCGGCTCGATTTTCAAGTGTCCAGTCCTAAGGCGGCGTTTCTGGTTATCAATGTGCGTGACTACCCAGCCTGGAGGGTCAGGATTGACGGTGTTGCGGATTCGCAACGGCCTCACCGGGCTGACGGACTGATTGTTGCGTCGGTTCGAGCGGGGAGATCTCAGGTTGACATTTCTTATGCGGTGACTCCGGACCAGATTGCTGGCTGGGCGGTGAGCGCTCTGGCTCTAGCGATACTGATTGCGAGCTGGCGATTCGACCGTCGCAGAGCAGCATCGCAACTCCAACTTGGATAGTCTCACATCCCAGTACTTGATCAACTGTGCCGAGGATTTAGCGCCAATCCAGTTCAACCTAATTTGGTTACTGCCTTAACCGTTGCCGGGGTGCTGACCGCGTTCATGGGAATCTCCAGCGTGCCAACGCGCGCGGTCGCCGGCATCTTGACCGCGACAATCGCTGCACCATCAATCAACAATCCTGCAACGGCGCCCACGATCGAGACAATCCCAGATTCGCCGAAGATCATTCCTGCAATCTGACCATTCGAGAATCCATTCACGCGCAGAATCGCAATCTCACGAATGCGCGTGACAGAAAAGGTGCACCCTCAAGCTGCTTCCGACCAGAAGTCCAATCTCGCTATCTTATTGCTGTTGTGTAGGTTGTTGGTGGACCTGATCGGGATCGAACCGATGACCTCTTCCATGCCATGGAAGCGCGCTCCCAGCTGCGCCACAGGCCCACATCGACGGATATAACCATTGTCGTTTACGAGGTCTGATTCGTCAAACCTCCCTGGGTCTGGCAACTGCGGCTTAAAATGCAGCATCGTCCCTATTCAGCATGAATACTCGATTCGGAATTGCCATCGCAATTTTTGCTTTTTCCTTCGCCGTTGTGGCGCAAAGCCAAACGGCTACGGGCGGCCCATCCACGTCACGCCCTTCCCCTGTCATTTTACCCTCCTCGCTTCTGCAGCCCGCGCTCTCTGATGTCCAAAGCGCAACCGAAGGTTTAAACATCTCCAAGTGGAAAGCCCCCGGAGACCTGCGGGCGGCTGCACAGGACAATGTTGACTCCATTCAGCGCGATCTCGGCAATACACTTCCTTCTCTGATAGCCCAGGCTGACGCGGCTCCCGAGTCGTTGCCCCCGACCTTTGCGGTGTATCGCAATGTGGATGCGCTATACGACGTTTTGCTGCGCGTCTCCGAGGCGGCGAATTTTTCCGCTCCCTCGAGCGACGCCGCCGCTGTCGCTTCCTCTCTGGAAAAGCTTGAATCGGCGCGGACAGAGTTGGGCAATGCGATTCTCCAGATTTCGCAGCACACTGAAGGGCAGATCGCCGCGATGGAGTCAGAGATAAGAGTCGCAAAGACTGCGCCCGTGGTTGAAAAGAAGGAAATCATCATTGACGATGGCCCGATCAAGTCATCGGCGAACAGGACGAAGAAAAAGACCACGCCAAAAGAGCCAGCCCCGAAGCCGGCTGCAAACGCTCTCCCAGCGGGTTCATCCCACGGTTAGTTCGCCGCGGCAACGTCCGGAAACCGAGCATTTTCTTCGCGGGCCGGGAACCTAACCTCCGGATATCGGTGTCTAAGGTAAGTAGAGTGAGCGAGACACTCGGCCGCCGGCGGCAATGGTTCGGTCACTCGCGAGTTGGCTTTACTTCCTGTTAATGTAGGAGGAGCTTCTTCCATGCAAGCGGGAACTGCAGTGGGTAATCTGGTAAGCGCAATTGGAATTCGGCCCGAAGAGTCCGCCTTGGTGACCCAACTCCAGGCGGGGTCAGAGGATGCTTTTGCGTGGCTGGTTGCGACCTATCACCAGCCCATTTACAGCCTGATTGCGCGGACCATCCCCGCTGGTTCTGACGCCGCGGATATTACCCAGGAAGTCTTTGTGAAGGTTTACCGGGGCATCTCGGGTTTTCACGGCGATGCCAGTCTTCGGACCTGGATCTACCGCATTGCGCTGCACGAGGCCTCAAACCAGCGCCGCTGGTGGTCGCGTCACCGCCGCCAGGAAGTCACGATCGAAGCGGAGACCGGCGACTCAAGTGAGGGCCAACCGCTGTGCATCAAAGATACGTTGATCGATGCGCACGAGTCTCCCTATGAGATGGCGGAGCAGAACGAAATGCGCGGCAGGATCGAGGCGGCCTTGCGCGAAATTCCAGAGGCTTTTCGAGCGGTTGTGGTGTTGCGCGATATTGAAGGCTTTGCTTATGAAGAGATCGCCGAAATTTTGGACCTGAATCTGGGGACCGTGAAGTCGCGCCTGATGCGCGGACGAGCCCACCTGAAAGCGCAGTTAGCTCCTTTCGCGGAAGAGGCGCGCAAGCGGCCCGCGCGGGCAACACCGTCAGGACTGGTAGCGGAGGAAGCATGATGAGGCAGTGCAATTCGATTCGTGAACGCTTCTCAGCCTACCTTGACGGCGCTTTAACCGGCGTTGCGATGCAGGAGACGGCGGCCCATATTGAATCATGCGCGGAATGCGAGCGGGAATTTTCCGGCTGGCGTGCAGTGCAGGCGGCGCTTGCCAGCCTCGGTCCGGCCAGGGCTCCGGCAGACCTTGCCCTGCGGCTGCGGGTAGCGTTGTCTCAGGAGCAGACGCACACTCCCCGGCAGAGTCTTGCGCGCTTGCAGGTACGGTGGCACAACACTCTGGCGCCGTTCCTGCTGAGGGCGTCTGCAGGCTTCGCTTCCGCCGTGCTGTTACTTGGAACTGCGGCAGTGCTCGTGGGTGCGTTTGCCTCACCCCAACCAGTAGAGGCGCGGGATTCGTCGTCGGATGCAACGACAAGCCCTCATTTTCTCTACTCGATGCTCACATCGAGTACGCCGGGGACGTACCAGGCCGAGACGGCGAGCTTGCGGGACGCGGATATTCACGGGGCGGCACGGACGCGGGCGATTGAGAATGCAACCTCTGTCGTGGTTGAGGCCTATGTGAACAGTTCGGGCCGCGTTTACGACTACCGCATCATCTCCGGTCCGGACACTGCAGCATCTCGTGCGCAGATCGAGAATCTGCTGCTCTTTAGCGTGTTCGAACCGGCCCGCTCTTTTGGGGAACCGGTGCGCGGCATCGCCGTTCTATCTTTTTCCGGTATCTCGGTTCAGGGCTAGCTGAGAACAATATCCAGTAAGGCTTCTTGAGCAGGGTGCCTTGGTGCGCGTGAAGATTGCCGGGGCAAGAAGCCCGTGTAGCATTCGATTGGATTTGACCACTCTTTAGCCAATTGCTTCATCTTCGCTTCAGCCACTCTCATATCTCCACCCCCGGCTCCTGTATCGGTGTCCAATTATCCGGGTAGAGATATCCCATGGCTCTCACTCTCTTGATGCGCTCTCCACACATTTGCTGCGGTAGCTGCCGTCTACGATGATGAGATCGAAAGATTCATCGGCGAAGGATGAGGCTGAACTGTAGATTCACGACTCGGCACTCAGCTTTCTTTCGTCAAGCCGCTCGTTTTTGAGATCTTAAAGCGTTTGAACCACATCCAAAGTCACGATGAGAACACCGTGTGAGACGATCAGCCGATCAGCGGCAGCTGAAGTTCCATGCAAGGAAGAGGCGCGGTATTGGGTCCTCACCGCAACCATTCTTGCTTCCAGCATGGCCTTCATCGACAGCACCGCGATCAATGTCGCTCTGCCGGCGCTGCAGAAGAGCTTTCACGCAACAGTGGTCGATGTGCAATGGGTTGTGGAGTCGTATGGACTGTTTCTAGGAGCGTTGATTCTGGCAGGTGGCTCGCTCGGTGATCTGTTTGGCCGACGCCTAATCTTCCTGGTTGGTACAGCCATGTTCGCTGTTGCCTCCGCTATTTGCGGAGTCGCACCGAATATTGAGGTCCTGATCATTGCCCGCTGCATACAAGGCGTGGGTGCCGCGCTTTTGGTACCCGGCAGCCTCGCAATCCTTAGCATGTCTTTCGACGAGAAGAGCCGTGGCCAAGCCATTGGCACATGGTCGGGATTTACCGCGATCACCACTGCCATTGGTCCCGTTCTGGGCGGATGGCTGGTTGAGCATGCTTCCTGGCGCTGGGTATTTGTCATCAATCTTCCCCTTGCGGCGGCCGTGACAGGCATCTCCGTTTGGCGAGTCCCGGAGAGCCGCAGTGCTGCTGTATCTCGGGTGGATTGGCCAGGAGCGCTCCTGGCAACACTTGGACTGGGTGGCATGGTATTCGGCTTCATCGAATCGACCAGCCTGGGTTGGAGAAATCCTCTCGTCTTCGGCAGTTTGATCGCTGCCTTGGGCTGTCTGCTGGGGTTTGCTGCGCTCGAAGCCCGCACTCCGTTTCCCATGATCCCACTCGATTTCTTCAAAAACCTAAACTTTGTCGGCCCTAATCTCCTTACCTTATTCCTCTATGCGGCCCTTGGAGTCTTCCTCTTCTTGCTCCCGCTGAACCTAATCCAGGTTCAGCAATACTCGGCGACTGCGACCGGTGCGGCCATCCTCCCCTTGATTCTTCTGATGTTTCTTCTCTCGCGGTGGTCCGGCGGACTTGTAGCACGCTATGGCCCGAGAAAGCCGTTGATCGTGGGTCCTCTGGTCGGCGCGTTTGGTTTCATACTGTTTGCTGTTCCCTCGGTTGGCACTGACTACTGGAAGAGCTTTTTTCCCGCGGTGACTATCCTTGGTTTCGGGTTGGCGGTTACAGTGGCTCCACTTACGACCGTCGCGATGAACTCAGTGGATCAGGACCGCGTCGGCATGGCATCCGGAATCAATAATGCAGTCGCACGCGTGGCCGGAGTGCTCGGAATTGCAGTCCTCGGAATTGTAATGATCTATGGTTTTCGCGCTCGGCTGGATCGCACCTTGGATCATCTCTCTCTGCCGTGGGGGGTACTGCAGGAGATTCAGGCACAGGAAACCAGACTCGCTGGTCTGCAGTTGCCTGCCAATCTCGATGCGCCGACAAAGGCCGCGATCACAGATTTGATTCGACAGGGATTTGTATTTGGATTCCGAATCGTAATGACGATCTGCGCGGGCCTATCCCTGGCAAGCGCTGTGATCGCGTGGTTCATGGTTCGGAATTCTGGCGATCGATCAAAGCCGATCGCCTCCTGATTCAGGAAAAACACGTCGGATGGTCAATCTCGGCAGAAGATGCCTCTGCCGAGATATCGAGTGAATCGCCGGACCACGCCCTGCTGTCGAAGAGCTGGTGCTACGATTCCATTGTTGAGCCAGTTACTCCATTCTGTCCTGATATTCCTCATACCAAGCCATCTGGATAGCCTCCAGCCTTGACTCATTGGATTTGGCGGGATCGTCACTAAAGCCTTCGAGCTCTGTGACTCGCTTGTGCAGATCGGTGAAACGGACCGTTAGCGGATCAAGGTCGGGAAACTTCTCCTGCAGTTGAATGCCGATCTCTTCTGCGTCGTTCCAGGTGATTTCCTGAGCCATACTCTGCTACTCCTTACTTTCGGCAAGCGCGAGGGGTTTGCCTTCCGAGACGTAGTTGCGGTTCCAGTTGGGAATCTCGACGAGGTAGGTTCCGGGGCCGGTGATGACTGCCTGGCAGCCGAGGCGCGAGTTCAGTTCGAGGCCCGGAGCCATGTCGAGGCGGTCCAATTCTTCCTCTTCGGCTTCGCTGATCTTTGCGGCTCCGTCTTTGACCAGGATATGGCAGGTGGTGCAGGCGCAGGCCCCACCGCAGGCGTGGTCGAGGAAGATGTTGAAGTTTTCGGCCACGTCGAGGAAGGACATGGGCTTGCCGTGGTGTTCGTAGGGCATGCTTCCGTATTCGAATTCGACGGTACGGCCCTCCGGTAAAAAAGTTACACGCACCATGTTGGGTGCGGGAGGCTTGCTCAAGTCGATTTCCTGATTCTGCTGGTCTCTGTTCTCGTCTGACATATTCTTGATCTCAATCAATTCTGCTGAAAAGCCTACTTAATTTCCGCGGGCGCAAACGGATGCGGCGCGGTGGGTGCCTCTCCCAGTTTCTCGCCGGCGGACTCCATCGTCTGGCCGCCGAGCGCTGTGGTTACGGCTGAGTCCATCATCAGCTCGGCAAAGCGGCGTGTGGCCTTGTCCAGGGCTTCAGTTCCGGCGCGCAGGCTGGGAAGGTCGTCGCCGTTTTTCAAGACCCGAAGTTCTTCGGAGAACGCGGCGATCTGCTGGTGCTCTTCTTCGGTAAGCTGCTGCCAGGCCGGGTTGCGGGGCGCCTTTTCTATATAGCCGAGGATGGTTTCTGCCTCGTTACGGGCTTCGATGAGCTGGCGTTGGCGAAAATCTTCTTCTGCGTTGTCGAAAGAGTCGATAATCATGGTCTCAACTTGTTCGTCGGTGAGCCCGTAGGTTGGCTTGACCTCGATCTCGGCCTCTTTGCCGCTGCGCTGCTCGCGGGCGGAGACGTGGAGGATTCCATTGGCGTCGATGAGGAACTTGACCTCGATGCGCGGGAGCCCGGCGGACATCGGCGGAATGCCTTTGAGGTCGAAGCGGGCCAGCGAACGGCAGTCCCTGGCTAATTCCCGTTCGCCCTGCAGGACGTGGATGGCGACGTTGGCCTGGCCGTCGACTCCCGTCGTGAAGTGCTCGGTGGCAGAAGCGGGGATGGTGGAGTTGCGCTGGATGATTTTGGCGACGACTCCGCCGAGGGCTTCGATACCCAGCGAGAGCGGAGTTACATCGAGGAGAAGCATGTCCTCGGTGGCCTTCGAGCCGCCTTCGAGGATGTGCGCCTGAACGGCTGCACCGAGCGCGACGATTTCGTCGGGGTTGAGCTCGATGTGGGGCCTTTTGCCGCGCGGACTGAGATGGAAGATTTCGTCGGTGAGGCTGCGGACTTTAGGAATGCGCGTTGAGCCTCCGACGAGAACCACTTCGTCGATCTGCTCGGGCGTTACTCCGGCGTCCTTGAGTGCCTGTTTGCACGGGCCGATGGTACGGTCGAGGACTTGCTGAATGATTTGCTCGAATTGCCGGCGGGTGATTTCGCGGTTGTAGGGCTCGCCGCCGGGGAGCTGGACGCTGATGCCAGCGGCTTCTGCACTGGAGAGCGCGATCTTTGCTTCGATGACGGCCTTGCGGATGGCCTGCACGGCTTCGGCGTTGTCGTGGAGATCGAGATTCAATTCGCCGTGGATATCGTCGAGCGCTATGGCGATGAGAAGATTGTCGATGTCGTCGCCGCCGAGGTGGGTGTCTCCGTTGGTGGCGATGACCTCAAAGATGCCCTCGTGGAGCTTGAGGATGGAGATATCGAAGGTGCCTCCGCCGAGGTCGTAGACGGCGACGGTGCCTTCCTTCTTCCGGTCGAGCCCATAGGCAAGCGCGGCGGCGGTTGGCTCGTTGACGAGGCGCAGTACTTCGAGTCCCGCCATGCGGCCTGCGTCTTTGGTGGCCTGACGCTGGGCGTCGTTGAAGTAGGCAGGGACCGTGACGACGGCCTTCGTGACCGCAGCGCCCAAATAGCGCTCGGCGTTCTTCTTCAATTGGCGCAGGACGTAGGCGGAGATCTCAGGCGGCGTGTACTGCTGCTCGCCCAACTGGATGCGGAGGACTTCGCCGGGCAGGATGTCTTTTGCGAGATGGAAGGGAAAGAGCTTTAGCTCATCCTGAACATCTTCTAAACCCCGCCCCATTAACCGTTTGGCGGAGTAGATGACGCGGTCGGGATTGGTTGCCAGATACTTGCCTGCAGGGTTGCCAACGACAATCTGCCTGGATGCGGGAATGGCGACAACCGAGGGAACGAGATTTACACCATCCTCACCGGGAATGATGACGGGGCGGTCGCCCTGCATGAAGGCTACGAGCGAGTTGGTGGTTCCTAGATCGATTCCTACAATGCGGGCTTCTGCCATGCGCTTCCTCGTGATCTTTCTGGTGGTGAGTGCTGCCGCACTTTCCTTTCTACTGAATGGATGCTCAGCCTTCGAGGACTTCGTTGACGTCGCGGACCAGGTTGCGGATGTACCGGCGGCGGTCGAGGAGCGCAACCATCTCATCTTTAATTTTAGTCTCTTCTTCCCGCCTTGCAGGTGCGAGCGCGGCATCCCACTTGGCCCATTGCTCCTGTAGATTGGAGTCCACGGCGGCGAGTTGGGATTCAAACGCGGCGCGGGCCTTTTCGAGATCGCCGCGAAGTTGCGGGTCGTCCTCCCCCATCTTGCGGTTCATGCGCATCTCTTCGAGCTGCATGTTGAGCTCGAAGACCTCTTCGAGCAGGTCGGGGGGGACGCGGGATTCTTTGGATGCGCCGTCGTCGCTTCTGCCTGCTTCGAGGACCACTCCTTCGAGCCTGAGCAGGTGCTCGGTGCGGGAGACGGGGTTCTTGAGGGCACGATAGGCATCGTTGAGGAGCGAGGTCTGGTCGAGGCTCCACTGCTGCTCTTCGGGCGACTTGGTGGCGTAGACGTCGGGGTGGACCTTGCGGCTGAGGCGGTAGAAGCTGCGCTCAAGCTGGGGCAGGTCGATGTGGAGTTTGCGCGGGAGGCCGAAGACGGCAAAATAGTCGGATTGGGGCTGGGCGGTGGTCATCGGCGGTTGTCTCTACCTCTGAAAAAATGTACCTCATAGCAATGAAATGAGTTAGTGCTTATGAGTTCAACCTGAGCGCGGACTAAGAATTTCGGCTTGGCGGGGGTTCAGGCCTGAGCCTGAATCGCCGTGTGGTGAGGCGGGCCGGGCCCGGCTCCTGCCTTGAAATATACCGTTATTAAAAAGTTAATTAACAGATTATAAAAGATTTAACAGCGCTATTGGCGCGACTCATGACCTTTTTTCATTATATCGTCTTTCCACTGATGGTTCGATGGGGGTTAGGCTTGGCTGCGCAGGCAGCGGGCTCGAAAAGAATCCACAGATGTACGCGGAGGGCGTGCGACAGGAGCAGCGAAGGGGGACTAGAATTCCGTGGTTGCGGGGGACCTGTTTCTGGATGTTCTCTGCGCGGTGAAAAGGAGCGATGTTATGGCGACAATTACGGCCCTTCGGCCCGGAAGCTACGGGTTCCCTGTTTCGATTCGGAAGCAATACCAGAACTATATTGGCGGCGAGTGGGTGGCTCCCGCTTCCGGCCAGTATTTTGAGAACGTCACGCCGGTTACGGGGCAGGTTCTGTGCGAGATTCCGCGCTCGAATGCCGACGACGTGAACCGGGCACTGGATGCGGCGCATGCGGCGAAGATGGAGTGGGGCAAGACCTCGACGACGGAGCGCGGGCGGATGCTGGAGCGCATTGCCCAGCGCATGGAAGACAACCTGGAGATGCTGGCCACGGTGGAGACGTGGGACAACGGCAAGCCGATTCGCGAGACGATGGCCGCGGACCTGCCGCTGGCGATCGACCACTTCCGCTACTTCGGCGCGGTGATTCGCGCGCAGGAGGGCGGGATTTCTGAAATAGACGAGACAACCGTTGCGTACCACTACCATGAGCCGCTGGGCGTGGTGGGGCTGATTATTCCCTGGAATTTTCCGCTGCTGATGGCGGCGTGGAAGCTGGCTCCGGCGCTGGCCGCGGGCAATGCCGTGGTGCTGAAACCGGCGGAGCAGACGCCACTGTCGATTCTGGTGTGGGCGGAGCTGATGGCGGATATTCTGCCGCCGGGCGTGCTGAATATTGTGAACGGCTTTGGCCTGGAGGCGGGGAAGCCGCTGGCTTCGAGCTCGCGCGTTCAGAAGGTCGCGTTCACGGGCGAGACGACGACGGGGCGACTGATTATGCAGTATGCGTCACAGAACATTATTCCGGTGACGCTGGAGCTGGGCGGGAAGTCTCCCAACATCTTTTTTGAAGACGTGATGAGCAAGGACGATGCGTTCTTCGACAAGGCTCTGGAAGGTTTTACGATGTTTGCGCTGAATCAGGGCGAGGTTTGCACGTGTCCTTCAAGGGCGCTGATTCAGGAGTCGATCTATGACCGGTTCATGGAGCGGGCGCTGAAGCGGGTGAAGGCGGTCAAGCAGGGAAATCCGCTGGACAAGACGACGATGATCGGCGCACAGGCCTCGACGGAGCAGATGGAGAAGATTCTTTCGTACCTCGACATCGGCAAGCAGGAGAAGGCGGAGGTGCTGACGGGCGGCAGGCGGGCGAAGCTCGATGGCGACCTCGCGGACGGCTTCTATATTGAGCCGACGGTCTTCAAGGGCAATAACAAGATGAGGATTTTCCAGGAGGAGATCTTCGGGCCGGTGGTTTCGGTGACGACTTTCAAGGATGATGATGAGGCGCTGGCGATTGCCAATGACACACTGTACGGGCTGGGCGCGGGCGTGTGGACGCGGGACATGAATCGCGCGTACCACTTTGGCCGCGAGATCAAGGCTGGGCGCGTGTGGACGAACTGCTACCACCTGTATCCGGCGCACGCGGCCTTTGGCGGATACAAACAGTCGGGGGTGGGACGCGAGAACCACAAGATGATGCTGGAGCACTATCAGCAGACGAAGAACGTGCTGGTGAGCTACAGCCCGAATGCGATGGGCTTCTTCTAATGGCCCAGGTAACGGAAAAGGTCGTCCCTGAGCAGGTGACCCGCACAGCAGCCGCTGAGGACTTGATGGACAGGCTGGCCGCGAAATATGGCCCGCTGATGTTCCACCAGTCGGGCGGCTGCTGTGACGGCAGCTCACCGATGTGTTACCCGCGGGGCGAGTTCATGGTGGGCGACAGCGACGTGCTGCTGGGCACGCTCGGGGATGCTCCGTTTTACATGAGCAAGAGCCAATTCGAGTACTGGAAGCACACGCAGCTGATTCTGGATGTGGTTCCGGGGCGCGGCGGGATGTTTTCGCTGGAGGGTCCGGAGGGTGTGCGGTTTTTGATTCGGTCGCGGGTGTTTACGGATGAGGAGATTGCGGCGTTGCGGGGGGCGGGGCGGATTTAGACAATCTTGTCCTTGATTCGACTCTACAATTGCGCGGTGCACCATCCCTCAAAATGTCCTTCACTGGACGCTGTCACATTTCGGAACCCAGCGTCCTTAAAGTTAGCTGCAATGCGCTCGCTCTGGCTACCTGAGACTACCGATACCGGCATATCTTTCTTGGGTTCTTTTAACAAGAGTTTACAAGCACGTCGGTCAACTGGTAATAGGCTGTATCCGCATATAACGATGCGGTCAGTTTGGTTTAGCGCTCTGGCAGCCTGCGACCAAATAAATGCCCAGAATTCCGCAAATTCTTGCCCGAATGAAGTGTCGTAAAAGAATTGCTTTGTCCGCCCTGGCAGAATCAGGCAGGGGAACGCGCCACCACTTTGGTAGGTATAACCCGAGAACTCTTGGTATCCGAGATATTCGAGATCAGCTCTGTGAATAACAGGGCGATCCCCTAGTGATGAGTTACCAGGTACAGCAAACACCGAGCCCGGTGTGGCTCCTCCGAAAAGCGATACGAGCCAATTGATACTTCCGTGGAGCTTAAGTATGAGAACAGCGGAGGGCTCTATCACAGAGCCTAAGTCGAATCCGTATCCTCGCGAAATGTCCCATTTACCGACCCGTTTGAGCTCTCGCTCAAGAGAGTCATCGTAATTAAAGCTGATAACCACATCTCCAGGCCTTACGATGCTTTCGGCGAACTGGGCGTAGGCGTGAGCTTTGCCAGTGCGAATCTTGCAGAACCATGTTCTCAATGCGGTGCTAAGGTAACCCAAACGAGTGCCAAGCCTTCCATATTCAATCTTGTCTTGTGCGGTAGTGGAACTTTTGAGCGTTTCGATTCTCGTTTGTAGCTCTGTTATTAAATCTTCGATATTAAATTGCGATCCGAAATTGTCGATTAAATACTCTGCATATGCCTGACCCTGCCCATCAGTAGATTTGAGCATTTCCTCAAGAAGAGCTTTGCCCATCTCACAGGCGAGTGGATAGCCCGCATGACGCGAAGCCCCTGCTCCTAGCACATATGTCGTAGCCATATTTTAAGTGTAATGCGCTCTCTTGCTATCCTTCCCAAATGGCCGATGTCCTAGAAACTCCACGGCTGGTTCTGCGCCCGCTGCAGCTTGAGGATGCGGCGCGGGCGCAGGTGCTGTTTCCGCATTGGGAGATCGTGAAGTTTCTGAATGCGATTGTTCCGTGGCCTTATCCGGCGGATGGCGCTTTCACCTACTACCGCGAGGTCGCGCTGCCCGCGGTCGCGCGCGGGGAGCAGTGGCACTGGACGCTGCGTCTGAAGTCTGCCCCGGAAGACATGATTGGAGCGATTGGGTTGATGCAGAAGGCGGTGGACAATCGCGGCTTCTGGCTGGGGCTTGCGTGGCATGGGCGCGGGCTGATGACGGAAGCAGCGTCTGCCGTAACCGACTACTGGTTCGATGTGCTCGGCTTCCCCGTGCTGCGGTCGTCGAAGGCGGTTGGGAATGCGGCTTCGCGGCGGATCTCAGAGAAGATGGGCATGCGGCTGGTGGGGACGGAAATGCGGAATTATGTTTCCGGACGATTGCCGGGGGAGATCTGGGAGATTACCGCAGAGGAGTGGTGGGCTCGGCGTCGCGCCTAGGTTTGCCGGTCTGGTTTTGCCGGCCCGGGTTTGCGATCAGGGTTTTCCAAACTTCCTGAGCGTTGCATAAAGCGCGGGTATGAGCTCTTCATTGATCTTGTTTTTATCGTGCGTGGTTTGGCTGTTGGTGAAGACGCAGAGGATGAGGCCGGAGCGGGGAAAGTAGGCATAGGTCGCGCGGTAGCCGATGGTCGATCCCTGATATCCCCAGAAGAGTCCGAGCTTCGGATCTGTGATCTGGAAGACTCCAAGCCCGAAGGCAGCCGGGTCAGAGAGTGAAGTATGGCTGACGGGCTGGGCGGTTTTGAGAGAGACCAGACTCAACAGTTCGCTCTTCTGTTTCGGCTCCAGGACATTGCCTTCGAAGAGCGCGCGCACCCATCGCGTGAGGTCCTCGGGCGTCGATACCATTCCTCCTGCGGCCTGCGCCCATCCGAGACTGTAGCCGCTGGTGTCGGTTCCGATGAGCTTTTCTGTCACTGGCGGATCGGTGTTGACGTAATACCCCGATACCAGTCGGCGGGTGATCACAGGCGGATAGAAGTAGGGTTCATAGAAGGTGTTGTCGAGATGGTTTGCCGCGATGAGGCGATGGAGGTCTGCCTCGTAGCTATGCTCGCGGCTGGCCTTTGCGATGATCATCTGGGCCAGGATGTATCCCGTATTCGAATACTCGAACTGCGCTCCGGGCGTCTTCATCTTTGGATACACATAGGCGACCAGCTCGGCGGGCGTCGATTTCATACGGGGATTGTCACCATATTCGTGATTCGCCTGATCGGTGAGATCGTAGGTTGGAATGCCGCTGGTCATATCGAGCAATTGGCGGATGGTTATGGCCCTCCAGGCGGGATATTGCGGCAGCCATTTCCCGAGTGTGTCATCAATGGAGAGAACATGGGCGGCCTCAAGCTGAAGGATGAGGGCGCTGGTGAAAGCCTTCGTATTGCTTCCGGTCTGGAAGAGGTTGGAGGGTGTAACCGGGCGCCCTCCACCGTATTTGGTAGTTCCCACGGCCAGGTTGATAGGTTTGACGTGGCCACGGAAGGAAATGGTGAGGGACAGGGTGGAGATGTGCTCGATGGCCGAACGGGAGCTTAGATAGTCCTGGAGGTCCTTTTTAAGCGCTGCGTAGAGAGCGTTGTCGGCAGCCGGGGATTGCGCGACTGCAATTGTGCCCTGCAGAAGATTGAAGGCAAAGAGAACGGCGACAACCGCGATGATGCGGCTCTGAAGACGAGACATGGACAGCGCCTCCGTACGATGGTGATCAGACTGATTGCTGCGGAACCCTGGGTTTGAGGAACACAGCAACTCTAGCACCGAATTTGGAGGGGCGTTTGCGCCTGGAGGGAGCCGTAGAATTACGCAGAGAAACGATGCGAAGAACGGGCGAATTGGGGTAGAAGTGAAGGTCTCTGAGGCTTACGCAGAAAATGAGGAGCCGCACCCGCAGGATTTTGTGCTGTGGGGGTTAATGAAGTTGAAGCCCTGGCGCATCAGGGTCTCCTCATAGTCGAGCACCATGCCGTGGAGGTAGATGAAGGACTTGGGGTCGACGAAGACGCGGACGTCTTCGAAGTTGAAGATGCGGTCGCGCTCGCGAGGCTGCGAGTCGAAGCGAATGTTGTAGGAGAGACCGGAGCAGCCGCCGCCCTGAATGCCGAGGCGCAGGCCGCCTTCAGTGGGAGAGACGCCCTCCTTGGCCATGGCGATGCGGATGCGCTTGAGGGCGCGGTCGGTCAGTTGGATTCCCTTTTGCGCGGGAGTCTGGTTGTCGGCGTTGAGTACGTTGAGTTCTGTCATGGTCCGGTTTCGTTACCTGGTCGCGTCATGCGAGCCTCTTCGTCTCCCACCCTTTGCAGGGCACGCGAAGGATGGGTCACCCACAGTTTTTTCTCTAAACTGGCGAAACGCAAGCTTTCCGACTTCGCAGCGCGGTCGCTTCGCTCAGGATGACACCATCGCGACGGGTCCGTTGCCTTAGTCGGCGGCTACGGTCTGCTCGACCTGAGCAGCTTCGCCTACGCCGTTCTTCTTCTTCCAGTCGCCGATGGCGGCGCGGATGGCGTCTTCGGCGAGCACGGAGCAGTGGATCTTGACGGGCGGAAGGGACAGTTCCTTCACGATGTCGGTGTTCTTGATGCTCATTGCTTCGTCGACTGTCTTGCCCTTGACCCACTCGGTGGCGAGCGAGGACGAGGCGATGGCGGAGCCGCAACCGAAGGTCTTGAACTTGGCTTCTTCAATGACCTGGGTGGCGGGGTTGACTTTGATCTGTAGGCGCATGACGTCGCCGCACTCCGGTGCGCCAACGAGGCCAGTACCGACCTCAGCGCTGGATTTGTCGAGCTGGCCTACATTGCGGGGGTTGTTGTAGTGGTCGATGACCTTGTCACTGTATGCCATTTTTTGATTTCTCCTGTACTTCCTAAAACCTGAAAAGAACCTTCTGCTATCAAGCGTTTATTTTAGTGCGCTGCCCATTCGATCTTGGTCAGGTCGATGCCTTCCTTGACCATTTCGTAGAGCGGGCTAAGTTCGCGAAGCTTCTGCACGACATCGATGATCTTGTCCGAGACGTAGTCTACTTCGGCTTTGGTATTGAAGCGGCCCAGTCCGAACCGGATGGAGCTGTGGGCTACGTCGTCGCCGAGCCCGAGAGCCTTTAATACATAAGATGGCTCAAGCGTTGCAGAGGTGCATGCCGAACCGCTGGAAACTGCTATGTCGTTGATTCCCATGAGCAAAGATTCTCCCTCGACATAGACAAAACTCATGTTGAGGTTGCCCGGGAGGTGGTGGTCCATGTTGCCATTGACGTGGACGTAGTCGAGCGATTTCTCCAGCTTGTTACGGAGATAATCGCGCAGCTCGATTTCGCGTTTGGCTTCGGCTTCCATCTCCTGTCCGGCGATCTCGCAGGCTTTGCCGAGTCCGACGATGCCGGGCACGTTGAGGGTTCCGGAGCGCATGCCGCGCTCGTGGCCTCCACCGTTGATCTGCTCGGAGATCTGCACGCGTGGGCTGCGGCGGCGGACGTAGAGCGCGCCGACTCCCTTGGGGCCGTAGATCTTGTGTGCGGAAAGCGAGAGCGCGTCGATCTGCATGGCGTTCACGTCGACGGGAATCTTGCCGACGGCCTGGACGGCGTCGGTGTGGAAGAGGACGCCCTTCTCGTGACAGAGCTTACCGATTTCGGCGACGGGCTGGATGACGCCAATTTCATTGTTGGCGATCATGATGCTCACGAGGATGGTCTTGTCGTCGATGGCGCGCTTGAGGTCTTCAATGTCGATGAGCCCGTCGGCCTTCACGGGCAGATAGGTGACGCGATAGCCGGACTTTTCGAGGCGTTTGCAGGTGTCGAGCACAGCCTTGTGCTCGGTGACCTGGGTGATGATGTGATTGCCGCGCTCGCGGTACATCTCGGCGATGCCCTTGATGGCGAGGTTGTTGGACTCGGTGGCGCCAGAGGTGAAGATGATCTCTTTCGCGGTCGCGCCGATGAGTTTGGCAACCTGTTCACGGGCCTTATCGACGGCAGCCTCGGCCTCCCATCCAAAGGAATGGTTGCGGCTGGCGGCGTTGCCGAAGACTCCGGTGAGGTAGGGCATCATGGCTTCGAGCACGCGCGGATCGAGGCGCGTGGTCGCATGGTTATCCATATAGATGGGCAGGTGCACGCCTGCCGGTACGGGAATGGTTCCGAGTTCTGTCGTGGTGCTCATTCTGCTTGACTCCTGCGTCTTGCCTGCTGCAATACCTTTTCCTGCGCTCAGGCGGTTTGCGCCTGGCTCTGAATGGTGACCAGATCCTGGACGGTGGTTCTGGGGTGACCATGCGTGGGGTCAGACTCGACCAGGTCGGAGATTCGAATCTTCTTCAGCACATCTGAGATGCTGTCATTCACGCGGGCCAATGGTTCTTTGATGGTGCAACTGTTGGTCAGGTCGCATATTCCGCTGTCGGTGACGCATGAAGTGATAAACAGCGGGCCGTCGATGATGCGGATAACTTCAAATGCGGTAATAGCTTCCGGTTTACGCGACAGCGTATAGCCCCCGTTCATGCCGGCATGGGAGCGGAGCAGGCCCTCCTTGGCAAGCCGCTGGAGAATTTTGGCCAGCAACTGCGGGGGGATGTGATAGGCCTCTGCGATGTCCTTGGCGCTGAGCGAGGCTTCGTCGGGATGCTCGGCAATAAACTTGAGCGCCATAAGCCCGTAATCTGCCTTCTTGGTGAGTCTCAGCATGGGGGACACCGACTCCTGATGGTGCTTCTTTACAGTATAGGACCGAAACCGTCGGAATTCAATGCTCACTGGCTGCATGGGGAACCGCAATATTCAACGAATAGCAATTGACAGAAGGGCTATCGCGGTTACAATCTTGGCGAGAATACTCAATTTTTCGCATCTAAAAAGCGTCATCGACACCTTTTTACGTCAAAAACCGACATGGACACCCCCTGCAAACACCCTAAAGTGCGCGTAGTAGCGCGCGAAGAGGACACTGAATTCGTCGAGTGCCAGGAGTGCGGCGAAGTCTTCGACTCGGATGAATTTCGCGATATGGCGATAGAGGAAGCTCCAGAAGAGGCCGAGGACAACTAAAGTGCTTCGATCGCCGAAGGCTCCTTAGCTGCCGAGCGGCTCGGCCGGGGCGCTGAGTCTGCGTGTGATGAGCCAGGAATAATGGAACCCTGAGGCCACAGTAAAGACCACGGTTGCCACCAGGGACCAGTGGCGAACCAAGAGCACCAATGGCGGCGCGTAGAACATGCAGAGAAGCACTGTGAGCAGAGCGACGATCTGCGCCAGGGTGTTGGCCTTGCCGAAGAGACTGGGGCGGAAATCCTTCATGCCGACGCTGGCATATAAAATGGCCGCGACCATGATGATGCCCAGATCGCGCCCGAAGACCAAGACCGTGACGCGGAGCGATATGAGGCCTTCATGGTGCAGCACGAGGAAGAGCGTGCTGAGGAGCAGTTTGTCTGCCACGGGGTCAAGGTACTGGCCGAGCGTGGTGCGCTGCTGGAGCCAGCGGGCTACGAGGCCGTCGAGGCCATCGGTGATTCCGGCGAGGATGAAGAGGGCGAAGGCGGTGCGGTAGTGATGGTCGAAGATGGCAAGGACCAGAAACGGAATGATGCACAGCCGCAGGAGCGTGAGCTGGTTGGGTGCGGCGCGTAACTGTCCTATCTTGCGCGGATTCATCTTTGCCGAGGCCGCAGCGGTGGGTGACCGTCGCGGAAATCTTCTCCTGACCTGCTTCTACTCCTAATATATGGCGTTGACGGGACGGAGGCTCGGCTCTTTCCGGGCCACCCGTTATACCGAGGCTGCGCCGGGATTGTAGAAGTCTCTTCCATGCTCCTCGGGGCCGAAGTGGAAGAGAAACAGCAGCGTGACGATCACGACACCTTCAAATGCGGTGAGCGCCCAGGAGTAGCCGAGCTGGTTGCGCAATTTCAGCTCGACCATGGTTGCGGGCGAGGCGATGAGGAAGCCGAGCTGGTAGACAAAGCCTGGAAAAAGACCGCGAACCGCGGGCGGCGAGAGTTCGTTAATATGCGCCGGAATAACGGCCCAGGCTCCCTGAACCCCGGCCTGCATGGCGCAGGAGCCGAGGACGAGCGCGAGCACTGTGGATCCGAAGGCCCATGCGGGAATGGAGAGAAGCGCGGTCACCAGCGCAAGCATCGCGGAATGGCGACGGCCTATTTTCTCGGAGATGAGGCCAAAGAGCGGCGCGAAGAGTACGGCGGCGATGTTGTAGAGGACAGGAATGCCATAGAGGAGGTTCATGCCGGCGATTTTTCTGTCTGCGACGCCGGGTAGAGATTTCAAGAAATCAGGGTAGAGATCCTGAGTGCCGTGCGAGAGGCAAAGCATGACGGACATAAGCGCGAGCAGGTAGAGGAAGATTCGCGTGTGGCTCCATAGAGAGCGGAAGATCGCCTTCATGGATGCCGCGCGCTGCGCCTGCCAGGCTTCGGACTCGGGCGCGAGCCACGTTAAGACCGCAATAAGAACAGCGACCGGCGCGCCAATGAAGAAGACGGAACGCCAACCGAGGTGCGGAGGCACTGTTTGCATCACAACGGCGGCAACGAGATATCCGAAAGGATAGCCTGTTTGCAGAATGCCGCTGAGGATACCGCGCAGGCGGACGGGCGCACTCTCCATTGCATACGATGCACCGATGCCCCAGTAACCGCCCATGCCGAGTCCATAAAGGCCGCGCATGATGGCGAACATGGTGAAGTTGACGGAGAGGCCACTGAGCACGGTCGTCGCCGAAAAGTAGAAGACGCAAACCACGAGCAGCCACTTACGGCCAAACCGATCGGCGAGCGAGCCGAAGATGAGCGCGCCCACCGGACGCATGGCCAACGTGAGGGTGAGCGTGTAGACGATGTCGGCCTTGGTGACATGGAAGTGAGCGGCCAGCGCATCAAACAGAAAGATGACGACAAAGAAATCGAAGGCGTCGAGAGTCCAGCCGAGGACACCAGAAGCGACTGCCAATTGCCATCCGTGCCTGGGCGCGCTGGGGGATGGAACATCGGCGCTCTCGGTAAAATGCATGCATCTCCTCTCGTACATATATACAGGGAGAGATCAATGCGCGGCTGTAGCTGTGGGACGGCAGGGAAGAGTGGGGAGTGATCTCGGCAGAAGTCGCGCTTTATAGAGCGTGAAGCAGCCCGGAGCCTGACGTAAGGCTCCATGCATGGCAGCGACAACTGGTGGGAATCCAGCATCTTTGGCTGGATATTTTCGTATCTTCTATCGATATAAAGTTGCGCGCGCACGGAGCTGATATCGCGAAATGATGAGAGTAGAGACTGCGATGATCCGGTTCCTCGTGTTGGGCACCCTATCTTTCCTGGCGATGTTTGCGGCTCCATTGCGCGGACAGGCTGCGTGGTGTTGCCGCACGGGAAGAGTTGTGAACGCGGATGGCGATCCGGTTGCGGGGGCGAGCGTTCTTGATGCGGCCGGCAAGCCTCTTGCTACCACTGCTGCGGACGGGACATTTTCTGTTCCGGATGGGATTGTGCACGTTGAAGTTGTGGCGGCCCACATGGCTCCAGTATTTGCCGACATACCTGCGAGCGGGCCGGTACGGCTGGTGCTGGAACGCCCGCTCGAGACGGTGATCGTGAGCGCGTACCGGTCGCCCCTGGCCTCAGAGAATAGTCCAGTAAGCACGCGCGTACTCACGCAGCAGGATTTGCAGCAGGCGGCGGCGCAATCTCTGGATGGCAAGCTGCAGACGGTTCCGGGATTTGCGCTGTTCCGGCGGTCGAGTTCGCTAGAGGCGAATCCCACGACCGAGGGTGTGTCGCTACGTGGTCTGGGATCGACGGCGGCGAGCCGCTCGCTCGTCATCTTCGATGGGGTTCCACTGAATGATCCCTATGGTGGATGGATTCACTGGGAGGAGATTCCTGCGCCGGTGATTCAATCGGTTGAAGTGGTTCGCGGCGGAGCGTCCGACCTGTATGGATCGAGTGCGGTGGGTGGCGTGATCAGCATTCTTCCTGTGCGACCGCACAACGATAGCTTTCAGCTGTCGAGCTCTTATGGATCTGAGGCCACGACGAATACTTCCATGCTCGGAACATTTGCGCGTTCTGCATGGTCCGGCATGATCGGCGGCAGCGTGATTGCCACGGACGGCTACACGCTGGTGGCTCCAGAGTTCCGCGGGCCAATCGACCAGCCGTCGAATGTGCATGCGCAGAATGCTCTCGTGGAAGTGGACCGCACGTTCGCAGGCGATAGGCGCGTCTTTCTGCGTGGATCTGTGCTCAATGAGGCCAGACATAATGGCACTCCACTGCAGACAAATGCGACGCGCCTGTGGCGATATGTGGCGGGTGGAGATACGGATCACTTGATGCTTCGGCTGTATGGTGTGAGCGAACACTACAGGCAGAGCTTTTCGTCAATCAGCTCGGATCGGGCTTCGGAGACGTTGACTCGGCTTGGGAGAGATCCGGCGGATGAGATGGGAGCGCAGGCCAACTGGCGGCAGAGCGTTGGACATCGATTGCTGCTGCTGGCAGGAGCCGATACGGGCGATATTCGCGCTGCAGATTATGAACAGCTCCTTACTGGCTCGGGCGGCGAGTTGAGCACGAGTAGCCATCAACGGCAGACCGGCGTGTATGGAGAAGCTCTCTACACACCGGAGAATTGGACCATGAGCGGCTCGGCACGAGTAGACCATTTCTCGAACTTCGATGCGAGGCAGTACCGGCAGCCTGGCGGATATACCGCGTTGCCGACGCTGGACGAGACGGTGGTCGATCCACGGCTTGGAGTGACGCGGAGGCTGGGACCAGTGTTGACGTTGAACGCGTCGGGGTTTCGCGCTTATCGCGCGCCGACGGAGAACGAGCTCTATCGCACTGGCCAGGTTGGGCAGCAGATTACAGAGCCGAATCCAAATCTTCGGTCGGAGCGAGCCACGGGCTGGGAGTCTGGTGCTCAACTCAGCTTGGACCGCATAGATTCCACGGTAAGAGCGAGCTATTTCTGGACACAGGTCAACCGTCCGATCACCGCTCTGACGCTGAGCATGACGCCGACGGAAGAGATTTTGCGACGCGCAAACCTGGGGCAGATTGAGAGCCGAGGCGTCTCACTCGATTACTCCGTACAGAAGCGCTGGATCGCGGTGACGGGAGGCTATCAATTCGCCCGAGCCACAGTTACAAAATTTAGCCAGGAGCCTGAGCTGGTGGGCAAATGGATTCCGCAGGTGGCGCGCAATATGGCGACGGCGCAGATACAGATGAGCCGCAGACGGTGGGGACTTTTGAGCCTGCAAGGACAGATAAGCGGGCGCCAATTTGATGACGATATGAACTTGTATCTGCTGCATAGTTATTTCCGGCTGGATGGCTACGCTTCGCATGCAATCGGGCGGAATCTGCAGATCTATGCGGAGGGCGAAAACCTGTTCGACCGCTCGATTGAGGTGGGCAAAACTCCCGTGCTCACATTGGGTACGCCACGGTTGGCGCGCTTCGGCATCCGCGTGAACTTTGGCGGATGAAAGCTGCGCGCCAAGGTATGAAAACCTCGCTGGTTTCCCGGGTGAGCCGGCTTTATGACTGCCGGATAGATTCCTCTCAGTTTGCTACAATTCAAGCAGGGACGTGAGTGGATGTTCCGGGTTGCGGCTGCCTTGCAGGAGAAGTTGTTGGCAGCAAAGACGAACGGCAATCAAGAAATTCAAGCAAGCAGGCGCGTAGCTCAGTTGGTTAGAGCGCTACCTTGACACGGTAGAGGTCAGGAGTTCGAGTCTCCTCGTGCCTACCATATCCTTCAACAGCTTAGACGGAAGCCGAGATAATTCTCGCCTGTCAAACCCCGCCTGCCATACTTCGAGCATTGATTTTGATTCCTGCTGGACCAACTCAGAGGTGGTCTGCATCGCTCGCATGACCGAGTCCTGAGCTGCCAGCATCGAGACATCTACTCGGTGAGTATATAGGCCGGGCGTTGTCTTCAAGCATCTTGTCTGCCAATCGCGCCGGGTGCCTTTTCTGGATTCCGCTTTTCCAGCGCTATAATCCGAAGGCAACTCGTGCAACTTGAAGGGCTGCAGTATATGAATCAGTTTTGACGCGTTGCCATGCTGGCGCGGTAATGGCTGGTTTAGGTGGGGGTGGCGGAATATCACTGAGGTGACGGAACGGACCTCGTGAGGTATTGCGACAAATCAACACGGACTTCACTTGTGATGGCTGAAGAGTTGATGAGAAAACTGCAAGTCGAGACGGAGCGTGATCCTACCAGTTCGTCTGGCGGCCGGGAACGTCGTATTCGACATTGGCTTTCTGTTGTCGGCATTCTCTTGTTGGTTCTCATTGGTTTCCCAGCAGCGGCGCAACCGAATGCGAAAAAAATACTGGTTCTCTACAGCTTTTCCAATCGCGGTACCTACGGTGGCTTAATTGACCTGAAATCTGAATTGCGAGCAGCCGTTCCGGGGCCGATCGATTTCTATATCGAGTACCTCGAGGGCAGGCGGCTCGACGATGAGGAATATGAGAAAGGCGAGTTGGAAATTCTCAAACATACCTACGGCCGGATGAAGCTGGACCTCGTGCTTTTAGAAGACGACCCGGCGCTCGACTTCGGCCTGAAACATCGGGACGAGCTATTTCCCGGCGTGCCGATCATCTTCTTTGACGTTGATTCCAACAAGGTCGCCGAACAGAAGATGTTGCCTGGAGTGACTGGCGTAACGGCCCCTGTGGATGTGCGCGGCACCGTCAATCTTGCGCTCCATCTTCATCCGAATACCAGCACGGTCGCCATCATCACCGGCAACTCGTCGTTTGAGAGGTACTGGCTGCGGCTGATCCATGCCACGCTCCTCCATGATCATGACAATGTGAAAGAGGTGGACCTGGTTGGTCTGCCAGCGAACCAGCTGTTTGAAAGGGCTGCCGAACTGCCGCGACAGACCGTCGTTTTGTTTCAGCTCGCTCCACAGGAATCGCCTCAGCCGGCAATCGGGATTCATGCCATTCTTGAATGGCTCGCACAGCGCTTTCCGACCTATTCCATCTTTCCGCGGTATGTTATCAGTGCCGGGGGGGATGCGGTGGGCATCGGCGGTGTCGGCTACGATGGCATGAGTCAGCTTTCGCTGGTCGCCGAAGAGGCAAAGCGAATTTTCTCCGGCGAGCGGCCCGAGAGCATTCCCGTTGTGGAGGGCTCCGGACATGAAGTCGACTTAGACTGGCGAGAGCTTCGCCGATGGAATATTCCGGAGTCAGCGGTGCCGCCTGGCAGCCTAATCTTGAATCGAGAGCCGAGCCTGTGGGAGCGCTATCGAAGGTACGCTATTTCTGCAATTGCGCTGATTGTCGCTCAGGCGCTCTTGATTATCGGATTACTGTGGCAACGAACTCGAAAACGGAAGGTGGAAGCGGTACTTCGCGAGAGCGAAAGGCGTTTTCGAGTGATGACAGACACCATGCCGACGCTGGTCTGGATGTGCGACCCGCGGGGCAAGATTACCTATCTCAATGAGCGTCGAATTGCGTTCACAGGCCCGGATCCAGATGCTGGATATGGAGAAACCTGGATCTCATATGTTCATCCGGACGACCTGACCCGAATGCTGGATACCGTCTCCCGGGCCATGAGAACGCAACGGCCGTTTTCAACGGAGTACCGGATTCGCCGGAGCGATGGAATCTATCGTTGGATGTATGATGTCGCATCTCCAAGGGTAAATGGGGATGGGACATTCGCCGGCTTTATCGGTTCGGCGATCGATACGACGGACCAAAAGCTGGCTCAACAAGCCCTCCAAAAGGTAAGCGGCCAACTCATTGAAGCGCAGGAGAAAGAACGCAGTCGAATCGCGCGAGAACTGCACGACGACATTTGCCAGAGGCTTGCACTCCTATCGCTTGAGCTTCAGCGGGTGAGCGGTCCTCCGAACAAATTACCGGCTGCTACGAGAAAGGATCTGGAAGAAATCCGGAGAAATTGTTCCGAAATTGCTGGCGACGTTCAATCACTCTCGCACCAGCTGCACTCTTCAAAACTCGACATCCTTGGCATCGTCGGCGCGATTCGAGGATTCTGCAATGAGCTTTCCAAACAACATGAGGTCAGCATTGAGTTCACGGACAGGAATGTGCCGCAGCCTTTGCCCAACAATGTCTCACTGTGCTTATTCCGGGTTGCACAGGAAGCGTTGCATAACGCGGTGAAGTACAGCGGGACGAGCCAATTCAAAGTAGAACTGAGCGCCACGGCGGACGAGGTTCGACTTGTTGTGAGCGATGCGGGAGTAGGTTTCGACGTGGAAAAGGCGAAGCGGAGCCGCGGATTGGGACTCGTGAGCATCCAGGAACGTATGCATTTGGTAAATGGGAGATTCTTCGTTGATTCAAAGCCAGGAGCGGGAACCAAAGTGATCATTTCGGCGCCGCTGAGTGGCAAAGACCCGGGGACTCAAGCCGCAGCAGGGGATGATCAGATTGAGAGCATTAGAGAAACAGGTATTTCTGCCGATTGACGACGCCGAACGATTAGCGGGGGGGCAATGAGCGTTCATGATGGCCATCGAAGAGTGTGTATCTGCTCAACAGCAATCCTTCAGGTCAAATCGATCCTCGCTTTTCCCGTTCTTGTGGCTCTCATTGCTTTCGTCACAACCAGAGTTGGAAATGCCCAAACGCTGTACGGGTCGATCGTAGGCACTGTGAAGGATGTATCAGGTGCCGTCGTTCCAGGTGCCGTGGTCAAGGCGACACAAACTGAGACCAATGAGACGCGAACGGAAACTACCAGCAGCAGCGGCACTTATTCCCTTTGGACACTCCCCGCTGGAACTTACATCGTATCTATTTCGAAATCAGGATTTAATACATTTGAAGCGAAAGATATCGACCTGACCATTAACACGATCGTTCGCGTTGACGCAAAGCTTACGGTTGGCAGGCAATCACGGACGATCAAGGTCTTGTCCGATACAGCTGAGTTGCAGACAGACCGCTCGGATGTTCACGGTGTTCTAACCTCTGACGACCTGCAGCAACTGCCGCAGCCTACTCGGACCTATGAGGGACTCTTAGGTCTATTTCCAGGCGTGACGCCGCCGAAGACCAATTCCGGCGGTACAAACAATCCAGCCCGCGCCATGGAGATCAACGTCAATGGTACGAGCGCAAGCGGCACCAATGTCAGTATCGATGGTGTTAGCGCCACCAATCCCTGGGTTCAGTTCTACTCGACGGCGGTCCCCTCTACTGAATCTATCGAAACCGTAAATATAGTAACTGCGAGTTCTTCCGCCGATGCGGGCCCAATGAATGGGGGCGAAATACGTGTGCAGATCAGAAGTGGAACCAATTCATTCCACGGCTCGGCTTATTGGTATAACGAGAACAACGCGCTCAAGGCCAGGCCCTATTTCCAACCGGCCGGAGCTAGAAAACCAAAATATATAGATAATGACGCTGGAGGCACGCTCGGCGGCCCGATCATGAAGAACAGGGTTTTCTTCTTTGGCAGCTATGAGGGCGACTTTCTGCGACAGGCTGCAGGTAGTCTCTACACGCTTCCAACGCCAGATATGACTAAAGGTATCCTTGCTTCGCCGACTCCAATTTTTGATCCCGCTACTGGGAACCCGGATGGCAGCGGAAGAACGCCGTTCTCGCAGGATTCGGCCGGCAACTACATCATTCCCAGCTACAGAATAAGTTCCATCTCTGAAAAGCTAATTGCGCAAATTCCCGGCGGTGTCACCAATGGCGTGTATACCAACAACGTATATATCAATACGCCTTTGTCCTATGATCTGCAGAAGATAGATACCAAGATCGACTGGAACATAACTGAGGATTTGAGAATTGCGGGGCGCTTCAGCGACTATCCATATAGCCAGCTGCAGGCTCCGGCATTAGGAGAAGTTCTGGGCCCCGGGGGCAGCTATAACACGGACCAGTCCGGCAATATCTATGCGATCTCAGCAATGGCTACCTATGTGGCGAGCCCGCATTTGGTAGTGGACACAGTCTTTGGTCTGACACATACTACTCAGAATCTACTGGCGCCGTTGACCAATATGCGGTACGGGGCAGATGTTCTGGGTATTCCAAACACTAATCTGGGGCCCCTTCCAACGGCGGGCGGCGTACCCCGGTTTAATTTTTCGACGGGATCACTCGACACGTTCGGATACGGTTATCCTTCGCTGGTCTATGAGGATCCGGTCTTCCAGTACGCCGGCAATGCAACCTGGGTCATAGGGAACCACAGCATCCGTTTAGGCATCGACGTCAGCCAGCAGCACATGAATCATAAGGAAGTTTCCCCAACGCACTTCAACTTCACTGGCGGGCTCACATCTCTCAACTGCCCTTCGACGAGCAGTCCTGGCTGTGAGGAGGGGAGTCCTCCGACGAACCAGTTCAATTCGTGGGCTGACTTCCTTCTCGGCATGCCTCAAAATGCGGTCAACGACGTTTTGAACGCTCCGGCGTACATTACGCTGCGGTCCTGGGTATTTGCTCCGTATGTCTCAGATACGTATCAGATAAGCCCTGGGTTGACTCTATATGCCGGAACCGGCTGGGACTATTTTCCAGTGCCTTACCGTGAGGATCGAGGCGTCGAATACTACGACCCCGCTACTGACGTCTACAACATCTGTGGAGAAGGACCTAATCCGAAGAACTGTGGGATTTCCGTCCAAAAGATCCTCTTTGCTCCCCGGGTGGGCATGGCTTACAGAGTTCAGCCAAATATGGTGATCCGTGGCGGCTATTCTCTCGCGCCGGAGCAGATCAACATGTACCGGGATGGCCTGTACAACTATCCTTTGACCCTTGCTCAGTCAATCTCGGCACCCAACAGCTATACAGCAGCCACGACTCTAGCGCAGGGCTTTCCGGCTTTGCAGGCCCCGGACATCAGCACGGGCACCGTTCCTCTGCCGCCCGTCGTCGGAATTGTTTCTTCTCCGAAGCGCTTTGTCCGCGGTTATACGGAGTCCTATAACGTAAGCGTGCAACAGGAGCTGGGCTGGAATCTTCTCGCGCAGATCGGATATGTCGGGACACTTACGATTCATCAGCATACGCTTTACAACATCAATTACGGGCTGCCGGGCGGCGGCACAAAGAGTCAACAGCTGTATGCACCCTTCGGAATTACAGCGGCGGAAACAATCATTGAGCCATTCGAACACATGCATTTCAACTCGCTGCAGGCGCAGCTGCAGAAACGGCTAAGCAATGGATTGCAATTCTTCGCGAGTTACACCTGGTCCAAATGGATGGGTCTTTGCTGCGATGAACAAGGAAACGGCGCTCCCGAAATCCCCATTCCTGAATATAACTATCGGAATTATGCGTTGATGCCCGATGACCGAACAAACAACTTTCAACTCAGTGTGATTTATCAATTGCCATTCGGACCGAATCAGCGTTTTCTGACGGACGGCGCCAGCGCGGCCATCGCTGGGGGATGGCAGCTCAACGGGGTATTCTCACTCTATTCCGGAGCACCGTTCTGGATCAGCGCTCCCGGGACTTCTCTGAATGCGCCCGGGAGTCCGCAATTGGCCGACCAGATCAAGTCACAGGTGGCAATCTATGGTGCACACGGCCTCGCCTCACCATACTTTGATACCTCCGCCTTTGCACCCGTGACGACGGCACGCTTTGGCACCTCGGGTTTTGCTGCTGTTCGCGGGCCGGGATACGGGAATCTCGACTTTGGCCTTTTCCGCACAGAGAGAATTCGACAAGGTCTCGAAGCGCAGGTTCGAATGGAGGCGTTGAATTTTACTAATCATCCGAACTTCAGCAATCCTGACAGCGGTGTAACGGATTCGGACTTCGGATTGATCACATCGACGAACCCGGGAAGTCGTCTCATCGCAGAACGTTACCTGCGCCTGGGCCTAAAAATCATGTTTTAGCTGAAACAGCGACGCGCCGCCATCGTGCGGAGCGGTTCTGACAGATCGGGGACGTTTCGGCGCCACTCGCCGTGCTCGCTGGCGATCCTGAATCCTCATTTCAAGAAAAAGCGCCAGTCCCCGCCGAGAGTCAGGGGCGTCTCAACCCGCGGTGCGTTCCGGGGAGGCTGCATCAGCACGTGGAACCTGCGAAGGCTGGACTCCGTCGCATTGTCTGTCCTGCAGGCAACTTCCGGTATGACTCGCCCGTTTCCGGCGGCAATCAGAGGTCAGACGTCCGAGTCTTCTCGTACCTACCTTTTCAGAATCAATCAGATCCGGCGCACCTTCGAGGGACCCTATGCGAGCATTGGCCGATAGCTTCGCCTTTCGAACCTCTGGGATTGGGAGTTGACGGCGGGGGCGCAGACCGCCATTCAGGAGGCTGGCGTAGACGAGGTTCAATCCGCCGATGGCTTTGGATTTGTTTTTTTAGCGCTGAGTTCGCTCAATTGATGGAAGATTTGCAACAATGGTTCGGCTGATTTATTTAGCTGGGTCAACACGCGGTTTATTAAGGAGCGTGCCGAAAGCGGACTCGGGCCGCAAAATAGAAGCTTAAAGCCTTGCGCACTCAGTTCCGAACACAAAGCACTCTCTACAAGCAAGCTCATGCAAGGATTCGGGAGGTGATTCGGTATGAAACTTCCTCTTCGTCCGCTCGCCATGTTCGCGTCAAGCCTTCTGTGCCTGATAGCCTGCTCCCCTGCCGTTGCCGGCAATCCTGAACAGGGACCGTCCTCATCTGTCACCCAGGGTGCGACTCAAGTGCCAGCTGTTCCCTCAGCTGTCACTGATAGTGTCCTCATCCCCGGCACGCTTCGATCGCTCAAGCGCATGGCGGGAATCAGCCAGGAAGCCTCTCCAGCTCAGATTTTGCCGTTGCTGGCTCGCAATGTTTCTCTTCGCGGATACGAAGGCAGCGCAAAAACGGAACTCCTGATCCTGCTGACACGCTATGTGGACTATGCGAGGGAGCTTCAACTCCTGGGCGATGCGAATGGCAAGATACGCGTGACCGGATGCGACGATGCGTCTCGATTGATTCAGGTTCTCGGGTATCAGTACCAGCAGACCTGCGGCCAGAAAGATGCATATCTTCAGGTCGCTGACGCTGACCGAGCTTTTTTGACCCTCGACTCCGGCTTTCCACTCACCGCGTTAGAGGACGCACTCGAAAAACATACTTCGTTCACTTATACGCTGCCGAATTCTCGAGTTCCGGTTCTTTTCCGTGAAAGAGACTGGGTCGCGGCGGGCTCCTTTAGAAAAAAAAGCGGGACAAACCTGCTTGATGTGCTTTTACGCGACGAGAGTGTCGATCAGCTGTACTGGGCACTATCACAGACCGATGAGGAGACGCGCGACGCCCTAAGACAATCGCCAGGACTCAGAGCAATGCTTCCTATCGCGCCCGCTCTGGAATTTTACGGGAGCCAGATTTCCATTCGCTCGGGACGCGTTCTCGTCCCCGGCGGACCGAACGCCGTTCGCGGCTGGGAAAACCTGGTGGGAGCCCACGTGACATCTCCCGGCAATTTTGTGAGTCACCTGCTGGCGAAGGATGACGGCTGGCTCGCGGCCTATTATGATGCTCTTTCCCGCATAAGCAGTGCGCAGCAAAACCGCCTTACGGAGTGGCCACGCCTGAAGCTTCTCTACGAGATCTATCGCAAAGCCGGCTCCAACACCAGCGCCACAAGGGGTGTGTTTCCTAAAAACGGCGATCTTTTGATCCTGTTCACGCGCCTTCAATGGCAAAGGAATGACGAGCTATACGTCCCGGGTAATCTTGAACTCTGGAAAGAGATTCTCACGATGAATTCGAGTCCGGCACTGGTTCGGGGCTGGATAAAACATGGGAAGAGCCTGGATGGCCCCGATCAATTGCTCCTCAATCTGGTTGCCTGCTCCCATTTTGAAAGCGACGCCGGGCCGTTGCAGCTTTACCTTATGCTGAGCGAAATCGACCGCGTACGGGATCCGCGAGAACGTCTGTCCGTTCCGACAGCGCGCCTGCTCGCCGACAACTTTTCCCGGCTCCACAGCTGGTACCTTAACTTTTCTGAATTTCCCGCATTGAGTGACTTGTCCCTTACACAATTCGTGAACACGGCACAGGCCGTGAACGGGATTCGCAACCCTGCACTGCGCGCGAACGTGATGGGCGCCTTCGAGGCGAACATCGGCCTCTGGAAGATACTGGCTCGCCAGCAACAGATTCCGGAAGACAAAATCAACCAATCCTGGCAGGCTGTGGTTCAGCCCTTTGCGGCAATCTCCTCTTCCACCCAGTTATTCGACGCAAGCCGCGGCTCGTTGAGGTCTCTTCTGGTCACAGTAACGGGTAGCGCGAATCTCTCGCAGGATCAGGTTATTGATATGCTCGCCGGTCCTCCTCAGGAAAGCGCCGAGGGACAGCGTGTGCGCGAGGACCTGGCGGCAAGAATACGGGCAGTGCTGGATGACCAGAGCCTGGTTTCCCTTGATACGCTGTTCGGGCTCTACGACGGTTTGAATGCGATGGCCCACGGGTCGAAAATAGGCGATCAACTGATTCCGCTAGCCGGGAACCTGCGGGAATTCGAGTTGCCTCGGCCGGTTTTTACCTCGGGCGAAAAGATCCAATGGACGAGTGGAATCTACATGACCCGTCACACCGAATTGCAGATTCGCACGGATCTTACACGGGTGATCCGGCAGCCGGGCTCGGCCGCGCAATTGGAGGCAGCGCGAGGCGAGCTCGCACCGTTTCTCAGAGATACTCTGGTGGGCTTGAACTATGCCTACTACGAACCCCCCGGCGCGGAGGCCCTGCATCATAATCCGCTGCTAGTCCGAGCGCATGATTTCTCGGGGGAGTCACTTCAGGGTTACGACGAAACCTGGGCTTCCCCGAGACTCGTCGGCGTGGGTGTAACTGCCGGCGGTGGTGCTTATCTGATCGGCTCTCTGGCTGATCTGCCATACGCACTGGCGTTGACGGAAGAAAATTTTATCGTCCCGGAGAATGTTCAGTCTTTGATCTGGACTGAGGTGGTTCCCGCGCTCCTAGTGAGCGCGACCCAACCGCGCTGGTGGCAGGTCACCCCGACTGAGCTCCACGCCGCAGATCTTTATCAGCGCTTCGGCGAAGAGCTTTTAATCGCGTCCGCGAAAAACGCGAACCTGCGTGAAAAAGTCTCAGAGATTCTATCGGACACAATGACAGCGTCAGGCTTGGAATTGACCGAGCAGGCGCTGTTGAATACGGAGACCGCCACCGCGTTGATTCCTAAAATCACGCCAGCTGAGAAGTTCTACCTGGTCGCGGAATTTCGAAAGAAGTTTCCCGCGGAAGCTGCCTCGTGGGGACCGGCAGGCAGGGAACTCGATGAGCTCGCGCGCGAACATCCGTCAGAGACGAGTCGAAAGCGCCTAGCGAAGGACTTCGGCATACCGCATCCCACTTTGGCGCAAACCAGCGCCTGCGACATCCTGAACCCGAAGCCGTTTCCGGCTTTTAGCGGGGACGCCTACCGCTTGCTGGGTGAATCCTGGGAATCGAACAATCTTTATTGGGCCCGACTTGCGGACGAGAAGGGTTATCCGCCGTCGATGCTGAATCTACTTGTTCCCGAACTGACGCGACATATGATCGCGAAGATTTTCGCCACCGATATTGACGATTGGCCCGCGCTATTGCGCGCCATGGAGCAAACCGGAGCCGAGTTTCAAGCGGGCCAGATCAAGATCGTGGCATCGGGTACGGCGGCTCAACGATGAGAAGGATGGGGGCGTGAAAAACATTGTGGTAACGAAATGCTTTATCTGCGGCGGACTGCTTTTGAGTCTATTCTTCCTTGCCAGCGGCAACCCACCGCCTGCTGCACAGGAGGAGAACTCGCGTATTTTCGTCAATGTTGTTCTGGTCCAATTGAACGTTGCTGTGACCGATCGCAAGGGACATTACATCACCGGACTTCGTCCGGAAGATTTTGCAATTTCGGAGGACAAAATCCCGGAATCGATCGCTTCGTTCGAAGAGGGGGGCGAGCCCGAGATGGGACCACCTATTGCCGCTCAGCCGAGCAAGCCTTTAGCATTGCCTGCCAGCCAGAGGGCGGCCCGGCCGGAAGAAAGCGATTCAACGGATGCGCCGGCGCGGCCGGCGATTTCGCGTTTGGCCGGAGCCAGCGTGTTCATCCTGTTCGACACCAGCGACTATATGTACCGGGGGTTCGTCTACGCCCAGGATGCTATCGCGGGCTTTGTTCGGTCCATGCCGAGCACAAACAGAATTGCCTTTTATTCCTATAGCCGCGATCTTTCGCGGGATACACCGCTTACCTCCGATCAATCCCTTGTATTGCGCGGTCTGCGCAATACCGTAGCCGGAGATCAGGCTGCGCTCTATAACTGCCTCTTACTGACAGTGAGGGATGCAGCGCCGCTTCGCGGGCGGAAGGCGATCGTCGTGTTTTCGAATGGTCCAGATAATGCGAGCACCATCCCGCCCGAAGATGTAGAAGAGCTGGCACAATCAACAGGGACAATTATTTACATCATCAGCACCCGGGCCGCTACCGATGATCCCGTATCGAGCGCCGTGTTCGAACGGATGAGCAAAGCCACCGGCGGCAAGGCATATTTTGCGAAGAACTGGCGAAACGAAAAATCGGCTTTTGGTTCCATCCGCGACGACCTGGATCACCTCTACACAATCTCTTATTACCCTAGACCTAACAAAAACCACGGCTGGCGCAGCATCAGTGTGAAGCTTGTTGGGAAGGACCTCGCAAAATATCGCGTGCGCACGCGGGATGGCTACCGCGTTCAACATCAGTTGGCAGCATCCTCCGCTGCCCCGCCTGCTCAAGAACCAGCCGCTGATCCGAAATAGTTGACTTGCTTGCGGCGGTCGCAGTGCATCTCCGACTTCGCGATTACCCCATGTGGATGCGCCGCCGAGGGTCTTTCCTTGCGCGCGGGATTCTTGTTCTTGACACCGCCTCCTAGTGAGCAGGCGGTGTCATTTCCATGGCCCAAATGGCAGCCGGACGCATATACATGGATGCGCGGAAGTTTCCATTGACGTCCCAGGCTTCGGGTGTGCGGAACCAATAGCCCTTGCTCTCGTAGATCACATGGTAGAGGCCCCAGACGGTTTTGTAGGCCTCATCCTTCATCCCGTCGCTTTTGAGCAACGCAGCGTAGCCCAGAGTTGTACCGACCCAAACCTCTTTTCCTTCCGCATTGTCGATGACCGTTCCATTTGTGTACATGCCATTGACGGCGCCCATCTTCCCGTCTCCAAACATCATTACATTGTGTGTATAGATCGTCTGGAGCGCCGACAATTGCATAGCGCGGGGGACAATATCGCCCAAGCCGAGCATGTTGGCATACCACTGGCCCGCAAGCTGGTCGGTTTGGATCGCATCCTTATTGGCTGGTTCCGTATCATAGCGAAAATACGTTCCATTCCAGAGCTCGCTGATGTATGTCTTCTGGCCTTTCAGAAACAACTGGTGATATTCCTGCTGCGCCTGTGTGTCGCCAAGGATGCCCGCGGTCTCTTCGGCCGCACGCAAGGCCGCCAGCCAGAGGCCGCCTGAATAGGCGCTGACTCCGCTTACCACCCAGTCGTCGTAGGTCTGATCGGGATAGCCGCTGTTTTCCGGGATTCCGCCGCCGTGATCGAATTGGCGCAGATACTGGATCGCATCCTTTACTGCTGGCCATGTCTCACGCAGAAATGCTTTGTCTTTCCGACCCGTCAACACGTAGTCGCGATAGACCATCAGCACAAATTTTGGATTCAGATCTTTCCAGTTGTTCGTGTCCTGCCATCCCGGCTCGTTTACCGCGATAAACGGATCGCCTTCCGGCACTCCCAGGTCGTGCGGTACCGCTCCGATCTTCTTGCGCTTGTGCAGGACGGGGGCTCCTGTCAGCTGCGTCTTCCAAACCCAGAGTCCTTTCTCCGGCCACTCTTTTGGGACCGTATCCGCAAATTCTCTCAGCACCTGCTTATCGATGTTTGGCCAGAATTTCAACAGCGGCAACGACGCGTAGAAGCGGACATCGAGCGTGGCATAGTAGGCGTAGTCATAGCATTCGAGTAGTGCGAAGGAGGGCGGTGTTTTGGGATTCGCCCCCACCTCGCGGCCCCAGAAGCTGCCACCATCGGTCAAGGTGTATAGCTCGTTGAACAACATTCCGCGGTACCAGAGCGGCTTGCTCTGGTCATTGATATAAGGCGCTTGCCAGGCGTCGATGGCGCTGCTCCAGGCAGCCCCATGCAGCAGCCCGTCGCGGGCAATCTTCCATGCGTTTCTGCCATCCGTCCCGTAGAAGTCCGTGTAATGGCGATACCACTTGCGTCCTTCGCCAAACTGGACCACTGGAAAATCCCACGAGATCACCATGGGAACGATCTTGTTTTCGCCCGGCTTCAGCGTGAAGCGAATGGCGATGGCTCCTGCCAGTTTTTCACCGTCACTCACCCACGAGGTATTGTCGTTGGCAAGCCTGCCGTCCTTTGAGAAGTGCGACCATACGGCCTTTCCATCGCCCATCGCCTGAAACGTGGTTTGATAGGTGACTTCCGTTCCCGGCGTTTGCAGCGCGGCGATAGCAAACTGTCCGTCCCATTCATTGGGCATCGCTCCCGCGCGCTTGCGATCGAAGACAATCCCCTTCATCTGCTCTTGCGGCCCAATGTCCTCGGTCCTATAGTGGTCGAAGTTTCCCTGATTGGGCGCGCCGTCGAAGTTATGAGTAAACGTGCGAAACCATCCTGACATATTGGTCCAGGACAGAAGCACTGACACGGTCACGGTCTTGTTGGTGGGATTTTCAGCGTGCCAGCGATACACCGCGATAGGATAGCTTGATTCGCGGTAGTTGTTCGGCAACACGGGGGAAAATTGCTCCAGTACAACATGCGCCGGGAACTTCTTCCACTGGTAGTCGTACCAGGATTTTGGATAGAGCGCCGCATACTCCCCGGCTCCGACTGGATAATCCCAGCTCCAGCTGGCCAACTCGCCGCCCTGCGGATGACTCGTCATCAGGACGCGCGCGGTTCCGCTCGCCTCTCCTTCGGCCTGCTGGAACATGGCAAACTCATTGGCGTAGCTGACCGCATACTTATGCACTCCAGCTTTGATATGCCAACGGGCGAAATCCCCGCGATACGTACGAGAAAAAGTTCCCGAGCCGAATCCGCCGACAGGTGCGCCCTGCCAGTAGCCGTCGTCAATCCCCGTGGCTTCTCTCCGGACGCCGGGATCTTTCAGGGGCAACCCTATGGGCCTGCGCCATGCGGCCTTTGGGATTTGAACCTGCGCCAGTGCGGCGGGCGTCAAGGAGATCACGCAAAGGGAGAGGATTCCCAGAAAAAGGGCTGATTTTCGCAAACAGTGCCTCCAAGGTAGACAGGAAGTTCAGAACATATGCGGAAGTGCGCTTTAGAACTACGCGCGCTTGTCAGGAAGGAGATGGCGGCAGCAGGACTTCCGGTACCACATCCAGTGCGAGCTGGACCGCACCCCATAGGACAGCCATGTCTCCCAACGCGCCGGTTCGGATACGGGTTACTCCGAACTCGCTGCCCTCCAACTGCTTCTGCACGCAGCGAAGCAGAGCTGGATGACTGCCGATGCTTCCGCCGAGCAGGATCAGGCTAGGATTGAGAATCAAGGAAAGGTTGAGCACAATATCGGAAACAATGCTCGCTCGTTGCTGCACAATTTTTTCCGCGAGGGGATCTCCTGCATCTGCGAGTTCCATCACCTGGATTGCATCGATTATCTCGGGCTGGCCCTTCCTGCGATTTCCCTTCGCATCGTTTTGCTCGTTCCAGCTCGCGAGTATTCCTGTATTGGTCAACACCGATTCCAGCTCGCCAAACTCGTAAATTGTTGGCTGCCTACGCGAGGTGTTCGGCAGGCGCAGATATGCGATCTCTCCCGCCGACCATTGCGCGCCATGATGAATCTCGCCGTTCAGAATGATGCCCGCACTTACATTGGAACCGATGCTGATAAAGATGAAGTCTTTTTCATTCTGAGAAGCGCCGCGGTATCTTTCCCCCTGAGCGGCCAGATTCGTGTCGTTCTCAATGATGACCATGCACTCAACGATCTCGCCCAGCATGGCGCGAAGCTCGACGGAACGCCAGTTGTCGAGCGTGCTGATGGCCAGCACGATTCCGTCCTTCACATTTGCGATGGCCGGAACACCCACGACCAGCACGAGAAGCTGATCGCGAGTCATTCTCCGCTTGCGCAGGAGAATCCTCAAGCCTTCTCCTATGTATCTGCAGATCGCTTCGGGGGTGGTTTTCTTATTTGCCAGTGGAACTTCGAGCGTACCAAGCTCGTTTCCGTCCAGGTCGGCGAGAAGAAAGAACAAGTGACTCGAAGAGATCTGGACGCCGAGGACGCAACCACGTCTAGCCTTGAAGCGGATCATGTCCGGCGGCCGCCCGCCGCTCGACTCGCCCTCGCCCAGAGGCTCGATCAGATTCGCGGCGAGCAAATCCTTCACTACATTCGTGACCGTCGGCGCGCTGAGGCCGGAGGCGCGAACCAGATCCGCCCGTGAACATGTGCCTGCCTCGCGCAAGAGCGCCAAGATGCTGAGAGCATTTGTGTGGCGCAGGACCGAAGGTCTGCCGATAGGAACCGATTTTCTTTTCACGTTCACCTGACACTGCCTGGAATCATGCGAATTGTGCCAACTGTACCAGCCTGCTGGCGTGAAACTCCATAAATTCCATCACATTCCGCAATAGCCCTGTTGAGAATGTACCCCAAAAATCCTGTTGCCCGACCCCTGATTGGCGCTTACCTCCTGCCGCCTCCCAGACAGAGGAGAGCATTCTCGAACAGGAGATTTTGCGTGGGGCTGGTAAAGATCTTGTCACCGTGCCCCATGTTCATGTAGATCATCCGGTAACGAGTGTTCGTCCATGCTACGGGAATATCTCCCGCGGACAATGTGTCTTTCATCCCGAGCGGGTAATTCGCAGGGTCAAGAGTCAAGAGCACCTTAATATTCTTGTTCGCACGAGGATTGGGCCACCAGCTGTACCATTCGTTGGCAGGCGAGGTGAACTTCGCGGGCAGGCCTCTGGTTACGGGATTTCGAGAATCTTCGACGATGATCTGCGCGGGAAGCGGCGGCCAGCTATTTCCGTAAAAAACGGCGCCTAAGAACTTCACGAACCACGGCCAATTTGTGCTGCCGTCGTTATAGCCTGCGGCATGAAAACCCATCCAGGCGCCCCCATGCTCCATATAGTTCTGAAAGGCTTCCCGCTGCTGCTTTTCAACCGGAGACGCGTCGAGCCATAGCACCACTTGGTACTGGCCGAGGGTCGCAGCATTCAGATCGCTCCACTGGGTCGTGGAGTCGAAAACGAAGTGATCCTTCTTTGCGAGGTTTCCGTAAAACTGCAGCGCCTCTTTCGCAAACTCCACGTGATCGGCTTCTTCGTGCGTTGAATAAAATGCCAGCACTCGAAAAGGCGCTCGCTGCGCATAGGCGGTCATGGCAGACAGCCCGATTGCCGTCAACGCCGCAACGAAAAGGAGTCGCCACATCATTTTTGCTTCGCAGCCCAAAGAATCGAGTTATGAAAGAGTGTGGTATAGGCCTGATTCTGGAAGAGCTCCGGGTGGTGACCCATGAATATATAGATATTTCGCGCCTTGTAGTGCGGATTGGTCCATATCACCGGATGATCCCCGTGCATTTTGATTGGCGAATCGGGTGAATAAGAATTTTCATCGACGGTTGCCAGCACGTGCACATTTGGCCGAGGCGATTTGTCGTAGGTGTACCACTCCTCACTCTGGATTTCGAACGACGAACCCAGGCCCTTCATCGCCGGATGAGACGGGTCTTCGACTACGACTTTGGCCGAGGCGAAGGTCGCGATGTAATTTTTCCAGCGAATGCCGCCCATAAACTTTGAAAACCACGGCCACATCGGGTATCCGTCGAATTCGCCCAGGAGCGTCGCGTGATGAAAACCGATCCATCCGCCCTTGCCCTTTTCAATGTACTTCTCAAAGGCCTTCATCGCGGTTGGCGTCCACCCATAGGGCGGATAGTTGAGCTGAATGAAGAGCTGATAATGAGACAGGAACGCATCGTTGATCTTGTCCGTATTCTGGATGTAGTCGATGGTGAAGTTATCCCTGACCGCCTCTCTCGCAAGCCAAACCTTGGCCGCTTCCACGTAAGGCTGATGGATTCCGCCCAACTCGGCGAGTGCGATCACCCGGAAGCTGGGGCGTGCGACCTGCGCTCTGAGAGCGCCGGCACAAAGCAGCCCAAGAAGAACGAGCAGGCCGGGACGTAAACGGCGCAAAACCGAGTTGAGCGTGAGTTGTTGATCTGACATTCTGATCCTCGTTGGCGTACAGCGTGGGCCGCAGACACACCACATTCCTCTTGCAACCGGCGCCTGCGCAGCCGTCAGCAGGAAGGGTTCTGTTCGCGCAAATAATTAACAGCATCAAACAGTTTCAACATGCATACTAACTAAACATTAGGAAGTATTAAAAAGTCAAGCGCGCTTTTATGCGCCTTTGTGCCGAAGACGTTCTGCCAGAGCTACTGCTCCATGACTCCGTACTGAAAGCGTGGTGGCAACCGGCAGCCGTTGCGGTCTACCATGCCGAGCGTAAGCGCCTGGACTGCAAGAATGGAAGTAATTCCCTCCCACGGCTCCGGCACGGCGTCGATCGCTACCGGGAACAGCGCATCCGTCTGTGGATGGTCTTCGCTCGATACGAGCACAACTTTTCCTCCGCGCCGGTTGCACTCCTGGGCGAGTTTTACGCCGAGCGCGGCGACTCGTCCCAGCGCGAAAATGATCGCAACATGCGTGCCGTCCACGTCCAGATTGGGACCGTGCCTGAACCCTGCGCCCGTATGCGCGGCTGCGCGATGGCCGGTCATTTCGCGGATGGTGAGCGCGCCCATGATGGCTCCGCCATAAGCTGCGCCGCGTCCAATCACCTCAGTATTTGCGGCCCCACGGCAGAAGCCCTCGAGGTCGCCGCGCATGGCAAAGATACGATCCAGGCTTCCCGAGAAGACCTCCCAGGCCTGCAGAGCATCGCTCTCCCATGGAAGATTGAGCATTTCCGACGCGAGAATGATGGAGGCGGCAGTGGCATTGGTATAGGTCTTGGTTGCATTGCCGTACTCCGGACCCGCGAGGATCGGCAGTCTATGATCGGCCAGGCTCCAGCATGTGCTTGCGGCGTTGTTGCAGATCAAGCCGAGTGGTTTGTCCTTCTTCTTGAACAGTTCGACCAACTCCGCGCTTTCGCCCGAGGTCGTGAGCAATACTGAGGCTGCCGCGTCATGCCAGGTCGGTAATCCATAGTGCAGCCACTCTCCCGCGTCCACCGAGAAGGACGGCTTTCCATGAGTTTGCAGCAAAATGGAGCCGCTGATGGAAGAACAAAAGGAAGCTCCCATGCCGATGAACAGCACGGGGCCCTTACCGGCTGCAAGACTACGAAGCGCCTTCATCTCATTCCGAATCGCGGCATCGTCGCGGTATGCGTCGATGAGCTCACGAAGACGTTCCGGCTGCTGGCGGCACTCAATGTCGAGAATCTGTGCCCCATTCGCCGCCAGCAGTTCTTTTGGCGGTTCAATCCCCGAGATCCAGCGCGGCACCTGCTCTCTTGTCTCTTTCATCGTGAATTCCTCGACCTGCAATGTGTAGTTTGTTACTGTTGTTAAGTATGTCCCGAGTAAAGGCTATCACTCGAGCGAGGTGAAGGCTTGCCAGAACTGAAAATCCAATCAAATCCGCAGGTAAAACGCGGCTTTCTCTGGAAAGTATCCTTGATTGCCGGACTCGGAGGCATTCTCTACGGCTACGACATGGGGATCATCGCCGCGGCCCTGATCTTTGTACGCAGCTCCTTCCAGCTTTCTACACAAATGGAAGAGATTGTTGTGAGTATCGTGTTGGTTGGAGCTATGCTGGGCGCGATTGCCGGCGGAGCGATCGCCGACCGCATTGGACGGCGAGCCACACTGCTCTGGGGTGGCGCCATTTTTATCGTCGGCTCGTTCCTGGCGCCGCTATCGCCGGATGTTGCGACATTGATTGCAGCGCGCACTCTGCTGGGCATTGCCATCGGATTTACCTCCGTTACCGCTCCTATTTATGTCTCCGAGCTTGCGCCCCCGCAATCGCGTGGAACGCTTATCAGCCTTTATCAGTTCGCGCTTACTGTCGGCATAGCTCTGGCGGACATGGTGGGTTATTGGCTGGCCGGACAACAGGCCTGGAGGCTGATGTTCGGCATCGGCGCGGTACCTGCCATTGTTTTTCTCCTGATGGTTCTCATTTTGCCGGAGAGTCCGCGCTGGCTGGTGTCTAAGGATCGGGTCGATGAGGCACAGACGGTTCTTGACTCCTACACGGACGAGGCCGGCACTCAGCTGCTGCTGGAAGATATTCGGATTGGCCTGTTAACGAGAGTTGAAACGCGATGGAGCGCGCTGTGGAGCCCGGCCGTGCGCGGCTCGCTTCTGATCGCCGTGGGCTTTACGGTTCTTCAGCAGGTCACGGGCATCAACACCATCATTTATTACGGACCGCAGATTTTTTCACTCGCCGGCATCACCTCCAATAAGAATGCGATTTTCGCTACTCTTCTGGTCGCCATCACCAATGTGCTTGCGACGATCATTGCCCTTGTTCTCGTTGACCGCATCGGGCGCAAGCCACTGTTGTACGCGGGCGTGGGCGGCATGACTGGCTCACTCTTTGTTCTTGCGATTGCCTTTCACTATCAGGCAGTATTGGGAGCGTCACTGGGCATGCTTGCCACCGTCTGCCTTATGGTCTACATCACTTGCTTCGCTGCAAGCATGGGGCCGATCGCCTGGATTCTTGCCGCCGAAGTTTTCCCTCTACGCTTGCGCGGACGCGGCATAGCTGCGGCGACCATCGGTTCCGGGGTCTCGAATTTTATTGTGTCGCTGACTTTTTTGTCCCTGATCAAAGCGGCGGGTAACTCGCTCACATTCGCAATTTACGGGGTATTTTGCATCCTTACGCTCCTTTTTGTCCGGTTTATTATCCCCGAAACTAAAGGGCGTGATCTGGAAAGCATCAGCGCCACACCAGTAGATGTTGTATAAATGAAGCCATTTGGATACACGCAACTCATCTCAACTTCGAGGCAACTCTGACAATGGTGTTGCAGCCCCACCCTGCCGCTATCGCGCAAGAACCACTCATAGAATCCGGCGACGGCCACGTAATCGGCATCGATATCGGAGGAACCAGCCTGCGCCTCGCGCTTGCGGACTCGTCAGGCTCTATTGTTGCGAAGTGGTCTGGCTCGACAGCTGGAACGTGTGATGCGCGGGCAGTTGTCGAACTGATCCTGCGGGGAGTTGACCAAGTTCTGCGGGAATCTTGCCTTCCCCACAGCGCTCTTCGTGCAGTTGCAGCAGGAGCGCCCGGAATCACAGATGTGGATGCTGGTGTGGTGATTGCAACGTCCTATCTTATGGGCTGGCGCAACGTTCCCCTCCGCTCCCTGCTCGAATCAGCGCTCGGCATCCCAGCCGCGATTGATAACGATGTAAATCTTGCTGCATTAGGCGAAAGCCGGGCTGGTGCTGCCATCGGGATTCGGGACTTCGTCTTCCTCGCCGTCGGCACAGGGATCGGCGCGGGAATCGTACTGAACAGCGCCTTGTTCCACGGCACGAAATGGACTGCAGGTGAGATCGGCTACATGGTCGTTCCAGGTGCAACCGAAGAGCCAGCGGAACGGGATCAGCCAGGGGCTCTTGAAAGTGTGGCTGGCGGCGAGGGCATCAAAAACGAATGGCGAAGGATGTGGAGCAAAGACAAGACAGCGCTGCCGAGAGATCTATCCGCGACAGAAATATTTGACTCGGCCGTCAATGACGGCGACCCACTTGCCCAGATCATCCTTCAGCAGTCCGCGCGCACACTGGCTTATGCCATCTACAACATGTCGCTCATTCTGAGCTGTCCTCTTTTTGTGCTCGGCGGCAGCGTTGGCCTGCATCCGGCACTTTGCAGCGCAACTCACACGATTCTTCAGCAGAGAAGCGCACGCTCTCTGCCACAGGTCAAACCAAGTGCGCTCGGAATCGACGCCCAGATAACCGGGGCCATCCGCCTTGCTCTTGATGTCGCGTTGGCCCGCTCAGAACGCAACCTCCCGAAATAGCAGACTGCTCCGCATGGATAGCCCGCGGCGGGCTAATCTGCCCGAATTCTGCTGTCCAGCCTCTGCATGTCCACCGAGCAATGCCTTCACCGGGGCGGCAATACCGAATCAGAATCTTCCCCTGGTGGTTCATAACCGCTCGATTAACGCCGATTACGGGACACGAGTGCAAGGTACCGCTTGTGGTCCAAACCAAAATAATGGAACCTGCGTCTACAGCCAGCAACCGAACAACGCCTTTGGCGATGTCCGTCCTGGCTCGCTTACTGGCCCCAGCTTCCAGAACATTGATATGGCCGTTGCGAAGACCTTCACGGTTTGGCGCGAGCAGCACGTCGATTTCCGATGGCGCTGGAGTTGGAGACAACTTCAGCGCCCTTTTGTGTCTGGCGCCGCCGCACACGGGCAGCCTGGCGGAACTGGAGCCGGAGCTTCCAGGCCTTTCTCGATCACGCTCAACAGCGAGTGCGGCGCGGGGGCGTCACTCATGACCTGCCATATCATGATGCCTCCGTATTGCTTTCCGAGCTGTGTCTCCTGCGCCATGGTATTTTCTCCAACATAGCTGAATGCCTGCCCGTCATCGAGCGCCCCCCCTCCAACCAAGTCGACCTTCCAGGCATTTGGATATGCCACCAGAATCTTGCTGTAGTCCTCTTCCTTACTATCGCCAGAGTTAGACGCAAAAAAAGGCACCCCCAGGACAATTTTGCTTTTGGGGACCTTCATATCCTGCGCATAAAACTGAAGCGCTGCCTCTGCGGATGTATAGGACGAGTAATTCATCACATTGATGAAATCGAATTGGTGGAGGGCGGAATCCGGTATCGAGGCCTGAAGATATTTTGCGACGGCAGCAGTCACAAGTTTGCCTTCCGGATGGAACCTTGCAATCAGCGCAGAGGTAAATGTCGCATAGGGCGCACCCATATTGCTTGGGTCTTCAATATCAAGATCCACTCCGTCCAGCTTATGGTCGCGGACGAACTTATCCAGTGAGGCCACCAGTGGAACGGAGAGCCCAACGTTGTAAAACTGAATGATCCGCTGATCGCCTCCACCTCCGCCGATGGATACGAGCACCTTGACACCCGCCGCGTGCGCCGTGGCGACCATTGCATCCAGGTCGGCATCGGTTTGGCCCCTGAGGGAGAAGGTCATATCGCTTTGCGCAGTGCATACGCCATCGCATTTCGGAGGGGTTCCAAATGCGAGATTCAAGTCGGTCATCCTGGTCAGGTCAAGACTTTTGATGGAGTCGGCGAGGCTCATGCCTTTGTAAGCCGGGATATAGCCCACGAGCAAGGGCGTTAACGGTGCAGGAGGAAAAGATGCAGCACCCTCCTGGGCACTGCCGACAGCGCAAAGCAAGCCAGCCAGCAGGAAAGTCAGTCCAGTATTCCGCAGCCAGGAATGCCCCCGACCGCATGCACGCGATTTTATTGTCATTTTTGCTTCTCCCGAGTGGAAAGATGAGAACGACGCGCTATCCCGGTTGTGAGGCATCACCAGAGTGCTTACCTACCGTTTGCCCTGTTGCGTAGATACGCGGCAGAGCGAAGCGTGCCCTGGTGATCCTTGTGCTCTATTTCGCGGCAGTTTTGACGCCGCCGCAGCCGTGTGAATCCTCCAGCAGCTTTCGCCCGTCTACGACCGCATCGAGCAGGATATGCGTTGTCTTCTCCAGATGGGCCGCAAGCAACTGCACTGCAGCCTCGGCGTCGCGTGCAAGCGTTGCATTCACGATCGCCCGGTGCTCCTTATCGACGTTGCGCCCCTTTACTGCAAACGGCACGGACAGCCGCCGGTAACGTTCGCTTTGCGCGTAGAGGAGAGCGTGCAGATTCCGCAGCCAGGGGCTGGCGCAGCCGTCCACGAGGGCAAGATGAAAGGCGGCATGCACCTCTGCCCAGTCTTCATTGGAGCGTGCAGGATCGTCCGGCGCGCGCTCGGGAGTGCGTGCCAACCGATGCGCGGCCGCGACCAGACGCGCTTCCCAGTCCACGTCGCCACAAGCGATGGCACGCCGCAGGCAGAGACTGTCAATCTCAATACGTACCATCGTCAAATCCAGCAAATCGGCGGCGGAGATTGGCGCCGCACGGAAGCCGCGCTGCGGCTCGGCTACCACAAGGCCTTCAGATGTCAGGCGCGACAACGCCTCGCGAATGGCTCCCAGACTGACCGAAAGCCGATCGCAGAGTTCCTGGATTTTCAACTTGCTTCCCGGAAGAATGCGGCAGGCGAGCAGGTCGGCACGCACGCTTTCATACGCTCCCTGGGTCAAGTTTGATGAAGGTTCTCTGCTGGTAGCGATTTTCATTTCCAGTTATTCCGATTGAGTACAGTCGAATCGTTCGCTTGCATCAACAAATATATTCTTCGTTGACAAATATACATTACTACGTCATTTTGGAAGAAGTGAAGTGCGCGGGATTCGCTCAAGATCCTTCCTCAGCTCACGAGATCGGAACCATAGCTAAACAAGTGAAAGGCAATATTCATGCGATTTGCCGCTTACCGCAGCGGAGAGCAGGATGGGCTGGCCCTTGCCGGTCTCAACGGACAATTTCATGGCCTGCTGACAGAAGACGCAGGCTATCCGGGCCCGCTCGACTCTCTCCTTCTTAAGGGCCCTACCGCGCTTGATGCGGCAGCTGCTGTACTGGAAAAAGCACCAACGATTAACCTGAACAAGGTCAAACTGCTTCCTCCTTTGTCTTCGCCGGGAAAGATCATCTGTGTGGGGCTGAATTACGTCGACCACTCTCTGGAGAGCGGCTTTACCCCGCCGGACTACCCCACCATCTTCGCTCGCTTTAGCTCCAGCCTGGTCGGCGCGGGCGCACCCATTGTCCGTCCCCGAGCTTCAACCCAGCTCGACTATGAAGGCGAAATGGTTGCCGTGATCGGCGTCGGCGGCCGGCACATTCCCGAAGACCGAGCTCTCGATCATGTGATTGGCTACTCAATCTTCAACGACGCCTCAGTGCGTGACTTTCAGATGAAGTCTCCACAATGGACCGTCGGGAAAAACTTCGACGGCACCGGGGCCTTTGGTCCATACCTGGTGACCGCCGATGAGTTACCGCCCGGCGGGAAGGGATTGCAGGTCCAGACGCGTCTGAATGGCGCGGTCGTCCAGAAAGCGTCGACTGCCGACATGGTGTTCAGTATTGCGCGCCTGATCTCAATTTTAAGTGACGCCATGACACTTTCCGCAGGCGATATTATTGTCAGCGGCACGCCTGCTGGCGTTGGCATGGCGCGGAAACCTCCGTTGTATATGAAGCATGGCGACGTGTGCGAAGTGGAGATTGAAGGAATCGGCATACTTCTCAACACGATCGAAGACGAATAAGCAGCCGGGTGCCGCGCAGCAGGCATCGGATCAGGACCACGACTCAGCCAAGGAACGTTATGTCAGCGAGTGGAACAGTGTCCAGCGAGTCAGCCGACGAAACCCGGCTACGGCGGAATGTGCTCCCGCTCAGCCACATTGTGGCATCCACCCTGGCCAACATCGCGCCGGCAATGAGCTTCTTCTTTGGCTTTGCAATCATCGTGCAGGGAGCAGGACTAGCCGCTCCCCTGACCATCCTCACCGCCATGATCGTCATTCTGTTCCTGACGAATACGATCGCGCAATTTTCCCGATTCACGCCGTCAACCGGAGCGTTCGTTACCTTCACCGGCAAGGCTTTCGGCCCCTCTGTCGGTATTGCCGTCTCGTTGTTCCTCACATTTGGCTACATTGTGGCTGGGTCGACGGTCGTTTCTATCGGTGGGGTCTGGATCGCCGAAACTCTGAAGATGTTTCTCGGCATATCGATCAACTGGGCGGTCCTCACTGTGATGTTGGCTGTCGGAGTCGCATGGCTGGTGACGCGTGGCATTGGGCTTTCCACGTTCTGGTCGGGTCTGTTCTTTTATTTTGAGGCTGGGCTGTTGGTTGTCGGAAGCATCCTGATGATGGTTGCCCACCATCGCTTTCTCACCCTTTCACCCTTCAGGTTTTCCAACCTGACCGGTGGGCTCGCGGGCCTCGGTGTTGGCTTTCCGCTGGCCATCTATCTCTTCCTCGGCTGGGAGAATTCCGCCTCGCTTGCCGAGGAGGCGGAGGACCCACGGCGCAATATTCCGCGCGCGCTGATTACCGGCACGTTGGCGATTGGCGTGTTTTATGTATTCCTTGCTTATGCGACGGCGGTCGGGTTCAAATTGGACGCGCATGCCCTCGCCGCCTCGCACCTGCCCTTTATCGATGGCCTCAAAACTTCCGCCCCCGCTCTTCTGGTGCTAGCGTATATGGCCGGAATCACCAGCATTCTGGGATCGCTGATCGGCGGCGTCAACTCTCAGGCACGCATTCTCTTCAACTCAGGACGCGAAGGCCTGCTGCCCGAATTTCTCGGTAAGGTCCATGCGCGGTACCAGACCCCGCACAGCGCGATGTGGGTATTTCTTGCGATCGCTGTCGTGCTCGTTCTTGGGTTTGAGCTGTTGGGAGGGGTTGCACCCCTGAATTATTTTGGCTACGCGGGCACGCTCGGCACGATCCCCATCATTCTTACTTACATGCTCACAAACCTTGCGCTTCCGGTATATGTGATCCGTCACCACCGCTCTGAGCTCGACATTCTTCGCCATATTCTGCTGCCGATTGCCGGTACGATTGTTATGCTGTTTCCTCTCTGGGGCCTTATTCAGCCAGGCCAAGCATGGCCTTTCAATGTGTTTCCATGGATCGCGCTGGGTGCGCTTGTCCTGTCCGTAATCTATGGAATAGTAATTGCGCGGTTGTCGCCCGGACTTGCGGGGCGCATCGGTACGTATGTGGCGGATCAATAAGATCAGCTGTTAGAGAATTGTATGGAGGTAGATGTTATGAATCGAGTTCTCATTCGTAATGCCAGCGTTTGGGATGGCAGCGGCGCACCTGCATTTCCTGCCGACGTGCTGGTTGAGGGCGCCAGAATCAAGACGATTGCCCGCGCACCCCACCGGCTTGCCGCGGACGGCGCGACGGTCATCGAGGCGCGCGGTAGAACGCTGATGCCGGGTCTGGTGGAAGGCCACGCGCACATTTCGTTCGGCGGAGCCGTGAATGACTCTGACCTCGGCAACATTCCCCCTGAAGAGCATATGCTGCTCACGGCGCGCAATGCGAAGACGCTGCTCGATCATGGCTTCACCAGCGCGTACAGCGCTGCGACATCCAAGCTGCGGCTGGATGTGGTCATCCGCAACGCAATCAATAAGGGCGAGTTCCCGGGACCGCGCATGCGCGCAGGAAGCCCGGAGATCACCGTTACCGGCGGCCTTGGCGACGAGCGCAAGGCGCACATGTATTACGAGAGCTTTGGCCTGATCGCAGACGGCAAGGAGGAGATCACCAAGGCGGTCCGCCTTTGTTGCCGTGAAGGCGTGGACAACATCAAGCTCAACATTTCGGGAGATGATCTCAGTCCCGCGGCCCACGGCGGCCTGACGGTGATGAGCGAGGAGGAGATACAGACGGCGGTGAGAGTCGCGCGCGATTTCGGCAAGAAAGTCAATTGTCACGCGCGAGCGGCGGAGTCCGTGAAGCGGGCTGTGCGTGCCGGAATTGACGTGATCTATCACTGCGAGTCGGCGGACGAGGAGGCCATCGATCTGCTGGAGTCCGTGAAAGACCGTGTTTTCGTCGGACCTGCAATCGGCATCATCTACAGCACTCTCTATGAGGGCGAGGCATTTGGGTTCTACCGCGATTCCGAGGTTGGCCGCAAGATGCAACGCACCATCGATACAACAGCCGCCGTCTATACGGAGCTCCGGAAACGCGGAGTAAGGGTTCTCATCGGAGGAGATTACGGATTCGCCCAGTCGCCGCAGGGCGACAATGCCCGGGACCTCAAGCATTTCGTTGACCTGCTCGGCTTCTCGCCGAACGAGGCGCTGCAGTGCGGCACGCGCATTGGCGGACAGGTGATGGGTATGGGCAACGAACTTGGCGAGGTGAGGGAAGGCTACATTGCGGACCTGCTTCTGGTCGACGGCGATCCGCTGAAGGATCTCGATCTCGTTGTGCATGAGAAGAACCTGCATGTCATCATGAAAGAAGGTTCCCTTTATAAGGACTGTTCCGCCGCAGCAATCCTTGAACATACCGTAGCCGCTGACTAGGAGAGCGCCGTTGGCCATATCGAAGGTTCTGCTCACACCGCGTGCTGGAAGAACAGGAAGACTGAGTGCAGTGTGGGGCATGCTGTTTCTGCTCCTGCTTTTCCCCCTCAAATTAAGCGCGCAGCAGCAACCGCCCGATTTCAGCAGCATTGATCGGATTATGGCGACGGCGCTTCAGGAGCACGATGTGCCCGGTGCTGTGATCGTCATTGGTCACGACGGCCATGTCGTCTTTCACAAGGCATACGGAAATCGCTCTTTTATCCCGACTCCGGTTCCGATGACGGAGAATACGATCTTTGACATGGCGTCGATGACGAAGGTGATGGCCACAACAACAGCGGCCATGCAGCTTTATGAAGAGGGACGCTTCAGGCTGAACGATCCGGTCTCGAAATACCTGCCGGCGTTCGCAGCCAACGGCAAAGAGGACATCACCATTCGCCAGGTGATGACGCATTATTCCGGCCTTCCCCCCGATTTAGACTTGACCAGTCCATGGTCCGGCAAGCAGACGGCCTATGACATGGCGTTCGCGGTAAAGCCCGACCATCCTGCGGGGGTTTCCTTTGTCTACAGCGACATCAACTTCATCACCATGGGGGCGTTGGTCGAAAAGCTAAGCGGGATGCCCTTGAACGAGTACGTGCTGAAGTATGTCTTCGATCCCCTGGGGATGCACCACACCAGTTTTCTGCCGCCTGCTTCCTGGCGTGATGAGATCGCGCCGACTCAGTATGACGAAAACCATCACATGCTGCTCGGTGTGGTGAATGATCCCACATCGAGACGCATGGGCGGCGTGGCCGGGCATGCCGGCTTGTTCAGCACCGCGGGCGACGTGTCCACCTTTGCGCAGAACCTGCTGGATCTGCTCGCCGGAAGACCGAGCAAGTTCCCGCTGAACCGGTTGACGGCGGAAAAAATGACTACGCCTCAGAACCCTCCCAATGCCACCGCGCTGCGGGGTCTAGGCTGGGATATCGAGAGCCCATTCTCCGGCAACCGCGGGGAGCTGTTCCCGGTGGGCGGCTTTGGCCATACTGGATGGACAGGCACCGACATCTGGATGGATCCCTGGAGCGACAGCTATGTGATTTTCCTTAGCAATCGGACCTACCCTAATGGCGGCGGGCATACCATCGCGCTTGAGGGGCAAATTGCGAATGCCGCTGCTGAAGCTCTGAACATCCAGATTCCCGACTCCGGCAACGAGATCGCACGCCTCACCGGCTATAACGAGGCAAGGACCGGCATGCGTCGCCTGCAAAGCCGAAACGGGACGGTCGAAACGGGCATCGATGTCCTCGAGCAGGAGAATTTCGCTCCGCTCGCAGCACTTGCCACGAAACACGGAGGCAGGTTGCGCGTAGGCATCCTCACCAATCAGACCGGCGTGGACAGCCAGGGAAGGCGCACCATCGATGTGCTGGCTAAGGATGCGCCAGCGCATGTTCCCGGTATGGTTGTGACTACGCTCTTTAGCCCGGAACACGGAATCACAGGCAGCATGGACACGACCCGCATCTCCAGCAGCCGGGATGCAGCTACCGGGCTGCCCATTATCAGCATGTATGGCGCGACGGCTGCGCAGCGTCATCCGCCTATCGGCAAGCTGCGAGATCTGGACGCTGTCGTCATCGACCTGCGCGACGTAGGCGTTCGCTTCTACACGTATGAGACTGCGGTTGCCTATTTTCTCCAGGCTGCGGCACACACGGGAACCGACATTGTGATTCTCGACCGGCCCGATCCTATCAACGGCTCATTTGTACAGGGGCCGGTCTCCGACGCAGGGCATTCAAGCTATACCGACTTCATGCCGCTTCCCGTGCGGCATGGAATGACCCTCGGCGAAATCGCGCGCTACTTCAATGGCGAAGCTCATATCGGAGCTCCCCTCACAGTGGTTCCTATGAAAGGATGGCAGCGCGGCGATTGGGACGATTCCACTTCTTTGCTCTGGGTCAATCCGTCCCCCAATCTCAGGAGTTTGAATGAGGCAACCATGTACCCCGGCATCGGGATGATCGAGAGCTCCAACATCTCCGTAGGCCGTGGCACTGACACTCCGTTTGGATGGATCGGCGCGCCGTGGATTGACGCGACACAGCTTTCCTCTGCCCTAAATAATCGCTTCATTCCGGGAATTCGCTTTGTTCCGGTGGAGTTCACTCCGCGCGCACCCTATCCCTATGCGGGCCAGAATTGCCGCGGGGTTCAGTTTGTCATCACCAACCGGAACGCGCTGGATTCACCCGAAGTCGGCATTGAGATTGCCTCGATGCTGTACAAGCTTTATCCCACGAAATATCACTTGGACGCCATCGAGCCGCTGCTGGCGAATGAAGCTACGCTAAAGGCATTGCAGGATCACGTTGACCCACAGAGAATTGCTGCAACCTGGCAGCAAAGCATCCAGCGATTCAAAGAGCGCAGGAAAGCATACCTGCTATACCCCGCGAATTAAATTGTCTCCCGCCGCTTGACGCTTTAAGCGGCAAGAAAAGACACATCATTTGAGATTCTGAACATCCAGGGGCAACCAGTAAATCACGCAGCATGCTTTCAGCGGCAGGCCACGCGCTGGACTTATCTCGCTCCTGCCTTTGCGAAGTGCTCTTCAATTTCCTCCAGCGTCTTGCCCTTAGTTTCAGGCAGAAAGAAGACGGCAGTAAGGAAATAGATCACAGTAAAGCCTGCAAAAAGGAAGAACATTGCTGAATAGCCATACTTGCTGACCACCGGCAGGAAGGTAGCGAGTAGGGTAGCGGCGACCATCTGATTGAGGACCAGGGCGATGCTCATGCCATTGGAGCGAATCCTTGTAGGCATTAATTCCGAGAGCGCCACCCAAACGACCACTCCTGGTCCGATCGCGTAAAAGCCCATGAATACGTAGAGCAGAACTGCAATCAACCAGCCGTGACTCTCGCCGGGCACTGGCCCTATCAGCGCTCGCTGAATCGTGAGCGGAGCCTTGCGGGCAACACTGAGATTCGCGAAGGGGTTCTTGAAAAAGGCCTCAACTTGATTGGATGGAACGCCCACTTCGCGCGAGATGTGAATGGGCGTCGCCGACGAGTTGTCTGAGCGGACAAAAGTGGTTGCTCCGGTGAATGCGCCATAGGAATAAATCACAGCAAACGAAGCGTCGGCGGGATCTATCGAGTGGTTGCCACTGGCGGCCAGCAGCTGCTTTGCCATCTCCGGAGTGAACTGCAGATCAAGAGTCTGATTGGGGCCGACGAGGGACTGGACCGCCGATCCGCAGTCAACATTCTGCTTTTCTGTCTGCCGGAAAAGGACGCCGACCGTGAGCATGGAGACGATGATTCCAGAGGTGCCGAGAATGAGCAGGAACTTGCGGCCCTTTTTGTCGACGAGAGTCACTCCCCCGATTGTCAGAAGGAAATTCACGATCGTGAAAATCACATAGCCCCAGTGGGCGTGAAGATCGGAGAGGCCGCTCTGCAGCAGAATATTGGTGTTGTAACCGATCACCGAATTGATACCAGTTGCCGTATTGCAGGCGAGGATTACGCAGGCCAGCAGAAAGGGATAGACATATTTCCGTTGGAGGAGCGAGTCCCGGATTTTCCCTCCTGATGCAGTTTGCGCTATGGCCGCATTCGCCGTCTCACGCATTTCTTTCAGCTCAAGGTCGGCCTGCTCAGGACTTCGCGAGCGCAGAAGCGCAGCCCGCGCTCGCTCCAGCTTGCCGCGCCGGAACAGCCAGCGTGGCGATTCGGCCACGAATAGCGTACCAACCGTAAACAGCAGGCCAGGGGGCAACGAAACCCAGAAAATGCGACGCCATGCCTGATCTTTGAAATGAAAGATGACAGACGGATTCGCGATGTGTTCAATCGCCTCTACACGGTAGCTGTAATAGATTCCGATGAACGCCGCTACCACAATGCCCAGGGTCAACAGCCATTGGAAGATTCCCGTACCTTTGCCGCGAACCGATGAGGCCAGGCACTCCGCAAGATAGAGCGGAACGACGATACCTATGAGTCCGCCGCTGATTCCCTGCAGCAGGCGGCCGAAGAAAAGCGGTCCGTATCCGTGCGACAACGCGATGACTGGAATACTGAGAACAAACATGATGCCGCTGACGGTCATCAGCGGCTTGCGGCCCATCCAGTCGGCCAGCAGGCCTGCAAAGAGCGTGGAGATCACACTGCCCAGCAACACCGCCGCAACGATGACCGAGAGCTCCCCCGCGCTCAGTCCGGAGGTCGCCTCCAGGTACGGCAGTGCGCCGCCGATGATGCCCACGTCCACGCCATAAAGAAGGCCACCCAGCCCGGCAACCAGAAGGAGCAGAAAATTTTGTAGTTTGTGGTTCGACGTTGAGGACGAAAAGTAAGTATCGCCGGAATTGGTGTAGGCCATCTGGTCGCGTCTGTGCTCTTTCAATCGATTGAAGACAGGAAGATATGTCTCAATTAAGCATCATAGAGCCTGATGGGCCGAATTACGACACGGAACAGCCTACTGTTTTACCAGCTCACGGCGCGCCGGATTATTCAGCTTCGCCTCGGTCGCCCATAGCCCGGCGCTCGGCGTGCTGATGTAGAAGACCTCTTCCCCGTCAGGCATCGTGTTCCAGCCTTCCTTCATCTTTGCTGGATCATACCTCTTCTGGATTTCGGCAAGGTCAGCATATTCATAACCGACCCCTTCGATCTCCGCGCGCGTAAGATGGCCCGGGGCATAGGTGATGGTGAACCGGCCTTCACTTGAACCATGGATGAGATGGGCTACACCGTGGGGAATTGCCTGCATATCGGCTTCAGTCTTATAGAGGCGCAGGGTGCGCTCCGTCCCTTTGTATCCGTACTTGCGGATCAACGCATCGACTTCGGGCTGCTCTCCAAAACGCTCCACTCCAGGTGCGATCACCAGCAGCTCACCGCCATCGGCAATCGCCATGCGCGTGCGATATACGGCCTTATTCGCAACCCAGGTGGCACGGAACTCGTCTGCCTGCATAACCGCAACCACTTTCCGGATCGGCTTCTCGAACACCGTAATGTTTTGCGCGCGCGACCGCTTTGCCGCCTCCAAGTAGGTTTCCAGGTCATCTCCTATGTAGAGTCCGCTCGTTACCAGATGGTTATTGGCATCACGCTGCATGACGATCTGGAAGTAAACATCAGGCAAATGACTCAGCATCGCCTCTTCGGCCTCGTTGTAGCAGGCGCGCAGCGGCGTCACCAGACAGCCAAGGTTGTTTTCGATCCCATAGACCGCGGCGGCGATGTGCGAGGCGCAGATAGTCTCCTTCCCGCCAAGGCCGATGAAGTAGTTCTTATTGTGATTGGCAAAGCCCAGAACCTCGTGCGGCACTACATGTCCCACATTTACGATGAGGTCCCACGATTCATCCATGAGGGTCGAGTTCATATCAACCGGAATGGGCCAGTCTGCGACGCCGCCTGTTGTCTCGCTCACCATGGAAGCCGGAATCGTGCCTACATGAGAGACCCCTCCGCGCCAGTCGTGCGCCAGGATAACTTCATTCGGGATCGACCCGAACATCCATTTATTCTCGGCCTCCGTATGCGGAACGTGCTGCCCCAGTGTGGGAATCACGCGCACGTGTGCATCCGGCTCGCGCCGGATGATCTCCTGATAAATCCACTCTGTGACTTTGCCAGATCCGGAGTGCGCTCGGGTGAGGTCAGGAGGTAGCAGAAGGACGCGTTTGAGTTTAGATGCAATCCGCTTCTGTGCTTCATCCATAAGCCGCACCGCCGCGGCCTTAATCTCATGTTCCGGAATCGCGTCGGCTTCGATTTTGAACCAGGGCATGTTCCATCCTCCGTATTATTGGTTAACACCGCTGGCCAAAAAGCCGCCATCGACGACCAGAGTCTGCCCGGTCACAAACGACGCGGCGTCAGACGATAGATAAATCGCAGCACCTACAACTTCTTCCGTTTTGCCAAAGCGTCCCATCGGTGTCCGCATCTTGAGCTCCTGACCGCGCGGAGTCTTATCGAGCAGATCCGCATTCAGAGCGGTGCGGAAGACCCCAGGTGCAATTGCATTCACCAACACGCCATCCTTCGACCACTCGATAGCCAGTGAGCGCGTGAGCGAGACAACAGCCGCCTTGCTGGCCGCGTACGCGGCTACTTCCCTGAGCGCGACAAAGCTGTTCAGCGACGCGATATTGACAATGCGTCCATAGCCGCGCTCCAACATGTGCTTCCCGAATATCTGGCAGGCGCGCAGAGTTCCGGTGAGGTTGGTGTCGAGGATGCTTTGCCACTCGTCCTCGGGGAATGTGAGTGTAGGCGCGCGCTTGATCTTTCCGGCACAGTTGACCAGTATGTCGACTTTACCGAAAGACTCGACACAAGCAGCGAGCAGAGCTTCAAGTGAGGGGCGATTCGCGAGGTCTGAGCAGAGGCGCAGAGTTCGACGTCCGCGGCCTTCGATCTCGGCTGCTGTCTCGTCAACATGTTCTTTGCGGCGCGCCGAAGCAATCACATCGGCTCCCGCATCCGCGAGACCCAGACTGAGCGCGTGTCCAATACCAGTGGTGCCGCCGATGACAACGGCTATTTTTCCTTCGAGGCTAAGTGGGGCGTAGGACATATACTTTCCTTCGTGGTATTCCTCTTTAAGCATTGATCTCGACTTTTTTGAGCTTAGGAGCAAGCAGGATCACGAACACCAGTGCAATGAGATAGGCGACCGAGGCAAGCACAAAAAGGCTGCTATAACTGTGCGTGCGCTGCAGGACATGCCCCGCGTAGAACGCAATCAGGAAGCCGCCCACTGAGCCCGCCATGCTGCCGATTCCTGTAACCGAACCCACAGCGCTGCGTGGAAACATATCCGACACAGTTGTGAACAAATTGGCCGACCAGCCCTGATGCGCTCCCGCCGCCATGCCCAGCAGCCCGATGGCTGCCCACTCCGAATGCAGATGGCTGATGGTAAATACAGGTATTACGAGGCAAGCGCAGAACAGCATAGCTGCGAGCCGCGAGCCGGATGGCGAAAAGCCCAGTTTGCGGAAGGGAGCAGGCAGCCAGCCTCCGCCGATGCTGCCCACCGCCGACATGTTGTAGATCATGATGATCGGCAAGCCCAGGTGCGACAGATCAAGATGATAGCGCGCGCTGAAGTACGACGGTAGCCAGAAGAGGTAGAACCACCAGATTGGATCAGTAAGAAACTTGGCAACTGAGAAGGCCCAGGTCTGGCGGTAGCCAAGTAACTTGATCCACGGCGTGCTGGGGCCCATCTGTGCCGCGGCTTCTTTATAGATATGGCGCAACTCGGCGCCGGTGAGCGTGGGGTGGTCGCTCGGCTTGCGATAGTTCTTCCACCACCACAGAATCCACAGCATGCTGAAGATGCCGGTGGTGAGAAAGGCGGCGCGCCATCCAAAGCGAATCGTCACCCATGGCACGATGAGCGGTGCGAGAATGGCTCCGACGTTTGCGCCGGAGTTGAAGATACCCGTGGCCAGGGAGCGCTCGCTCGGCGGAAACCACTCGGCGATGGTCTTGATAGCAGCGGGAAAGTTGCCCGACTCGCCGATGCCGAGGAAGAATCGTGCTATGCCGAATTCAAATGCGGTATCGGCCAGCGCGTGGCCCATGGCGGAGAAGCTCCATATGCCCATGATGAGGATGTAACCGAGCCGTGTGCCAATCCTGTCTACCAGCCGCCCGGCTACCAAAAGGCCAATGGCATAGGCAGCCTGAAAGGCGTCGACGATATAGCCGTAATTCAACTCTGTAAGGCCTATGGTGTGCTGCAAAGTGGGCTTCAGCAGCGCAATCACCGACCGGTCCATGTAGTTGATGGAGGTCGCGAAAAACAGCATTGCACAGATCGTCCAGCGCACGTTGCCCAGACGAAATTCGCCCGCGCCGCTGTCTTCTTCCTCCACTTCGCTCGTCTTTAGGCTCATGCCCCGCCCTGATTGGGAATTTCGCAGCGCCTTACAACCTGTATGCTTTCCGGACTAAGTTATATGCAAGATCGTGTGCAACATCAAAGGCTTCGTCCTCATCCAGACGGTGTTCGGCTACCAGCTTTGCCAGATACCCGCAGTCCATGCGGCGTGCGACGTCGTGCCGTGCCGGGATGGATAGGAAGGCCCGCGTGTCATCGTTGAATCCCACGGTGTTGTAAAAGCCTGCGGTTTCTGTTGTCGCTTCACGAAAGCGCTGCATTCCTTCAGGGCTGTCGTAGAACCACCACGGCGGCCCCAGTCGCAGGCAGGGATAATGTCCGGCAAGCGGCGCAAGTTCCCGGCTGTAGCTCGACTCGTCGAGGGTGAAAAGAATCACCGTCAAATTGGGCTCATTGCCGTAAAGGTCAAGCAGCGGGCGCAGCGCGAAGACGTAGTTCGTTGGAGTGGGAATATCCGCACCGGTATCGCGCCCGTAGCGTTCGTAGATCAGCCGATTGTGATTGCGGAAGCTGCCGGGATGAATCTGCATTACGAGACCATCACTGACGCTCATGCCGGCCATCTCAGTCAGCATCTGTGCGCGGAACAGCTCATGCTTCTCCGCTCCCGCACCGCCTTTCAGAATTTCGGAATAGAGACTCGCCGCCTCTTCCTTCGACAGGTTCGCTGTCCGAGCCGTGGGATGTCCGTGATCGGTCGCGGTGCAGCCGAGTTGCTTAAATCGCGCCCTGATGCTTTCCAGTGCGCGCAGATAGCCTGCCCAGCCTTCGGTGTCCTCGCCTGTCAACGAGCCGAGTCTGGTAATGTTTTCGCGGAAGCCCGCGAAATCCGGATCCACCACCGCGTCAGGGCGAAACGTCGGCAAAATGCGCGCCTTCCATCCTGAATTGCGAATGGCCTGATGATCTTCGAGCGGGTCGAGGGGTGAATCCGTCGTCGCCAGGACCTCCAGGCGGAATCGCTGGTAGAGGGCGCGAGGTAAAAACTCCGGCGTGAGAAGCTTTTCCGCAATCGTGTCGTAGTAGAGATCTGCATTTTTCGCCGATAGACGCTCGTTGAGGCCGAAGAGCTCCTGGAACGCGTAGTCGAGCCAGAGGCGAGTCGGAGTTCCGCGAAAGAGAAAGTAGTGCTCCGCGAAGATGCGCCACACCTTGCGCGGATTTTTTAGCTGTGCCACTCCGATTTCGAGGTCATCGAGCGAAATGCCCTGGCTGTAAAGCATCCGGTATACATAGTGATCGGGCTGCACGAAGAGCGTTGCCGGATCCGGAAATGGCTGGTTATGCGCGAACCATGCTGCCTGTGTGTGACCATGCGGGCTGACTAGCGGCAGGCCTTCCACCGCGGCGTAGAGTCGCTTCGCGATTCCTCGTGTGGCGATATCTGCAGGAAATAGCCGATCATCGTGTAGTAGTCTCAATGCCACTCCATCCTCTTCCAGACTGGACCAAGGCGAGGAATATGCCAGCCTTCAGTACAGAGGTCCGACCACAAGAATACATCGCTTCCGAGCTAAATTTCCAATGTGTCTTTAGGATACGGGATTTTGGCAGGCGCCTTCGGCGTAATCCCGCCATGCGAGACAGTTCTACGCTTGCATACTGGCATAGTTAGCAGATGAGAAGTCGAGGCAAACGGTGGCTCCGAAAGAACGCTCGACCGCGCGGGTGGTCAACCACATGGATACCGTGATTATCCGTTGAAATACCGATTTGCTGACCGGCTGCGGAAGTGAGCACGACCAGGCGCCAGCAGAACAGCAAACAAGTATCAGGCTTCAGACTCGATCGTGCAGCACGGCCTCTCGCTTCTGAAGGGTTGACCGAATGGCCTCCAGTCCGGCCTCCAGATCAGGCAAGCTATTGAGGATTGCAGTTCCGTCCTGCTTATTCACCAAAGACCGCAGAAGCTCGCACTGGCCAACGAGTTGTTCATCGTTCTCTATCAGCGTCTTCAGCGTGGGCGCTTCCTGACGGTAGCGCTGAGTCATACGATCATTTTCAGGAACAGGCTGCTGGTGGAGAAAGACCTCCAACGCGCCGATTTGCTGTGCCAACCGCTCCAGGCGTTGGGCCGCCGCTACCGCCTCGGCATCAGGGAACGGCTTGGCCCGCGAGGGCGCGGGCAAAAACTGGCGTCTGTATTCATTTTCCGCAGTCGTCACGCTGGCCATCGCCAGCCCAAGCAACCACGCAGCTTTGCTGCGAATCAACTGGTCGTCCGCGCGCAGCTGGTTTTCGGTGCGGTAGAAGTTATAGCCCCAGCCATAGAACAGATTGGTTGCAATCTGCCGTAACGCGCCAGCGTCGTAAAAACCCATGCCCGGCATTATTTTTCTCCGTTCAATCCGGCCTCAGCGCCGATCGGATAAAAGCCAGTCGCCGGCCCACCGATGCTGAACGGCAGACCCGCCGCGGCGTTCGGCGCCGAAACAAGCCCCTTCTCCGCCATTTTCAAGGCCAGATAGTAGCGCACCGCCTCCATCGCAGTGAGGCCGATGGCCTGAAGTGAGATCAACTCGCGCATACGCTCGTCCTTGGGCATGATGAGGATCTTCAGATCGTTCAGCGTGATGCCATATGTTTTCAGGAAATCGGAAAGATGCGCCTTGACCAGTTCCCTTACTTCCTGGATGTGCTCGTTGATCTCCTCCATCTTTGTCACCTGGACGACTTGATTGATAGATTGTTCAATCGCCGGGCCCGCGTAGTCGGCCACTTCGCGTATGTCGATCCAATGACCGTTGAAGGGCAGGTGCGTAATGAGGTCGAGCGCTGCCTCTTTGGTATCAACGTGGATGTAGTAATCAACCTGATAGGACATCTCGGCCATCTCTTCGCTGGTGGCGATGCCTTCGCTGCGAATCAGAAGCTTGGACCGGTTGACGTAGATCACTTCGTACACCCAGGGCGAGGATCCGCCGAAGAATCCCTGAGCAATGGAGCCGAGCAGAGGCTTGTCCGGAGTGGTCAGGGCATATTGCCCAGTTTCGTAGACATTCAGGACTGCACCCCGCGATTTCAGCACGCAGAAATGGTTGCTCTCTACGGTAAGCAGCGAGCCGGAAACAATGTTCTCATCCGCAATTTTGACGGCAAGCGCCTTGGTTCCAAGTAAGTCTGTGCCGTCTGCCTGAAGTGAAGTGATGACCTGTCGCGCAATCGCCATAGTTCATGTCCTTGAGTAAATTCGTCTCGCGAGCCAGCATACTCCGAAGCGCCCTAGCTCACCAAGTAACCAGCGTGCAAAAGCGGGCCGACTGAGCTGATTTCTCCAAAGATTCACGATCTCGCAATGGCCATGCGTTGTCGCAGCCCCGAATGCGGCTTCCATGACCACGCAAGCAGAGTGACGGCATACCGGCACGCAGATTGAATCTCGGCGGACATTATCGTAATCCGCATCCTCGCAATCCGGGAACTTTCTGCTATCTTTGCGTGGTGAAACATCCCCATCCATAAACGAGCTGTAAGCAGACTTCTGTCTAAAACCGCTCGCGGAGCGGCGAACCAATCTGGAGCATGCACCATGCTGAAGAAAATGAATGCAAGTGTTCCTGTTTTGTCGATATCACTTTTGCTCGCGCTGCCGTTGGCTTTTGGGCAGAGCGAACACCGGACGACACCGGGGGTTGGCCCGTACGGTGTTCCGCAGACGGTGTTCCTGGAACATCGCCTGGGCTCGGATCACGCTGAGGGCATCACCACGCTCGACATGAACGGAGATGGAAGGCCTGACCTGCTGAGCGGTGCCTACTGGTACGAGAATCCGGGCCCGCAGGGCGGCGTATGGAGGCGCCACCAGTACAGGACCGTCGGCATCCTTGGCGAGTTTGTCTCCGACAGCGGCGAGTGGGCGATTGATGTGAACCACGATGGCGCTCCGGACGTGGTGACAGCGGGCTGGATGCTCAATGGAATCTGGTGGTATGAGAATCCGAAACAGCCTGGCGTGATGTGGAAGGCTCACAAGATCACGGACAGCTACGACACCGAAGGCGGCACCATGGCCGACATCAACGGCGACGGCAAGCCCGATCTTGTCTTCGCTCACTACAATCATTCAGGTGTTATCTGGATCGACTTCAGCGGCCCCACTCCTAAGGTTCATCACGTCGGACTTCCGGCGCAGGATGGACACGGCATCGGTGTCGCAGACATCAACGGAGACGGCAAATCCGATATCCTGACGCCCTACGGTTGGTTCGAGAACATTGACGCGGATCACGACAAGTGGAAGTGGCACGGCGATTGGGACCTGGGCGATGCCGGGTTTCCCATTATCGGCTACGACGTAAATGACGACGGCAAGATGGACATTATCTATGGCCACGGGCATAGTTACGGCCTGTATTGGCTGGAGCAAACGGGCAGCGGCGCAAACCGGCGGTGGGTAAAGCACATCATCGACGAGTCCTACTCCCAGATTCATGCGCTCAAGTTGGTGGATATTGACGGTGACGGCGTGCCGGAACTGATTGCAGGCAAACGCTACCGGGGACATTCGGGCAACGACCCCGGCTCGTATGACCCGCTGGTCATTTACTACTACAAAATCAATCGCAAGACAGGACAATTCACGCGATATCCGATTGCGGTGAACAGCGCAGCCGGAGTGGGAACACAGATTATCGCGCAGGACCTCGATGGCGACGGCGATATCGATATTGCGACCGCGGGTAAGACGGGCGTCTTCTTCTTTGAGAACATGACGATCAACAAGGTGCCAAAGGTGACCCGCGAGAAACAGGTTCTGCTCAACAAGAACTGGCCGTTCCCAGGCGAAGGTGTCGTCGTCAAGCAGGAAGATGGCCCTAAGCCCTAGACGGCCCGTTCGCTTAAAGCCCTTCATAGGAATTTCTATCTCTGCTGAACCGGAGTGTACATGTTGAATCGCAGAACGTTTATGAAAACGGCGAGCGCAGTGGCAGCGGCCTCGCTTGCAGGAACCAACCTGGATGCCTTCGTCTCGCAGTCCGGGCAGCCGATCGCAAAGAATAACCATATTCAGATTGCGCTTATCGGCGCCGGCGGCCAGGGCCAGCACGATACCGGAGTTGCGTTGCAGGTGCCCGGCACCAAACTGCTGGCCGTCGCAGACTGCTACCAAGGCCGGCGCGATCACACAAAGGAGTTGTGGGGCGATGACGTCTTTACTACCCGCGACTACCGCGAAATCCTCGATCGCAAGGATATTGACGCAGTCATTATTGCGACGCCCGACCACTGGCACAAACAAGCCGCGGTCGACGCCATGCGCGCCGGCAAGGACGTGTATCTCGAAAAGCCGATGATCCATCTCTACTCGGACGGGCCGGAGATTATCGAAACGGCTCGGACGACCGGCCGTATTCTGCAGGTGGGCAGCCAGCGCGTGAGTTCCATTCTTTACATCAAGGCAAAGGAGTTGCTGGCTTCGGGAGCAATCGGGCAGTTGAATACGGTATCCGCGCACTGGGATCGCAACTCAGCCATTGGAGCGTGGGACTACACCGTGCCTCTCGACGCGAATACCGAGACGTGCGACTGGCCGCGCTTTCTTGGAACGGCGCCGAAGATTCCCTTTAACGCGGAGCAATTCTTTCAGTGGCGCAAGTGGAAGGCATATGGCAGCGGCGTAGCCGGCGACCTCTTTGTTCATCTCTTCAGCGGCACGCATTTCGTGACTGGAGCGCACGGACCGACGCGTGCCATGGCAACGGGCGGACTGCGCTTCTGGAAGGATGGCCGCAATGTTCCGGACGTCATGCTTGCGCTGTTTGATTATCCTGAGAATTTTAATTTGAGCCTACGCGTAAACTTCGTCGATGGCGGCCAGGAGAGCGAAGGGCTGACCTTTACAGGCTCGGAAGGGACGATGGAAATTACCGGCGACAGCGTAACCGTGAATCGAGTGCCGCGCGCGACTGCGCCGGGGCTGTCGATCGGCACCTTCACCGATGCAATGCAGAAGCGCATCGAAATCGCCTACGATGCGAAGTACCCGGCAACGCACGCGGATGAGACCGCACTTGGGTTCGAGCGCTTTTCAGCTCCGGACGATTACAGCGACAGTTACGACCACCTGCGAAACTTCTTCGCCTCGGTCAGAAGCCGTCAGCCAGTGGTTGAGGACCCCATCTTCGGCTTCCGCGCTGCGGGTGCGGCGCTGCTAAGCAATCTGAGCTACGAGCAGGACCGGATTGTGCATTGGGATCCAGAGAAGATGGAACTGCGCAACCGGGCATGATAGTAAGCTCGCCTAAGCCGATTCCAGAATCAGGTTTGCATACTGAATGGTGTCCCCCGTGCGTATCAGTCCGATCGCCTGCGGCACCCGCTTCTTGAACTCGACATGAGGCTCGTACAGCAGCTCGGTTCCGTTAAGCGCGTTGCCAAACGACTGCACTGCCGCCGGAGAATTACTCCGCAGGAACTCCTCTGCCATAAAGACTCTCCCCACGGAAAAATTGTTCCGAATGGCGTTGAGCACATCCAGCACGCGGGGAATATCATCTACCAGCGAGAGATCGACGGTTTCGATCCCAGGCCAGAAGGGAAAGCCTCGGTCCGCGATAACCAGCGTATTTGTGTGCCGTACCCGACTCAGCAGTGAATTCACACAAGGATTGAGTATTCCGGATTTCAGCATTGCCCACACCTTCTGTTCTTCAGAACACTATAACTGCGCTTTCGCATCATGGGCTTCAGGAACCACCATCCGCATATCTGCAAAGGAATATAACGTAAGGAAGAGGTAAGCGAACAGGGGTACGATATATGCGATCGCGACGCTTTCAAATCGCACTGAGAGATACCCCATCAGCAGAGTCAGCACCGCGCCGCCTACAATTGCCATCACAATCAGAGACCCGCCAATCTTGGTATTTTCTCCAAGCCCCCGCAACCCCTGAGCAAAGATGGTCGGATACATGAGGGACATAAATAAGCTGGTGAACAGCAACGCGCCAACCCCTATCCAGCCTGGAAGCAAAACACCCATTGCCGCCAATACGGCATTCACGATGCAATAGACGGCCATGAGTTTATTCGGCCGGATCCATCGCATGAGCCATGCAGAGAGAAACCGCCCAACGCCAAAGGCGACTAGCGTGCTGGTCAACAGGTAGCCGGCGGCCTTCTCTGCTTCACGGGTATACGACAGGATGTAAGGGATGAAGTAACTCCAGGTCCCAACCTGCGCGCCGACGTATGCGAACTGTGCCGCGATCGCGAACAGGAAATGCGGATACCGCAGCAGCGTCCGAAAGCCTCTACTGCCTGATTCGTCCCTTTCGGCGCTAGCCAAGGCCGCCGGAAAGCGAGTTACAGCGATCAGCACCAGCATGGTAAACGTGACCAGACCCAGGACTACATAGGGAGCAACCACTCGCATGGTCTCCGAATGGAGATAAGCCGTGTATCGATGCTGTGCCTGCAAGGCAGCTATCTGATTCGGCCGCAGTTCGATGCCGGAGAAGATAAATACCGTTCCGATCAGCACGCCTGTGATCGATCCAAGCGGATTGAAGGCCTGCGCCAGATTGAGTCTTCGCGCCGCGCTCCGCGGGTCACCCAGCTGCGCGATGAAGGGGTTAGCCGCTGTTTCGAGGAATGATAATCCGCTGGCAATGATGAACAGCGCGGCAAGAAAGAAGGCATAGCATCCTGCGATCGCCGCGGGCCAGAAGAGGATTGCGCCTATGCTGAACAGGGCCAACCCTATGAGAAATCCTGATTTGTAACCGAACTTGCGCATGATCAGCGCCGCGGGCAGCGCCAGCAGGAAGTATCCCACGTAGAAAGCAAACTGGATCAGGCCAGCTTCAAAGCGGGTCATGACGAACGACTTCATGAACTGCCGGATGAGCACGTCATTCAGGTTGTTCGGAATTCCCCAAAGGAAAAACAGCGCGGTGACCAGAGCGAATAGAAGACCATAACCGCGAGGCAGCAGCGGTACATTCGTATCGCTTGACTGCTTTGCGCTATCAGGTGGCGGCATCGTTGTCATGGATTCATTTTGTCAGCCGCGGCTGGCGAGGCTCTCCGATCAGGCCGAGATCGATCATAGATCTTTCAGGACAGTCCCGGTTCGCGCTGCACGATTACGGCTTACTTGCGAAGATGCGCGGCCACCCTTTTTCTCCGACTTTGCCACCTCCTCTACACGAGGAATACCGCACTGATGCACGACCAGGGCATTCATAGCGCCTCTTCACTGAGACTATAGACGCGACTTGCGTTGCCGCCGAGTATGCCTGCCTGCTCTGCAGACGACAACCCGGAAATCAGTTCCCGGAGCGTCTGCCACCACTTTCCGTAGCTGGCCGCAATCGTACAAACGGGCCAGTCCGATCCAGCCAGCAACCGGGCAGGTCCAAAGCATTCAACGGCAACTTCAACGTAAGGGTGGAGATCAACGATCTTCCATTGGTTCCAGTCTGCTTCTGTCACCATACCGCTCAGTTTGCAGTGGACGTTTGGCCTCAGGGCCAGTTCGCGTAGGCGCCGACGCCAAGGCGATATTTCAGCGGCGCATATTTTTGGCTTAGCAAGGTGATCAAGAACAAAAACCTGATTCGGATGACGGTCGACCAATTGCGTCGCGAATGAAAGCTGCCGCTCGTAGATGAGAATGTCGTAAACCAGTCCCGTGCCCTGCAGAGCAGCCAGTCCCCGCTGAAAGCTGCCGCGCAACATATAATCATCTGGCTCATCCTGTAGGACATGCCGCAGGCCCTTTAATTTCGGGTGGCCAGCCAGCGTTTCCAACTGCTCGCGAAATCCACTGTCTGCAATCGGCGCCCATCCCACGACTCCGGCGATGTAAGCGTGTTGTTCCGCCAGATGCAGCAGCCATCGGGTCTCATCAAAGGTCTGGCGAGCCTGTATGGCGATGCTGGCCTGCACGCCCGCGGCGATCATCTCATCGTATAGCTCAGGGGGCAGAAAATCGCGGCGAAGCATCGGCATTTCATCGCCGATCCAGCCATACTTCTCAGCTGAGTACTTCCATAGGTGATGATGAGCATCCACGCATCGGGTCATGATTTTTCGCATCGCCGGAGGCACACCCAGTTAAGCACGGGAGGCGGGCATTGTGATTGGCCGTGTTGCCTCCGGACCCGCCTGCCGAAGAATTCCGCATCAGGATACGCAAATCCAATCATGTTCGGCTATTCACATTCGATGCATCGCAATCCAGTCGGTGCATCGCCGCACTGACTCTCACGCTAGGATGCCGCGGCGATCGCTTCTGTTTCCGTGGAATAGGTCTGGAAGAGCGGCAGAATTCCCACCATCTTGAAGGTCTTCAGTGCGAACGGCGAAGGAGAAACCAGCTTTGCGTCTCCACCGGTTTGCTTGGCCTTGCGCAAGGCATCAACCACAGCCCCGATTCCGCACGAGTCGATCACCGGCATCGACGAGAGATCGAGTATCAGCTGAATATGTCCGGACTCCAATGCTGCGAAAACTGCATTGTCGAATTCGGTTACGGGATCACCGTACTTCAACGCGCCTTTTACCTTCAGAACACAGATATTGCCGGTTTGTCTGATATCGAGATCCACAACGATCCCCGTATGGGAAGAATTCGCTTTACATGGGAAAGGCAGATTGCTAGGCTCCCCTTATCCTCCAAGCGGCCCGTCCGTCGAATATATACGCTTCCGCTGCTCTTTTCCAGCATTTGAGACCTGTATCGTGAGTGGGCTCAGTACAGAACGTCTTCTTGCGACCGCCACCGGTTTGCTGAATGCAGCCGAGCCGGGTGGGCGCGCGGCGGTACTTGCTGAAACGCTTACCCAGGCGGTCCCGGACAGCGCCTGCATCCTCTACAGTGTTCAATCGGTGGAGGAGCAGACCTGCTGGATACCGCTGGCCCTTTCCGGGGACGTTACGCCTGCTGCTGACCTGCTGGATGACAAGCCGCCGATCTTCCCTGCCGACGGAACTCCATTGCTATACAAGGCGGGGAAGCTGAGACGCGAAGACTACGCCCACTTGCTGACTACGCGGACCCTCAGTGCGATCGCGTACCTCCCATTTAAAGAGAAGGCGGTTACCGGCCTGATCGAAGTGCTCTCGTTTGGCGCTGATATCACCCCGCAACAGGTTATGGAACTGCAGCCGCTCGCCAAGCTGGCTGCCATCTCTTTGGCCGCCGCAGAGAGTGAGCAAGCCCAGAGGCAGGAACTGCTGAATTCTGTCCACAGGCTTACTCAGCTCTACGATCTCGAGAAATCGCTGAATTCCACCCTTGAATTTGATGCGCTGATGGACCTCGTCCCGGCAAAGGTGATCAGCATGATTCCCTGCCAGGCCGTACATCTCTGGATGTTCGATGGCGACGATCTGAGACTCATGTCGAGAGCCGGCGAAGACGGAACGGTGGAAGTCGGATCGGTACAGAAATCAGGGGAGGGATACGTCGCCGATATGGCCGAAGAGGGTGATCCTCTCATCCTGGATGACCTGGAAGACCCTCGGCTGAAGGCACGAAATAAAGGGAGGGGTGATGAGGACGCGATTCCCGTCTCCACGGCTCTACTCGTTCCCCTGCTGCAGGAGGGCAGCGAAGTCGGTGTGGTTGAGGCCGTCAACAAGGCGGGCGGGGGGGCGTTCGATGACGACGATCTGTTCTTCCTGAACACCATGGCAGACACCATCAGCAGCGCCCTGAAGAACGCCAGCCTGATGCTGAGTGAGCGAAAACTGGAGATTCTGGAGGCTCTGGTTCACGTCAGCTCTGAAATTACCTCCACGCTGCGCCTCGATCGCCTGCTCCAGATCATCGTCAATAGCCCACAGTCAGTCCTGCCCTTCGAGCGGTGCGCCATCGCATTGGATCAGCGTGGGCGTCTCCAGCTGAAGGCCGTCTCAGGGATGGCGAGCATTCCCGCGGGCGATGCTACCGTTGAACAGCTTCGCGGTCTGCTCACATGGCTGTCAAACCGCGACGAAACGCTGCTTGTCCGGCAACACAGCGAAGACCCGGAGCATGCCGAAGCGGGTGTGCGGGAGTATCTGAAGAAGTATTTTGAGGAGAGCGGAATCCGCGCCATTTATGCGCTTCCCCTCAGCGATGATCAGGGAAGATTGGGGCTGCTGCTTTATGAAAGCAGCGATCCGGACTTCCTGGAGACCGCGCATATTGAGATGATCAAAGTGCTCGCGGGGCAGGCCACCGTCGCAACCAGAAACGCGCTGCTTTACCGAGAAGTCCCGCTGATCCAGATTCTGGAGCCGCTGATGCAGCGGAAGCAGAAGCTGTTGAGAAGCAGCGGACAGCGGCGCTTTGTTGCGTTTTGCGCAGCCCTGGCCGCCATTGCCTTCCTTACCCTGGTTCCTCTGCCGCTCCGGCTGAGAGGCGCTGCTGTGGTCGGTCCACAGCATATCGTCACTATCGCGGCTCCGGTCGAGGGAAATGTGGTCAACGTTACGGCGCGCGAGGGCGAGCGCGTTACGCGAGGTCAGACGCTTGGAGGCCTGGATAACTGGGCATGGAAGGCGGACCTGGCCTCGGCTCAATCGCAATATCAGGCTGCGATGCTGGCGATGGAGAGCGATCTGGCGGCGCGCTCGCCCCGGGCGGGACAAGATCGCGCTCAGGCGGACTTTCTGCGGGCACAGCTGCATCATGCTCAGTTGCAATTCGCCGACTCCCAGCTGAAATCACCCATCAATGGGATCGTCATTACCCCGAATCTGCAGAACGCTGCGGGGGAGCATCTGGATGCCGGAGCGCCCTTTGCACAGGTGTTGGATCTATCGAGCGCCATTGTGAATGTCGCCGTTGACGATGCGGACATCCCTCTTGTGCGCCCCGGGCAGACTGTTGCAATCAAGCTCGATAGCTTTCCCGCGCGCACCTGGCATGGGCAGGTTGCGATTGTCAGTCCTGAGGCGCACATGAGCAACGGACAGCGAGTTTTCTATGCCCGGATTTTTCTCGAAAACCAGACCGCGGAGCTCCGCGCAGGCATGGGAGGGCGAGCCAAGATATTCGATGGCTATCACTCCGCCGGATATGTGCTGCTGCGCCGTCCGGCGCTCTGGCTCTGGGAGATATTGTGGAACTGGATTGGGTGGTGAATCTCTGATGCTGCGTGTCATCCGTCAATTCGTCAAACAGGCCGCGGTTTGGGTATCTCTTGTAGTGATGCTGTACGTCGCCGGGTGCGACGCCCGGCCAGTGCTTTCATCTGCGCGCCCGGAAAGCAGCGCGAATGCCGGCGCATCGAGTGCGGCTCCGCCATCAACACCCTTGGCGGCGCCTGAACCGGCACCCGGTGCGAATTCGTTTACGACTACCGGGCCTCTGGTCGTGGATCAGCAGGCCAACGTAATCGCGGAGCGGGATGGCCAAGTGGTGCAGGTTCTCGTTGATATTGCCGATCGCATAGCACAGGGTGAGGTGCTCGCGCGACTGGATAGTCGCGAGCTCGCAGCATCACGCGCCGCCGCTGCGGAAAGGGTGGATTCATTGAAAGCAGAAGTTCGGGAATGGAAGGCTGAGCAGGAGGTCGATACAGCCGATCTGCACCGCGCCGACGTCATGCTCGCCGACAAGATTCTGGACCAGGAAGACTGGGAACACGTGAAGTACAAGCTGCAGGAGACGATCGCCGAGGTCGCCCGGTTTCAGGCGGATGAATCCGCTGCCGAATTTCAACTGCGGGCGCTCGATATCCAGATGGAGCAGTCCTCGATAACTGCTCCCTTCGCGGGCGTAATCGGCAGACGGTCTGTCAGCATAGCTCAGGAGGTAAAGAAGGGGGATGTCCTTTTCTGGGTGACAGCGGAACGCCCGCTGCACATTCTGTTTACGATTCCGGAGAGTGAGCTCCGGATCTTCCACGCGGGGACGCGTCTTGATCTCACTACGCCGGTGTATCCGGAACTGCATCAGGCCGCGACGGTGAGTCGCGTGAGCCCGGTGGTTGATCCGTCCAGCGACAGCATTGAGGTGATCGGGGATGTGGATCGTCCGTCCTCGCTTCTTAGGCCGGGAATGTCCATGCAGATCCATCTGAGCCAGCCATGAACCTGAGCGAAGCACTCGATGCGGCATTGCCGGAGATTCCCAAAAGCCGGCTGAGCCGAAAGGGACCGCCGCAGGTCGATCCCGAACTAATCGTGCGCGAAGACATGCTGGATGGCGAGCCGGTTGTTGTAGTCTACCAACGGAGCACGACCAACGTATTCCGCTTTCCACCCATTCAATGGCAACTCGTGCTCCTTTTTGATGGGACGAGGAGCTACGAGGAAATTGCAGAGGAATTTTCCGCGGCCTACGCCCCGATGACGCCGGACGATGTGAGAGCATTCGCGTCCGGGATGGATGAGTCGAACTTCTGGTACAGGAGCGCTCAGGAGAAGAACCTCGCCCTGAGCGAAAAACTGCGGGCCGAACGCACCCGGCGAAGCGAAGGCCACGCAGGAACAAATCTGGCCCACATCACGTTCTCGGCCTGGGACCCGGATACCTATCTGACGCGGCTCGATTCTGGAGTCGGCAAGTACCTTTATAGCCGCTGGTTTACCTGGCTGGTTGTGCTGCTCTTTCTCTTTGAGACTTTTGTCTTCGTTGCCATGTGGCCGCTTCTGAGCCACGACATCCCGCTCTACTACAATTTCACCAAGAAGAGCTTTGCCGACCTGGTAAGCTTCTGGCTGATTTTCTTCGTCATCGGGTTCTTGCACGAAAGCTCTCATGGGCTTACCTGCAAGCACTTCGGCGGCGAAGTTCACAGCATGGGCTTTATGTTCCTTTATCTGGCCCCGTGCTTTTACACGGATGTCTCAGCATCCTGGGTGTCGGCAACACGCCTGCAGCGCCTGGCTACGATCATCGCTGGAATTTGGGTTGAAATGGTGCTGTGCGGTATTGCCATGATCGTATGGACCAATACCTCGGTCGGAGAACCGGTCCACAACTTTGCCTATGAGATTATTCTGTTCACCGGCCTCGCCGTCATTGTTATCAACCTGAATCCGCTCATCAAGCTTGACGGCTACTATTTCCTCACCGAGTGGATCGGAATTCCGGATCTCAAGGAACGTTCCACGGCGTTTCTCAGCGGCTGGGTGCAGAATAAAATTTTTTGCCTGCCGGTTGAGGTTCCAATCGTCCCGCGGCGGCGTGTGGCTCTGTTTGCCGGCTACGCTATCGCATCGGGAATCTATAGCTACGTACTGCTGTTCGTGGTTGTGCGTTTTGCCTTCAATATCCTGACGCGCTTCATGGCGGAATGGGCCATCATGCCCGCGGCCCTTCTTGCGTTCGTAATCTTCCGTTCGCGGATTCGCGCCTTTCGCACTTTCCTGGCAAACTTTTATCAGACGAGAAGGCAAAGCGCCCTTTGGCGCGTAACGCCGCTCCGGCTGACGGTACTTGCCGCAGCGGCCATTCTGCTGTTCGTGCCCCTCTGGCATAGACGGGAAGATGCTTATTACCTCGTCGAGCCCAGGGACGTTCAGGTCCTCCGCGCGGGTGTTCCCGGCACTGTCCGCGCAGTTTACGTCAGGGAGGGGCAACTGGTTCGTCGAGGGGAGCCCCTGGCCATGTTGAGCAGCCTGACGTATGACGCACGTAGCGGCGCAGCTCAATCGAACCTCTCCATCGCAGACAGTCGCGTCGCCGACTCCGAGGTGCACCATCACGGGCTGGGACCAGCCATTGCAGCGCGTGGCGCGGCAACGCGGATGGAAGCGGCTGCCGTCACTGAGAGTCAATCTCTAACCATTCAGGCCCCGTTCGACTCTCGAGTGATGACTCCGACGCCGGAGAACCTCATAGGCAAAAATGTGGGCGAGGGTGAGGATTTGTTACAGGTCGCAAAGGTCGGCCCACTCACGATCCGAATCTTCGTACCCGCTCCGGAACTCAATCAAGTCCACGCGGGTGACCTCGTCGCCATTGATACGCAGGCTACATTCCGTCCGGTCTGGCTGCGCTTGGCCACGCTCGATGGAGAAATATCCACTCTTCCAGAGGGGATCTTGCCAACACAAGAGTTCAACGGAATCGAAATGCCCACGTTCTACGCGGCTCGAACCCAGCTCGACAGACGTGTTACTGATTTGAGGCTGGGAATGGCGGGGAGAGCAATCATCTTCGACAGAAGACGCAGCGTGATGGGCTGGGTATTCGAGAGCGCGCGCAATCTGGTGCGAAGCTATATCTGGTAAAGACAAGCGGCGAGGCATTGAAACATGCCTCGCCGCAGATCAGGGAACGTCGGGCGAAATTACATCATCGGCTTGACTGCTGTCTGAAGCTTTACAGAAGCCGTGTGAAGTTTTACAGCAGTGTGAAGCTTTACAGCGGTGTGCAACCGTGCAGCTTTCGTTGTCGTTTGCAGCGCTTTGCTCGCGCTCTTGGTGGAAGCTGTCTTCTTGCTGATGAGTGATTTCTTCTCGATCGCCATGATCTTTGCCTCGCCTTTTATTTTTTTATTTTCACTGCCGCTACGCCACCGATTGTTGCAGTTGTGATGCCAAACCGCCGCCGGGGCCGGCCGATGCGATAAAACGTTCATGATCAATCGCTTGCTTCTCTCTTACCGATTGAAGACTCTGGCGCCGCGGGCGCTGCCTTGCCATATGGGATTAAAAATTTAACCCCATATGGGTTAAAAAATAACCCCGCCGCCCACCCTAAAGGGAGTATTTGCGGCACAAATACTTCATCCGCTGGGTGTCCAGCTGCAGAAGTCTGGCCGCGGCTGCTTTGTTGCCCGCCCCTCGCCGAATCGCAGCCTCAAGCAAGGCAACTTCCATTTGACGAATCTGGTCATCGAATCCCGCTCCGCCCTCCGGAAGCAGTATCGCCTCCTGTGCCGACAAACTATGCTCCAGCATTTGGGCTGGCAGGTGTTCCAGACGAATATCGTTTCCCTTCACCGTGATCAGAAGACGTTGTATCAGATTCTCAAGCTCGCGGACGTTGCCTGGCCACGTATGCTCTTCCAATGTCGCGAGAACTTCAGGGGTCAGTCCCTTCGGCAACATTCTGTTCGCCAGGGCGTGACCCTTCAGAAAGAAATCCGCCAGCAACGCAATATCTCCCGACCGCTCACGCAGCGGAGGAAGGTAGATAGGCACCACATGAATCCGGTAATACAGATCTTCGCGGAACTTGCCTGTCCGGGTCATCTCTTCCAGAGGCTCGTTGGTCGCGCAGATCAGGCGAAAATCAATTTTGCGGCCCTGGCGGCTGCCCAGTCTTTGCACCTGATGATCTTCGAGGACGCGCAGCAGTTTCGTCTGAAGGGGAAGGGTAAGCGTGGCAATCTCGTCCAAAAACAGTGTACCGCCATCGGCGAGTTCGATTTGTCCTGGCTTGGCATCCACAGCCCCGGTAAATGCCCCTCGCTCATGACCGAATAATTCGGACTCGATGAGATGCTCCGGCAGCGCTGCGCAGTTCACCCGGATGAATGGTTTATCCGGACGGCTGCTGAGAGCGACAATGGCTTTGGCGACAAGCTCTTTGCCGGTGCCGCTCTCGCCGCGCACAATCACGTTGATTCTGCTGTCCGCCACCTGGGTGATGGCGTCATAGACACGCTGCATCGCAACGCTCCCACCCACCATTTCCTGGAAGACGCTGGCCCTCTCGGCCTGCTCCTCCATCGGCAGACGGTCGTGTTCGACATTGCTAGGGGAACTCCTGGCATTTTTCGAAGCCATGTGGTGATTGCCCTCGCAGATCAACGGTGCACGATTATTCTGCCTTATCGGTCCGGGGATTGAAATGGAAAACCTCCGGACGTGCGCCATCGTACCTCGATCTCCCCTCTCCTGCCAGTTACGTCACGACTGGCTGATTAGCAATGCCCCCACCCCAAACACTCGCCGGTAGCGCGCGATCTGTTCCGGCGGCCCGAGCGCTTTCTGAAAATTGTCGGACAATTTCACCGTGGGCCGGCCATCTACATCGCTGAGTTTGCACACCAGGCTCACCGGATCGAAGCGCTCATCCCCCTGGGGATTACAGTTACGAAAATCATTGGTCAGCAGGGTGCCCCATCCAGCGCTGAAACCTATGCGCCGTTCGGGCGTCCATTTCCGCTCATCAAAGAAATCACTTGCGCCGTAAAAGTCTGACGGAACGGCGCCGCTACGTAAGGTGCCTGCAAAGTATGCATGCAATCTCACGATTTGCTCTACCTCGAGCGAATCCGAGGCGATGAACAGTTTCTGCCGTGGATCGCGTCCTTTCTTTTCAAGCCACGCAATATATTCGTCACCGGCGACAAAGGGGTCTTTGCTGTCGGCGCGCTGGCCTTTCCAGTCCGCCACCCAGTCAGGAGCGCCGCGGAGAAACTGCGTCGAGCCAAAAGTGTCCGGAAGAAGGATGAGCAATTCGCCGTGATACGTCTGCTGCCACAGTTCGAGGAGGCGGTATTGTGATGTCCTCAGCTCTTCGTCATTGTTGGCCATTGCTGCCAGCGCCATCGGCAGTTCATGTGCATTTGTACCGATCGCCTCCAGATCGTGTTTATAAGCCAGGTAAGTGTTTGAGGTTCCAGTGAAGCTTGCCCCAAGCACATCGCTCATGGCCTTCACTACGTATTCCTGCCAAAGGAAACTGTGTCGCCGTCGTGTGCCAAAGTCGCTGACTCTCAGGTTCGGGATACCGCGCAGGCGCTCCATCTTTTCCCATAGCTTGGTCTTTGCACGGGCGTAAAGGATATCGAGCTCAAGCTCGCTTAGATATTTCAAGCCCTCGCGGGTTCTGAGCTCGCAGATAGCGGAGAGCGCATAAATCTCCCACATGGTTGTCTCTGTCCAAAGGCCGCGAAAGCAAAGAGAGAGCTGCCCATCCTGGACAGACAGCTCGTAGTCGGAAAGCCGGAAATCATGCTCCAGCCAGTCCAGAAAGGCGGGCTCAAAGATGCCGCGCCTGCCAAAAAAGGTATTGCCGGCGAGCCAGATCAGCTCAGACTTGCGCAGCCGTAATTTCCGGGTATCGTCGAGATGCTCCCGGAGTAAATGGACATCGACCAGATCCCCAAGGCGAACCTGAGCCGAGCGATTGACAAGGGAAAAAGTCGCGCTTGTCCTGGGGAAGTTCTTCCAGATGAATTGCAGCATCAACAGCTTGTAAAAATCGGTGTCGAGCAGAGACCGTATGATCGGGTCGACTTCCCAGTTGTGATTATGTGCGCGCCGTGCGAGGTTAATGATCACGATGGCATTACTTTACTGCACCTTAGGCGCCTTGATCGCTGCACTCGTACAAAAAAAGGAAGTTCGGCATGGAGCCATTCGCGCTTCTGGGTCCTCGTCACTTTGGTGACTCCATAAATCGGGTCAGGTATAAGAAAGTCACGCTCTCTGAGCCTCGGACCCTCATGGAGACCGAATTCACGAAAGAGAACGATATGGAGATTACAGCGCAGGATGTGTTGGTAGTTGTGGACGTGCAGAACGACTTCTGCCCCGGAGGCGCCTTGGAAATTCCGCGCGGGGATGAAGTGGTCGACGAGATTCACGGAGTGGCAGAGAGGTTCAAACACATTGTTCTTACGCAGGACTGGCACCCCGCCGGACATTCATCGTTTGCAACCAGTCACCCTGGAAGGAAGGCTTTCGAGAGCATCGAAGCGTCCTATGGACCACAGATTCTTTGGCCGGACCACTGCGTTCAGGGCACTCCCGGAGCAGACCTTCATCCCTCTCTGCATTTACCCCAGACTGAGCTGATCCTTCGTAAGGGATACCGCAGGGAGATTGATTCCTATTCAGCATTTTTTGAGAATGATCGCGTGACCCCGACAGGTCTCGGTGGATATTTACGTGAACGAGGACTCAATCGTGCTTTCTTCTGCGGACTGGCCTATGACTTCTGCGTCGGGTACTCGGCGCTCGATGCGCGACGGTTGGGTTTATCAGCAGTCATTCTTAAGCAAGCGAGCCGCGCCATCAATTTAAACGGATCGGTCAGGATGATGGAAGAGCAATTTCGTCAAGCGGGTGTGATTGTCGTCGACCGCTTCGCTAATTGAAATTCTGCATCCAGATAGCGTGATCAGGCGCGGTGGCGAAAGCGCGAAATGAACTTGCATGCCTCTGCGGGATCATCCGGTTCGGTCTATAATATCCGCCATCTGGAAGAGCCTGTCATGATGATGAGCGGGCGCAAAAAGGAACCGGAGCGGCCCACAGCTTCGTTGCCCGAAGCACAGCGCAGCATTGCGCCCAGTCTATACCAGGAATTGCATAAGCTGGCCGCCCGCAAGATGCGGCTCGAGCGCGTGAACCACACACTGCAACCCACTGCGCTGGTGAACGAAGCTTATCTCCGACTTGCCGACGCTTCTGCTTTTTCCTGGGAGGACCGCGCGCACGTCCTCGCAGTTGCGGCGCATGTAATGCGTCATATTCTGGTCGATCATGCCCGTTCACACTATGCCAACAAGCGCGGCGCTGGGGCTGTTCAAGTCACACTCGACGACAACCTTGCAACAACAAGCGGCCCCGTTGCGGACGTACTCGCTGTGGACGAAGCGCTTACCCGCCTCGCACAATTTGATGCCCGGCAGGCCGAGATTCTCGAATTTCACTTCTTCGCTGGCATGACCTTCGAGGAAATTGGGTCCGCCCTGGGCATCTCCACCCGAACAGCCAAGCGCGACTCGAACATGGCTCGCGCATGGATGAAGAGTGAACTCTCAAGGACGCCATGACTCCCGAGCTTTGGCAACGCCTGAAGCCGCTGTATCACAGCGCAATCGAGATGCGGGAGCCAAAGCGCGCGCAATACATCGCTGAAGTGTGTGGGTCCGACTCCGGATTGAAAAGAGAGCTCGAGGCCCTTCTAAGAGCTGCGGATCGGCCGACAGAGACTGGGCAGAAGCCCTTCTTAAACATCGAAGATATCTTCACAACGCCCGGCAAATCCTTTTCTGATGGGGAAATCATCCTCGGACGCTTTCAGATCGTCCGCCATCTCGGCACCGGAGGCATGGGCGAAGTCTACGAGGCAAACGACTTGGAATTAGGACGGATCGCGCTCAAAACGATTCGCCCTAAGATCGCCTCTTCCCTGCGCGCATTTGAGCGTTTTCGGCAGGAAGTAGTTCTCGCCCGCAAAGTGAGCGGCATGCAGGTCTGCCGAATTCACGAACTGTTCCTGCTTCCTCCTACCACCCTCCGCTCAGCCACCGCCTTCCTCACCATGGAGTATCTCGACGGGACCACTTTGAGCGACAGGCTTGCCAAAGATGGCGCGCTACCCCTGAAAGAAACATTAAAGATTGCACTGGACATCTGTGAAGGACTGCGACTGATCCATCAACAGGGCATCGTGCACCGCGATTTGAAGCCTGCAAACATCATGTTATGCGAGCGCAGCGGGGTCACCCGCGCCGTTCTCATGGACTTCGGACTGGCGCTCGCTGCGACGCTGGAGGTTTCGGAACCTCAGGATGAGACGCGCCCGGCGCCTTCGGTCAAAACGCAGACCGGCGCCGCCGCCGGCACCCCCGCTTACATGGCGCCGGAACAATTTGAAGGCAAGCCGCTTACACCGGCGGCGGATATTTATGCTTTTGGAATCATCCTCTACCAGTTGGTGACGGGCCGACACCCCTACCCAGCGAAGACCCCTTTTGGCGTTGCCATGCGGCGCCTGAAGGGGCCGAGGCTGCCTTCATCCATTCGTCATGAGGTCCCGCGTCACTGGGACCGCATCATCGATCGCTGTCTCGAGGACGAGCCGACCGAGCGTTATCAGTCGGCGGAGCAGGTTGCAGCGGCACTGCAAGCAAGTCCGCTTAATCTCGAAAATCTCAGAAAAGATCACCCCTGGATTCTCCGCGTCGCAGGCGTTTTGGCACTGGCAGCGATCGCCTGGGGAGGAGTCTCATGGTGGCAATCACGTCAGTATTATCGGCCCAGCCCCGAGGAGCAGCGCTGGTACAGCACAGGCCTCACTGCTCTGCGTGAGGGAAGCTATGTCAAGGCCACGCGGGAGCTTGAGAAAGCGACACAACAGAACAGCCGCTTCGTCATGGCTCATGCGCGCCTCGCCGAAGCGTGGTCCAATCTCGATTTTGACGGCGAAGCCCAGCGGGAGATGCTGATCGCGACCGCTGGAGAGCGCCACCTCGCGCCCCAGGACCGCATGTATCTCGACGCCATCCGCGCAACGCTCACCCACAATTTCAGTGACGCCCGCGCCATCTACCAACAAATTCTTGCCCGGCTGCCGAACTCCCAAAAAGCCTCCGGATATGTGGACCTCGGAATGGCAAACGAGCGCGCCGGCAATCCCGCCGGTGCTCTCGTTGATTATGCAAAGGCCTCACAACTCGACCGCGACAATCCCTCCCCCGAAATGCATATGGCCATCCTCCAAAGCCACCAGCACAACATTAAGGAAGCGAATCGCGCATTCGATCGCGCCGGGGCGATCTTCGCAACGGAGATGAACCAGGAAGGACAGGCAGACCTTGATTACGAGCGCGGCTACGAGATCAACGCCGCCGGAGATTCAGCCACAGCCAACATGTTCCTCGAGCGATCTTTAGGCGAGGCCGAGCAGATACAAAGCGTGCAACTGGAAATTCGCGCTTTAACCCAGTTGAGCAGCTCCGCATGCGCGTCAGGGCACCTGACCGACGCAGTCAACTATGCACAGCGCGCCATTCGCCTGGCGCGCGATAACCAGCTCAATGCCTGGGCCGCCACGGGGCTCGCGCG